>WSSedL1B2DRAFT_1000022_pt1 | contig 33008 bp, 25 predicted proteins | sample WetSurSiteL1Bulk_FD_9470 | JGI IMG/M metagenome (IMG submission 9470)
ATATGTAAAAGGCAATGAGATTATTTTATATACAAATGCAATTTCAGAACATTTCAGGAAAGAACTTAAGAATATAAATCAAATTGTTGGATTTAATGATAAAAATGATAAAAGTATTATTCTTTATAGTCCTGAGATAATACATGCCCATCCTTTTACTGCTATTGAGGTTGGATTGAAGATTGCTGATAAATGCCCAAAATCTAGATTCTTTATCACAATGCATGGAAACTATAATACAGGTCTAACAAAAGCAGCTATAGATAGAGCTGAGGATATTGTTTTTGTTAGTGAAACGGCTTATGCTGCTAGTAAAAGTCTATTGCCAAGTAATAAAGGTCAGATTATTTACAACCCAATAGATACAACAAAGTTCAAAAAAAGAATCAAACATAGAAATGCCTTAAATCTTTTAAACAAGGACTATAAGACAATTGTAGTAGTGTCTAGGGTTGCAGATGGTAAAGAAATTCCAATCATGCAATTTGCCAAAATAATTCCAGAACTTGCAAATAGAATTTCTGGTTTAAATGTAATCTTTATTGGTGGAGGGGCAAAACTTTCAGAACTCCAATCTTATCTTGATACTTTAACCTTTACTAACGTTAATATTAAAACGCTTGGAGAGGTAGCAAATGTAGCTATGTATCTTCAGGTTGCTGATTTAGTACTTGGATGTGATAGGTGTGCTATTGAGGCTATTCTGTGCGAAAAAATAGTATTCTATATGGGACTAAGTAAATGGAAATCATTAGTTGAAGAAAGTAATTACTTTTCCCATTTATTTACAACAGAAGGATTAACTGATTATACAGATGAACAACTTACTCAACACTTGACTTGGATGTTGACTCAGGAAGAAATAGTTAGAAAAAGTATTGGGAATCTTTCTGAAAAAATAAAAGATATCTGTAGTGAATATGTAATTGCTGACAAATACACCGAACTATATAAAAAAAAAGGATAGTAATTCTTTGGGCTACTAAACGACCTGAGATGTTTATTTTTAACCATAAACGTTGGATGGAAAATGCAATTAATAAAGATCAGATTGTAACTTATGTTGCGGTCAATACAGAGAGAGAAAAAGAGATATTATGTCAATATAACAAAAGTTTAAATATAAAAGTTTGTGGAAATTTATTAGGGGTTTGTAAGCCGATTTATGAGCTAAGTAAAGATTTAGTATTTAATGATAACCAGATTATTATTGTAGTATGTGATGATGTAAATTGTATTCCCTCTTGGGATGTATATTTTGACTCCTTGTTTAAAATGTATAAAAATTCTTTACTGTTGATTAATGATGGTTTGCAAGACCCTAATAATGTTAATAATCCTGCTGTGACTATGCCAGTAATGGATTCCGAAGGTTTGAAATCTTTAAATAATATAATATTCCATCCAGAATATATGCATTATTTTTGTGATAATGAACTTTATTATAATGCCAGGGAGATTGGGATATTGATCGATTTAAGAAAAGAAAGTGAAGTTTTCCAGCATGAACATTATGACATTGTTTTAAGACCAATTGATGATGTTGATGGAGAAATTATATCTAAATGTGGATTTCATGACAGAGAAGTTTATGATAGAAGAATGAAACTCAGCATTGGCGAAAGGTTAAAAGTATGAATATATATTTGTGCCAATTTACTAATTTATTTGATAATAATGTTTACCTTCCCTATTCAATAGGCATAATTACAGCTTATTTGCAAAAATTCCATCCTAGCTATGGTTATAATCTATTATTCATCAAAGAAGATTTTGATAAGCTTTTGTTAAAAATTAAAAAGCCAGATTATTTATTGTTTTCAACTTATGTTTGGAATTTTAATTTCTCAATAAAGTTCGCAAAAAGAGTTAAGGAACTATATCCGAATTGTAAGATTGTTTTAGGCGGTCATCATGTACCAGATTATAAAATAGACTTCTTTAGAACTTATCCATTTTTAGATATAGTAGTCTATGGTGAAGGTGAAATTGCATGTAAAGAGATCATAGATGGTAAATCTTTGTATACTATTAATAACATATCTTTCAATAAAGATGGATATAATATTGGAACAAAACAATTATTTAATAATTTAGACTTAAACGAGTTTCCTAGTCCATATTTAACTGGTATTTTTGATGAAATATTAAAAACTAAATTAGATTATACTGGAATCTTAGAAACAAATAGAGGTTGTCCATTTGGCTGTGCTTACTGTGATTGGGGTAATTGTAAAACTTCTCCAAAAAAACTTAGATTTTTTAATAAGGAAAGAATATTTAAAGAGATTGAATGGTTTGGTAAAAATAAGATACAGTATTTATTTGGAGCTGATTCTAATTTTGGTATTGTTAAATCTGATATGGCTTATGTAGATAAACTTATAGAAACAAAAAAGCAATATGGTTATCCAGAGAAATTTAGAGTTTGTTTTACAAAGAATTCAGATGATTTTGTCTTTGATATAAACAATAAGCTCAATAAGAAAGATTTGGCAAAAGGAGCAACTTTATCTTTCCAATCTTTAAATGCAGATTCTTTAAAAGCAGTTAAGAGAAAAAATATCTCAATTAGTACTTTCAGTAATCTGATAAAGAAATATGAAGATAATAATATCTCAACTTATACTGAGATGATCTTAGGCTTGCCTTGTGAAACTTTTGATACCTTTGTCAATGGGTTGTGCCAGTTATTAAAAAAAGGGCAACATTCATCTATTATAGTATATAATTGTCAAGTTTATCCTAATAGCGAAATAAACAGTAGACAATTTAGAACTGAATATGATTTAAAAACTGAATCTATTCCAGTCTATTCAGAACATTCAATAATAGATTTTAACGATATATTAGAATATTCAGAGGTTATAGTTTCAACAAATATAATGGATAAATCAGATTTTATAAAAAGCTGTTTATTTTCATGGGCAATTCAAACCTTTCATTGTTTAGGACTAACACAGATTATAGCTAGATATTTGAATCACAAATATGATATATCTTACAAAAAGTTCTATTTTAACTTATTAGAAGGAATTGTCAAATCTGATTCTTTATTAAATAAAGAATATATAAAGATATTAGATAAATATAAAGATATTAGTGAAGGTATAACATACTTCCATCCAAGTATGCCTAACTTTAATTGGACATTAGAAGAAGGTAGCTTTCTAAGTTTTATAGAGCAGAAGGAATTATTCTATACAGATTTATATAATATTTTAATTCGATATTATTCTCCCACTATGGTTAGAGAGCTAGTTGATGTTAATTCAGCTTTGATTAGAAATTATAATAGTGACTCTAAAAATTTAGTTTTAAATATCTTTAAGTTAGATATATTAAAGTTCTTAAAAATCAAACATGAGTTTAGAGCTATATTAATAATAAAGCCTAAATTACAATTTAGTAAATTCTCAGAATATGCAAAGGAAATAGTATGGTATGGACGAAAAGGTAGTAAATTTTTCTATTCAGGAACCGAAATCAAATAAAATAGTAAAATATAAAAAAATGATTGATTATTGTTTAATCATTAATCTTACATTTGGATATAGTCATGAAATAATTGGAGAATATCAAGAATTACATAGACAATATATGAAGTTAATAAAATTAATGGCTGAAAATGCAGATGATTACGTGAACTTAAATTATAGCGGATATTATATTTCATTTTATATATCAAATATTATATCTCTTGAATTATGCAAAATTGAAGATAAGGGACAATAATTATGGAAGAAACAAAATTACAAGAATTATATATTAAACTTATTACTATCAATAATCTTCTGAAAGAATTAAACCAGAATGATTTCTGTTTTACTGATCAAGAATTCGAATTAATAAAATCTCTAATAAAAAAATAATTAAAAATTGTACGAAAGGTATTGCTATGAAAAATTATTATCAATATCTTAAATTATTAAAGCTAAAGGTGATATTAGTTTTAATAAGTTTAAGATATTATTTAAATTTTTAATTTAGAATAGTGGTGAAAATAATGAAGAAAGCTTTAATCTCTGGAATTACAGGACAGGATGGTTCTTATCTATCTGAATTTTTAATAGCCAAAGGATATCAAGTCCATGGAATTATAAGAAGGTCAAGTCAATTTAACACTTCAAGAATAGACCATTTAATCGAAAAAGAGAGTATTTCTTTACATTATGGTGATCTTACAGATTCAAGTAATCTAAATAGATTAGTAGATGGAATCCAGCCAGATGAGATTTACAACTTGGCAGCTCAAAGTCATGTACAGGTATCTTTTGAAGTTCCTGAATATACGGCTGATGTTGATGGAATTGGTACTATTCGATTATTAGATACAATAAAAGAAGTTAAAAAAAATATTAGATTCTATCAAGCTTCTACTAGTGAATTATTTGGTGGTATGCCTGGAACTGAGCCACAAGATGAAAATACGCCATTCTATCCCCGAAGTCCATATGCGGTAGCTAAACTTTATGCTTATTGGATTGTAGTTAATTATAGGGAAGCATACGGCTTACACGCTAATAATGGCATTTTATTTAATCACGAATCCCCACGAAGGGGTGCAACATTTGTAACAAGAAAGATAACTAGAGCAGTTGTAAATATCTATAAAGGAACTCAGGAGAAATTAATACTTGGTAATCTTGATTCTAAAAGAGATTGGGGTTTTGCTGGTGACTATGTTGAAGGTATGTGGATGATGTTGCAGCAAGATAAACCTGACGATTATGTTTTAGCTACAGGTGAAACGCATACTGTTAGAGAGTTTGTCGAATTAGCTTTTAAAGTTTTAGGAATTAAAATCGAATGGTTATGTAAAGGATTGGAAGAAATAGGCATAAATAAAGAAACTTGCGAAATTTTAGTAGAAATAAACCCTAAATACTTTAGGCGTACCGAAGTAGAGTTACTACTAGGAAACCCAAAAAAAGCTGAAAGCAAGTTAGGTTGGAAAAGGAAAATAAATTTCGAAGATTTAGTTGAAATGATGGTTTTAGCTGATCTTTGGGGAGAAGATTATGAAAAATAAAAAAAGAATATTAGTTGGTGACATAAAACTAACTGAAAAAGAAAAAAGTTTAATACTCGATATCCTTGATTCTGGTAGAATCTCTGAATATAAATACGTGAATAGATTTGAAAATACATTTAAAGAACTCATAGGGACTAAATATTGTACTTTAGTCAATTCTGGAACTTCAGCTTTAATTGCTGGTTTATTAGCTTTGATCTATGATGACAGATATCCAAAGATTAAAAAGGGAGCTAAAGTCATAACTACACCTTTAACTTATATTGCTACTTCAAACGCTATTAAATTAGTCGGCTTAGAACCAGTATATGTAGATGTGAATCTTGGTAATTTTTCAATAAATGTCGATCAGATAGATTACTTATTAGGTAATAGTAATAGTGAAGAATACGCTATTATTTTGCCAGTACATTTAATGGGTTATCCTTGCGATATGGATGTAATTAATAAGATAGCTGATAGGTATAATCTTGTTGTATTTGAAGATTCAGCACAGGCACATGGAAGTAAATATAAAGGGAAAACAACTGGTAATCTATCTTTATTGGCAGATTATTCATTCTATATTGCACATAATATCCAAGTTGGTGAAATGGGAGCTATAGTTACTAATGATATTAAACTTGATAGATTATTTAGAAAGATTAAAGCCAATGGTCGAATGTGTGACTGTAGCATTTGCACAAGATCACAAGGTTATTGCCAAAAACAGGGTTTCTATGATCCTAGATTTACACATGACATTATTGGTTATAATTTTAAAACTATGGAATTTCAAGCTGCTATTGGGTTGTGCCAATTAGAGAAGTTTGATGAGATTATAAAGATTAGACAAAGAAATGTAAAGTTACTAAATGAAAGACTAATTAAATATTCAGATACTTTTAAATTACCAATTTATTCAGAAGATGTAAGTTATCTAGCTTATCCTCTTGTCATTAAAGATAGTAAATTAAATCGAAATTCTTTCCTAAATCGACTTAACGGTTACGGTATTGAATCAAGACCTTTATTTGGTTGTATACCTACCCAACAACCAGCTTATAAAGACTATAAAGAAAAGTACGAGTATAAATTAGAAATAGCCGAATTACTAGGTTTAAATGCGTTTTATATAGGGTGCCATCAATACTTAGAAATAGAAGATATTGAATATATAGGAGATGTTTTCGATGAAATACTTCAAAGATAAAAAGATATTAATTACTGGTGGTAGAGGATTCCTAGGTAAAAATGTCATAAGAAAGCTACAAGATAAAGAATGTGAAATTATAGTGCCTAGATTCTATTATGACTTAACAATTGAAGACGATGTTAGGGTATTGTTTAAAATCCATGAAAATATTGATATAGTAATCCATCTAGCAGCCGATGTTGGAGGGATAGAATATAATAGGAAAAATCCTGGTTCAGTCTATTATAATAACATCATGTTAAATACTCTAATGATGGAATATTCCAGACGAAATAATGTAGAGAAGTTCGTAGGAATAGGAAGTGTCTGCTCTTATCCAAAATATGCTAATCTACCCTTCAAAGAATCAGATATTTGGGATGGATATCCCGAAGAAACTAACGCTGCATATGGCTTAGCAAAAAAAATGATGATGGAACAAGGTATAGCTTATAAAAAACAATATGGATTCAATTCTATCCATTTGTTATTAATAAACCTTTATGGTAAAAAAGATAATTTCGATTTAAAAGATTCCCATGTGATACCTGGGCTTATTAGGAAATTTGTTGAGGCTAAAATTAATGGATTAGACGAAGTAATTGTTTGGGGTAATGGTTTAGTATCTAGAGAATTTTTAAACGTTGAAGATGCTGCGGAGGCAATAATATTAGCTACTGAGTTATATAATGATTGCTACCCTGTCAATATAGGTTCTTCTGAAGAGATATATATAAAAGAATTAGTCAATAAAATTTCAGATATAGTTGAGTTTAAAGGTACTATAACATGGGACAAAACTAAGCCTAATGGTCAACCTAGAAGGAAATTAGATACATCTAGGGCATTAAAAGAGTTTAACTTTAGATCGAGTATTGATTTAGATACTGGACTTAAAGATACTATAAATTGGTATATAGAAAATTATATATAGAAAGGAAAAATTATGAAAAAAATATTAATTACAAGTTCTGGTTTTTTAGGATATCACTTAGCTAATAAGTTAAAAGACAATAGAAATAATATGATTTATATTGTGGATACTGTTAATAAGATAGATAAATATTTTAAAAAGTTATGTCAAAATAAGAATGTAGAATATATAGAAGGTGATTTAACAAAAGATCATGTCTATAAGTTTATTGATTTAAACACAGAGTATATATATCATTTGGTAGATAAAAAAAGTACTCCTTTGAAAACAGTAGATTCAACTATTAATTCTACAATTAAATTATTAAATTTTGCTAAAGAGACAAAGTGTAAAAAATTCTTATTTGGAAGTAAATTTGAAAGTCGAGTAAATTCATCCGAATTTATCAAAGAAGACAATCCAATAATATTAGAAGATATATATTCTCAAGACAATAGTTTCAAAATAAGCAAATTAGTATCTGAAAATTATGTTGCAAATTTTTGTGTAGATAATAAATTAGAGCATAATATTCTAAGATATTTTAACATTTATGGCGAAAGGATGGGAGATAAATCTGTAGTTCCAAGTATAATCTATAGAATTTTAAATAATAGAAATGGAAAGATTGAATTAAACGGCGGTAATTGCTTGAGATCATTCCTTTATATAAAAGATGCAATAAGAAATACTATTAGCGTTATGGATGGATTCCCACAAGGCACATTTAATATCGGTTCTAATGAGGAAACTCCAATCGCTGATATAGTGGATATTTTATCTATTTTATTACGTACTGATTTTGAAATCGATGAAAAAGGTAAGCCTCTAAAAACTGTCTTGAGAAAAAATCCTGACTTAACTAAATTTGAATATTACTTTGGCAAACAAGAAAATTTAGAATTTAGTCTTGGTCTTAAACAAGTTTATCAATGGTACAAAAAAGAATATGAAAAATAGAAAGGTGTTAAAAAGATGAATAAAAATTCAGAAGTAACTACTCATTACTCTTATCCATTAGATTTTATTGGGGGGTTACAGCTATTATTTATAGCTTTTAAATTACTAGGTATTATTAAATGGAGTTGGTTTTTGGTTTTATTACCAATAACAATTAATATAATAGTCATATTGGTTTTATTAATAATTTTAGCAATAATTGGAGGATTAAAAAATGGTTGATTTAATTGAAGTTGAGAAAAAAATAGATAATATTAAATATACTAAAATAAATGAAAATACATTAGTGTGTACATTAGTTTTAAAATCAGGGTTTGAAATAACTGAAATAAACACAAATATTAAAGCAGAACATTTTAAAACAGATACATTAAATAATAGAAATATCGCAGAGTCAATTGTTTTTCATCAAGCTTTAACAAAATTAGCAGAATATGAAACTTATTATCAAGCTGAAGATGAATATGAATATACCAATGCTGTAGAATTAAATGAAAGATATGAAGAATTATTAAAATTATATAAAGATTTAAGTAAAAAAATTGATTCAATATCCTGTCCATTCAGATGTAATCCCGATATTATTCCATTCATTCCAGTAACACAGCCATTATATCAAGTACCTCCAACTTACACAACTACAATAACTTCTACAACTCTATAAGGAAGGTGACTTCTATGTCATTTCAAAATTATTTCTGTCATTTCCCCTCAGTCAAATACAACGATCATTATCTAGTAGATATTAAAGAAGCACTTAAAAACAAACAACCTTATTCCTGGATTAGAATTGGTGATGGTGAACTAGTGTTTTTACAGCAAGAATATGTAAGACCAATTCATGAAATCTTGGCTACAGTCGGTTGGGCTTCTGGAATAGGTTATTGTGGAGCTACAATCCCAAATACTAGACTTAGAGATAGAATGATAGAAGCGATAAAAAATTCTTCTATGGTTGGGATTTTTCAAGGTGACCCTCCAACTATGGAAGCTTTAGAAAAAATAAATGTTGCTCCTGATAATATATGCTATGCTTTCGATAATGTTTTCCTTCCTATGAATGCTGATTATGTCAATATCCTCCTTAAATATAAAATTCTTTTAGTAGGTCAAAAATCACAATTCTATGCTCAAAAATTTAAAGAGATTTTAAACGTTGATGTTGTTGGAACAGTTGGGATAGATAGCTATGATGATATAGATGAGTGTATGTATCAAATGGCTCAATATGACTATGAATTAGCTTTAGTTTCCGCTGGAGTTAACGCTAAGGTTATATGCTATGAAATGTCAACTCGCAATAATAAGGTGTTTTTAGATATGGGACATGCTTGGGACAATGCTTTTCATCCAAAGGGAATGTATGATGAATACTGGTTGATTCCAGCTTGGCAAGATAAGTATTTCCAACCTGGGGAATTAGCAATCTATGATAATAAACTTTATAAAAATACTTGTAATGAAATATTAAATTCCAATCCAGTTCAAGACCCACGATGGCTAGTATTGGAGAATCTATGAAGTATATATTTGCATTTGACCTTTCGATTAGTTGTGTCGGGATTGCCATCTTTGATACAATTGGAAATTTGGTAGAGGTTCTATCTATCAAAACAAATCCCAAACAAACTCATGGGGAAAGACTAAGACAAATAGGTGATAAATTTTGTGACCTTCGATATCAATATAACACTTCGACAATAGTAATCGAGCGAGCTTTTAGCCTTCACAATATATCTACTCAAGTATTATATAGAGTTCATGGTCTTACTAATTATCTGTTTTATGACTGTACGCAAGTCTATTACGCTCCAACGACAATTAAGAAAGCTATTACTGGAACTGGTAAAGCAGACAAAGAAGAAGTTAAGAGGATTATTTTGAAGGAACATTTTCCAGATGCTACTTTTAAAAACACAGATGAATCAGATGCCGTAGCAATTGGACTTACTTACTTTATCGATAAAAAAATTATTTAGAAAGGAAATTAATTATGAAGATTACACTAAATGAAATTATAGAAAAATTAGATTCAGGGATTCCAATCCAAGATACAGGAGTAAAAGTAAGGAAAAAAATTCCCCATACTGAAAAAATGTACATCATAGAAGGTTATCAAGCCGAAGATGGTGAATATCAAGGACTAGCAAAGGATTGTATTGAAATAGAAGATGGAATGTATAAGATAGAATTTGGTTTAAAAGAAATTATGACTGTGACAACAATAATATTAAATTACAGTAATATTATACTAGATGTAGAAAGTTCATTTTACGAAACAGTGATAAATAGAGGAATTTATAGATATATCTATTCGGAAATTGATCTTGAAGATATTGAAATGTTTAAATATTTATTAGAAAGTAACATCAAACAAAATATAGAGTTATTCAATAGTCCTGTAGCTCTTCTTAATCGTAAATTTAATGCTTTTCTAGATTTAATCCCAAAAGAAGAATCAATAAAAAAAATAATTGAAGAAATTAAAAATATTGATGATAAAAAAATAGATCAGATTAAACAGTTAGTAACAAAATATACTAATACAAAATAGAGGTGGTATTAAATGCCTACATTTGAATCTATTTATGAATTAGAAAAATATGTCGATGAATCTTTTAAAATAGCCTTAAAAGAAGTAGCTGACGAGATTAGAACTACACTTAGCTATAACTATACTAAACTTTGGTATGCTAGACCTTTTGATAATGTAAACGAAAATTATATAAGAACTTATCAATTAACACAGGGATTAGAAGTAATTCCAGTCAAATTCAATTCTTTTGGTGAATTAACAGTAGATATAATTTTTAACCCAGATAAAATACATCCTTTATGGGTGCAGGAAACAGATAAAACTAAATTTAATTCCTACATGAATTGGTCACGTAAAGAACCTGGTAAAACTGAATCGGATGGTAAAACGGTAGCTCAATGGGTAGCCGAATGGATTGAAGAAGGTAATAATGACAAAACATATAAAATGCCTGCAAAACATGTATTCAAAAAAACGGAGAAACAATATAACAGTACTAAAATTCAACAAAAGATAAGAGAAATACTAACACAAAAAGGATTTGCCTTTGCTTAAGGTAAGTTCTTTTTTTATTTTAAGGTGGTGAAGTCGTGGCTTTAAAAATTAATATAACCGCTCAAATATCCAATTTAGAACAGTTAAGAAAACAAATCCAAAATAATTTACAAAAGATTAAAATAAGTTTAGATGCTACTGACAAACTTAATAATCAGCAAACCAAAAGAAATACAACTTATACAAAAGATGAAAAACAGATATTAGCAGAGACAAATAAAGCTCTTGGAGATTTGCATAAACAATATCAAAATGAATTTATAGATAAAGAAAAATTTGTAAAAGCTACTAATGAAGAAATTCAAGCCTTAAGGGAACAAGGATTTTCAATAAAAAAAGTAATTACAGATTATGCAGGGATTAAAACAGCTCATAAAGAGATGCTTAATATCTCTCGTGATACTATTAACCAATTAAAATTAGAAGCCAAATTAAGGCAAGAAACATCTAATATAAATAGAAGTTCGGTTAATAGCAGTATTACTACTACACAGGAACAAAAACAGGCTTTATTAGGCGTAGACAAAGAATTAAAAGATTTAAACGCTCAATATAAAACTAAACAAATTACAGATAAAGAATTTGTACAGCAAACTGTAAATAAAATTAATGTTCTTAAAGCCGAAGGATTTACTATAAAGCAATTAGTCACTGAATATACTGGAATTAGAAACGCTTATATCCAAGTTTTGAATATTCAAAAGAAATTACAAGAATCAAGCAAACAAACTAAATCTGGAACTGGAAGCACAGCAACAACCGAAGCAGGAAAATATAATGCTGCAAATCTAGCTTCAAATGTACAAGTTTTAAATAAAATTAACGAATTATTTACAAGAAATATAATAACTGCTGACCAATACTTAGTTTCTGTAAAACGAATTACAACTGGAACAGGTGAACTAGGAGCTACAAATGAAAAATTAGCCAACCAAATCAAGGTACTATCTACAATAGCAGCGTTTAAAAATTCATCAATTTCAGCTAGTGAATATAAAACCCAAATAATGGAATTAATAAAGGACAAAAATATATTATTATCTTTAGATAGTAAAACTATGACAGCGGTACGATCTACATTAAATACTACTGAAGAGATTAAGTTATTATATGAAAAAAAGAAAGCACTTAAGGAAAATGCAGATCAGCTTTTAAGAAATCAAGTAGCTGAAAGAAAACCAATTGAATCAGGAAATAAAACCACCATATATGATTTAAAAAGAACTACTGAATATCTTAAGATAGCTAGTAATGAATATAAGGCAGGTAGAATGTCGGCTGAAAAATATATGCAAATTACTAGTCAAATTGGAAAAAATTCAGTAATAATGGGAAATTTAGATGCCAAAGTTCTAACCCAAATGAATTCAAATAGACTTAAAATTGAAAACGCAAATAAAAAAGCTGCTGATAGTCAAAATAAAGTAACTGACTCTATCAAAAAGACAAGTGCCACTGCTAATACTAATCAGAGTGCTGTTGGGAAATATGCTGCTAATCTAGCAATGATATTTAAGAAATTTGCCGATTGGTTTATAGTTGGTAATATTTTCATGATGCCAATCCAAGGTATTAAACAAGCTTTAGATTTCGTATTCCAGATGGATGATGCGTTAACAGAGTTAAGCAAAGTTACAAATATGACCGCTGGACAACTTGAAGTTATGAAGAATAAAGCAATTGATATGGGTAAAGAATTAGCCGTATCTTCTGTTGAAATTATGAAATCAATGGCTGAATTTGGAAGGGTTAATAAAAGCGGTGATGACATTGCTAAATTGGCTGAATATTCCGCAATGGCTTCAAAGATAACAACTATGTCAGCTCAAGATGCTGCTAAAGCTTTTAATACTACAATGATTCTTTATAAAAAAGATGTCGGAGATGTTGGACATATTCTAGATTCTTTAAATGAAATACAAAACAATTTTAGAACTAGTGCAGAAGATATGGCAGATGGTATTGATAAAGTTGGTGCTGCTGCTCAACAAACTGGCGTTGATATGGAGAATTTAGAAGGTTATATTACTGCAATTGTTTCTTCCACTGGACTTAGTGGTAATGAGTCAGGTACAGCAATAAAAAGCATAATTTCTAGAGTGTATAGAATTGGTGAAGAAGGAATTGGAACCGATGGTAAAGCTATGGAAGCTTTAAAGAAAATCGGTGTAAATGTAACACAAGTAAATGGAGAATTCAGAGATTTTGACACAGTTTTAGGTGAATTAAATGAAAAATGGGTAGACATGACTGTAGCTGAAAAACAGAATATTGCTCAGGCTGTGGCTGGAACTTATCATTATAGTAAGTTTATATCTTTAATGAATAATTTTGATATTGCAACAAAAGCAACGTCTACTGCTTTGAATTCAAGTGGTTCTTCTATAAGTGAGTATAATAAATATTTAGATTCAGCTTCAGGTAAATGGCAGAAATTGAAATCAGTTGTTGAATCAAAATATAATAATGCGATTGATTCTTCTTTATTAAAAGGAAGTATAGACGTTTTAAGAGAGTTAATTGATACTTTTGGTGATTTAGAAACAATAGTAGTTGCAGTCGCAGCAGCTTTCTTATTGTGGAAGTCGGCTGCTATTTCAGCAGTAGTAGTTGAAGGAATTACTAGATTAACAACTGCTATAACTTTTGCCACAACAGAACTTGGCTTAATGAATGGTGTATTGGCGGTATCTAAGGTTTCAGCAGGTATGTTTGCAGGTTCATTAAAAGCTTTATTCTTAACTATGGCTTCAAATCCTATAGCTATATTAGTTGCTTCACTTACAGCGTTATATTTTATTAATAAAATGAGTGAAAAAAGTGATAGAGATTTAAAAAATGCAAGGATAGACAATATTAATCATCTTATTAAAGAAAATAATACTGTAACTAACTTAATGAAAACTTATCAGAATAATTATAAACTTGTTGACAAAAATGCAACTGCTAAAAATGAGTTAATCAAAACTCAAAGAGAATTAATTTCAATTTATGGTGAAGAAGCTAAAGGATTAGATTTAGTTAATGGAAAATATGAAGATAATATCAAAAAGTTAAATAAGTTAAATTTTAATAAAGCTAAAAATGATTCTATATCTATTGCCAATGAATTAAATACTTTACAGAGTGAAAATAAGGGATTGCCATTATTGACTAAAAAAACAATAGGCGATAGAGCAAATTATTTTACCAATGAATATGAAATAGCTCAAAAAAAATCACTTTATGTTGAAAAACCATTAACAACTAATCCAAAATATCCAGAAAAGAATTATATTAAAAATTTAAATGTTGATTTAAAAGATTATGTTGCAATATTACAAATGATGAATGATAAATTAAATGAATCTAATAAATCAGAATATAAATATAAAGATTTAATTACTGGAAAATATAAGGATTTAATTAAAAATGCACAAATATATGATGATGTTGCTGTAAATAAATCAAATAAAGTAACAGCAGTAAAAGCTATTAATACCGAAATAGATAAGGCTACAAAAGATATAGAAAAATTACAAAAACTTAAAGAAGATGCTTTAACAACAATTGATTCAGCAATTGAAGGAAATTCAAAATTAAATGAAGTCCAGTCTAAATTGTACAATATTGCAAAAGCAAAAATTCCTACTGAAACAACTAAAGATTTTAAAGCCTATGCAGATAACCTATCAAAATTAATGGATAAAATTAAAACTCCTAAATTTGGAAATATGTATAGAGAATTTAATTCGTTAAATAATCAATTATCCAAAGGTAAAATTAGCTATGAAGAGTATAATACTGCAATGGCTAAGTTTAGAACAGAAGCAGGAAAACTTGAAATCACTAGTAAAGAATTAAAAAATTCTAAATTATTTCAAAATGAAGATATAGCTGCTCCAACAGTTCGATCAACTGAAGAATTAGATAAAGCTTTAACACAAGCCAATCAAGATTTAGATGATTATAAGTCTAATCTAAAATTAGTTGGTGAAGCATATGGAACTTTATTAGCAGGTCAAGATATGGATGCTGATAAGAAAATGGAATTGATGAAATTATATCCTCAATTATCAGAACAAATTAAAAATTCAGTTAAAGATCCAGAAACTTTAATGTCATCTTTAGATCGATTATATAAAAGTCAAGCTGATTCAGCTAAAGATACTTATGAAACTATGATTTATTTAGATGGTGATTTTTATAAAAAATTATTAGATAATAATACAACTTTTTTTGATGATCTCAATAAAAATTATGGAATAGATATAACAAATTATACCAATTATATGAATTTAAAAGAATCTGTTGGTTCTGATTTATTTAAAATAGTTGGCAAAGATTGGGATAAAAATTTAGACTCTACTCTTGATATATTACAAAAGAAATTAGATAAATTAACAAATAATCCAGTTTCTTTTTCTAATGAAAAAGGTTTCAATAAATGGAATTCTGATTTAAATAATACTAAAGAAGCTATTGGAGAAGCTATAGCGTTAAAAAAATTACAAGATGATATAAAAAAAGGTACTGAAAATGTAGATTTCAGTGACATGGGAGCAGATGTTTTTGCTGCTGCGGTAAAAAAAGCTGAAGATGCAAGTACTAATTTGATTAACAATCTCAAAGATTTAGGGGAGGCTATAGCTACTTTAAGAGGTGGGGATAAACTTACTACTGAAACTTTAATGAAGCTTTTAAAAATGTATCCTCAATTGTCATCTTCAATGGGAGATCAAGCTAATTTATTAAAAAATCTTGAAAAATTGCATGGTAATGAAGCTGTTGCTGCTAAAATAGCATATTCAGAGATGTTATATACTAATGATGATTTTTTTAAAAAAATATCTAAAAATAATGAAGAATATTGGACTAATCTTGGCAAGCAGTACGGAGTAGATTTAAAGAACTATTCAAATTACATACAAGCAAAAGCTGATATGAATGATCTATTGACAAATACATCAGGTAAGAAATGGGAAGAAAATTTAGGGGGTACTGTAGAAGATTTACAAAAACGATATGATGCTTTGAATCAACCTAATGTACCTGATTCAGCAGATATTATTAGAAAACAAATAGCAGAAGCACTTGCAAAAGCTAAACAATTGAAAAGTATTAAAGATGCAGCGGATAAAATAGCTAATAGCTTTGATTTTAAAACTTTAGGAATCGATAAGAATGTAAATAAAAATGAAGATACCGAACAAGCTGAGGTTAAAACAGATAGATATAGAAAATTAAACGCAGCTTTAGCAGAAACTAATTCTTTACTTGAAAAAAATAAATCTCTTCAAAAGGGCAAAGAAGGCAAAGAACTTAACGCTTTATTAGATGAGGAAGTTAAATTATTAGGACGTAAAAAAGGTAATTTAAGTGCTATAGCGGATGAATATCGAAAAGAAAGAGAGGAAACTAAAACAAAGTTAATCAATTCTGGAAAAGGTTTTCAATTCTCTGGAACTGGTGACAATGCTAAACTTATTAATTCGGAATCAATATTAAAGGGTATGGCAAACCAATTAAATGCCCATAGAAAAGATAAAGACCAAACTTACTATAAATCTATAGAAAAGGAATATAACAGATTAAATGAGTTAGCACAGACATTCTTTGATATCCAATTTACTAACATTCCTCAATTGAAGCAAGATTTTACCGATATTGGTTCAGAATTGTATGATATATCTGAGCTTAGAATTGACGATGCAATTAAACAGTTAGAAAAGAAATATAAAGAAATGGATGAAAGAATTGCTATTAAAGATACTGCAATTACTAAAAACAGTAACCAACTATCTTTATTAGACGATAAAGATTATGCTGGGAAAGCTGCTAACTATAAACAATCTTTAACATTACTATCAGATAAAACCACTGAATTAAAGAATGATATAGCTCAATTAAATGCTGTACATTCTTCAAGTACAAGAGTTATGGATAGTGTCAAAGATAAACTTAAAGATTTAAAAAGTCAATTAGACGATTCTACTTATGCAGTAAAACAACAAGAGAAAGCATGGAAAGATTATCAGAAAACAACTGCACAGGAAAATATAGGTAAATATGTCGACTGGCTTAAAAAAATGTCAGAAGACTATATAGACTCTCTTAATGAAGAAATGGATACAAGAGAAAGAGGTTATAAAAACTTTAAAGACAATATAGAAGATCAAATTAAAAAACTTCAAGAGGAAGCGGATGCAACTGATTTAGTCATAGAAAAAGAAAAGAAATTAGCGGAAATTAGAAAACAACAAGCTATAATTGCAAATCTTAAAAAGGAAAAAACTTCCAAAGTATACAAAGCAGGAGAAGGATGGATATGGACAGTTGACTTATCTAAGATAAATGACGAACAAAATAAATTAAAGGATTTAACTACTGATTATCAAGATTGGGAAAAGAAAACTACTAATGATGCAAAGGTTAAAGCTCTTCAAAAACAATTAGATGATGAAGAAAAAAGTTTTAATACTTATAAAGATGGTTTAAGTGACAAGATTAAAGAATTACAAAAGACAATGAAAAAGTTGGATGATATTGTCAACAAAGATAATTATATTAAATCTTGGAATGAACTTATGTCAAGTTTAAAAGGAATTGACCCTTCCTTCTATTCAACTGAATTAGCTGGTATCACTTCTTTCTTTGGTAGTTTAAATACTACATTATCTACAACCCAATTAGATGTCACTCCAATTCAAAATCAGTTACTTAGTATGATACCTCCTGAAATCAGGGATTTAATGTCAAAAACTATAACTACTAACGCTGAAACTGCTAAAAAAACAGAGAACCTTACAACACCAGCAAATACAACAAAAATAGCAACTATGCAAACTAATAGTAATGCATGGTGGACTTCAGATGCCACAAATAAAAAGAAATTGGAAGATGAGAATTACTATTTAGGTACTTCTATGGGTTTAACTAGAAAAAATGGTGTTTGGTATGATAGCTCAGGAAAACAAGTCTATGATGTTCAGAAATACGCAGGTTTAGGAACTGAAAATGTTAAAGCTGCTCCAACGGCAGTAAATGTTTCAGCAGCAGAACAAAGAATAATAAACGAAATGAAGTCCAATTCTGAAAGATGGTTGACTGCTAGTGATGCTGAAAAAACTGAATTATCTTTAGAAAACGATCTTTTAGTAAAAAACAGTAACTTGCCATATGTTAAAAAGAATGGTGTTTGGTATCGTTCAGATACAGGTACTAGAGTATATAGTCAAGGTGGAGAAGTTGGATATACTGGAATGGCTTGGCTAGATGGATCTAAAACCCAACCAGAACGAGTACTATCCGCAGCTCAAACGGAATCTTTTAATAAGTTAGTTGGTTACCTTCCTAAATTAAATCTAGAAAAATCTACTACTACAAATCAAGAATCAGAAATCTTCAATATCTCAAATATTAATGTCACTACAAATGATGCAAATGATTTTATTGGTAATTTAAAGAAGATCATTTATAAAAGGGGGAGTTAAGTCATGTCGGGAATTTTTAGAGCAGTAGGGCTTAGTCCCTCAATAACTGCCATAGATGCAAATTTAATAAATAGATTTTCTTGGGTTAGCCAAAGTGGATTGCAAACAAATTATAGAGTTTATATTTATAACAATAGTACAAATGCATTAGTATATGATTCATATTTAAGAGATTCAAGTGTTCAATATCACGATGTACCAGCAAGTTCTTTAACTAATGGAATAGATTATAAATGGTATGTGGTTACAGCTTCATTTATAGGAACTGAAGATTCAGAATATGAATTTTTTACTACTGCTGAGACACCTGTTGTTACATTTTCTTATCCTAGTTTCACGAGTCAATATACCGAAAGAATAGAATCTTTTGATACTTTAGGTCAATGGACTCCTTCGTCGAATGGAACTATTTCATTAAGTACAATAATTTACGATGAAAGATATGGCAATCAATCAATTCAATTTGATGATGATGGTACTACTGGATTTTTCTACATGACTAAAACTGGTGTTTTTAATTTACATTCTTTTAGCAATGGTTCGTCTAGTAATACTTCTGATTTTATTAGATTAGTTGCACAACCTTATTTTTCAGATGAGCAAACATTCGTATTAGAGCTTGGCAACGGAAGTGATTATTTTTATAAAGAAATTACACCTGGTTCTCTTACAGTTTTTGAAGTATTAAAAAGCACTTTTACTGAATATGGTTCTCCTTCTTGGGAAAATATTACATTTATAAAGGTAGGTTATAATTGCTCGGCTGGATACAGTTTAGGTGCTTGGTTTATGGCAATAGAATTATTTAGATCAGGTGATGGAACAGATACAACCTTTAACAAACAAGATAATACTTTTTACTTGAATTATGCACAAACAGAATCAGTAGGTATAAAAAAATATAAATTTAAATTATATGATGAAGATTCTGTATTGATTACTGATACAGGTTGGATTTATGACATGCTATTGAAATACACATTTGAAGGTTTGAGTAATGGTGTAATGTATAAAATCGAAGGTTTAATTACTTCTCAATATGATCAAGAAGGCATAACTGGACTTAAAACTTTTATTATAGATTATTCAAATGATATTATTCTTCCTGCAATTGCAACTACAATTAGTAATTCAACAGGAAGTATTCTTATAGATTGGTCTAATATAAATTTCTCTTCGGCAGATTTTTCAGGTACAGCTTCTTATGTGGCTGGAAAATTTAATTATGGTTTGAACATGTTAGATACTGAATATGTAACTTTTGATTTAACTTTGCCTTTGACTTTTACTTTGACATTTTGGAATAGGATAATAACTAATAAAGATGGAGTTATTTTACAATTAGGAGCTTCTACAACCTTCGGTTTTGATTCAAGTTTGAATAAATTTTATTATAACAATAATGGAAGCTATACTTATTCAGATGAAGTTACATTGTATTCGTTTAGTGACGTATATAGTGACACTTGGGGAGATTATAGTACTAAAACATTCCAAAACATGTTAGATTCAAGTACTATTCTATTAACTGATTACTTTTTTATTGGGATTACCAGCACAGATTTAATTGTTAAAAAAGCTAACGAATTAGTCTGTCATTTATCTTTACCTGCTAATACAACACCTTATGAAAATATAAAAATATATGGTGAAGGGATTTTGGATAATGTACATTGCCAAAGTGATGAATTAACATATTCAGAATTATTAGAAGAAGATACAAGGAATATAATTACCTGTAACATTACTAGTCCTGCAACTTTTGAAAGCAATTCAACTAAAAATTATAACTTTATACAATTAAGTACTACTAGGTTTTTATTAGAGTATTATATGATTGGAACTTCTAGACATGTTATTGTATTAACAGATGAAAATTTAACTACTTTAGCGGTATATACCTGTCCAGCAACTTATATTGAAAATAAAGCTGCTATAACTAAGATATCTTCAACTAAGGTTATACTTCTATATTCTAAAGCTGGTAGTGGAGTAGCTATAATGGCAAACGTTACAGGTGATTCATTTTCGATAAGTAGCGAAACTATATTTTCATTATATGAAGTAGATAGTCTGTCATTAGATTATTTAGATGGCAATAGTGTATTAGCTGGATATAATGAAGTTGGAGTTACAACTCCTTATCTTCAAGTTTTGAATTATGCTACTTCTACAGTAACAGAAAACAGATCAACGGCTAGCTCTTTCAATTCTACATCTTTAACAAATAAAATTAAGGTTAAAGTTTTATCGACAATAAAAGCGATAGTATATTATTTTGATGCAACTTCAAAAGAACTAAGAACCAGGATTGTCAACATATCGGATATTAATATTACATTAGAAAAATATTATATTTTAGATAATCGGGATTGTATTTATTTTGATGTGTGTCTTATAGACAGTACCCATTTAGCTTATAGTTTTACACCTGCCGATTTAAGTTATTTAAAATATGGAATTACAACTATAAGCGGAACTTTGGTCAATAACTCATATTATAAGACTACCATTGTCAATAACCAATATAGTCAGATATGTCTAATTTCGAGTTCTTTACTAGCTATATCTTATTATGATACTAACATGGTTAAATATAGACTTGTTACGTTAAACGCCAATTATGACCTAATAGAAGAAGATTTAATAAGTAGTGGTAATTATTTAGAGACAAATATGTTTTTATTTAATAGTAAATTATTATTACTTAATAAAGGTGGTTCTAATTATTTAATCTATAGATTTTTAGAAACCTTTACTACTTCAGCAACTACATATGATAAGCAAGCAACATGGATTTCAAATTCTACATTAGCTTTAGCGGATTTCGAAAGTAATTTATCTATTGGTAATCAAGGTGTCAATACTACTGGATTTAGATTGAAAAGAAAGGCATCCGATGGTTTGTTCTATATTACATTAAGTGATTTTGCTAATACTGTGAATAGTTATACAGATACAACAGCTAGAAACGCAATTACTTATACCTATCTTTTAAACTCTTTAGATGTTAACAGTAATGAAGATTTAGGAGTAGAAGTTACTGGAATTTTAGACTTTTATGGTTGGTTTTTAACAGATGGGACAACTATCTATAAATTTGATGCAGCGACAAAAAGTGAGTCTATAAAAACTAATAGAGCATTTAACGTTTTTGAAACTTATTCTCAATATCCTACAGTTTCGTATGGAAATAGAAATTATAGAACAAGTTCTTTAACAACAATTCCATATTCTTTTAATACTGATTTTGAATTTACATATACAACTTTAGAAGCTTTAAGAGCATTTATTGACTCGGAAACTACTAAATATTTAAAAAATACCAAAGGAGAAATTATACAAGTTGCTACAACTAATTTTTCTTATAAATATCTAGATGAAGTAATTGAGCAACCTTATGAAATTACATTTGATTGGACTGAGATTGGTGTTGGGGAGGCTGGTTTAGTATGATAACAGAAGCATATAAACAAGCTTTAGTCTCACCTGAAAGGCATCAGATTTATAAAATTGAATGGATGGATAAAAACGAGAATGTAATTGATTCCATTACTACAGATACTTTAGAAGGAAGTATTTCTATAGAACTTACAAATGGAACTAGACGAAGCTGTAATCTTACCTTAAAAAATAATGATGGTCGGTTTATTCCTGGAAAAGATAATGTAATATATCTGTCAAAAAAATTTAAAGTTTATTCTGGATTGCTTATAGATGGGATAGAAGTTTTTCCAGACGAGAGTATACAAGGGGTTTTCAACATTGGAAACCCTGTAATAGAATCTGTGCCATCAAATGAAATAGTAACATTAGAAGGTTATGATAACTTTGCGTTATTAAACGGTAATATTAGCGGTCAACTTGAGGGGACATATATTATTGATATAGGCAATGATTTAGAAAATTCTATAATTACATTATTTTCAGATGCAGGTATTATAAAAGCTCCATTAATCTATACTACAAGTCAATTAACTCCATATACAATGACAAAAGAAGCTGGTTCTACTTATGAGGATATGTTAACTGACTTTGCCAATATGCTCAGCTGGGTTGTTTATTTTGATGTAAATGGAAGACCAAATTTTAGACCTCCAGTAGATGAATACAAAATATACCATTCTTGGACATTTAATAAAGATACTGATTCTTTTTTAAGTTATAGCAAAACGTATGATTATTTAAATGTGAAGAATAATATTGTGGTTTTTGGTGACAATATAAACGGTGATCTAGCTTATGCAACCAATTCAGATATATCAATTTTTTCTCCAACTTCAATTGCTCGAATAGGAAAACGGACTAAAGTTATTACAGATACGTTGATTGAAACAGATGAAATGGCTGCTGACAGAGCAGCTTATGAATTGAAACTGTCTACTTTAGCTTCTGAATACGTGGATATTAGATGTCTAAATATAGATTTCCTTAAAGAAGGCGATGTAATATTGCTAAACGATACGGAGAATGAAATAGAATACCAGCGTTACATTATTAAGCAAATAGATAGGAATTTAAAATTTGACCAAGATATGGGAATTACTGCTTGGAGAGTTAGAGAGGTGACATAATGGACTATAAATTTAACAACTATACAGTAGCAGATAAACTAAATACAATAATCGATCATTCTATTGGTTATAAAGCTAAACAATCAAACTCAGTTAAATATTTTAGAGCAACAGTCGATAAAATTCAAGGAAACTTAGCAGATGTATATTTGCAAGCTACAGTAGCAGCAACTCCAATTAAAAATGTTAAAATAGCTTCTGGAATTAGACATTTAATGGCAGGTGAAGGAGTTTATTTATTAGCTTTAAATGGGAATCTTAATAACTGTATTATAGATAAAAGAATCATAGACTATAACCTTTTATTAGAAGATGATGTTGAAAATTGTTATATTATTGAAAATTTTGATGGGAACTATGAACGTTATTGGTCAGGAGGCAGTAATGCATATTTTCTAACTACTACTGATAGATATAGAATAGGTTTAAAAGCTCAGATAACGGGCTATTTATCACTTGAAACAGCTTACGCTTTTACATATGAGCCTAATGATACTATTAACTTAACTCTATTCCCAGACGGAAGCCCAAGTATTACAAGTGATTATATAAGTTTATCTTTTTATATTGAAGATTTAACTAGGGTTAGCAACCTAAAATTAAGAATTGGAAATACTAGTTCTAATTATTTTGAATATATAATATCTGGATTGGGTTTAACTTCTGGTTGGAATACAATTAATACAAAGAAATCCAGTTTCACAAAAGTAGGTTCATTTTCAGGATGGGAAAATATTTTATATCTTGGGATATTAGTTAATTATTCAGTAACAGCTTTAGATATAGATTATGTAATTTTTGGATTGCTTGCTATGTATAAACAATATAGTTCTGGAATTAATTTAGATACTCAATCAGCTCTAGATGATATTGCTGTGACTATAGATACTAAACAAAATACTAGTGATTATCTTAGTGATATTACTTTATTAAGTGGTTCGGGTATTTTAGCAAGAAGCACTACTCCAGAACAAATTTATCTTACATCAATATCTGGAACATCTCAAGAAATTACAGTAACAAACACAATAGCAAATGGAGGTACCATTACATTATCACTTCCAAGTACTGTAGCAATCACGACTTTATCAACTTCAAATATAAATAACTTTATCAATCTGAGTGGATATCATGCTAATTTTGGTGTAACTCATCCTAGTAATTGGGAAGCCACAGATGCATTAATTGGGATTGGCGGTTGTTCTGCAATATATACAAGCATTGTTGAAAGTGCTTCTAATAGCTTGTCTTTTTCAAATAATAACTACCATTATATGGGTGAAAACTATTACAAATACAGTGGCAAAGCGACAATATATACTCAACAAAGTTCTAATCATTTATTTGGATATGGAGCGTTAGGAGTTGCAAATGATCCGATAACTTTTATATCATCGTTTACAATTGCAGAAGATAAAATTCGGATTGGAACAGGGGCATTAAAAACTTGGAATACTAGTTTAAATGTTATTGAAATTGGAGATTTTGCTTCTTTATCTGTAGAAAAGGTAATGACAAATAATACATTAAAAATTATGAATAATCTTTATCTTGATACTAATTCTGTATATCAATATTCAAACCCTTCATGGCAAGCCTCAGCTTATTTGCAATATGGATATAATCATGAATTTTATTCTTTACATGGAACAATAACAGATATTAATGATTTTTTAAGTTTTAAAATTGAACATGAAAAAGTTACTTCAAATGTAAATTTAATAATTAGAAAAGCGACTCCAAGTAGTTGGAATACTACAGTACATAAAGTTGTAGAACTGGGTGACACAGCTTCAATTTTTGCTTCTACTGAAACTTATAAAAATATAAAAATAAGCCAAAATATATGTGCGGATGGTGCAAATTCTTATTATTATATTGAAAGTGGTTATGCTACCCTTTATGAACAAAAACATGGTGAACATAACTTTTATATAGCTCCTTCAGGTTCGGCAGATGGAGCAATAACAACAAATTTATCGATGAAATTAGACAATTCTGGAAATTTAAATATTTATCATAATTTAGAAATTACAGGTACTTTAACAGTAGATACTTCATCATCTTTAGGCTTGGTTCAGATTAGTTCTGGAACACCTCCATCAACAATTACATCAACTGGAACTCAAGGTCAGATAAGATTTGATTCTGGTTATATATATATTGCCACAGGCACTAACACCTGGAGAAGAGCAGAATTATCAACTTGGTAATGGTTACCAATACTATCTATAAATGGTAACGAAATTCTTTTAAATTTAAATAAAGAGGTGATCTTTTTGAGTACTCAAACAACTAATTATGATTTTAATAAACCTGAGTTAACCGATATAATTTCTACACAAATAACAGATTGTGGAAATTATTTAGATATAATAGATGCTCAACTGTATTTATCCGAAACTCATATAGCAAGTTCGGCAGCCCATGCAGCACAAAGTATAACCTACACAGGTGGAGTAATAGGTCAAACACAAGTAAAAGGAGCGGTAGATAATTTACAAACTCAATTAACAGCTGCCGTAGTTGGTTCAGGTACTTCTCCAGCCGAGGTAACAACAGCAAGAGAAGGAATAAGAGGTGAAACAAATACTGTATTAAATGATAGATTAGATAGAATAGAATGTAATTTAGGTTTGGTCACATCTATAACTGGCGATACAACATTAACAGTAGATCAGAGGGGCATTATTCTTTGTGATACAACTTCAAATAATATTGTTATTACATTGCCAACGGCTGTAAGTACTTCAATAATGGTGTTCCAAATTAAGAAAACTAGTTCTGATTCAAACTATGTGACAATAGATGCAAATGGCTCTCAGACAATAGATGGTCAATTGACTTTTACGCTTTCATATCAAAATGATACTGTAAAAATAGTGAATGATGGGAGCAATTGGCTAATATGTTCATACATAGATACTGTTCCTTCTTTTACTAATATTCAATTCTCAGGTCCTAACCCAACAATTACAAATTCCACAGCCGATGGTTCAGATAACAAATATATCATCTTATCAGGCGGTGGAAGTACTGGAAATACTAGAGGTGGATATATAAAAGTTTCTGGAAATGAAGAAACTGGAACAGGAAAAGTTTTAATTGAGGCTGGTAATGTTTCAGGAGGGACTATTGACTTTTATACTCAAGGTGCTAACAGAGGCGGATTTGACTATTCTGGAAACCTATTAATAAATAATCTAACTGCTTCTAGAGTTGTTGTAACAGATGCAAATAAAAATTTAGCTTCTAGTTCTGTTAGTTCAACAATTTTAGGATATTTAGATATTGGAAGTTCATTAACTAGTCTTCTATCAGGAAAAGAACCAACTGTATCTAAAGGGAATCTTACTGAATCAACTTCTTCAGTATTAACAATATCAAGTGGAACAGGTGCAGTAATTGGTTCAGGGACTAGTATACAAGTAAAACAAGCAGGTGCAAGTCAAGCTGGATATCTAAGTTCAACTGATTGGTCGACATTTAATGGCAAACAAAGTTCTCTAAGTTTTGGGAATTTAAGTGAAACCACATCATCTATTTTAACTATTACAGGCGGTACAGGAGCTATAATCGGAAGTGGTTTAACTATTGAAGTTAAGGCTGCTAGTGCAGGACAGAATGGTTATTTATCTTCAACTGATTGGTCAACTTTTAATGGAAAACAAAGTTCTCTAAGTTTTTCAAATCTTTCAGGAACTACAAACCAAATTAATTTATCCGCAAGTGGAACAGGGGTATTAGTTGGTTCAACTAGTATTACTCTTAGTCTTCCACAATCTATAGCAACTTCAAGCACACCTCAATTTGCTGGCATAACAATAATAAATACAGCTTCTACACCTATAAATGTACTTACAGTAAGTAACTCAGGTTTATCATTTTTCGGAGTGGCAGCTTCAGGGCAATTGCCAAAAGTTAATGATCCTTCTGGCGGTGGGACTACTGATGCTGAGGCAAGAACAGCTATTAATTCAATCTTAGATACTCTTGAAGCATTTGGATTGCATGCAGCAAGCTAATTAAAAATAAAAATTATAAATACAAAGGAGTTTTACAAAATGAAATTAGGACAAATACAATACATAGCAGATACATTAAATCCAATTCTAGAAGGCAAATGTGGTGCTTTATTAGCACTTGATATTTTAGGAGTTATAAATGAAATTCAACCAGAATTAGAAAAAATAAATACAGTTAAACAGAAAATGGTTGAAGATTACGCACTTAAAGATGAAGAAGGCAATTATATAAATATAAAATTAGAAAATGGCCAAGAAGGCTATGAATTCGGTGATAATTCAGAAAAAGTTAATGATGAAATGTTTAAATTAATGAATTCTGAAGTTGACATAAGTTCAAAGATTGACATATCTAATTTCGATAATGACGTAAAAATTGAACCATTAAGATTGAAATATTTACATGACTTAGAAGTTTTAAAGAAATAATTATGGAGACTATCTTTAGTCTCCTTTTAATTTATTTAAGGAGGGACAAAGATGGTTAATATTCAAAAAAGTATCTTTGGTGCTATCGCTTATGTTTTTTCTTTTTTGTCTGGTTGTGTAGGACAGATAATAATAATACTTGCTATCTTAATGTGTTTTGACTATGTAACAGGGGTAACAGTTGCAAAAAAAGAAGGTACATTTGACAAAAACAAAGGTAGCTGGGGAGCAGTTAAAAAGCTCTTTTATATTATGATAATTGTCACAGCATATTTAGCAGATTTATCAATTACTTTATTTGCTAAAAAAATTGGACTAGATTTTCAAACATATGGTTCATTAGGATTTGCAGTGACTTTTTATTTGATTGGAAACGAAGGTGTAAGTTTATATACAAATTGGATAAAACTAGGTTTACCAGCTCCAAAATTTATTTCTAATATTTTTAATAATATCAAATTAATGGCAGGAGCAAGTATTCCAAAAGAATTAGAAAATAAAAGAAAGAAGGATAGAAATGGATAATTTAAAAAATTTTATCATAACAATAGATGAAGGACATGGGGGGAATGACCCAGGAGCAGTGGATTTGAAAGATGATACTACAGGTGACTTCGTAGCAACTTTAGAAAAAGTTTTAAATAAAAAAGTTGGAGATAAAGTTGTGCAAAAACTAAGGGATTTGCAAGCCACTGTGATATCAACTAGAGAGAATGACGAATTCGTCAGTTTAGGTGAAAGATGCAGGTTGGCTAATAATGCCCATTCTCATTTATTTGTAAGTATTCATTTTAACGCTGGATTCAGTTCGGCTCATGGAATAGAAACTTTTATTTATAGAGATTCTACAAATCCAGTAACTAAAAAACTTGGAGAAAATTTACAAACTAATCTAATTAAAGCAACTGGATTATATGATAGGAAATTACAAACTTCTGGTTTTTATGTCCTAAAATATACTCAAATGCCTGCTGCCTTAATCGAATTAGGTTTTGTAACAAACTCAAAAGAAGAACAATTAATTAATACAGATCAATATCAAGAAAAGGTAGCCTATGCAATAGTAGAGGCTATTAAAGAAACTTTAAGTAAATAAGGGGTGATCACATGTACGGAAAGTTTGCATCTTATTCAGGCACAAGTGTAACAGGAGAAAACATCAAAGAAACACAATGGGCTACTAAAACAGATGACGTAATCTTTACACCAGATAAATTGACTTTTATAGCTGATAGTCTTACTTATATAAAGATTAATGAATCAGAAAATTGGCAATCTCTTTATCTTGACCCAAATGATTTAAAATATAAAATTTCATTTGATAGTGGAGATTTAAAAATTAATCATTTTGAAACAAATACAGCAGTAAGTTATTTTGTCGCATTTATATATTAAGGAGTGATGATATGTCATCTTTTTTAGAAATGAACTTCATTAAAGATATATTTTTACCTTCTTATTTTTTTACTGGAGGAATCCAGATTAATACTTCTGCTACTTTTTTCATCACAGAAGATGGAGATTTTCTTGTTACAAGTGATGGTAAATATTACAAAATAAGAAATAGATAAGGAGGTATCTTATGGGAGCATATGTATCAACACTTACAGGTAATGAAATAGATACTGCCTTATTTAGATCAAAAGCTAAAAGCGTGGTAGTAGATTTATATGGGGATGGTGACTATACTTCTATTTCAGATGCTTTAGCAAATAATGAAAAAAATATTTATGTAAAAAGTGGATATTATAATGAAGGTAGACCTATAACAATTTCTAAAGATAATGTAACTATAATTGGCGAATATAAAGAAACAACAGAAATTGTATTTGGTTCTGGATATGATGGAATTAAGATTTATGCCAACTATGTTACTTTATGTAATTTAACTTTAGATTCAGAAGAAAATGGAGCTTTAGCTGCTCTTATTATTGGCGATGGTTCATTAGCAAGCACTCCTATAACAAGCGTTGGGAATCATAATATAATAGATAATTGCATTATAAAAGGTTCAAATAGTACATTTGCTCTATATGTGGCTGGTGCAAGTTATGGTCAAGGAGAAGAAACATTACAAGCTTTTGAAGATAAAGATTTACAAAGCAATAACAGAATTACGAATTGTTTAATGTATTCGCTATGGAACGGCGATGCATTTAGTTTCTCTTTGCAAAGAGAAGGGATTATTTCTAATAATTTGTTTATTGGTGGTCGTATAGCTTTCTATATGTGTATAAATAGTGAGTGTAATTATAATTCAATAGTTAATTCTATTAATCAAGGTATATTTATAGCTTCTCCATGTCTTTATAATTCAGTAATTGGAAATCGAATATATAATCCTGCTAGTAGTGGAATAAAAATACAAAACCAATTAGAACATACACCATTATTTACAGGTCAAGCAGCTATAGCAAATAATATTAACGAGAATACAATTTATGCTAGCTCAAATTCAGGAATAGAGGTCACTGGAACATCTGGTCATGAACCAACTAGGAATAATATTTCAAATAATATAATTATAAATCCTGACAATCATGGTATTTATCTTCAAGATACAGTTGGCAACAATATTAACGGAAATTCTATAACCGAACCTAAAACAGATGCAACAAATTTTTCAAGAGGTTCAGGGTTATATATGGTACAAAATGTTAGAGAAAATTCAATTATCAACAATACTTTTATAGATACTAGAACACATCCTAATTGCAGCAGTACTGCTATTGCAAATCGAGAAGGTACTGATTGTACAGGTAATATAATTTCAAACAATATTATTAAAATAAATAATACTGAAAGATCGGTTTGGTTTCAATCAGGCAATACTATAATTTCAAATAATGAAATAATCGGTGGCTATTATGCAGGTATCTACTTAGATGGGGCTTGTGGTTGTGTAGTTAATGGAAATATTTGCAGGAATAACACTAATGAGTCTAATAATGCATATGCCGAAATTTGGCTTAAAAATGGTGCTTCTAACAATATTATTTACGGTAATATATGTCAATCAGATGCTAGTAATAAAGCTAATTATGACATGATTATAGAAGCTGGATGTACTGGCAATGTAGCAAGCGGAATAAAAGGAATAGGAGTATATCACGAAATCGGAGTGTAACAACAATTTAATATGGAGGTGTAATTTTTGAGTGATAATTATATTTCAGCTTATACTGGTTCTGAAATTGATAGTGCAATAGGTACTGTCAGAGGAATCACAAAAGGTAATCTTACAGAAAGTACATCTTCAATCTTAACTATAACAAATGGAACTAATTCAGTTTGGGGTTCGGGCGTTTCTATACAGGTCAAAAAAGCAGATTCTTCAAACTCAGGATATCTATCTAATACAGATTGGTCAACTTTTAATAGTAAACAATCAGCCCTTACAATCGGGAATTTAACAGAATCAACTTCAAGTGTTCTTACAATTTCTGGAACTGGGGTAACGATTGGTAATGCTACTATTCAAGTAAAACAAGCTGGAAGTAGTCAAGGTGGATATCTATCGAATACGGATTGGAGTACTTTTAACAATAAACAAGCTGCCATTACAGGAGCAGCAACAACAGTAATAAGTTCTGATTTAACAGCAAGTAAAATAGTAGTTTCTGATGCAAGTGGAAAAATTGCTGCAAGTTCTATATCTACAACAACTCTAGGATATTTAGATGCAACATCATCTATACAAACTCAAATCGGTAATAAGTTAGATTCATCCGCTTATACAGCAAATGATGTACTTTCAAAAATTAAAACTGTAGATGGTGCAAGTTCTGGATTAGATGCTGATCTTTTAGATGGCAATGAAGCTACTGCATTTTCTCTTACTGGACATAATCATAACGGAGTTTACGAACCTGTCTTTAATAAAACTAACATTACAGAAACTACAAGTTCGGTTTTAACAATCTCAAATGGAAACAATATAATATTAGGTTCAACTCCCTTAACTATACAAGTTAAACAAGCAGGAAGCGGACAATCAGGATACTTATCTTCAACTGATTGGAGTACATTTAATGGCAAACAAGCTTCAATAACTGGAGCTGCTACAACTATTTTATCTAGTGACTTAACAGCTTCTAAAATATTAATTTCAAATGCAAGTGGAAAAGTTGAGGCAAGTTCAGTTTCAACCACAACTCTTGGATATTTAGATGCTACAAGTTCAATTCAAACTCAGATAGGAAACAAATTGGAATCTTCTGCTTATACAGCAAATGATGTATTAGCAAAAATTAAAACAGTTGATGGAGCAAGCTCGGGTTTAGATGCTGATTTACTTGATGGGAATGAAGCTACTGCATTTGCAACAAGCGGTCATAACCATAGCGGAATTTATGAACCAATATTATCAAGAACTAATTTGACTGAAGATACAAGCTCAGTATTAACAATAACAAATGGTACAAATACAATTTTAGGCTCTACTCCTTTAACAATCCAAGTTAAACAGGCTAGTTCTGGTCAAAGTGGTTATTTAAGTTCTACAGATTGGAGTACATTTAATAGCAAGGAATCAACGGTAACTAAAGGGAATTTATCTGAAAGTACTTCAAGTATTCTCACTATAAGCGGTGGAACAGGAGCAGTAATCGGCTCAGGAACTACAATACAAGTGGGACAAAGCACAACTTCAACAAATGGATATTTAAGCTCAACAGATTGGAACACCTTTAACAATAAACAACCAGCAATAACAGGTGGTGCAACTTCGATTGTAGCTGCTGATTTGACAGCTTCTAGAGTATTGATTTCTAATGGCAGTGGTAAAGTTGCGGTTTCTACTATATCTGATACAACATTAGGTTATTTAGATGCTTCTAGTTCAATCCAGACACAACTTAATACTCTATCTAGTACTCCAATAGATGTTACAAGATTAGCAGGAATTATAAGCATATCTAATTTACCAAGTGGAGCATTAGAAAGATTAGTACCTGTGGCAAATCAAACTGCTAGATATGCCTTAACAACAGCTACCGTCCAACTTGGTGACACTGTAAAACAAGAAGATACAGGAGTTATGTATTATGTAATTGATGAAGCAAACTTATCTAATGCTAGTGGATATTCTGTATATACTGCTGGTACGGCTACTGCTGTGCCTTGGTCTGGTGTAACTACTACTCCAACAACTTTGTCAGGATATGGGATTTTAGATGGGTTAAACCTATCTGGTGGCACTTTAACAGGTGATTTATCTATTACTCATAATGCAGATGCAATTTCAGCTTTTATAATGACAAATACGAGTACTGGTTCAAATGCAAAATCAAAAATAGAATTAGTCAATAATTCAAATTCATGGCTTCTAGAAAAA
>WSSedL1B2DRAFT_1000023_pt1 | contig 32077 bp, 33 predicted proteins | sample WetSurSiteL1Bulk_FD_9470 | JGI IMG/M metagenome (IMG submission 9470)
GGGTCTGTGGTTGAGTGGTGAAGTGGCTGGTGATGTTTGTTATCGTGGTGCCGAATGGTAATTCAATGGTCTGCATCACGATTGGGAGGATTGGTTCACCAGCGATGTTGCGAGTCCCGGTCGCTTCCGCGAGATGAATGGTCCCATACTGGGTATTCGCTTGGAGTGTTGGATGGGAGAATTGATAGGATAATGTTGTTGTTAGATGCGATGCTGTTTTCGAAGTATTTTGTTGGGTGATTCCTGCTTGGATGCCGCCAACGATCATGAGAAGCGTGGCAAATATGCTGATACTAATGAGGTAACCTCTTTTCTTCATTGATCTAACCCCCGTGGTATGAATATTATTTAACGAGGTAATGTTATAAATAGCTTTTGTCGTGGGTTCAAATTCTTGAGTAGGGACATATGTCCTGTCCTAACACAGTGGATTCGATTTCTTTTTATCCATAAGATTAAATACCTGTTCTATATATGCCAGTCCAGCGGTTCGAGGAAACAAAGAACCGAATATAAATAAAGGAAGTATATAATAATGGAAAAAAGAGATAGATCCGATCGTGGTGGTCGGGATTTTGGTGCACCACGTGAAATGCACGATGTTACTTGTGCAGATTGCGGTAAGGAAACCCAGGTTCCGTTCGCGCCCGATGGTAACAGACCCGTCTACTGTAGGGATTGTTATCAGAAGCATCGGCCAAAGAGATTCTAAGTAGATATATATCTAAGATCGTTCGAACGTGGTTTTTTCTTTTTCTTTTCTGAAGAAGGAAAAACTACTTTTTATTCTTTTTAACAATAAATAATTTTTTTTAACATTCAACAGGAGAAAATAGCAGTAACACGGTTTTCACTCACGCTTAATACGGACAGGTTTCAATTACGGATAACCTCCAATAAACGATTTATTTATCAAGTTCCTATACTTACGATAACAAAAAACAATAAGAAAAAAGGAAAAGTAATTAAACATAATTAAGATTAGATTTTGAGGAGAAAGTGATATGAATCTATCTGATGTAGTAGGTGGGGTAGTGGTAAGTCTTTGTGGTATTGCATTAATCGTATATACTGCTCTTATTAATGAACAACCACAACCAGATGCAACAATTTTTTGGGTAATAGGTGCAATTTTAATTCTAGTTGGAGCATATATAGCGGGTAAAGAGTTGAAGAAATAAAATAAATAATCACATGTTAGTTTATTTCATTCCAGAAGCATTGACACGGTTTTAACTCAATGTTATTGTGTGAATGGATCCTGGTGTTCAAATCCCTTCCCCTGCACTTTTTATCCTGACAAAGATTTAAATAATGAAGGATTCTTAATTATTACTCAGGGGCAGGAAAGTAATGGATAAGGAACCTCTGACAGTGAAATGGTTGGCGGCTGGAATTATTTTCTTGTTCATTGGGATAGCCATCATTCCATCGAGTGGACAAAATATAGAGAAACCTTCGTTACCCGTCTCAAGAGGCAATACACTATACGTTGGTGGAAGCGGACCAGGGAATTACACAACAATTCAGGATGCGATTGACAATGCAAGCAATGGAGATACCATTTTTGTTTACAATGGGACATACCATGAAAATGTACTTGTGACAAAATCCCTTACTATATTCGGAGAAAATAAAGTTGAAACTATCATTGATGGAAATGGAGGAGAAAATGGAATGAATATTACCGCGACTTTTGTAACGATAACTGGGTTTACCATTGAAAACACAAAAATGGCGGGGGTTAGGGTCAACGCAAATAACTCAACGATTTCTGAAAATATTATCAAAGATTTTTCTACTTATGGTATAGCGTTTGATTTTTGCGATGCTCACACGGCATCGAATAACATATTAATGTCAGGTTTAGCAATAGGAATCGACCTTCTCTTCTCGAATCATAATGTTATCACAAACAACACTATTCTCCTGACCATCGGTGGTGGGGGAATAAGCCTTTATACTTCTTCGAACAACACTGTTCAAAGTAATCACATTGATAAAGGTAATTGTCCAATAGCATTTTCATCAAATAATAACTCGTGGTTGAATAATAGAATGAATCAGAGTCTTATGTATTTCTATGGAAAATCAAATGATAATGTCCTTGTCGGGAATTTCTTTAATGAATCAGGTGGCATCGATATAAGAGATTCATATGGAAGTCCATGTGGAAATAAAATCTATCATAATCATTTCAACGCTTGTGGTGCCGAAGATGCTGGCTGTAATAGTTGGGATAACGGGTATCCTTCAGGTGGTAACTATTGGTATGATTACACTGATAATGATTATAATCACGATGGTATAGGGGATTCCGCGTATAATATTTATGGAGGAAATAATGTCGACCATTATCCTTTAGGTTATTTTGACTATGAGCCTCCTATCATTACGATTATGAGCCCTGCGAAGGGGTTTGTTTATTTTCGGCTACTACAATTACTTCCGCTGAACGACCCGAATGCAACGCTGTTTTTGGGAGATATGGTTTTTCGTGTCAATGTTTCAGATAATTATTTAATCGATGTCTATTTCATAACGGTCTATGTGGATGGCAAAGAAATCGGTGGGTATGGTGGTTTACTTAGACCGTATACCTTTGATATTTCAAGAAGAGGACTAAACCAAAGATTTTCATTTGGGATATTCAAACATAAATATGAGATACGTTTTGAGGCAGTAGACCATCATAATAATAAGGCAAGTAAGGAAATGATAGTTTGGTCGTTCTTATAATCTCTAAAGTAAGGATAAGACAATAGGAGATTTCTTCGTTGTCAAGGCCTTGTCGTACTGGTAAACGTGGGTTCAAATCCCTTCCCCTGCACATTTTATAAATTAATTTCATTTCAACGTTACTATAATCCTTAGATTAGGTCTTTAAAAACATATCACTACTTTTTATTCTTTTTTTTTATTTCGTTTTTATAGAACCGGTACAGGCCTGTATCGATTGCGTCCCAGTTCATGGGGGCACGTGCCTGCAGGTCCCCGTTTGATCCGGCTTTCCAGAGTGATGTTTTCTGGGTCAAACCAGTTTCTGTGCCGTAGTAGATGATCGCTGGTTGTGGAAGGGAGAGTTGCAGTGAGGCTGCGGCTTTGAGTTTTTCTTTGTCGTTTCCCGCTTGGAAGACGAACCGGTCCATGTCATGGTTATCAAGGAAGGTTGGTAGCAAAAAATCATCGGGGAATTGTTTGTAATGTTTGTTTAATTGTTTTCTCAGGGTGTTTTCTGAGATGGTTTTGTGGATGATATATTGTTTTATCAGCTCTTGGACTTTGAAATCCAGGACGCCATCGAGTGTTCCGATGTATTCTTTGAAGAGGCTGTCTGATGAGTCTCCGGAGAGCCATTTGAGGTATTTGTGTCGAACTTGTAAGGTTTGCAGCTCTGTTCTTCTGATGCCCATCATCCAGGCTTCGCCGATGAGTACCGTCTGTGGGTATCGGTGTTTAATCTCTCTGGTGAAGCGTTCCCAGAACCGGTTGGATGGTCCGATGACATGGTCCAGCCGGAAACCGTCCAGCCCAAGGCTGAGCCAGTAGGTCGCAGCGTTGATGATATGGTCTTGTGTCTCTTGGTTTTCAAGATTCAGTTTTGGGATGTCTCGGACGCTGAGGAAACAGAGGTACTCCTCAGGCCAGCGGGTGAAATAGAACCAGTCGTGGTATCTGCTGGATTTGTCTTGTTGTGCTTCTTTGAAGAACGGGTGGTGTTGTGAGCAATGATTAGGAACGAAGTCTGCGATGATGCGAAGGTTGTTCTTATGTGCTTGTCTGATGAGTTCTTTGATGTCGTCTACGGTCCCATAATGCGGGTCGACCTGGTAAAAATCTGTGATATGATATCCATGGTATGCAGAGGTCTGATAAAATGGTGAGATCCAGAGCGTGGTGATCCCCAGGTCGAGGAAATAGGGGATTTTTTCGATGATCCCTTTAAGTGTTCCTCCAAGAAACTGTGGCTGGTCCCAGTCGTGGGTGGTGGTGAAACCAGCGAACCGATCAATGAAGACATGATAGATGGCACCATGTTTCATCCATTCAGAATCACTCATCAAGAATGCATTGGTTCCTCCCTTTTATAACATTTTGATACATGAAAAGACAAATGAGGAGTGTGTTTTAAATTCTCATATCTCATTCGTTTTTTTACTGATTGTTATGGATACACAAACAATTGTTCAACACGTGGCTTTGGAATGTTTTAGTGTGCAGTCGGCAGATACGTTTTTTATCACGGTGCTAGGGATTCCGAAAGTGAAAAGCACCCTGCTTCCCTCGGAGTTATGTTCGTCGATTTTCCGGATAGATCGGTCTGTGCAGATGGAGACCTATGATGCGGGAGGAGTTCGGTTTGAGGTGTTCATCACCCCGGAGCCTGTGCGTTCTTCGTTTGGGCATATTGGTATTGCGGTGGAGGAGAAAACTGATTTTGTCATGCGTTGTCAGCAGCAGGGGCTCGCTCCGTTTTTTGTTGAAAAAAATGGGAAGCAGTTGTTGTTCGTATGGGATTTCTCCGGAAATCTGTTTGAGGTGGTAGAAAAATAAAGGTGTTTGTCTTGATTCCTTACGAAGATGTTGAGTGGGGGGAAGAATGAGTCGTTTTCGGTCCATGAAAAGAAAGATCATCGAGTTGTTTGATGAAAAGACCGGTAGAGTGGTGCGGACAATCTCTTTTGATAGTCCGAAGGAGTTTGATACGTTTCTGAAAGATTTTGACCAGATGAGGTACCCAGGATATGGATGGCGGTATAAGGACAAGGGGCGAAAGAAAGGGGAAGAGCGTCCTGGGGATCATTAAGAGGTAGTTATTCACAAATTATCGACAGTTGCATATATTCATATAGAAAATTATTAATACCTGAGATTATTTATTTGTACATGTAGAGATTGGGAAGGTATTCATGGTCATAGAATTCCCCCTTTGAATCTACGAAGGGACAGTAGACTCTTCATATTGCCTCCATACTTTCCCTTTCCCCCTTTTCCGATGCCAATTTCCTACAACGATTATTATCATTCATTTTGGATGAAATTGAACACTTCATACCCATTTTTCATTTATCTAATATTTTTAAAAAAAATAAAAGAACGACGAGCTATTAGTTATCAAAAATACGAAAATTTAAGGGATATATTTTTAACCAGATATCAAATATTAATATTATTCAAGGAGGAAAAATATGGAAAAAAAACTGAGTAGAAAGAACATTGTGGTATTAGGAGTTATTCTTGTTTTATTCGGAACAATCGTTACTTCGATATTCGCTCAGCCAGTATCTGCAGCAGCACCTCCAACAGTACCGATGATGACAAAATCCCTTGCCCCAAGATCTTTGTTTAAAGCTGGAGAATGGTTTGAACAATCCACTGCGTTTTCAGATCGGAACCGTGGTCTGAACTACATATCCTGTGTCAATGATAGTATCGTCTGGGCATCAGCATTCAATGGAGATAACCCCGCGTACCCCTGTCAAGATTATACCAGAACAAGTGATGGTGGCATCACATGGACTCCAAATACGATTCCTGATGCAGAAAATCTCTATTTTTCAATGATTTTTGCACTTGATGCNACTACTGCCTGGGCTCCACTCTATGCGCATCAGAATGGAGTCATGGGTCTGTACTATACATCAGACGGAGGGAACACATGGGTACAACAGGAATCTGCGGGTTTTAATCTCATCGGCTCATTTCCCAACTGCGTACATTTCTGGGACGAACATATCGGTTGGTGCATGGGTGATCCCGCTGGTGGATCCTATGAGATATACACAACAACCGATGGTGGAACAACCTGGGTGAGGGTTCCACAAGAAAATATCCCTGACCCTTTACAAGAAGAGTATGGACTCGCAGGTTCATATTGTGTGACCGGTGATACGATCTGGTTTGGAACCAATATGGGACGACTGTATAAATCAATCGATAAAGGTCTTCATTGGACGGTTACACAAACCCCTCTTCGATCATATTTAAAACCAACATTCAAAGATGAGGATCATGGCCTTGTTTTCGATATCAACACCGCTGGTTCAGTTACAATAGCAGAGACCTCTGACGGTGGAATCACCTGGCAGACTATTGATTTTTCTGGTCCTTGTTACAACTATGACCTCCGGTATATCCCCGGGACCGTGAACATGTACATCAGCACAGGAACGACAACGAATGCCTCTGGTGCTTCCTACAGCCTTGATGGCGGGCATACCTGGGTAGAGTATGCTGATGTTGTGGGAACACCGATGCTGAGCCTTGGTTTTACCTCCGGGAAAATCGGATGGGCTGGTTCCTATAACACCGATGAATTCACTGGTGGAATATTCAAATATGTCCCCGGGGATCCCGCACCAGCGTTCTCTATTGATGTCGCTGGTGGAAAAGGTATTTCCGTACGTGTCATGAATGTCGGTGATGCGACAGCGTCAAACGTCACCTGTGATATCACCATTGCGGGTGGATTGTTCATAAAACCAAAAGAATTCACAGGGGACCAGGCGACCCTTGATGTTGGTGCGAACTTCACGGTTGTTGGTGCACCAAAGGGAATTGGTCTTGGCCTGCTCAAACCAATGCCAACGATAACGATCAACGTCAACTGCACCGGAGGCATTGGTGCTACAAAAATAATCCTGGCCAAGGTTTTCTTCTCGAAAATTACCTTACAGTAACTCAAAAGACAAATCTTTTTTTTATTTCTTTTGTGAGATGATCTCTCGTATCGGAATGTATGCGAGCAGTGCTGCGATGAATCCGAAGATCAGCAGTCCTGGCCACCAGGGTGCGGTCTGGAAGATGGCGAGTTGAATCCCCAAAACGATTAGTACTGCGACAACGACACCCATGAGTGCTTCTCCTGCCACAAGTCCTGCGGTGAACAGTAACCCGGTCCGTATCGCTTTTTCTTTCGGAGTGATCCCAGTCTGTTTGATGGCCAGCTCCCAGTCGTTGTATTCTTCGTCCTCTGCGCTCCCATATCGTTTCTTCAGCACCACATCGGTCAGATGACGGATGCCGCCACCGATGAAAATTGGGATGGACAAGGTGAACGGAAGGTAGATTCCGATGGCGACTGGCAAAACAGGTAATCCGATGAGGATAAGGATGAGTGCAAGGACTGCTCCAGCGACGACATAGGGCCAGAGCATGTTCCCGCCCAGGATGCCTTGGACGATCCCTTTCATGAGGAACGCCTGTGGTGCAGGCAGTTTTGTGCTGCCGATGGTGAACGCCTGATGGAGCACTCCGATGACGATCCCAACGGTTGCTGAGATGGCGACGACTCCGAACATCATCGAGATCTGGAGTTTCTTTGGGGTCGCCCCTATCATCTGCCCAGATGCCATGGTCTGCAATAGGTCCCCGGAGATAGACCCACCGATGCAGACGACCGCGGAGATGAAGATCACGATCGCCATCCCTTGTACGCCGGTTGCTCCAAGACCAAGCATGAGCAGACTGACAATCAGTAAGATGGTGACGGTCACCCCTGAGATCGGGCAGTTGGAGGACCCAACAAGACCGGTGAGGTACCCAGCAAGTGCGCTTGCGATGAACGCAAGGAAGATCGTAAGAACCGCCATGATCAGTGAGACTCCGATGATTCCGGAGAGGATCTGATAGAGGACAAAGATGGGGATCGTCATTGCTCCAATGGCGATGAAAACCAGCTTGTAGTTCAGGTCCTGATCCGTACGACGATGTGTCGTGGTCCCCTGGTTTCGGAACCCCATGACCGCTTCTTTGACGCTATCCACCAAATTGGTCCGAATCGAGTACACCGCCCAGAGCCCACCAATGAGCATCGATCCGACACCGATATAGCGGACCTGCTCCCCCCAGACTTTATAGAATCCTCCTACCAGGTCTCCAAGTCCTGCATACTCTGCAGAGGGTGCTGGGAGTCCGGTGGCAAGAATCAGGAGTGGTGCGATGATGACCCATCCGATGAGTCCACCGACCAGGACATAGGAGGAGATCCGTGGTCCGATGATCCATCCGACCGCAAGAAGCGCTGGGGATGTAGTGGTCCCTGCGTAAAAATACGCCTCGTTTTCTTTCCCGAAGATCGCGTATTTTCCGATACTGATGACTCCGTCAATGGTATCACGGAAGACGTTGAGGGAGAGTTGTCCGAATTTGAAGAGTGCTGCGGTGAGGGCTCCGATAATGAGCCAGACTCCGCTGATACGGTCTTTTTTGTCAGTTTGTTCTCCGCCGACTGTCGTGGTAAGAACCGCTGCGACCGCGATCCCTTCCGGGAACGGGAGATCTGTTTTGACAACGAGTGCTCGTCTGAGAGGGACCATCCAGAAGACACCAAGCATCCCTCCGATGAGGGCGATGAAGGTCGTCTCAAGATAGTGAATCTCCGTCCATGCGCCCACAAGAATGAGGGCAGGGATGGTGAAGATGACACCCGCTGCGATGCATTCGCCTGCGGATGCTCCCATGGTGGCGATGTTGACTTCCAGGATTGTTGGTTTGAACGGTTTCATGAACGCGAGCGCCATGACCGCACCAGGGATGATCGCTGAGACAGTCATTCCCGCGTACAACCCAAGGTATGCATTGGCTGCTCCAAGGACGATTGCCAGGAAGATACCGACCAGGATTGCTTTCGTCGTTAACTCTGGAATCGTCTTTTCCGCTGGGATGAATGAGTTGAAGTTTTCTCGTGTCATTATATTCAGTCTACTCAATAATTATGGTGTTGTTGGTATTAAAAGCTAATTGATTCTGGTATCCTTCCTTTGTTTATATTGTGTAATGGAATGTTGGGTCTCCGATGATGATGGTATCCCCAATGGTGGTGTCCCCGATCATGGATTCTGCAAGGGTTTTTCCGTTGAGGAGTTCCGGCATCGCGTTTTCTAGAAAGCTTACTGGAGTGGAACATCCATTCTGGGAGAGCAGGCCCAGCGCCATGGCTTGGATGGCCTGGCTGGTGAAGATTGCCGCCCCGTACCAGGCAGTCCCGATGCTTTCATCAAGTTGGTTGTTGTCTTTTTCGATGGACCACCACCCTCCAACGTAGCAGCCGTCCGCGCCGAAGAATGGGGTCTGCAGGGTGTTTAGGGTCTCTGCTGGGAACCATCCTGTGTTTGGTTGTGCGGTGATATCTGTTCCGGAGGGGTTGGAATGTCCATGGACGAAGAAGGCAGAAGAGGAATTCATCAGAGAATCTGTCAGTTCAGTTGGTGTCGCATCCTCTATGTAGATGAGCGGGGAGTAGTCTGCGAGGTGTTGGTAGAGTGGTCGTGAGTAGGTGTTAAGGGAGGAGCTTTCGAAGACCTGGATGGTGTCCTGGAGGGGTTGGTGTCGTTGGGTCGTGAACTTCTGGAAAGCGAAAATGAGTGAGTCTTTTTTTTGTTCATAGGTGAGTCGTTGGGGTGGGTAGAGCAGGGAGATGCAGATCTGTATCGTGCTGGGTTTGGCGATGATGCCTTGGTCTGCGGTTTCGTACGCAGCGGATCCACCAAGGGTCTCCCAGGGGAGGATGCTGGGTTGTTCAAGATGGTCGGTGTCTCCGCCTAGGGCGGTGTTGAGGTCTTCTCCGACCATGAGGCAGGCTTTGAGCGTGTGGTTGGTGTTGCTCGCCTCGATGATCATGTCAATCTGTTGATAGGTGTTTTGGTTTTCTTGGATGTGGATGATTCTTGCGGTCCATCCGAGGTCGTTAGAGACTGCGGCGAGGTACGCATGGATTGCTGCTATGATCTGGGTGTCCTGGCTGTATTGTGGGGAGAGGATGATCAGGAGGTCTGGGTTGTTTACTTCCGGGGGGGTCTGGATGGTCATCGCTTGTTGGGGGGTTGTGGAGATGAAGGGGAGTTGACTGATGAACAGAAGGGAAAAGACGCAGAGGATTTTCCTGCCTGGTTTGTGTGTCATTGTTCCTTCCACCACCTTCAAATCGTTATACTGTCTTATTTTTATTATTTAAACTTATTATGTTATACTTTAACAATTATTATATATAAATATATCGTGCAATTCTCTCTGTAGGAAAAACTAACAAAAAGGAAGAATACCCCTACTAGCTTCTAAGCATTCAAGAAAGAAAAAACCCTGCCCTGAAGAACGCTTCCGTTATTTTTTCAGCAGTTTCTTCACGGTCTTCATAATATGCGGAGTGCTCAATCCATATTTATCGAACAGCTCATCAGGCTCCCCGGACTCGCAGAACATATCCTGCACCCCTATCCGCTGAAACGGCACCGACACACCACTCTCCGCGAGCACCTCACTGACCGCACCACCCAAGCCACCGATCACAGAATGCTCTTCAACTGTCACGATCGCATTGGTGTTCTTCGCACATTTCAACACGAGCTTCTCATCCAGCGGTTTGATCGTATGCATATCGATCACCTGAGCAGAAACACCGATTTTCTCCAATTGTTCCTGCGCATCGACCGCCTGATCCACCATCGTACCACACGCGATGATGCTAACATCAGAACCATCCTTTGTGATCAGACCTTTGCCTATTTCCAATTCCTTCAGATCCTCTTTTTTATACAAGATTGGTGAGTTCGCCCGTCCTATCCGTGCATACATCGGACCTGGGGTGGTCGCCATGAGTTCCACCAACCGGCGCGTCTGGGTCGCATCACTAGGCGCCAGCACTGTCATGTTCGGCAGCACCCGCATCAGTGTCAGATCCTCGATCATCTGATGGCTCGCCCCATCCTTGCCGACACTGATTCCCCCATGGGTCGCGAAGATCTTCACGTTCGCCTCAGAATACGCGACATCGATACGGATCTGGTCATAGACCCGACCGGTCGCAAACACCGCAAACGTGCTCGCAAACGGGATCTTTCCACAGGAGGCAAGACCTGCGGCAGCGGAGATCATGTTCGCCTCTGCAATCCCCATCTCAAAAAAACGTTCCGGATACTTTTTCGCAAACAGAATCGTCTTTGTCGACTTTGACAGATCCGCATCCAAGACCACGATGTTCTGGTATTTTCCCCCAAGCTCCACCAAGGTCTCCCCGTAGGCGTCTCGAGGGTTGGCCATCACTTTCTTGTTCATAGGCTCGCCTCTAACGCCTTCTGTGCGGTCTCCAGTTCTTTCATCGCAAGCTTGTATTCCATCTCATTGGGAGGCACTCCATGGAAATCGATGTTGTTCTCCATGAATGAGACACCTTTGCCCTTCACGGTGTTCAGGATGATCATGGTCGGCTGGTTCTTCTGCTCACTTGCGGAGAGAAGCGCATCGATGATCTCCTCGATGTCATGTCCGTCGACCTCGATCACATGCCAGCCAAAACTGCTCCAACGGTCCCGGACCGACTCTAATCGAAGGACATCCTCGGTCCTCCCATCGATCTGCAGAAAATTCCTATCGATGAACGCTGTTAAATTGTCAAGTTTGTAATGGGTTGCGGACGACGCCGCTTCCCAGATCTGTCCCTCATTGGTCTCCCCGTCACCCACCATGACGTAGACCCGGTAATCCTTCTTATCCAGCTTCCCGGCTAGTGCGATACCAACCGCAAACGACAGTCCATGACCAAGGGAACCTGTGGATGCCTCCACACCAGGGATATGGGTGCAGACCGGATGGCCTTGGAGCATGCAGTTGATCTGCCGGAGATGCTTGAGTTCCTCGACATCAAAATACCCGCATTCTGCTAACACTGCATACAACGTCGGAGCAGCATGACCCTTGCTTAACACAAAACGATCCCGGTTCGGATCATTAGGATCCTTCGGATTATGATGCATATGATGGAAATACAATGCGACGATCGCTTCGACCGCAGAAAGAGACCCACCAGGATGACCGGATTTCGCTAGGTACAACATCTCAATGATATGTTCTCTGATTTTCACCGCGGTAAGGTCTAATTTTCTGATAAACTCTTCATCATGATGTTTCAAAGGTTCGCCCCGCCCAGTATAGCCCAAATGAAATTAGAATTCCAGAATAGTTTTTTCATGTAAATACTTTTTGTAAAAAAAAATCGGTTGGTTGATTTGTTTTCCTACGTGGGTTTCAATTTCTTATCTTCGGTTGTCTTTTGTTTCGTATGGAATCGTGAGAAATTGTAGAGGTCCTGGTAGATCTCTGGTCTGATGTCCCGTAATACCGGTCTGCGTGCCCGGGCGGGCTCAAGGAGTTTAAGGTTCACGTCGCAGGTGATGATGCTTTCTTTGAGATACGGGGCTTTCACAAGTAGGTTTCCAAGCGGGTCGTACACCTGGGAGCCTCCCCAGTAGATGAGGTCTTCCTGGTTCCCTGCGAGGTTGACGTAGGCGAAAAACACGGTGTTCTCCAGTGCTCGGGCTGGGAGGAGGGTTTCGAAGTATCGTTGGGTGGTGGTGGGTGATGCGGAGATGCAGATGAGCAGGTCTGCCCCTTGCAGGGTGAGTGCTTTTGCGAGTTCCGGGAAGTTGAGGTCGTAGCAGATGAGAAGTCCGATTTTTCCTAAAACGGTGGTGAACACGGGGAGGTCTTCTCCTTGGTCGAAAAAGATTTTCTCTTCGAAGGGTCCTGCGTTAGGGAGGAACCATTTCCGATAGGCATTGACGGTTCCGTCTGGTTGGATGAGGACTGCGGTGTTGTAGATGAGCCCGTCAACGGTGCTATCTTTACAAGGCATGCCAAAGACGATGTGACAGTGTTTGTTTTTCGCGATTTTTTTGAGGTGTTGGATGGAGGGTCCGTCGAGTGGTTCAGCGAGGTCTCGGTATTCGTCTTTGCAGCGGTCTCCGGTGAGGAAGTACTCGCCGAAGATGTAGATGTCTGCTGGTGTCTTCTTGATGTACTGTTCCATGGTCTGGATGTTTTTTGTCTTATCGGCTATGGTGGGTCGTGCGGAGATAAGAGCAAGTCTCATGGGTTCATCTCTGGGGAGGATATTGGTCGTGATGATTTAAGAGTTGTTGATGAAAGGGAGGGTTTTTTTGGTAGAATAGCGAAAATACAGGAAAAAAGGGAAAATTATATATACTTATCAATATAAAATTAATACAATTAAATAAATGTGGAGGCAAAGAATGCCACTTATCAGATTACAAACCCTGACAAAAACCATCCAAAAGAAACTGAACATCAGCGAAACAGAGGCACGCGGCTACGCGGAGATCCTCATGGACGTCTTCGGATACGACGACTGCATCCTGGATAACATCCTGGACCATGCGGACCGACGATTGTTCTACCGTCTCGAAGAAGAAGGAATCCTTTACACACGCCGAGACGAAGCAATCCTCTCTGATGGCACCAACTGGCGGATCCGCTACTGGGTCTTCCAAAAAAACATCCTTTTGCTCAATGAAACGAAGAAGAAGGTAAAACTCGCTCGGACGAAGAATAAGCAACCAGCAAAGACTATCCCCCCCTATGATTCCAACGCGGTCTATTCTTCCCTTCCTGAGACTGCCTGGACCACCCGAAAAACTCACTTCATATAATCCTATCCCCGGACGGTGGTCCACCTCCCTCTTCTTATTCTTCTTTTACCGTACATCTTTTTAACAGACACATGATATCGACTCGTCAATATGAAAAACGACATCGATATCGCTCGGTCCGTCCCACTCAAACCTATCGAGGACATCGCGACAGCAATCGGCATCCAAAAGGATGAATACATCTGCTGGGGACCCTCCAAAGCAAAAGTCTCCCTGGCTATTTTACAACGCATCAAACAACACAAACAAGGCAAACTCATTCTTGTCACCACCATCAACCCCACCTCCAGCGGGGAAGGAAAAACAACAGTTACCATCGGCCTAGCACAGGCTCTCGCCCAGCTGGGGAAGAAAACCATGCTAGCGATCCGGGAGCCCTCCATGGGACCAATCATGGGAAAAAAAGGTGGCGCCACCGGTGGAGGTTATTCCCAGGTGCTGCCGATGGAAGACATCAACCTGCATTTCACCGGGGACATGCATGCAATCACCACTGCCCATAACCTGCTCGCCAGTCTCCTTGATAATCATATCCACCATGGTGATTTATTCCATATCGACCCACGCTACATCGTCTGGCCACGAGTGCTGGACATCAGCGACCGAGCGTTACGCAAGGTCGTCGTCGGCCTCGGCGGACCCTCCGATGGAGTCCCTCATGAGATCGAGTTTGCTATCACACCCGCCTCAGAGATCATGGCGATCCTCTGCCTCTGCAAAGACATCCAGGACCTCAAACAGCGGCTCAGTCGCATCATCGTCGCCTACACCTACGATAACAAACCAGTGACCGCTGCGGACCTCAAAGCAGTCGGAGCCATGACGGTCGTACTCAAAGATGCGATCATGCCAAACCTGGTACAGACCCTCGAGGGTGTCCCCGCATTCGTCCATGGAGGCCCTTTTGCGAACATCGCCCATGGGACCAACAGCCTCATCGCAGATATGATAGGGCTGCGGCTTGCTGATTATTTCGTCACCGAGGCAGGTTTCGGCTCAGAGCTGGGTGCTGAGAAGTTCTTTGACATCGTCTGCCGCACCGGTAAACTTTCCCCGGATGCAGTCGTGTTAGTGGTGAGCGTGAAAGCGTTGAAACGACATGGCGAAGGCACGGATAAGAAAGCCTTGCAGAAGGGGCTGGCGAACCTTGAGAAACACCTGGAGAACCTCTCCTGGTTCCAGGTCCCGGTCATCGTTGCCATCAACCAGTTCACCGGTGATTCCGATGAGGAACTCGATTTGATAGAACACTTCTGCGCAGATAAACAAATCCCCTGCGCGGTCGTCGATGTCTGGGCGAAAGGCGGTGAAGGAGGCATCGAGCTTGCTGGTAAACTCGTCAGCCTGATCCATAACACACCCTCCAGATTCACGTACCTCTATGACCTTGATTTACCTGTGAAAACAAAAATAGAGATCATCGCAAAGAAGATGTACGGAGCGGACCGGGTCGGGTATTCCGTCAACGCAGAAAGCGACCTGAAACTAGCAAAGGAGCTTGGCTTGGACAATCTTCCGATCTGCATCGCAAAGACACCCTACTCCCTGTCAGATGACCCGCTCTTGCTTGGGAGACCGACAGGATTCAAAATCACGGTCCGGGATATCAAGTTCTCTGCTGGAGCAGGATTCCTTGTCCCCATGACTGGGAAGATCACCACCATGCCTGGTCTTCCACCCCATCCTCAGTCGGAGTCCATGGACCTGGACAAGAACGGCAACATCATCGGTCTTTCTTAAGTTCCTTTTTTTTCTCTATAGTACTACAGTACTCTTTATATATTGAAAAATGATTCTCATCGTTGGGCGAGGAATCCAGTATGGATGAAGATGTTGTTGAACAGCAGATTGATGAGATTCTCGAGGCATTACGTGAGACTTCAGGCAAAGACATCGGACGGGACGTCCTGGAAAAAGAGTTACGAAAGTTCCTGGAATACGGTGTCCCCTTTGAGCATGCGAAACAGACCTTGGTGAAAAAATTTGGTGGTGGCGGTGGGGCAGTCAAACTGACGGCACCCTCTGAACGCACTCTGATTGTTGACCTGCAGCCAAACCAGCAGAGCGTGCATGTCCGCAGCCGCATCATCTCCGTGAACCCCCGAGACATCCAGGTGAAAGGGGAGGCGCGAAAGATCTTCTATGGGATCCTAGGTGATGAGAGCGGTACGATCCAGTTCACCGCCTGGAAGGATTTCGAACTGGAGAAAGGCACCGTGGTCGACATCGCCAACGCATACACAAAAGAATGGCAAGGTAGCCTGAAGGTGAACTTCGGCGACCGTACTAAGGTATCCAAGCTGGATGCCGCGGACATGCCTGAGATGAACCTTGAGCCCCGAACCTACAAAGTAAGTGAGTTACGCGGAGGGCTCAGCTCAGTGGAGATCACCGCGCGGGTCCTTGAGATACAGGATCGTGAGGTGGACATCTCCGGGCAGAAGAAGAAAGTCTTCTCCGGAATCCTTGGTGATGAGACCGGGAAAGCCCAGTTCACCGCCTGGCATGATTTCAAGCTTAAGGAAGGAGTCGTGGTGAAGATCGCAGGCGGGTATGTGAAATCCTGGAAAGGTATCCCGCAGTTCACGTTTGATGAGAAAGCAACCGTGGAGAAACTCGATGCGAACACGATCGCAAAAAAAGATGTCAGGACACAGAAGATCCTCCTGTCTGATCTTGTGGAGCGGAATGGGGGGTTGGATATCGAGGTGGAAGGCACCGTCATTGAAATCCAGAAAGGCTCCGGGCTGGTGCAACGCTGCCCCCAGTGCAACCGGGTGCTCCAACAAGGAGCATGCACTGTGCATGGAGCTGTTGAAGGAAAGACGGACCTGCGGATGAAACTCGTCATCGACGATGGAGCCGGCTCTGTCAATGCCATCCTTGGCAAAGAGCTCACCGAAAAACTCCTGGGGAAGACGCTACCGGAATCCGAAGGAATGATTGAGGAGATGAACAACATCCTGTTCGGCCATCGCATCAGTTTACAGGGCAATGCATTGGGGGATCAGTTTGGTGTCACCATCATCGCCCGTGATGCGAAGAAAGCCGATTTCAACGTCGCTGCTGAAGCAGAACGTTTATCGCAAGAACTGGAGGAGTTCTCATGAGACGAGAACCAGCCTGGCGGATCTTCGCCGCTGAATACAATGACACGGCTCTTGAGATCAAAGGCACCGGGGAGAAAGTCCCCTCCTATGTCGTCACCCCGCTGGGCAGCAAGGTGAACCGGGTGTTCATCACCGGGGTGCTCACCGATGTCGAAAGCGTCGTGGAAGGCGGGGAATACCTCCGAGCACATGTGTCCGACCCGACTGGGGTGTTCACGATCTATTCCGGGCAGTACCAGCAGGAGGCGACCGCGAAACTGCAGAGCATCGAACCACCCGCGTTCGTCGGGGTTGTCGGTAAAGTCCGCACCTATGTTCCTGAGGAAGGCACGCTGTATGTGTCGCTCCGACCAGAGCTCATCCGTGAGGTTTCCGCGGAAGCCCGGGACCGATGGATCATCGAGACCTGCCTGCAGACCAAGCATCGCATGGGTGCGGTTACGGAGGCGATGAAGATGAGCCAACCCAATGTCTACGACCTGCGGAAACTCGGGTACAGCCGGGAGCTGTCAGAAGGGATTGTTGCTGCGTTGAAAAAATACGGTTCGGTTGATGTGAACAAATATGCGACCCTCATCCGGGAGTCTTTACAATTCATCGTACCTGGGGCTGCAGAGAAATTCGAGGAAATAAAACTTGAGGAATCCCTTGAGGCAAAAGAACAAAGGAAAGAAACGAAGAAAGAACCAAAGAAACAGAAGAAACAAAAGAAGGAAGAGCCAAAGTCCGACGAAGCCTCAGAGGATCCTGAAACCGTTGTGATGAACACCATCAAAGAGGTGGAAGGCGAGGATGGTGCCCCTTGGGACAGTATCGTTGAAACATGTAAAAAAAAGGGACTTGATGAGAACACCATCGAGGAAGCGTTGAACTCACTCATGGATAAAGGTTTCATCTATGAGCCGATGCTAGGGACCCTGAAAACAACCTAATCCTTAAGTACGTCTTCCCCGCCCTCGAACTGCTGCTGGATGTCCGTGTAGATATCCTCGATGCCAAAGAAATTTTTCTTCGATGTGGGGATAAGCCTGGTGTACCCGCCGATGTCCTTGATGAGATGCAGCACCTGCTCGCTTAGCTCCCGATGCATCGATGGTTCCTCATTGTATAATGCTTCGAGGATCTCCTCAGCATTATCTGACCAGCGTTGGATCAACGATTGTTCTTTTTTTGATAGAAGATCAGCTTTGCTTAGGATGTTTATCTGCGGAAGGTTCATCCGCAGGTTCGTGGTGATCGCTAGCAGTAATTGGCTGACGAACCCGGATGCTGTTTTTGCCAGCATCGGGTCAAGCAGGTAGCAGATGATGGATTTTTCTGGGCTGAGGAACTTGACCGTGTATTTCCCTGACTCTCGGAACACAAATAACTCCAATTGTCCCGGCGTGTCCAGGAGAATGTAATCTGATTTGAATGTGTTGATGCTTGTTTTGACCTCCTCGGTGTTCAGCGCGATCATGTCCGCACAGGCGATCTGCGCACCGTTGGGTCCCAGCCTGTTCGTATCCATGACCTCACGCAAACTGATCCAATCCCTGATGTCGATATCAGGCTCGTAGGGGAGGTTCTCCGCGCCAGGGTCAAGGTTCACGATGATGGCGTCCAGTCCCCGGTCTTTGCACCATTGCTGCATGGATGCGGTGAGTGTTGATTTTCCTGAACCAGCGGTGCCGATAAAATACACAAAGATTTCTTGTTTCATGCTATTCCTCGNATCTCCTTCATATGCTGGATGCGTTTTTCAAGGAGTTGTTTTGTCCCAATATCATGACGGATGAACAGATGATCCCCTTTGATGGATGCGAGTGCCTGTTCACTGATTTTCTCTGCTTCTGCGAGGTCATCATGGATGCCGACGACCGCAAGAGACCGTGATGATCCTGTGACGATATGATTTTCTTTTTTGTTGACGGATGCGTAGAAGAGCCGTGCCCCCGTCTTGTGCAGTGCGTCTTCGTTGACGTAGATAGGTTCACCGACCATGCTTTTCACCCCGTATCCTTCGGGGACGACGTATTTGCAGACGGTTGCTTTCTTCTCCACCTGGATGTCCTTTGTGGATAACGTGGTGTCCAGCATGCCACTGCAGATTTCAAGGAAATCCGTCTGTAATAAGGGTAGGACGTTCATGGCCTCTGGGTCTCCGAACCGGGCGTTGACCTCGATGATCTTGACACCAAGTTTGGTGAGGATGAACTGTCCGTAGATCGGGCCGATGTAGGGGCAGTGTTCTTTTGCGAGTGCCTTGATGATGTGTTGGAGGATGGTGACGCCTTGTTGGTATTCTTGTTTCGTAAGGAACGGTAAGAGTCCATTCGCGCAGGAATATGAGCCCATGCCCCCTGTGTTGGGGCCTTTATCATCCGGTAAGAGTCTTTTGTGGTCTTGGACCGCTGGTAGGGGTGCGATATGTTTTCCGTCGGTGAACGCTTGCAGGGTGAACTCCTCGCCGAGTGCTTTTTCTTCGATGAGGATTTTTGCTGCCCCACCTATCTTGTTCTGGATGACCTCGGTGACGTATTTCATTGCTTCGCTGGTGCCGTTGAAATGATCCCCTGCGACATGCACACCTTTGCCACCGGTCAGCCCGATGGGTTTGAGGGCGACCTGCGCATCAAGTTTCTCAATGAAGCGTTCTGCCTCGGTCTGGTCTGTGAAGGTCTGATGCTGGAGTTGACCGGGGATTTTGTATTTAGTGAGTAGGTTGCGCATCCATTCCTTGTCTGTTTCGATGCGTGCAGCGTTCTTCTTCGGTGCACAGGTTTGGATATCGTTTTTTGTCAGCTCATCCGCAAGCCCTGCCTCCAGGGGTGCTTCTGGTCCGATGAGTGCGATGTCAATGTTCTTTTTCAAAGCAAAGGAGATAATATCGTCTATCTCTGTTTCTTTTTTCAGCAGATATTCGATGGCGAGTTTTTCTATCCCTGGATTAAGGTTGCTCATCACGGAATAAAGTGTCGCTTGTTCTGACCTAGCGACCGCGTCACAGATAGCATGCTCGCGTGCGCCACCACCAACCACTAACATGTTCATAGAATTCCCCTACCCATTTTTTTTTTGTTATGATAAACCTTATTTTTCGATTTGTTTGTTTTTGAGGATCTCGCTGACGGAGACCAGAGGGATGAACTGGACTTCGAGTTTCTTCAGTATTTCTTTGGCACCAGCCTCCCGATCGACAACGGTGAGGACTTTTTCGACTTCCGCGTTGTTCTCCCGCAGGATCTGGATGGTTTTTACCACGGAGCCGCCGCTGGTGGTGACGTCTTCGACGATGAGGACGTTTTTTCCTTTGACGTCGCCTCCCTCGATCTGTTTCCCGGTGCCATGCTCCCGTTTTTCCTTTCTGATGATGACATACGGGATGTCTGTTTCCAGGGCAAGAGCGACAACTAGGGGCACTGCTCCTAGTTCCATGCCTGCTAACATGTCGTATCCTTTGGTGTACTCGCTCATCTCCTCTGCAATAAATCTGAGGGTTTTTGGTTCGGTGCTTGCTTTTTTGATGTCGATGTAGTAATCGCTGATGGCTCCTGAGGTAAGCACGAATCTGCCGAATTTGATGGCGCCGCAGTCCTTGAGCTGTTGGATGAGTTTTTCTCGCTTCATATGAAACCAGGGTATTGGTTCAGGTGCTTTATAATTTTACTTTTTGTTCCAGGGATCATATTTTTCAGAGGGAAGGATGGTATTTGGGAAAAAACCGTTACACAAGAGTAGTTCAATGAGGAATGCAAGAAGAGGACGGGTGGCTCCTCCGTAGATTTTGCGAAGATACCAGACGGACTTCTTTTGGGGTTTTGTTTTAGAGGAGCGGTGTGATAGAAACATGGATGATCTTGACGAAAAGAAGAAGAATCCGAGAGGGCATTCGGTATTGATAGCTGCTATGGTTGTGACAAGCTCAATAAAAGATCTTGATCGGCAGAGTCCCTCTGGGTTGAGCATTCAGACTCTCACCTTGTTTAGTGATGCTGTTTTTGCTATCGCGATTACATTGCTTGCTATCGACATCAGAGTCCCGCAGCTTGCAGAGGAGCTTATCAAAGCACAGTTAAACAATGAGATCATCGGGTTGGCTCCGAGGTTCATTAGCTTCATCCTTACTTTTTTCATCATCGGGAGCTACTGGATTAGTTATCATCGTACTATGCATCAGATGATACGGTATGACCGTGGACTTATTTCTCTGAACCTTTTATTTCTGATGTTCATTGTCTTGCTGCCTTTCCCGAATGATTTAATAGGAAAATACCCGACTCAGCAGGTGGCGGTGATTGTGTATGCTATCATCACTGCGGCTACAGGAATCAGCTTGTGTCTGCTCTGGCTTCATGCTTCGAAGCGGTATCGGTTGATTGATGAGGTACGTCCTGCAGGGTATATCAAACGACTTACCGTACGGCTTCTTATTTCACCAAGTATTTTTTTGATCTCGATACCTGTTTCTTTTTTGAATCCTCTGTATTCGCTGGCCACCTGGTTTTTTGCGTTCCCTATCGGTGTTTATTTTGAGCGAACCTACCTGAAATAAGACTGGTAGGGTGAAGGGGAATTTTTAGAAAAAATTTTTTTGTTTACAGGGGAAAAAGAGGACTATTTACACCCGTTTGAGGTGGTAGATGTGTCCCTCCCCTAGTTTTTGATTTGGGAAAAACCGAACATAAACGCACAGTATTTAAAGGATGTCGGAGATAATTGGTTAGTAAGAAGTATGACAAAGATCACCTTAGACCGTGAGACGTTCAAAGCACTGGCGTCTGATACTCGTCTTGATATTCTTAAGACCCTGGATGGGAAGAATATGGGTCTGAACGAGATAGCGAAGGTGACGAACCTGAACAAGGCGACCTTGCATGAGCATCTGGCCAAGCTGTATGAGGCAGGGTTGATTAAACGCAATGAACGTGATGGTCATAAATGGGTGTATTATAAGCTCACGTGGAAGGGTGAGAGCCTGTTGCATCCGGAGAACACCAAGATCGTGGTGTTGTTCGCGACAACGATTGTCGCGTTATGGGTCGGGCTCATCCAGTTTTTCTGGTACATCAAGGGGACTGTTACGAATTTCGGTTCTGATGTGTATACCTATGGTGATCAGGTTATCTTAAAAAGTCCAGAGGCAGCAGGCGCTGGGAATTTCCCGCTGTTGGGGAATAATTGGCCAGCGAGTGTTTCATTGCCGGCAGGGTACCCTGATTTTCTGCTCCGGGCAAAACTTGGTATCTCCCAGTGGATCCCTTTGGGGAAGGACATCACGGTCATCACCGATAAATCTGATACGAATGGAGTGACTGTTGGGGAAGGTGGCAGATTTGTGATCGACCAGTCACAAGGTGTGATTCAGGCTGTGTATCAAAACCCGGTGTTTCTGTATGCCGCGGTTGGTTGTTTTGTCGTTTTTTCCGTCTTTCTGGTTGTCGGTCTATGGCGGTTCTGGGAGAACCGGACCGTGAAGATTTAGGAACGGAAAAAAATATGTTTTTTTTATTTTGCGAGCGAGGTCTTTCGTTTTTTTTCTGCCTCAAGGTCGAAGAAATCGAGTAATGTTTTTTGCATCCACATTCACCCCATTTAAATGGAATGCGGTGGTCTATTATATTCTTTGCGATGAGGCATGATGGTCCTTGATATTTTGTCAGGAAAGCTATAAATAGAAGCAATGATAATAAATATCATGATATTATATGTCATTATGGTGTTGGAGAGGTGACAGACGACCATGACGATCCACAAGCACTTGATCCTCATACAAGAGCGCAGGCGATATCCATGACAACAATAACATACGCACTTCTCGGGTTCGTGGCAGGATTATTCACCATGACGATCATCAGTCTGTACCGATACGTCATGAAAAAAACAAACACATAAAAAAAAGAAAAAAAATTTTTTTTGATGTGAATCGAAGTGACTTATTCGTACGGCGCTGCTTCTTTCAGTAAATCCACCTGGGAGATGATCATCCGTCGACAACAGTACCGCTCCACATCAAGGCTGTCCAGGATCTCTTGTGGCGTCTCCTTTGGTTTCTCACCAGCAGCAACTGCTTTTTGGTAAACCTCACAACGTTTCTTGTACTCCTCGTACAATGAGGAAACCACTTTCCCGCAGGTAAAACATCGGACTGGGATAATCACCCTACATCACCTGTATGATTTCTGCCTCTTCTTCCGAGCACCACGCCCGAGAGGCTTCTTACTTTCCTTAATCCGTGAGTCGCTCACGAGCAAATCTCGATCATACCCAAGGAATTGAAGTCGTAATGCTGGGTCAGCGGTGTACTCCACCAGACCCTTCGCAATCGCGGTTCTCACCGCGTTAGCTTGACTCATGAACCCACCACCATGCACGTTGATGTCGATATCAACGGTGCTCGCATGATGCTCCGCAAGCTTCAGTGGCTCCATGATCTTCCATCGAGCGATCGCAGGCTCATAAAACTCAACAGGGATATTGTTAATCCGGACACGACCAGCTCCTTTCATGACCGTTGCTTTCGCAACAGAGGTTTTCCGCTTCCCGGTGGTATTGACGACTTTCTTACTCATAGTGAATGTTCGCTCCTAGGAATTGTGCGATTTCTTGTAACGTCATAAAATCAGCAGGATGTTTCTCAGCAGCGCTGATCTTCTCAAAGGGTTGCCCTTTGAACTCCTTTGGCACCCCGATATAGCATTTCAGTCTTTTAAACGCTGTCCTGCCATGTGGCTCTTGATACGGGATCATCCCGCGAACACAGCGCTTTAAAATCCGATCAGGCATACGAGGATAAAACGGACCTTTCCGATAGGTTCCGACCTCTCGTTCATGTTTATAATGCTCCTTAATCATGGTTTTCTTCCCAGTCACAATCGCTTTTTCGCTGTTCACGATGACGATCTCTTCGCCATTCAGGAGCCGTTTTGCAACCGCAGTACATAATCGTCCGAGGACTGCGCCTTCCGAGTCAATGATAGTAACCATAGTTATCCCACGATCCTTATGTCTTTTCCTTTCGGATTGTTCTTCAAGAGTTCTTCAATGGTGAGGGCCTTACCACCTGCTTTCTTGATCTTCTCATGAGCTTTCTCTGAGAACGACCAGGCTGCGATGGAGACCTTCTTCGTCAATTTCCCTGGAGACAGTACTTTCCCAGGTATTAACGCGGTTTCTTTCTCATGAACATATAAGTCAATACGATGTAAATTGACCTCAGACCAGTTCCGATGTGGTTTTTCTAATCGCTCTGCGATATCTTTCCAGATGGGCGCCTTGTTCTCATAGGCTGATTTTTTCAAATCCGCAATCAGGCTGATAAGCGCCGGGTTTGTCTTTTCAATGTGTCGTGCCATAAGCTGGTTCCCCAGTGTTGATGAATGGTAGGAAAACAAAGTCATATTTATAAGTCTTATGGGGGCTCATATGTCTTTGCGTTGGAACCTCCAGACTGACAGGATGAAGAACACGATGATCCAGACCACAAGGATGGTTAAGAGCAAACCAGTGGAGTACCATGAGGGGTTAGGGATGAACCCTGAGCCGGTGCTGGTCTGCACTGGTCCAATCGCGAGAGTGATCAATGTCGAATACACCGAGATCGGGTTGAACAGATTCAGCACGAAGTACCAGTCCGGTGCAGTGATCGTTGATGTCATGGTGATTTCTGAGAAATCGATAGTGGTCATGAGCAGCCCGACAAACACAATGGGGAGAATGATGTTGAACAGGAACCACAGGAAGATCGCTCCCCCCAAAGCAGTGGATCGTTTCGCAAAGATGGTGGAAAAACAGATCGCGACCGTGAGAAACACCAGTCCGAAGAGCATGGTCAGTCCAATGAATGCGAGATATTCCAGGATGTCGACGTTGGAGACGTTCAGTGCAATGAGCAGTCCAGCGAATCCATAGCCGACCAGGATCGTGAAACACAATACTGCCCCCAGGCCGAGCCATTTACCGACGACGATCTCAAACCGGTTCGCAGATAAGGAGAGCATTGCGCTCATCGAGCCACGCTCTATCTCCCCGATGATCGTGGCGTACCCCAACATAAAAGCAACAATGGAGATTAAGAAAGAACCTAGCTCGGTCATCCCTGAGATCGTGTTACCCAGGTTCTGCCATCCGCTGGTCCCCAGGCTGCCGAAATAGGAGACGACCAGGGTCAGGATCGCAAACATGGCTGCGACCAGGATGATCCATTTGTTTCGTACGTTATCCATGATTTCTTTTTTCGCGATGCTGTAGATGATGCTGGTTTGCATACTTAGGCCTCCGTGTACCGCATGAAGACTTCCTCAAGAGACGGTTCCTTGGTCTGTAGGTTCTGGATGTTGGCTCCCGCGTTGGTGATGGCGAGGATGACTTTTGCTTTCATCGCCCCGTCACAGATGATTTCCAGGGTGTTTCCCTTGCTTACTACATGTTCNACACCAGGGAGGTTTCGTACTGCATCCTCAACAGCGGNTGATAGTTTATCCAGGGTGATGCTCATCTGAGGNTTCAGGTTGAGTTTCTTGCTGAGGCTTTCAACGCTATCCTGGGCGACCAGGACTCCTTTGTTGATGATGCCGACCCTGTCGCAGATCTCCTGGATCTCACTGAGAATATGGGATGAGACGAAGATCGTGGTGCCTTTCTTTTTCATCTCCAGTATCTTGTCACGGATGAGGACGACCCCACGAGGATCTAGTCCTCCACTTGGTTCATCAAGGATGAGGATCGGTGGACTGCCGAGCAAAGCTCGTGCCATGCCCAGCCGCTGCAGCATGCCTTTGGAGAACTTCCCGACCCGTTTTTTACCGGTGTCACCAAGACCTAGCTCGTTGATGAGGCTGACGCATTCCTGTTTTGAGGCATGTTTAATCTCAGCGTAGAAATTCATGTTCTGAATCGCGGTGAGATTATCATAGAACGCGACTTTCTCCGGCATGTAACCGACGTATTTCTTTGCTTCTTTTCCCCGGGTGCGGACATCGATGCCGTTGATGGTGATACTCCCTGCATCCGCATGAATCAAATCAAGGATGGATTTAATGGTCGTGGTCTTCCCCGCGCCGTTCGGCCCGAGGAATCCGAAGATCTCCCCTTTATTGACGCTGAAGGAGACGTTATCGACCGCGGGGACATGATTATAGGTTTTTCTCAGACCAGACACCTCAATTGCTGTCTGCTGTGAGAGCGTGGGTGCTGTGCTTTTCTCCCCGGGTATGGTAAAGACTCCTTTTTGCTCGCAAGAGGGACAGGTGATTGATGTTTTTTCACCAGGTTCCCCTGTGATTATCATGATTGTTTTACAGGATGGGCATTTCACGGTTTGTGAGACCATAGTTGGTTTGCTCCTCATGGTTTTTTGGTCATATATTCTAGGGGGCTATTTAGGTTTATTGGAATCCGGCTGAACATAATGTTCTCCCAGGGGTATGGGGAAAGAAATATTTTTATAGGACTTGTTGTTATTAATATATAGATTTGGAAGGAGGCAAAAAAATATGAAGCAAAATAATATCATAAAACAGGCTGTCGTTTTGCTCCTTATGGCACTGATGGTAGCATCATCAAGTGTCGTATTAGCAAATACAAACACACATGAATCGGTAAATCAACCCCAAACATCAACATATCGAGACTTAGTTTGGGATAACGTGTTGGGCGTGGCTGGGTCACGTGGTGGAATCATTGTAGCCACGGTGAGAACCGAAGGGACTGCCTTCCCTGCCGATGATTTTCAGCTCGCTACAGAACAAACAGTCACGAGTATAGCCTGGCAAGGAGGATATTTCCAGTGTCAATTAGCAGAAGGCCAAAAAGACTACCACTGGGACTGGAACATTGTCTTCTGGACGGACAACGGTGCTGGAACCACGCCAGGTACAGAGATTTATAACCAAACTATATCTGACGCATCGATCACTCGAAGTTTTTGGTTCAATTACACGCGCCCGGATAACGGAAATACGTATTGGACTGCTAACTATTCTTGTGATCTCCCCGAGCCGATAACATTCACCGCGGACACAACGTATTGGATCACGATTCATGCGATTCAAACACCAAATACCTATCCACAAGGTTCCTGGTGCCGACACAATAGTTCACAGAGTCCAATTCTCCTTCATGAAGCAATGTTCAAAGGAGTATATTGGGGTTACACAGATTGGGCGACGATTATGACATTATTAGTCGCGGGTGGAGATCCTAATCCACTTCCCCATGATCTGAACTTCCAGCTCTTTGGCGGCGAAGCTACTGATGACACTCCACCAGTCACCACCTGTGCAATAACTGGGGAAAACCCGGTGACTATCACGTTGACCGCGACCGATGATATGTCTGGTGTCAACCACACCTTCTACAAGATTGATGATGGCACCTTCGCGACATATACCGCACCCGTACAGGTCACTGTCCCTGGAGACCATACTGTTTATTTCTACTCCACTGATATCGCGGGAAACATTGAGACTGAGAAGAGCCAAGACTTCACCGTCGCAGCACCACCACTCACCGTCACCATTAAAGGCGGGTTTGGCGTGTCTGTTGTAGTGAAGAACACGGGGACAGCAAATCTGACGGACATCGCCTGGAGCCTCAACCTGGATGGTAAGCTGATCTTTGTTGGAAAAGCAAAATCAGGGACCATCGATGCATTAGCACCTGGCGAATCATTTACCATAAAAGATATGGTAGTCGGGTTCGGCAAGACCGGTATCACCGCATTGGTTGGTGATGTTGAGACCACCGCATCAGGAATGGTCCTGCTTGTCTTCGTCCTTGGAGTGAAATAACCACTCCCCCTCTTTTTCTTTTTTTTTGTTTTGTTTATACCATACGTGATTTTTTTTACTGCTCCTTTGTTTTATTTTCATCTTTTATATTGAAGAAAACATTTAAACGTAGGAACTGCAATTCTCTTTTATAAGGGGATATGTGAAATGAACAGAAACCAAAAAATCCTAATCTGTAGTATGCTGCTACTGTGTTCACTGATGCTACCAGGCATCGGAACAGGGACCACAACAACTTTTTCTGCTGATGATTCTCCTGGGGTGAAAGACGGCTGGGAGCTGCAATGGAGCTATGCGTTCGGTGGCAATGGTCATGCGGAGTTCGCCCAACCCATCGGTGATATCGATGGTGATGGGACCAATGAGATCATTCTTGGTGGCTATGAGAACGATGGGATTTGCCGTATTTATTATTATAATATAACACAACAAACCTATGTCGAGGAGTACTCCTGGTCCGTGCCTGGGGGATCGTATCATTCCCCGTCTGGGGCATGTGTCGTCGACCTTGATGAGGACGGGGCTCTTGAGTTCTGCGTCTCCTGGGGGTACTCGGGGGCAGATGGTGTCTATGCGTATACCTATGATGGGGAGACACTGACACAGCTGGATTATTACTCAGGGACTGGTGTGACGTTCGTGTATGATATTTACACCTGTGACTATGATGATGATACCCATCCGGAGGTGCTCATCGCCAATGATCCGAACTCTGGTGGGATTCATGTGAGTGCGCTGGGTTGGGATGTGGACACCAGCTCGTTTGTGTTTGAGACCTCCTGGACGTGTGCCAGTGGGTCAGGCTACTCAGTGCCGATGGTGTGGAGTGGTGATGTCGATAATGATGGGAAGACTGAGGTGATCGCGGATGTCTCTGATCTGGATTATGCGACCGCGGGCACCTGGGCGTTGAACTGGGATGCAGATACACAAATCTGGACGGGTGTGCCGGTTTGTACAAGTTACCCATCTGGTGTCACGGTGTTTGGTGATGGTGTTGGTGATGTGGATGGTGATGGGACTCCGGAGATCGGTGTCGGCTGCTATGGTGGCACACCTGGTGGCTGGTTGTTCGAATGGGACGGCTCCCAGTACGTGCAGGTCTGGCATGGGGAATATCCTGGGCAGGAACCGGTGATCGAGTCAGTCGCTGTTGGTGACGCGGACAATGATGGGGAAATCGAGTTTTGTTTCGGGACGGGGAATGTCCATGTGATCGGCTGGGATGGCTCCCAATATTATGAGGAGGCGACTCTCTCAGGGCCGACCAATATGCTTGCGGGGCTTAACATCGGTGATGCTGACTCTGATGGTCTGAATGAGGTGAAAGGCTGTGAGATCCTTGGGGGTACTGGGACGGAGTTCATCTGGCAGTACGTGGTTCCTGAGGCGATCCCACCAGTCACGACGATTACTCTTGAGGGTGATCTGATCGATGATGTGTACCGCAGCAATGTGACTGTTTCGTTCACCGCGGAGGATGAAGGCTCCGGGGTACTCTATACAAAATATAAACTCGATGAGGGTGCCTATGTCACGTATACCACACCTTTTGTTGTCACCACTGATGGAACCCATAGTGTCTCGTATTATTCCGTGGATAAGGCAGGCAACAAAGAAGAGGAAAAACAATCCGTCTTTAGCATCCTGCATGCACTGCCGTTGACCGTGACCGTGAAGGGTGGAAAAGGAGTCAATGTTGAAATCAAAAATAATGGGACTTCGGCTTTTACCTACATCCCGTACAGCATTCATATTGAGGGTGGTCTTCAGTTCAAAACCAATGAAACCTCCGGGGAGATCCTTTTACTGTCCCCGAATGCTTCTGCACTCAAGACGCTCCCTGTGCTTGGGCTGGGAAAGGTGACCATCATCGTGACTGCGGATACCTGGCAGGTGACAAAGACCGGGTTTGTGTTCCTGTTCTTCGTCCTTGGGGTCCAATAGCCCCCTTTTTTCTTTCTTTTTAAAGCCCTCACCTTAGGGGAAGAAATATATTTATAGAGGGTTCTCCTATTTATATAGCGATTTGTAAGGAGGCAAAAAAAATTATGAATGGAAAGAATATGTTGAAACAGGCAACTGTTTTGCTTCTGATAGCAGTACTGATTCTCTCATCGGGGGCTATCGTGGCAAATACAACTCAAAACAAATCATCAGCATCTGATGATGTTTTAACTCAGGAGCACTGGGTTGGGTATCCCAACGATCCACAGACCGCCAAGGCGGAAACCTGGGTGCATTACGATGATGGCGTGTTTGAGACCATGGTCGGAAGCAACACACCACCCTTGTTTATGGCGATCCGGTTGACCAATGATGAGCTTGCCACGTACGATGGTTTGCAGTTCACACAGACCGCTTGGTATCATGTCGTCTCAAATGAAACCATTCCGAACCATGATTATGATGCGAAAATCTGGATTGGAAATGAAACAAAACCAATCACCTTACTGGTAAATGACACGGGTTTAACTGCGGCGGGGGAAGGATGGATGAACCATACCCTGTCTGTGCCGGTGACGATCGATGCATCCAATGATTACTGGATCGTGATTAAATGCTATGCGAACCCTGCGCAGGCGTTCTATGATTATCCGATGCCGTTCGACACCAACGTTGCATCAAACATCTCCCATAAGAGCAAATGGTGGCACAATAGCTTGAATCATCCAGAGACCGATTTCTATGAGGTCGCGACCCTGAATGGTGCCTGGGTGCTGCGTGTCGCTGTCGAAGGCGAAGTCGAAGACACCACCCCACCGGTCACCACCTGTGCGATCACCGGGACCAACCCTGTGACGATCACACTCTCGGCAACTGATGATAGCTCCGGGGTGAACTTCACGAAATACAAGATCGACGATGGCGACTATGCAACGTATACCGCACCAGTGCAAGTCACCGAGGTCGGTGATCATGTCGTCTACTTCTACTCCGTAGACAATGCGGGAAACAGTGAGACTGCGAAAAACGAAGCTTTCACCGTTGCTGCACCACCGCTTACCGTGACGATAAAAGGCGGGTTTGGTGTGTCTGTTGTGGTGAAGAACACGGGGACAGCAAATCTGACGGACATCGCCTGGAGCCTCAACCTGGATGGTAAGCTGATCTTTGTTGGAAAAGAAAAATCAGGCACCATCGATGCGTTAGCACCTGGCGAATCATTTACCATAAAAGATATGGTAGTCGGGTTCGGCAAGACCGGTATCACCGCTTTGGTTGGTGATGTTGAGACCACCGCATCAGGAATGGTCCTGCTTGTCTTCGTCCTTGGAGTGAAATAACCACTCCCCCTCTTTTTCTTTTTTTTTCTGAACCCAAAAAAGGTATCTTTTTAAAGAAATAACTAATACCCATCAACAACAGTGCAATTGTTTGGATGGGATATCATGAGCTGCCCGTATTTCAAGGATTTGACCCGGACCTGTATTCAATATTTCCCAAAGGTGGTGCAACATTCTGATTTCTCTATCTGCGAATCAGAGAAACATTCTGATTGTCTTGCGTTTGTTGCCCTAAATGCTGGGTTCCGCTGCAAGTATCAGAACAATTGCCTGGAGGATCTTATCCTTAACCAGCCAATGCTTGCGAAACTCTTCATCGAGGATGATATGACCATCAATTTTTTTAAACAGATGACTCAGAAATATTGTTCCTCAGAGCAGAACCATGTGAACTGTGCTTGTTTCAAGCTCTGGGAACAAGGGATCCATCCACCCGTGGAACTCTTACCTGATGGGAAGACGTTCCGTCTCCGGGACCTGATTTTAAAACGAGAAATCATCCTTGAGTAACTCTTGTTTTCTTTTTCTATTCTTTATTGATGCGCATGATGGTTTTGATGGTGGGGACGAAATCCTGGATCGTCTCCAATTTCCACAGGATGAACCCCAGATCGATTTCCTGGGTTTTTTTCTTTTGATGGTTCAACAACTCTTCTTGCATCGTTTCCTACCCCTCTATTATTTATCAGTCATACTATATATAATTTGCTCAGATTCTCTTAAAAAATCGTCGATCTTTCTCGTATTTCCTTTGGTTTTGGGGAAAAACAGATTATTTTGGTATGACCGGTTGCTTCTTTCGTAGTACTAGATAGACTCCGCAGAGGAGTAAAATGATTCCTAACGGCAGGAAGATCAAGGGCAGGAGGGAGAGTATCGGTGATTTGAATCCGATCTGTATGTCCGCGGTGATGTTCGCAGATCCATCACTGTTCATGATGAACCAGATGTGCTGTTCGCCCTGGGGGAGATAGCTCATGACCGCGGTATCCGTTGACTGGTCGCTAGCAAGCCAGAACGTCTGCGCCTGTGGCAGCACCGCTGGTGCACTGGTTCCTTCGATGACGGTGGTGGTGATGTCGATTTCCGCATAATACGGCTCGACATGCCAGGTCCAGTAGGTGGGGATCTCACATTGGAAGCTCTGCCGGTACGGTTCACTTTCTCTGGTGGTCGCATACCCGATGAAGAGTTCTTTTCCCGGGTTTTGGTTTCTGACGATGTATTTGAGTTGTCCGATGTTCTCCGCGCCAAGGAACGCAAAGGTCCCGCCCTGGAACTGGTTCATGTACGCGGTGAACGCATACGCGGTGGTGTTCACCTGGTAGATGTTGCTATAGACGTATCCATCTTGGTCTGTGCCTTGGTTATAGTAAAAAAGGGAGGCTCCCGCGGAGAAGAGAAGAAATCCTCCGATGAGAAGGACTGCTGCGAGGATGAGGTGTTTTTTTGTTTTTTTTGGTTGTGGT
>WSSedL1B2DRAFT_1000025_pt1 | contig 29534 bp, 32 predicted proteins | sample WetSurSiteL1Bulk_FD_9470 | JGI IMG/M metagenome (IMG submission 9470)
CAGAAGAAGACAAATAATAGGGTGAAATCTCCCCATAAGACCAATGAAAAACAGTGTTATTTTTTGTTAAGGAGAAGATTTATAAAATACTCGCTATTCCCCTTCTTGTAACACAACGTTACAAAACTACTCCAAGAGAAGAAGAATGATTAGGAGAAAGAATCATGGTAGAGTTCAAAGTCGTTGTCAACGATGTACAAACAGGTAAATCATACAACATCCCGGTGAGCGGCCATCATGCCAACTCGTTGATCGGGAAGAAAATCAACGATGAAGTCGATGGGATATTCGTCTCACTCCCGGGCTATAAACTTCAGATCACTGGTGGGACTGATAAAGATGGGTTCCCCATGAGACATGATATCCCTGGTTCCACCCGCAGACGTCTGCTCCTCAGCAGAGGCCTTGGGTTCAAACCAACGGAGCGGGGGAAACGGAAGAAGAAATCGGTCCGTGGGAATACGATTAACCAAGACATTGTCCAAGTGAATATGAAGGTCATGAAGCCTGGTGCTAAACCAATCGATGAGATCATCAAAGGGGAAGGGAAAACAGAAGGAAAGGAAGCACCGGCGGCTAAGGAGAAGAAAGAGGAGCAATAATGAGTTTTCCGAAACCTCCTGAGGTCAATATCGGAATGATTGGGCATGTTGACCATGGGAAAACAACGCTGACTCAGCGGTTGACGGGGAAGTGGACAGATGAGCATTCTGAGGAGTTGAAACGAGGGATCTCGATTCGCCTTGGGTATGCGGATGCTGCGTTTTATAAATGTTCAACCTGTGATGATCCTGCGTGTTATTCGACGCAGAAGATTTGTCCGAACTGCAAAGGCAAGACCGAACTGCTCAGGGTTGTTTCTTTTGTTGATGCACCTGGTCATGAGACGCTGATGGCAACTATGCTTTCTGGTGCGGCCATCATGGATGGAGCCGTGCTGGTGATTGCAGCAAATGAGGTCTGTCCTCAACCACAGACGCGGGAACATCTGATGGCATTAGAAATCATAGGTGCAAAACGGATTATTATTGTTCAGAATAAAATTGATCTTGTTTCTGAGGAAGATGCTGTTATTAATTATGAACAGATTGTGAAGTTTGTGAAAGGAACCTGCGCAGAAGGGGCACCGATCATCCCTGTCAGCGCTCATCATGACATCAACATCGATGTGCTGATTAAGACCATGGAGGAGCATATCCCGACCCCGAAGAGAGATATGGAAAAACCTCCGCTGATGTATGTCGCACGAAGTTTCGACGTGAATAAACCTGGGACAAAACTCAGTGAATTGAAAGGTGGTGTCGTTGGAGGGTCACTGTTGCAGGGGACACTGAAGAAAGGAGAGAAAATCGAGATTGCCCCGGGGAGAAAGCATGAGGTTGAAGGAAAAACTGTCCTTGAACAAATCTTTACGACTGCCAATTCACTTATTACTGGTGGCACGATGACCGATCTCGCGTTACCTGGTGGGTTGATCGCGATTGGGACTGAGCTGGATCCTACGATGGTGAAATCAGATTCCCTGGCAGGGAAAATCGTTGGACGACCGGGTCAGCTTCCACCGGTGCTTGATACGATTGATTTATCCATGTGTTTATTGAAACGTGCAGTAGGAACCGTTGATGAGAAAAACGTTGAACCGTTGAAAACAAATGAACCCTTGATGCTGACGGTTGGGACCGCGACCACGGTTGGTATCATCAATGAGCTTCGTCCGAACTGGATCCGGGTGAAACTGAAACTACCGGTCTGCGCAGACCAAGGACAGCGGATCGCGGTGAGCAGGCGCATTGAAGGCAAATGGCATCTGATAGGGTACGGGGAGATAAAATCCACAAAATAGTGATTCTGGATACGAGTGCGATTCTTTCATTTTTTGAATTCTCTGTTGATTGGGAAAAAGAGCTTTTTCGATTACTTGATGGATATAAAATTGTTATCCCTAGTATGGTACTACATGAACTGACTGTTCTTTCTCAGCAGACCGCTAGTCAAAGAAAACAGAAAGCTGCAGCGTCATTGAAATTTGCGAAGCGGTATGATACAATTGAAACATTAGCAGGTAACGCAGATGATGCCGTTATTGAGGCAGCGAAGAAAATGAATGGGGTGGTTGTCACAAACGATACGGAATTACGAAAACGATTGAACCTTGATTCAATACCTGTTATTTTTTTACGTGGAAAGAAAAGATTTGCCTTAGAAGAATGATGGTGTTCTACCAAGAAAGTTTTTTATAAACAATCCCTATTCTGCATCCTGTCACGTCGGGGTGGCTCAGCTTGGCCAGAGCGCCTGACTCATAAGCACAGCTCAAAGGTTCGTCTTGAAGCTACCGCTAAGATATCTGGAGGTCGCGGGTTCAAATCCCGCCCCCGACACTCATTTAAATATTCAACAGGAGAAAAAACGATTTTTTTTCACTGCCCAATATTGAACCTTTGTATGGGAAAAAAATTGAATGAATAAAATAGACTCTTTACAATAGAAAACATAATATATCATCCACTTTTATTGAGGTGCTAGAGGCGACAAGATGAAAAAGACAAAGAAATATTTGATGCTAGTTTCTACCCTCTCATGCTTACTAATCACTGTGGGATCGTGCATCGCAAATACCAATTCAATCCCGAATGTAGGAACCCAAACTCCAACACCAACAATCCCAACACCGAAACCGATCGAGAAAGGCCTCGTCGATTATTGGAGCTTCGATGAAGGCACAGGCGACACTGTCCATGATTCCGTCGGTGCCAACAACGGCCAGATCAACTCCTGCAGATGGGTGACCGGACACCAGGGGACTGCCCTGGAATTTCCCTATATGGATAGTTACGTTATCCTTCCGAGTACTTTTGATAACAAGATCACACATTTCGTCGCTATCGACGCATGGATCTATTGGTACGGTCATGGATCATTCCCGTACTCCCACATCATCTTCGACACTCGGAGAGGCGGGTTTACCGGCGGCTACGTGTTCTTCGTCTGGCCCGACGGCACACTCCGATTCTATAACGACTTCAAACCCGAGCAGCACGTTATCAGCACCACCATAATACCAACCAACATATGGACCCATGTCCGTATCGAATTCAACGATAGAATCAACAAGATGCAGTTGTTCATCAACGATAAGCTCGATGCGTCCGACACAACATCGTATCCCTTGCTCAGTAATGATTACGGAGCTCTCATCGGGAACAACGTCTACTATGAACCAGCACCTTTTAACGGCATCATCGATGAGCTAAAAATCTACAAGTCCCAGCCGAATCTGTACAACTTATTCCTGATAGGTGGAATTACCAACGAGACCTCGGACAACTCCACGATTACCTTCAACGCGAAGTCACTGATTGTCTGGGAGAAAAACGACTCAATGTTCGTTAAACTCAAATCGGGGGAACAAATCGTTGTCCTTGACGATTATCAAGGGTTTCTCGGGGAACGGTTCGTAATTGGAAAGTTCAATGGGTACGTAGTCTCCTAAAGTAGTTCATGAGAAAACGAACAGGGACATCGACCAATCCATTTAAATCGATGTTTCCCATTTTTCTTTCTTTGTACAATTCTTTTATTTTCATTCTTCTACGAACTATGTGTTCAAGAAAACTGTGTCAATGCTTTACCTCCATCTCTTCATAATCTTTTATATAAATATGGAGAAGATATCTGTAAGTCAATTCCAATTTTTTTATAATTTTTTCTAGGGATGAATTGAACTTAGAACCTTTATCCAGCGGACGGCGTTAAACCTAAAGTTGTATTGAAATCGTGTGAATGCTTAGCTGTTTTTAAGGGTCGACACTGAACAATTACCACTGAAGTCCGCCCCCGACACCTTATTTATATACTTAACAGGAGAAAAAACAATCCTTTTTTCATGACTGCATTCTGAACCCGCTAAAAGCATAGATATTGTACCCGCAAGATAATGACAAAAAGAACAAAAAAGTTAGATCTATTTCTACTAAAAAAAAAAATTCAAACTCTGTTTTGCTCATCCATTGGCTGTTGGGATGATTCCCAAATGCATTTCCAATAATCTGTCATCTGCCTGGGTGTTATACGTGAGGATAGAACATATTTATAGGAGTACATTCATTTAAAATATTGATAAAGGGGGAAAATCATTGAGACAAAAATGGTTCGTAATAGGAATAATCTTTTTATTCGTTGGATCTGGTTTTATATCAACATCTGCACAAAATTTTGAAAAAATATCCCTAACATCAAGAGGAAATTGGTTGTATGTCGGTGGTACTGGTCCAGGGAATTATTCCAGGATCCAGGATGCGATTAACGAGTCACAGGACGGAGATACCGTGTTTGTCTTTAATGATTCAGCACCCTATTATGAAAGTCTCATTATCAACAAATCTATTACTCTTATGGGGGAAAATAAGGAGACGACAATCATTGATGGCACTGGGTTAACAGCAGAAGCAATGATTAAGGTAACTGCAATAACAGTCACCATTACAGGGTTCTGCTTTCAAAATTGTCAAAGTAATATCACGTATTGGACAGTGTATATTAGAAACAGTTTAGGTGAGCAACATCATATAACTCAGAACATCTTCCGGAATAATAATAATAACGCCCTGTATTTTATCGCAATGTATTCAGATATCTCTAATAATACATTCTATAATAATTCCGCTGCGCTCTTATTAGATTATGGTGGGAATCACACCGTGGAACATAACGTGTTTTTGAATAACGATGAAAGTATTGGTCTGTATGAATGTCATTGGAACACTATCCATGGGAATAAGATTGCTAATTCTAGTATCCCTTTGTTAATTTTTATGTCTCATTACAACAACTTTTCTGAAAATATCCTCGATGGAAATAATCATGGCGGGCTCGATTCTTTAGCCTCAAGTAAAAACACCTTCTATCGCAACATATTTTCAAATAATCAGTATGGGATGACGTTGACAGCTTCACAGGGGAATACTATTACGGGGAATAATTTTATCAATAATTCAGATTACCAGGTGATTAGCATCGTTCACCCGCTTGTCGGGGTTGGTCTTTCATTATACTATCATCGCCAATATGTAAGGAATGGAAGTTTTTTCTCCCTTCTTGGAAGGAATAAATGGGAGGCGAACTATTGGAGTGATTGGAACTCATCGTCACCAAGACCAATTGATCGAGTGATCTATTTTTGGAGTCTTCGTTTGTTAACTAGGATTACAGGGACGCCCTATCCCATCCGTCGTCCCCAATACGACTGGCACCCTGCACAAGACCCCTATGATATTAGGGGATGATCAATGAAACGGAAATGGTTGGCGGTTGGAATCATTCTCTTGTTCATTGATGTGATCATAGCACCGACTATCAACTTCAACACTGTGAAAGCATCCATTGATGATGACCTGGTGGAAGTCACCACCCAAGCCTGTGGTATCAAAGGATTTGGGAATACCACGGTGAAACTCACCAGAGAACAATACCAGGACCTGGAGGAGTATCTGGTTGAGTTCAGAGCAAGGTTAAATAAAACTACAACAATGAAGGAAACTATTTCTCTTTTCAAGGAGGTTGTATTTGTATTAGATGATTATAAGGTATTACCAGAAGGAATGAGCATTCAACAATGTATTGACTTGGTGACCGGGAAATACCTACTTAGAACACATATTCAGATTCCTCGGATGTTAATGGGGGAAATGGAAAATTATCTCTGTCTCATCGTAGGGCGAGAAAACCCCCTTGATCGTTATTTCTTTGTGGATGTGATGTGGGGAATCCTTTGGGAACTTGGGAATTTCGATATTGCATTTATATTATTGATTCCTGTCTTACTTATTACACTTATAATGATTCCAATATGGTTATATCCATTGAAATTAAATTCGTTTCTTTATTATGGGACAAGACAATACAATATGTATGAAGGATCTTCATATACACCTGCTGGCAAATGGGTCTGGACAAACGGCATGAACGGAATAAAGAATTGGGATGGTCCATTTTGGGGAAATATCAAATTAATTGAGTTTCAAACTGGTGTCGGGGGGGATATTATATCGACTTATGGCAGTTTAGGGGCGACTAATTTCATAGGTCTTAAAATCGATTTATTAAATTTTTATTTGGGGGCAGTATCATGGATATCCTTATCTTATGAATATCCTTGGTCTACTTAATCAAAGAAAATATATCCATCTGAAATTGTCGAAATGAATTCTGAGGAAAACAGTTCTTAGAAGAAATAAACGTTTTATTGATATGTTGGTATCTTCCCGATCGTACATTATTTTTTTTGGTGGGACCTGTAACCCCAGGGATACATTCCTGCCGTCGATGTTCTTTTTATATGATCAACACATAAAAAATACTTGTTCCGGACGCCTAACGAATCCAGAGCATATTTCTAACGTGATAATAGATTTGTTTTTTGTTTTTACTTTTGTCCCATTCATAGCCTTTATTGTCAGCGTATAAACATCTAATATTCCAATACACATATATACTGAATGGAATATTAATATGATAGATTCCTATGAAACATCATCAGAAATCAAAAATCCTTATTTTTTTGATCCTCCTCGTGTTGATCGGAACATCCTTAGCCCCTCTTTCATTATCTAAAAATAGTACCGTTCTAAATGAACAGGCAGAAAAGACAATTGATGGACAGATCCTGTTTTCCCCTTACTATACTACAACAACCTATCTCATTGATAGGAGCGGAGCTATCAATCATACATGGCCAAGCTCATATCAACCTTTCACGTCAGCGTATTGGTTAGGGAATGGGACTATTCTACGTCCAATATGCTCAGGCGGGGGTGGGATTCAAAAAATTTTATGGGACGGAACACTCGCATGGGACTACAGATATACCGTCAGCGGTTGTACCTGCCATCATGACATTAAATGTCTCCCCAATGGAAACGTGCTGATGATCGTGTGGGAAACACGAACACGTAATGAGGCGATCGCTGCGGGACGGAACCCAGATACCATCCCGGGAAATACCTTTACGTCTGATAAGATCATCGAGATCAAACAAACAGGTCCGACAAGCGGGACGGTTGTTTGGGAATGGCATGTCTGGGACCATCTCATCCAGGATTATGATGCGTCAAAAGCAAATTATGGTATCGTGGGAGACCACCCGGAATTAATTGACATCAATTATGGTGATTTTTTTGTCGGAGATTGGCTCCATACGAACTCGGTTGATTACAACTCCACATTTGACCAAATACTCATCGACATCCATAATTTCAATGAAGTCTGGGTTGTTGATCACAGCACGACGACAGAGGAGGCCGCGGGTCACAGCGGCGGAAATAGTGGGAATGGAGGCGATCTCTTGTATCGTTGGGGCAATCCAGAGGCATACGATGCCGGGGTTGCAAATGATCAAAAATTATTCTTCCAGCATGGTGCGTCATGGATACCATCCGGATATCCTGGTGAAGGACATATCCTTGTCTTCAACAACGGCAACAACCGTCCGAGTGGGCAATATTCTTCAGTAGATGAATTTGCTCCACCCAAGGATTCCAATGGAGAGTATTATCTCGAACCAGGTTCTGCATATGGGCCGGAGGACTATACATGGACCTATACTGCGTCTCCACCAACATCATTCTATTCCACCGTCTTCGGTGGTGCGCAACGCCTGAAGGACGGCAATACCCTTATCTGTGGTGGTACGACGGGAAAGTTCTTCGAAGTCACCCCTGATGAAGCCACGGTGTGGCAGTATACCAACCCCTATCCGAACCCATCTCAGAACCATGTGTTTAAAATCGATTATCTCCCTCTGGAAGAACCTCCGCAGCCTCCACAGAACAATACCCCTGATCTTGAGTGCGTTGGTACTCTTTCATGGACCGATATTGATCCAGGTGCAACCGTGGTGGGGAGTTTTCAGCTTCACAATATCGGGGATGCAGGTTCCCGGTTGAACTGGACAGTTGATGCCTCTTCAATCACCTGGGGAACATGGTCCTTCCTTCCAGCATCGGGGGAAGATTTAACTCCAGAGGAGGGGCAAGTGACTGTACAGGTATCAGTTATTGCTCCAAATGAAAAAAATACGGAATTTCAAGGTGAACTGAGAATAGAGAACCAAGACAATTCCACGGATTTCGAGGTAATTCCCGTATATCTCAAAACGCCATTATGTCTGGATCTATCGTTCCAGTGGGCTCTTAAGCATTTTTTCCAAGAGTTCCAGCATGCGTTTCCTCTGCTACGACATCTGTTAGGGTATTGAACAGCCATAACGTATTTTTCTTTTGATTCACACAAAAAAAAATTATCAGACAATCGCGTCGATGCTCTTGCTCAGTATTTTTATCTTTTCCAAAACATTTAAATGAATCCAAATTATATTAATCAATGACGTGTTAAAAGGGGAAGTCGAAAATATATGAGAAGTAGAAAAACACTTTTAAAAGAATTCGGTGTTTTGCTCATCGTATCATTGATGGTTTTATCATCTATCGTTGTGACCGCAAATGGACCATTGGTGAAGGATTCAAAGATCGAATATACTCATGAATCGATGATAAACCAGGATCCTATCAGACAAAAAGATACACAAAACAGAGAAGTATTATTATCTGAAGGTTTTGAAGGGAATTTTCCACCAACAGGATGGACAAGAATCATCACAAACACGGGATATTGTGATAGTTATCCGCAATACTCAGCTCACTGGAATCAATCTTCAGATGTTGTTCATAACGGAACAAAGGCAGCATATGTGTGGTGGGATTACCAACATCAAGATGAGTGGTTGATAACTCCTGAAATAAATCTCGTCGGGATCCCTAATGGGATACTTACCTTTTGGTCCTACGGCTATGAAGGATCAACCTACAATGACCATTACTATGTAAAAATATCAACGGATAATGGAGTAACATGGACCGAGCTCTTTGACCTGAGTTCATTCCCACCAAATCAAGGATGGAATTCTTACACTAGCCCCTATGTAATCGATTTAGCAGCGTATCAAGGTCAGATAATACAACTCGCCTGGCATGTCGTATCTCCTCAAAACGATGGAATATGGTATCAATGGTGTATCGATGACGTTGAAGTGACTGGTGGAGACAACATACCGCCAGTGACGACCTGTACCATAACAGGTACTTATGAAACGATTATCACCTTCACCGCAACAGATGACATGTCCGGTGTGGATTACACGAAATACAAACTCGACAACGGTGCATGGATTGAGTATAACGCGCCGATCATAGTAACTGCTGTTGGGGACCACATCGTGTACTATTACTCCGTGGATAACGCAGGGAACGTCGAAGCGGAGAAACACAATACTTTTACGACCCAATTAGCGATCACGATAACGATTAAAGGTGGATTGGGTGTTTCTGTAACCATTAAAAATGTAGGGACCATCAATCTCACTGATATTGATTGGTCAATGGCACTTGATGGAAAATTGATATTTGCTGGAAAAACCAAATCTGGGATCCTTTATACGCTGGCTGTTGGAGAAGAAGTCACTATAAAAGACTCAGTGATAGGTTTTGGCAGGACCGGTATTGGGATTAGTGCAGGAACCGTGGATGCAAGTGCATCAGGGACCATCCTTTTGTTTTTCGTCATCGGAGTAAAATAAACTCCGCCTACTTTTTTTTGTCTTATTTGGTTCGTACAAAAAATATGGTTAGTATACGGGGTGAACTGTAACCCCGATGTACTATGTCCACCCCCGACATCTCTTTATAAATCAACAGAAAAAATGTTTCTCATTTCGTATAGAATTTGTGATAAAGTTTTTGTGGTCGACATATAATACATGATATGGGAAAGATATGCTTCATGATACTCCAATTGAGAAATTGACCACAGCGGTGTTTGGATTCGCCCTTGCGGTTGGTGCACTGTCTCTTACGAAAGCAAACCCGGAGACGATCGCTGATGTTGTTGGAGGGCTTGTCCTGTTTAGTCTCAGCTTCATCATCTTAGTTGTCATCTGGTGGGGAACCAGCGACATTATGTCCAAAATCAACCAGGGTAACCCGGTCACTATTCTCTTGAACATTGTGTTGTTGTTTTTTGTCGCAATCGAGCCGTACCTGCTGAATATTCTTAATGCGAGTGCTGAATTGTTTCCCTTGTCATCCTCGCTGTATGCCATTGACATGGCGTTTTTGATGGCGATGTCAGCTGCACTTTGTCATATTCTAATTAAAGAAAATAAAGCATCTCTTACTGCACAGCAGCTCCACCATTTCATTATCGGGAGAAATAACCAGTTTGTATGTTCAGGGCTCTTCTTCATTTCTTGTTTACCTTGGTTCCTTGAATGGACGCTGGGTGGGATGTCCGTGCGGGTTCTCATCTGGTTTGCCACCCTTGCATTCTCGCTTATCATATCATCCAGAAATAGAAACAAGTAAGAACCCATTTATTAAATAAACATGAAAATTGAACATTCAACTAATATGAATCTAATTTTTTTTATTTTTGTACAAGAAATTGAAAAATAATCTTTTGTAGTAGGATACTATTCTGTTGTTTGAGGTAATAATATGGGAAAAAAAATAATCGGCATATTGTTTGTCGGGCTGGTGTTAGCACTGGTTCTTCCAGTCGTAAGCGCTTACGCGGATTATGATAAAGAACTCTCCGCGATCGGCGTGATTCGGATCGACCAGGCCAATTCTGAAATAAAAGGATTCGTAATCTTCGGAGACAACGACGGTGAAGTCCTTCGACTCACCTTTATCAAGATAGCATTCGACGATGGCTACGCACCGATAGAGTTAGGTGGAAAGATTCCATTCTTTGGACATCATATAAAATACAATCCTGCAGATTAAAACCAATGAAACGAAACTTTTTCGTTTCCTCTTTTTTTTTTTAAAAAAAAAATTCATATAAGTTCTTTTCTTTTTGATGAATCGAAAATGGGGAGTCTAGGAGAAAGGAGGATAAAGAAGAGAAGAACGGTATGAAAGAAATCTCTTTGTTATCTTCAAGTGACTCCCCAATAGATATATTGTTTGTGTTGCCTAAAAAACATTTGGTGACGATTATGGATATCTCTTTACTTTTTTTGTATTTTTTTTCCATTCGTGCAAAAATTAGATGAAACGTGGTAGTATCAATCACTATTTACGGTGTGGGGAAATCGATTCGTTTCGATACCCTTTAAAAGAGAATCTTGACTGTTCCTCCAGGCTTTTGACCTACTTCTGAACGTCAGAGGATTCTACTAAATACCCACATTTTAACTGAAAAACATCATAACAAGAAACATCACATATAGAAGGGTGAGAAAAATATTAAATACAGTGGAGTAAATAGATGATACTTGTGGAGGGAACCAAACGGAGAAAAGAACGATAAAAATATCGTTACTCATGTATACCGCTTTGTTACTGTGTGCTTTGGTAGATCTCATCTTATCATACAACTATTATGTCTATGATACCAAGATTTTTGTCAACAGTGAATCAAACATCGAGTTTGTCAAATTCCTGACACAGGGACTCTTTCCGTTCAATAATATCATTAAATTCATCTTCGCCTTACCACTCTTATTATTTCTTTTAAGCTGGTTTGATATCTTTCGTGAACACATGGCGGGCACCCCTCTGTTTTTTATCGAGCGTTTTGGGAGGACGTTTACCTTAGCAATCCCTAGTCTGTTCTGTGTCTCGTACAGCTTCTCAGGAATCACGTGGTACACGAATTCACAAGTGATTTATGATATTCTTTCCATAGTTGAGACCATGATTCATGGGTCAATCATGATTGTCATATGTTCTCTTTTCTTGTTGACTCTGTATCTTTTATGCGGTCAATAACAAAGAGAACCAATAAAACGTGAGATACGAACCCGGAGCATGCTTTAAAGAAATCGAATACATGACAATAAATTATGATGATAAGATATAAATAGTATAGGAGATTGTTATCTGTAATGAACCCATGTTTTGGGGGAGGAAGAAACCATGAGAAAGAAATCCATCGGAATACTTATTTTAATGCTGATGACCGCCCCATTGGTGTCGGCGACAACGACTAATCTGACTGAAATCCAAACGAAAGCATCGCAGACTGTGTTGTTTCAACCTATCTTGTTAAACTGGGGTGTAGATCAAGAACAAACCGAGAACTGTGGACATGGTATAATCCTTACCAGCCCTTGGACGTATGCCCAACGGTTCACACCAGCAAAAGAGAAACTAACTGCGGTTCGACTCCATATTTTTAAATACGGGGCACCTCCAGGAGTTCAAATAACAGTGTCCATTCGAGAAAATCTCACAAGTTCCAATCTAGCGACGAAAACAATCGATGCTAGCGACATTACTATCGAAAGTACCGGTACATGGGTCCTATTTGATTTTGAGGATATCACGGTGACTCCAGGGAGCACCTATTTTATTGTCTGTTCCGGCAGTGCTGGTGATGAGACCAATGCCTATTGTTGGTTTTACAACAATGAGGACACCTACTCTGGCGGAGAAGCATGGATAAAACCAGATGAAGTCTCTGTATGGACGAATTTTACCCACGGTGGTTTCAACCCGGATGATTTCTGTTTTAAGACGTATTTTCGAAAACCATTCGGCGGTTCAATCTGGTCATGGGAACAATTCATCAAACGATTCCCAACAGTTCTACCAGAACTCAAAAATCTCTAGAGACACCTAAGAATCCTCTTCTTTTTTTTTATTCTTCAAATTCATCGGTGACTTTCCGCAACGCATCGATAAGTCCATCGAGTTGTTTGATGATTTTCAACGCCTCTAACTTGCTTCCCTTCAATTTGATCCTGTTTTTGAGAATCGCCATCGCGGTCCCGACTTTTCCTTCGAAGATATCTCGAAAAGCTCCATAGGTACCGGTGATGACGAACACAGGGTTTTTCTCTGTAATTGTCTCACCAGGACTCAGGATGAAATCGCTTAACTGACCATTTTGGAGTTCAAGGTAGAAATTCGTGGTGGTATCCTGCGGTGGGACGTGCTCAATAACACCAATGAGGGATGTAGTCAGATTCCCAAGGTCTTTTGTAGGATCAAGGTTACTGCGGATGTATCTTTTCCCATATTCTATCCATTCCTCTGACAAAAATTTTACCATTCTTCATAGTCTCCTAATAACGAATGAAGCACGTCTCTGAATATTGCGTCCTCCTCTGTGGTCAATCCCTTCGGCAATGGATACAACACATGTTCCTTTCGGTAAATACCTTTAAAGAGATAATTAATGAGTGTGAAGACATTACCCAGGACTAGGGATTGTTCTGTGGTTTCTAGCAATGTTTTACTAATCCGCCCCGCTGCGTTCGTATCATTATGGTCATAGAAATAATCATATTCAATGTAGATGAACTTCCCGTTATCTAAGGGGCTGATAAAACCAAGAGCGTGCTCCAACTGATATTTATCCCCAACATCAGCAAACATCTTGATCCATTTCAGGATATGTGCTTTATCACCAGCCCAGATTGCTCCTCCAGGTCCCATCGCCATACGTTGTCGCATAAGTCGCGAAGGCAAAATCCGGAATGCATGTAACCAGACCACGTTCGTAAACTCTGGCTTGGAGTAAATTTTTTTGAAAAACTCTTGCAGATCAGCATCATAGACTTTCGCGATATTCTCTGGCGTCGCATCCAACCCTTGCTCAAGATGTTTCTTCATTGGACCAGCAAAGATCGCTCTGAGGGGATCTTTTTCCTCTGAGAGTATCTTCATAAATTCACTGTTTTTTAAAGATGCAAGCTTCGGTGAACCAAGAATTAAGGTCCGAAGCATCGATTGATTAATAGTGTATCCAACAACGTCTTCGACGATCTTCTTATCCTCTTTTTTACACACCACATCAAGTACATACCGCAGCTTCAGATAGTTCTTACACACATCTTCGAAGTCTGTTGCAATCTGACGGGTGGGACAGATGAACTCTGCAAGATATTTATACGAGAGGACTGCAAGGGACAACCCAACCCCACGTTGCCCTAGCTCCAGGACCGCATCCAGGGCATCTTTCAGATTATCAAATGGGACCATCACCGCTTCCTCATCAGCAAATACAGGGTAGAGCTTCACCGTCGTCTCTGTAATGATATAGGGGGGACTTAAGGAGATATTCGCAAATCCATTGTCAACGGAGTACGGGTTTGTTATCTCCAGGTCATGATGCGTCTTAATGACTCCGTCATTGTCCACGAGCACCAGATCAATGAAATTATCTGCGAAACACCCATAGGCATTCCCCCAGGTGGTGACAATCCCGGTCGTCGCGATGTTTGCACAGACATGCGCTCCAGCTTCTGCGACATTCGCTCGGAGATGATGGTTATAGGTTTCTTTCTGCAGTTCAAAGGAGGTGACCCCTGCACCAACGACAGCGGTGCTGCTTTCCGGATGTATCTCCAGTTTCTTCAACCGTAACAGGTCGATGATGATCCCTCGTTCAAGGTTTGTCGCATTAGCAAGCACGGTCGGGGATGCCACCGATAATGCAGTCCCGCCGCTTCGCGGGAGGAAGGGGATGTTATGGGTATTTGCGAAATGAACAATCCGTGATACTTGATCGGTAGTCTCTGGCATGACGACATAAAAATCCAAGGGGACATTTGGTGGGATGATCGAGCGGACATACGAGGAGATGATCACCGGATCATTCGTCGCCCATTTCTCTCCGACAATCTGCCTAAGACCGGTAATAATAGCATCCTCTTTCACCTTCTGTATTGTCCTTTTATCAAGAGATGCCACATAGTCTTTGATCGCCTGGGCAACCTTCTCAGGTCGAAGTTGTGTCGCAAAGTTACACTGCTTATCACAGATACCACATAATGAGCAGGACTCTGCTATTTCAATGAGTTTCTCAGTGGGTTGAACTGTGCCATCATGAAGATGTTTTATCAACTCCATACGACCTTGTGGCCAGTACGCTAAAAACCCATGTTTTCTGCCGGAAGGACATAAACCGGTTCCCAGAAAATCAATCCGACACATGCCGCAATGCGTCCCTTTTTTTGCGATAGCAACTGCTGTGTTCATATCAGTTTTTTTTACGGTCATAAGATTGTGATGTGTCATTTCTTTCCCCCATTGACAACATATCTTATGATGCATTCATAAGAAAAGACCTAATAAATGTTTTTATCATTTTTTCAAACGATTGTTTATTTTTAATAGGAGACAATGGTAACCCACAGAAAAATTTCAAGAGGAAATCTGTGAAAATATTAGCTCATCAGTCGAAAAGAAAAGAGAAGAGGAAAGAAAGGAACGGATGGTTCTCAAGAAACATTTGGAAGAAGCTGCCATCAAACAACATGCTCTGTGGCATCGTGACATCGAGCGTCGCCCAGGAGCTCTCCATTCCGTAGAAGTCTTTTGCTTTTACTTTCACTTCATAGGCTCCTTTTACGGACCAGGTATGATTCGCATTGACTGGCGCACCAGGTGGGAATGGCCCTATCCATCCGGTATTTGTCCCATCATCCCAGTCGAACCAGTAGGATACCGGGTCGCCATCGGCATCAGCAGCTGAGGCATTATACCTGTATTGCTGCCCGGGTTTTCCTTCGACAATCCCTGTGAGTGTTGGGATATTTGGGGGAATATCAATAGTGACGGTATCGGATGCCGGTGTTGTATCAGTATTTCCGACATTGTTCAATGCGAACGTCTCTATCAGATGAGTCCCATGTGGAAGTGGAACCGTTGTAAAAAAATAGGATTCCATTGCCTGATTGTAAATCCCGTCACTTGGATTTGCAGGACTCCAGACGCCCCCATCGAACCGCCAGAACACACACACGATTTTGTTGATGGTGACATCATTGCCAGCACACCCTGGTTGAGGATTGTTATTCTGATAGGGAACCTCTGTTGCTGTCCCAGTATAGGAAAGTGTTGGAAGCGGTGAAGGGTCAACTGGATAGGGGTTCAAAACCGTCTCCGGATTCGTATCAATGATATCCGGGATATTGTCTCCATCGGTATCTCGCCAGCCCACCTGTAATCGAGTTCCGGTAGAAAGGCTAAGGAAATCCGTATCCATCAAACAGCCGGATCCCTCAACATCGGCAGCATTCAGGTACCCACTGTATTCAGTGTATCCATCATATTCATCGGTCGCCCAGAAGATATGACCGGTTTCATGAGCCATCACCTGGTTCATACAAGATATCCCCCATCCATCATTATCATAGGTCATGACGATATACGGACCACCCATGTACGCATAAGCAAAATAACCATCGGAGAAATCTCCACCAATGTCATTGCTGCTATCTACCAGGAACACCGTTAATCCCCAATCGGTTCCTTTTGCTGTTCGCATCGCGTTGACATAATCCCGTGTTCGTTTCATCCAATCACCGGAACTATATCCGAGAGAGGCCATGGCTTCACTTACCCAGAGTTTCTCATAGGTAGGATCGGTCATCGCGGAGGGATGAATGATCGGCTCATAACTCGTGGGAACGGCAGTGTGAACATCAAGAACATAACTCACCCCAGCATAGTAGTATTGATTTGCCCACCAGGTTATCGCTTGAGTTATTTGATTTTGCACATTTGTGGTTTCTGTCGAATTCCAGTTTTCTGTGCTCGGATCGATCGCTCCATTACTTTCCAAAAAAATAAGACCGATTCCCACAGACCCAATGAGATATTCGCTGGTATCATAATAACCAGGGCTTGGATCAGCGAATCGACCACTATCAGAATCCTTGTTTTCAATATAACGAAGGAGATCGTTACTTAGGACTTCAATTTCTCCGGATGTAGAATTTGAAATATTCGTATTGTTCCCAGTGGTAGTTTCGTTTTCTGCAGAAAGAGGGATTGTGCTTGCACAGACCAAAAACAGCATACAAACGCTAATTAGTATCTTTTTCATGGATTCCTCCAAATAAACATAATTCGATTATGTTATTTATATATTTCTTAAGGGAGGATTGCTTCATAATTTGTAGAAAAAATTATAATAATCAGGTTTTTTTCAATCGATGTCTCACAAACTTAATGCTTCAGAATCAATGACAATCACATGAAAGATTGGCATGAAAAAAACTCTGTGAATACAGGTTTGTATCTAAGAAATCTACCTGAAAAGAGCATATAATTTAAGGGAAAATAGGGTGTGAATTGGGTAAAAATATAAATATTGATTGTGTGATAAATTAAAGATCAGAACACGTGATAGCGTATGAAAAATACTACTGTATCGATAATTCCGGTGATCCTCATTGGAATCCTCTGTGTTCTCCCTATTGTTCTCACCGGATGTCTGAAGAAAATTCCGGAGGATCCTCATACGGTTGAAAGGACTATTGTGTCTGATGGACTCCTGCGTACGTATAGAATCCATATCCCTCCAGATTTACCAGAGAATAGCACTCCTTCGTTGCTGTTTGTCCTACATGGGGGTGGTGGTACAGGGGAAGGAATGGAGCGAAGCTTGACCCTGGGGGGGTTCAATGTATTATCAGAGGAGCAGAATATTGTTGTGGTGTACCCCGATGGTATTGAGAAGAACTGGAATGACGGACGAAAAAACGTCAGTGACCCAGCCCACGAACAACAGATCGATGATGTCGGTTTCTTCAGCGTCTTAATTGAGAACCTCACTCAGGAATTCCATATTGATCCTCATCGGATTTTTGCCACGGGGATATCAAATGGGGCGATGATGTCCTATCGGCTCGCTATTGAGTTACCAGAGAAGTTTGCTGCTATCGCCCCAGTCGCAGGCGCGTTCCCGATCGATCTAGTTCCCGTGAACATCTCAGATGTACCAGTCTCGGTCTGCGTCCTAAGTGGGACCCAGGACCCACTGGTGCCTTGGGAAGGCGGTTTAGTTGGTTTTCCAAGGAACCCCCGTGGAATCGTACTATCTGTACCGGACTCGGTGTTGTACTGGGTGACGCATGATAACTGTTCGACCATACCAAATACTACTCTTCTCCCAGATACCGACCCAAAGGATCATACCTGGGTTCAACGAGATATCTACACGGACGGGTGGAACAACACCGAGGTGGTTCTCTACACAGTCTACAACGGTGGTCATACCTGGCCAGATGGATTACAATATCTCCCTGAAACCCTTGTCGGGAGGACCACACACGATATCAATGCGAATACCGTGATATGGGATTTCTTCCTGACACATCCAAAAGAGTAAAACATGATGATCTGAAGGAAAACGCTTCTTTGTGTCTTCGCTGGCGGTGTTAATATTTTGGTTTCTGATTGAGTTTGACGTACAATTCATTAATCTCGTTTTTTAATTCCATCATCTTCATCTCTCGGTTCACGGTGATGGTCTTGTATCGCTCCAGTTCGTTAATCTTCTCTTTTAACGCTTGTTCAGCTTGCTTGTTCTCAGTGATGTCCTCCATCGTCGTGTACACGGAGATGACTTTGCCGTTCTCATCAAATAGAAAGAAATCATGGGCGACGAAGAGTTTTTTCTCTCCGTTTTTTGTCAGATATTCCCGTTCTCGTCCACCGGTGTATATTTTTCCCTCTGAAATCTTCTGAGCAAAGGATGTTTGAGCAGAGGGTTTTTCTTTTTCTGAGACGAAATCGAAGATGGATTTCCCACAGACTTCATCTTTTGTGAACCCGAATGCCTGACACCATTTCTCATTGACATCAGTGATGTGACCATCGGGCGATAAAGTATGATAGGGTACTGGTGCTTTTTCGTAGAGGAGCTTGAATTTCTTCTCGGATTCCTCAAGGATTTTTTCGATGCGTTTTCGTACACTAATGTCCTTCATGACCCCAATGGAGCCCACGACCCGGTCCTCATGGTTCTTCAGGACGCTTAAGGAGATGTCCACATCGATTTGTTCATTGTCCTTTTTTTGTATTTTTGTTTCAAGGTGATGATGCATTCCTTTCTGGCGGATATGCTGCGACCTTATCTTTTTCCACTCAGAATCAGGGTATAAGTCCCGGACGGGTTTGAGGAATAAATCCTCCTTGTTCATCCCTAGGAGTGTTTCTGCATATTTGTTCCAGGAGATGATCCGCTCCTGTTCATCGGTCATGGTGATGGCGACCGCGGAGTTATCAAAAATCGTTCTGTATTTCTTTTCAGATTCTTTTAATTCTTTTTCGACTTTTTTTAACTCAGTTATATCGGTGATGATTGCTACAGACCCTACAATTTCTCCTTTGAATCCTTTTAAGATACAGATGGAGAGGTCCACATCAAAGGACCCTTGGTTTTTCCGAAGCATCCGCGTTTCCATCCGATATCGGATCCCTTTTTGGCGAACGTTTTCATTGCGTATTTTCTCCCATTCCTCCGGGGGATACAGGGAGTGGACTGGTGTCATGAACAAATCAGCTTCCTGCATGTTGAGGAGCTCTTCTGTGTATTTGTTCCATGAGACGATACGTTCTTCATTGTCCGCTAAGGTGATAGCAACTGAGAAATTCTCAAAAATGGTTTCGTATTTTTCTTGAGGGCTCACCAGGTCAATGATCGTCCTTTTTGGTTCATAGCGAGAGGTTCCCTTTGTGTTTGTCGGTACGTATTGCTTTTGTTCAACGAACTGATTGGATAACACAGTATTATTCGTAGCAGTCGATGAATGATATTGAAGTTTCCCGAGGTGTTCTTCTTCTCGTAATGTTTTAACGATATCAGGATCATTGCTCATGAAATCCTCTCCTTCAGTACCTGAATAGAACAAGGAAAAACTATGAAAGGTTTGAACAGAAAAAACTCTTTGTTTACCAATATTGTTTGTGAATCTACGTCACCACATCCCATCATAGCATGAAATACTCTCTTTATATAAAAGAGTACGTATGATGTATCAATTAATTTTGACGCGCCCTTCGATGCTTGCTCGACAAACGAGGGATAGAAAATTTTAAATTCTACATTTAATACATGCCAGTGGAGGCACTAATCCTATGTGGTTACAACTTCGTCTATACCTCTTAGTAGGTCTTATGTTTGCGATCCTCTACGGGATCCTAGTCGGGATTGGATATTATCTTCAGATAACAGGCTTATTCTTTTATCTGTTCATCGTAGGGATTGCTGCAGCAATCGTGCTGTTACAGTTCATGATAGGACCCAAGATCGTCGAATGGTCCATGCGCATCAAATACGTTAGTGAACAGGAGTATCCCAAGCTTCATCAGATGGTCGCAGAGCTCTCAGAAAAAGCTGGATTACCCAATAAACCAAAAGTCGGAATATCACAGCTGCCGATCCCCAATGCATTCGCATTTGGGCGGACCAAGAAAGGTTCACGTGTCTGTGTCACGAAAGGACTGTTGGATCTGTTAAGTGATGATGAGTTAAAAGCGGTTCTTGGCCATGAGCTGTCTCATATTAAACATCGTGATGTCGCAGTCATCACTATGCTCAGTGTCATCCCGATGATTTGTTATATGATCTATGTGTCATTCCTCTGGGGTGGTATGGGGCGACGGGACCGGGATAGCGGAGGAGCAATCGCGATTGGAATTCTTGCATTGGTTGTCTATTTTATCACAAGTCTCCTGGTTATGTACGGTTCACGAATAAGGGAATATTATGCGGATCAAGGGAGCGCTGAGCTGGGGAACCAACCTCATCATCTAGCGACCGCATTATATAAAATCACTGTGAGTTCTGCAAGGATACCCAGGAATGCATTGAAACGAACCGAGGGGATGAAGGCATTCTTTATCAACGATCCCTCCCGTGCGATGTACGAGGTTCGTGAGCTTAAGGACATCGACATGGACATGAGTGGGACGATTGATCAAAGCGAACTTATGATGCTTTCAACTAAGAAGATTTCACTGAAAACCAGCGATAAGCTCCTTGAGGTGCTCAGCACCCACCCAAACGTCGTCAAACGAATCAAACATCTTGCTGAATTGACGACAATCTAAATGGATTATCTGTATGAGGATTTGGGATATACCACCAGGACATCTCTGCAGGAATCATCTGTTAGGTGAACATCGAGAGCTTCATGCGATCTGGTCTATTTTAGTTCATGGCAAGAAAGGATACGCACATCATCCTGAGACGGTACGTTGGAAGGGGAAACAGAAGGCACTTTTTCTTCGTCATGAGGCACTCGTAAAAGAGATGATACGGCGAGGCTATCATCATCAGAGTCCACTGGAGACCCGATATGCAACTGGGGATGATACTCAAGACATCCTTGTTGACTCGTATGAGGATCAAGTCCGTCTGCTTCGTCAGAAAAAATGCGATTGTCTTGTGTGACTTACGATGAGTTACTGCTTTTTTAAAAAAAAAAATGAGGAAGGTTATTTATTTTTGTACAACGCCGCCCCATTTCGATATGTAGACAATACCAACAACTGATACCACTGTAATTACTAATCCGACGACGACCCCAATAATAAGAGACATCGTGTCTGGAAATCCACCTTCTTGCCACATTCCGGCTAATTTCATTGCTCCGACAATAATATCTTTCCAGATTAGAGCAATAATAAAACCGAATGCCGCAGCTATTGATACTGCTATTGTGCTCTTTATTTCTTTTACGGTTACCATTTTTCACCTCCCCACAGTTATATTGAGATGGAAAATATCCCAGAGCTATATAATAATTTTGGAAAAAATCATTATTTATATAGTTTACTCTAAAGGGATGAGTGTCTTTCCATACAAAAATCGTAAACAAACCAATGGCCAGAGAATCAAGACGATAAGGAGCAGGAGCGGAAGGAAGAACCCTAGATGCTCAATCAGATAACTCAGCAGGACAAACGGGAGTAAGAGCAGTGCAAGTCCCTCATGAATCCCTTCATACTGAAGCATCTGGTTTCGTCTGTCAAGAGGCATGACGAGAATCCCTCGGGTGACAGCGAAGAGCATACAAGAAAGAATAAGAACTCCAACAAGTGGAAAAGGATAGCCAACGAGCAGGAGTGACGTAAACCCCAGGATGAACGGGAGCATGACCATAATCAGATGAAAGAGTTGTATCCCATAGGTGTACATAAGAAATGAGACCGGTTTTTTCAGTTGATTTCCAACTGCTTGGACACCAAATAGTACCGGGGTGGTCCGGATCCCAAGTTTGGTATCGAATTCAACATCCTTAAGGTTGGCGGAGACCCCGACACTGAAGATCCATTGCAGGAACGCGACCGAGGAGATGATGATAGCAAAGAAGGAAACCTGATCAGAAACGGTCAAAGCCCCATAGATTCCATAGAGGAATACTGCTGCGCCTAAAACATACTCCATTAGAGGGAGACGTTTACTAAACCTGTTATAGAGGGTCATAAGTAAAAACGACAGTAGCAGGACAACAAGGGAGCGAACGGAAAAGAAAAAAACACAGGCAAGAACAAGTGATATGAAAAAAGAACCAAGATAGAGAAACCGTGCATTGGTTCTCGATATCCTACCAGAAGTGAGTGGTCTTTGTACAACGTATTTTGAGTGACGGTCGACTTCGACATCATAATAGTCGTTTTGGACGAAGACGAAGATATGTCCCAGTAATCCGATGAACAACAGGATGCAGAGATGAAAGACATCAAACTCTCCGTTGCATAATGCGCCAAAAACAGGGGTAAAACCAATAAAAAGGATTCCATATGGTCGAATGAGTTTTATGTACTCCCGTATAGCTCCCACGATCTCAAACCCTGTTTAGACGAGTATCTCCACCCACTTCCCTTGCCCTTCCCATAACTTTATCGAATACAAGGGTAACTTTCCGTTTAGTTGCTCAGCGATCCAGTGCAGGATGTGCTCTGCAGTCGGTGTCTCGAACAGCTCGTTTAACGCCTGATGATCGAGTTTTTCAAGGATCGTCGTCTCAACGATTTCTTTCATTTTTGCAAAATCAAGGATCATCCCGTCCTTCTTTACACCACCGTCGATGACGATTTCCAATTTGTAGGTATGTCCATGTAGCTTCTCACATTTTCCTTTATAGTTTGGGATATAGTGTGCAGCATCGAAATAAAATTCACGACACAGTCTCATCAGACAAGGCTCCTTTTTCTCATGGAGAAGAATGAAAAGGAGGAATATAAACATCATCTATTTGTAAAGCAGGACTTTTTTGTCTTTTGGGACCTTTTTGTAGAGCACTTGAATTGATTTTTTTAGAACCGGGTGTATGAGAGCTGGATTGAGGTCCATCATTGGTTGGAGAACAAAAAGCCGGTCCTGCAACAAGGGATGCGGGATGATAAGGTTTTTTGTTTGAACAATCTCGTTTCCGTACAACAGGATATCGATATCAATGATCCGAGGCCCGTTTTTTTCGGTTTTTACCCGGCCAAGCGTGCGTTCAACAGATTGTATGAAGGTTAACAAATCTTTAGGGTCAAGGGATGTTTCTGCTTCGATAGCACAGTTTAAAAACCAATCCTGCTGGAGAGTACCAACCGGTTCGGTGCGGTAGAAGTGTGATTGTTTTTTCACCTCGCATTTTTCAGAAAGCAGACAGAGGGCTTGGGTGATAAATCCTTCTTTATCACCGATATTTGATCCAAGGCCAAGATAGACTACAGACATCAGACTCCCCGGACCGCATCAACCACTTGAAGTGCTCTTCTGCATTCCTTCACATCATGAACCCGTACGATATCGGCACCGTTCAAGACTGCCATGGTCACCGCCGCAAGTGTTCCTTCTATACGTTCGTTCACGGAAAGTCCGGTGATCGTCCCGATGAATGATTTCCGGGAGGGACCGACAAGCAGTGGACAACCTAGGGTTTTGAACGTGTCAAGATGTTTGAGAATCAGCAAGTTATGCTCCAGGGTTTTACCAAAACCGATCCCCGGGTCGATGACGAGTTGTGAGATTCCAGCTTTTTTCGCAATCTTCAACTGTCGTTGAAAGAATGTGGTGATTTCTCCGACGACATCCTGATAGACCGGGTCCTGTTGCATGACCTTCGGGGTTCCCAGCATGTGCATCATGACAACTGGGACATCATGGTCTGTAGCAACCTTCCGCATGGCGGGGTTTGTTAAACCCGTGATATCATTCATCAGATGAGCTCCTGCGCGCAGACAGACGTCTGCGACACCGGGTTTATAGGTATCAATAGAAATTGGGACCGGTATCTCCCGTACCAATCGTGTCACAATCGGTAAGACCCTACCGAGTTCTTCTTCCTCCGAGAGAGGTTCTGAGCCGGGTCGTGAACTCTCCCCTCCGATATCAATAATGTCTGCTCCATCGGCAACCATTTTTTTCGCATGACCAATCGCGGTATCAAGGGTGTTGAATCGTCCTCCATCGGAGAAGGAGTCAGGGGTGACGTTAAGGATGCCCATGATTAGGGTTTTCTCGAAACGCAGGGTATGCTCTTTACAGATGAGTGGTGCAAGTGGTGACATTCTATTCCTAAAATGATGACGACCTATTAATACCCAATTGATTCCACGAAGGAGACTTTCAAAAACCCTCGGGATTTGCACAAAGAGCAGTTGCAGAGCATGTTGAACATGAAAAAATCATTTTCTAAATACTTATTTTTATAAAGTATGTTAATATATAAATGGATAAGAGATGTACAACAAGACTTTATAAGAAAGAAGACAACCCTTGATTGCATGATAGTCATAGGACTTTTATCAACGGAGGAAGAAGCACAGGAAATCCAATTCATTGCAAAGATCTGCACCGTAGAGAACCGTATCCGATACCTCGCCCATGTCGATCGGATAAAACAGCTCGTCAGCAAGGAAGAAGGCCTCTAACACAAATTACAAAAACACCCTGCTGGTTCTCCTTTACCATATGACCGTTCTTATTGTTTCTTCAGCAGAAGATCCAGCAAGCACCAATATAAAATACAGTCTTTTAGAACAAACCACCTGGGAGGAACACGGGATTTTTTATGACACTCCCGTGTATCGACACACATCAATGAAGAATCTGATGATGGTGACGATCCCTGATAAAAAAATACGACATGAGAACATCGACCAAGAAGTACATGATCAGCTGAACCTCACCCCTGACATCGCGATCTTCCTTTCTCGGCATCGTAGCAAAACAGGGGAACCGACACTGACAGTCCACCCGATTGGTAACTTCAGTGACGCACTGTTCGGCGGCCAACCAAAGACCCTGGTCCTTGCCGCACCACGAATGATGACACAGATCCTGCGACTCATAAAAAAAAACCTTCAACAAACAAACCTTGGTTACAAGGTCTGCTATGAGGTCACCCACCATGGGCCGTTCCTAAAAATACCCACGCTTTTCGTCGAGGTGGGAAGCACAGAGGTGCAATGGCAGCAAAAAGAACCTGCCCGGATCATCGCGACATCCCTGCTTGAGATGCTACCAACAGCTCAATATGAAAAAAATTTCCCAAAAGACATCCCTGTTCTCCTTGGCATCGGAGGAGGACATTACGCGCCACGATTCACCGAAATCGCATTGCAGAAAAAAGTCGCTTTTGGCCATATGATACCTACGTATAAGATAGATGAAGGAGCAATAGACGACGAAATCCTTGAGAAAACAATGCAGGCAACCCCTGATTTCACAGGAGTCTATCTCCATAAAAAAGACCTGAAGAAATCCCAAGTGACGCATTTTAGGAACTGGTTCGAGAATCGAAACATCCCTATTCTTTCCAGTAAAGAATTCAAAGACCTATGATCTTTTTTTCTTCAGGGGATACTCAGTTTTAAAATCATCAAAAAACACACGGTCGAAATCAATGATCTTTCCGTTTCTGACTTGTATACCATCGTGTCGTAATCTGCGTATCTTGTCAGGAATCCCAAGACCAAACCCACCCAGACTCCCATCAGAGGAAACTATCTTAAAACACGGCATCGTGTCAGCATCTGGATTCTTATTCATATACGTTCCAACAGCCCGTGCATAGTCCTTGTTCCCCAGAGCTTTGGCAACCGCACCATAGGTCGACACACGTCCTTTCGGTATCTGTCTGACAAGATAATAAGTGTAATCGGAAAGATTCATATGGGCGGATAGGCTATGACCTAAAAAAAATTTTCTATTGGGAGACGATGAACACAATAAAGTTCCTTGGAACCGCTGGTGCTCGTTTTGTTGTCATGAAACAGCTCCGAGCCTCTGGTGGCATCTGGCTTACCCTTGAGGGGACTCATGTGCTCATTGACCCGGGTCCCGGCGCGCTTCTCCGCTGTCTATCCAGCAGACCAAAGTTAGACCCGCAGGACCTAGAAGGCATTATTCTAACTCATAAACATCTTGACCATTCCAATGACATCAACATCATGATCGAAGCAATGACGAACGGTGGATTCAAAAAGAAAGGCATGGTGTTCGCACCACAGGATGCCCTCCATGGAGACCCGGTCATTCTACAATACGTAAGAGAACAAGTAAACCATATCGAAATCCTCAGGGAAAAAGGAAGCTACAAGATTGGGAACATCTCTTTTGAGACACCAAAGCAGTTAAAACACGGTGTTGAGACATACGGTTTGAACATCAAGGGAAAAAACACCAGGATCTCTCTTATCACGGATACGGATTACTTTCCAGAGCTTGCCTCCTTTTTCACGGGCGACATCCTGATCATCAACGTCGTTATGTTTGAAGACATAAACACCATCGAACATCTCAGTTTGAACGAGGCGGAACTCATCATCAAAGAAAACAAACCACGACTCGCGATTCTCACACATTTTGGCATGGGCATGGTGAAAGCAAAACCCTGGGAGATCGCAGAAAACCTGACAAAAAAGCTGAAAATCCAGGTCCTGGCAGCTCAGGACGGTATGCAGGTGGATATCGACCAGTATACAGCATAGTTTTTAACTCTGCAATGATATCAAAACATGATGATGGAACGGGCGCTCCTTCCAAAATATCATGAGATCCTTGAAGAGAACAGAAACGCCCTCTATCGTGATTGTAAACAGATCCCCGTGTCATTTGACGTCTCACAATCCACTGATGCACTCTGGAAACTCCATGATAAAACACTCCATTCTTACAGGGTAAAGAACACAGAACAAACCCCATCGCTTCTTGATTTAAAGGTAGAACTTGCGGACCGCCTTTTCCAAGCATGTTGTTTCTGTGAACACCGCTGCAAGGTAGACCGACGGAGGACGCCAGGGGTATGCGGCGTGCAGGAAACACGAATAGCGACAGAGTTTTTACATTACGGTGAAGAAACCGTCCTTGTCCCATCGCATACGATCTTTTTTTCAGGATGCACGTTTCAGTGCGTGTTTTGCCAGAACTGGGATATCAGCCAGTTACCCTGCGGGACACCTATCTCGCCAGAAAAACTAGGAAGCATCATCGATGAGCGGAAAAAGCAAGGATCGCGCAATGTGAACTGGGTTGGTGGGGACCCGACCTCAAACCTCCTGTACATCCTTCAGGTTCTCCAACAGATGAATACGAACATCGCACAGGTGTGGAACTCGAATATGTACTGTTCAGAGCAGACCATGAAACTCCTCCATGGTGTCATCGATGTCTATCTGACTGATTTTAAATATGGGAATGATTTTTGTGCGAAACGACTCTCAAAGATCGATGGATATACTGTTATCGTGAGACGAAATCATCTGCTAGCCTACACGCAAACTGAAATCATCATACGGCATCTGGTTCTTCCTAATCACTTTGATTGTTGTTCAAAACCGGTCCTGTCTTTTATCGCAGAACATCTCCCGAATGCACTGGTCAATATCATGGGTCAGTATAAACCAGAATACCGAGCGAATGAACAGAAAGACATCTCACGGTCGGTTACCGCTGAAGAGGTCACCCAGGTAAAAGAATATGCAGAAAAACTTGGAATCCATCAGTTATAAACTACACATCATATCTCATCGTCTCTGATTCCATTCCTTTGTCGAGAACGATTCATTTTCGAATTGCTTTGCCAGGTTTCGTTCCTCATCAGTTAATACACCCTCGATTAAATCGACATGGAATTCTTCCTCAAAACCACCCTTCATGGCACCAGCCACTTGTTTGAAACTTACTTCTTTTCCGAGGCAGTGACGAATCGACGTCACTCGTTGTTTGACGTCAGCGATGAGTTTGTCCTTGATCTTCTCATTTGGGACTTTCAGTAAAGAAAACATGGTGTCAACATCAACGTCCATTAGAACCGTCCCATGCTGCAGCACAGTCTTTAGTTTTCGTGTCTGAGCGTTCCCCGATATCTTTCGACCATCGGTCACGATATCGTTGATCGGGGCGTACTCACTACTGATCCCCAATTGTTGTAATCCTTTCATGACCGCTCCACAAACCCGAGCATAGCTTTTCAGGATGTTCTTAGGGATCGTCGGATGGGATTCAGCAATAACGATACTGTAGGTCAACTCTTTTTCATGGAACACCGCGCCTCCTCCCGTGATTCTGCGCACGTAATCAACACCAAGTCTATGACAGGCATTGATATCGATCTCCTCAACCAGGCTTTGAAAATACCCAATGGAGATCGCAGGGGGCGCCCAGCCATAGAAACGAACGGTGGGAGGCACTTTCTCGTTACTATGAGCGACAAGGATGGCTTTATCGATCGCCATGTTTGCAAACGCATTCGCATATCCTGTCTGAAGCAATCTCCATTGTTCGCTCATGAGACACACATCATAATCCCTTGGGCCAGGGATTCTGCATTCAGTCCAATAAATTCAATATGATACTTGGAGATAACGGATGAGATCTGCTCCTGCAGCTCTTTTCGCTCAAGACAGATATTTTTTAGTTTTTTCTCCAGATGCTCGAGTGCTTCTTCAGGATATACGAAAAAATCACCGGTGATGCGGATATTGGTGATCACGTTCTTGGTTTCATCGTAGTCTAAGGTGATTTTCAGTAGCTTGCCCTGGGGCACCTTATAGATGGAGCGGGATTGCATATGACTCATCTGTATTTGCTTGTCTTTTTAAAACGTTCCCACCAGTATCAGCGAATCACAACAAAGCGTTTTGTGCATGGTACGAGCTTCGTACGAGTGGCCCTGATTCGACATGCGTAAAACCAAGCTGAACAGCAGCATTTTTCAGCTGTAAAAACTCATCCGGGGTATAGTATTTTTTTACTGGTGCATGCGTTGAGGTCGGCTGAAGGTACTGTCCAATGGTTAAGAAATCCACCTGTGCATCTCGCAAATCACGCAGTGTCGTAAGGATTTGTTCTGTGGATTCACCAAGTCCTATCATAAGACCGGATTTCGATGGGATGTCTTTTGCCTTCGTCTTAATAATCTTCAGTACCTGTAAACTGCGTTGATAGTTCCCTTGGGGCCGCATATGGGGGAACAACTCTTCGACCACCTCAATATTGTGGTTGATGACGTCAGGGGTTGCATCAATCACGGTTTGTAATGCTGTTTCATCTCCATTGAAATCGGGGATGAGCACCTCGATGTGACAGTCGCAATTGACCTGCCGTATGGCTCGTACGGTCTTAGAAAAAACGCTTGCTCCACCATCCAGGAGATCATCCCGTGTCACCGATGTCACCACAACATATTTCAAACCAAGGGTTCGAACGCTTTCTGCGACATCTTCTGGTTC
>WSSedL1B2DRAFT_1000026_pt1 | contig 29368 bp, 30 predicted proteins | sample WetSurSiteL1Bulk_FD_9470 | JGI IMG/M metagenome (IMG submission 9470)
TGACGGCATAGCACATGGAGCAATGAGTACATCGGATTTGGTTGATGGCATGGCCGGGAAATGTCTTGATTTCGATGGGGTTGATGATTATATNTCAGTCCCTGATTCTGCAAGTCTGAGACCCACAGACCTGGCACTTGTCGTNTGGTACAAGCCTCATGAAGTTCCTTCCGCTGCTGGGAATTTCCTTGTAAAACAAAGTCATGATTATTGGGGGAATCCGGATGGCCGCTCCTATGGTTTTTGGAAAAACAATGATAACAACGGTATCTCTGGAGAATTTGAAATTGATGCGTATGCACAACAGGATATTATTGGTGATCTACCCGTCGTGGTAGATGCCTGGTCATATCTGGCATTGACATTTCATAAAGCTACACAAGTAGGTATCTTTTACGTCAATGGCGCCCTTAATGGAATAAAAAACCCTTGTCATAACACAGTTTTATGGTATGATGGACCCTGGGATTTCAACATCGGTGGTTCTCGGATTGGTGGAGGTAGTGATCATGTTGTGAACAGTTTCCATAACTGTGCATTAGATGAGATCAGAATATTGAATACGCCACTAAGTTCAGAGTGGATATCAACAGAGTTTAATAATCAAAATAATCCCGCAGATTTTTCTTTGATTGGACCTGAAGAACCTCATCCGTAATCTAGCGAAGATGACCAAAGATGAGATGAAAAGAAAACATACGAAAATGTAGATAATCAAGATTTGTTAGTCGATTCCTATAGATTCGGTTATGGAAATTTTTCATTATGTCTTGATTGGAACCCTAGTGATATCATCCTGAACCCAACAATTATAAAGATGTCATACAACAATAATCACCAAAGGAGCAAGAGTTATACTAAGACAGCTATTCCCCCCTAATTGTCTAGTAATCGTATTAGTTAATGGCTGTTCTTTCATGACTTGCCAACAAATATTTTGTTAATTTCGCATAATAACCGTTAAATACAGCTATCTATTTTAGGGGCAAGGTAGACAATCAGAGGAAAATCTAATGAAACGCAGTTCACGAGTGTGGAAGAAACGAAGGAAGATGCGCTGGAAATGGCGCAAGAAACGGATGCGACGAGAAAAACGGATGCGGAGACAAAAACAGTAAATCATATCATTTATGGGAGCATGGTGTAACCCGGCATCATTACGGGCTCCAGTTAGGTATGATTACAAGAGGGTCATCTGATGTATGATGAGTAACTGGAGCGATGACCTAAGAAGAGACCCGTCGATCTGGGTTCAAATCCCAGTGCTCCCATCCAAGTTAACATGGTAATGAAAGAGGTAGAAAAAAATGAAACCAAGTCTAAAAAACGTCAATGCATATACGATAGTTGCATTTATTATTTTAATAGCTGGACTTCTTCTTTTTATCTCGTGGGGTCTTCGATTTAATATCTGGTATGACATTGGTATCTATTCGATCACTATTATCTTGGTCCTCGGTGGTTTGTTCGGGGCAATCCTTTCCCTTACTTTTGAAAAGACTGACGAAGAAAAAGAATAATTTTTTTCTTTTGATAATTGCGAAGATTTATATAGCCACCCGTGGTAAGTGATTATCGATGGAACAGGAAGAGATGCTGAGGAAATATTCTGGTGAATGGATTTTGTTGTTCAATGATGAGATCGTTGACCATAGCTTAAACCTTGAAGACGTTTTGCGAGCAGCTGATGAGAAATACCCAGCAGAGAAATTCCCTGCTGACAATATCAAGATATCCAAAGTATTAACTGGCAGTATTCATTTACATTAGGTTACTCATGTCAGAAACACCTTTCATCTTTGAATATAAGAATTATCCATTGATCCCTATCAAGTTTTTCACAAAGAAACAAGAAACACCAATGATTGATGCCCTGCTTGATTCCGGTGGGGATTTTATCGTTATACCCTATGCGATTGCGAAATATTTACGACTGAAGTTGGAAAAGGCAGGGTGTGTTGATACTGCTGGCGGGGAGACAACACTCTATAAAACAGTGTTGAACATGGTTATCTTTGATGAGGATCAAAAATACACGTATGAGAACCTTGAGGTGCATGTCTCCGATAGGAATGATCTGCCGGTTCTTCTTGGGCGGAACCCTATTTTTGAGGATCATGAGATTCTGTTTCAGAAGCATCAGAACAAGCTAATTTTACGACCGATTCAACACCAGTGAGATATTTGTTACTTTTTTAGCGGATGCTTAGAGAAACTTTAAATCAACCTTGCATGATTCTGATTCAGAGGAACAGATTATGCCATATATATATGAAGGATGGACATTGTATAAGAGGGATGTCACCCTCAAAGGCGGACGGAATCAAACGATTTATTTCTTCAGTAAACGATCACCAAAAAGTGGGACTTCCTGTGAGTTACCACCTGGGTATGGTGTCGGCGTCAATAAACGAACCGGTCTTCCGTATCTGAAGAAAAAATAATATCAATCTTTTTAATCTGAGTATTCCTGAGGATCCTGAATACTTGTTTTCAGGGTTCTCCCGTCATTTTTCTGTTTCTTTTTTTCATTCAAGGATCTTGTATCCGTCCTCAAGATTGATCATTGAGATTACTAGTGGTGCTGGTTTGTTCTGAGGGGATTTGATTTCTTTGACCTCTTTGACCGTGATTTTCACAGCTGGGCCGCATTTTTCCCGGTATTTCTCATAGACTTTTTTGAAAATAAAGTCTAGCGGTGGATCGGTGTCACGGAGGTCGTTGTCAACAACGAGGTGGATTTCGATGTCATCTATCTTGTTTTGTATTGTTTGGAAATTGGTTATTTTATAGGTTTTCAGCTCGGTGAGCACGAGGGAGACGAGTTCAAATGATGCGGCAGGGTAAACACGGCCATCTGGTAGGATGACCCTTGCGCTGACTCTTCCTTCCACGCCATTTTTGAAGATCGGGGTGGTATATCCGCAGCTGCATTCATACTCTTCAGCTAACGTGATCCAGTCATCCATCCCGGTGTATCTTATGATGGGTGTTCCCTTACCGAATAATCGTGTGACCACGATATGTCCGCGTTCTCCTGGGGAAATGATATTGTTTTTTTCGTCGATGACTTCTACATGGTAAAAATCCGTGTTGATATGCCAGGTTCCGTTGAGGCATTCATAGGCAATAGTGCCGCATGCTTCGACGGATTGGTATAAATTAACGATGGGACACTCAAACGCATTGTGTATATAATCTCGGGTGTATTGGTCCATCGAGTATCCCCCCACTTGGAGTATTTTTGGGTTGATGGCGTCGCAATACCCTTTCTTTTTGAAATACGCGAGGTGTTGTAAGATTATAGGGTAAGTGTAGATGATGTCTGGGTGGAATTCATTGAGTTTTTTTATGATTTCTTTTATCGGGTCGAACGCGTTCATGGAGATATAGTTCTCTGATTTTCGGAACAGTTGGGTGTGATTCACTATCGCATCGTCGTATACCCTGTCGATTCGTCCTTGATGGAACGTCCCGATGCTTGCTATTTTTGCTGTTCTGACATTGTATTGATAGGTTCTTCCCTGCCGAACCGAGAGGAGTAAGCCTTGAGCCAGTGTTGGAAAATCAACATAAACGGTAACAGGCTTGCCTGTCGAACCGCTTGTGCTTGCGACATAAGCGTTCTTTCTTTCATATTGTACGGGGAGGATCCCGTCGGGATAGTGTCCTACGATATCCTTTTTTGTGATGAAGGGAAGCTTTGTGATATCCTGAAGCCCGTTGATGTCCTCCGCTGTTATCCCCGCTGCTGCATATTTTTTCTGATATAAGGGGACCGTAAACGCGTATCGGATGACAGTACGGAATGCCTTGTCCCGGTATTTTTTCATTCTGTTATAATCATAGTTCTTCAACCGCATTGGGACAGTCAGGTAATCTTTTAAAAATGGTAGACTATTGAATGGATTCAGAAACGGATTCATAGGCTCTTATTTTAGAACATACAATTATTAATATAATTTATCATATGCCCCGGGTAAGCAAGGTGAAAAACATAACAACAGAGAGGAACATGGATGATGAGTTTCTCAACCGGACCAAGGACACGACGTTTTCTCCTGTGTTCATCTTGGGTCTGCACCGTTCTGGTACGACGATCCTGTATCGGATGTTAAATGAGACGAGGAACTTTGATGTTCTCACCTTGTATCATGTGTTGAATTTCGATCGGTTATTATACGATTCTGTCAACAACGTGGTGGATGGGGAAAAAAGGAAGATAAATCAGGTGTTGCATGAGAAGGGGATAACGAACCGTAAGACCGACGATGTCGCAGTGACCTCTGAGTATGAGCACGAATATGTGTATGTTTTCTCAGAACGAGATTATCCGCGTAAACTGACTGAGGATAACAAGGAGTTGTTTGAACTTTTGTGTAAAAAGATTAAGTATCTCTCTGGTGACGGCAAGCCATTGCTTCTGAAGAACCCGTATGATTATGGGAATTTTCTTTTTATCAAGAAAATGTATCCGCATGCGAAATTCGTTTTTATCCAGAGAAACCCTCTCGATGTGATCAGTTCTACGATGAAGCTGTGGAAGACCCGTTTAAAGGTCAGGGATGAGTTTGTCTGTCTGTACTCCAAGGAGAGCGTCGCGATGTATCGAAACCCGCTGCTTCTGTTGTGTTATCGTCTTTTTTTCACTTTGCGTTTTCCTATTGGGGTCTTTGAGGTGTTCTGGCGTGTGAAAACCGGGGCGGACTACTATTTGAAAAACATTCACGGTCTTCCAAGGACCGATTATATCTCGATTCGCTATGAGGATCTCTGTGAGAAACCAAATCAGGTCATTACCCATGTGCTGCAGTTTCTTGGGATGAAATCTGAGAAGAAGTTCAATGGATATATCAAACCAAGGAAACTCAAATTGGAGCCTGAGGTGTCTTTTTTAAATAAATTCATCTACAAACGGATGAAAGCGTATTTTGATACTTTTGGCTACAAACCTTGACGTGGTATCTGTGTTCAGTCAACTTCGTAACTGCGAACCTTGACAAGATTGCAGATGCAGCAGTCTCGGTGCATGAGGTTTGGAATGGGACATTTCAGACAGATATCGTTCATGATATCATTTATTGTCAAAAATAATTATTATAGCTTTTGCATATAAATTAATTCAATTGACCATTATTTTTGTAAATAAATTGAATTGTTCACTATTTTTATCGTTTTTTATGCGAAATTATTTAAATTGACAAGTCGTTCTCCAGGCTATGGATGAACTCGACGAGAAAATCTTAGGAATATTGAACGAAGACGCCCGAAAAAGCTACAGGGAAATCGCCCGAGAATTGAACGTCTCCTTAACGACGGTTTCCAACAGGATCAAACGAATGGAGGACGACCAAGTAATCGAACGATATATTCCCCTTCTAAACCAAGAAAAAATGGGGTATGACCTCACCGCGGTCATCAACGTGAAGATCTCCCATGGGAAACTCCTCGAAGTTCAACAACGGATATCAAAGGATAAACATGTGAGCGGCGTCTATGACATCACCGGAGAATGGGATTCCTTAATCATTGCACATTTCAAAGACCGAAGAGACTTAAACGGATTCATCAAGGGGGTTCTCTCAATGGATAATGTAGAAAAAACAAACACCCAAAAAAAAAAAAAAAAAAAAAAAAAAAAAAAACCAAGATTGATGATTCAATGGGCCCGTTGAGATTTGAACTCAAGTCACTAGCACCCCAAGCTAGAAGGATACCAAGCTACCCCACGGGCCCAAGGCAAAACGCCGATATTCATTCGTTGAAAATCTTATGCGTGCATACTAGAAAGCCTTAATATACTTTATTAGATGACGACCCCGTATGGATTTCGATATCTTCACCTTCCTTGGGTTTGCTGCCGGCACTGTCACTTCCATCGGTTTCATCCCTCAGCTCATCCGTGGATACCGGACCAAAAAACTCTATGATATCTCCTATTGGATGCCATTGGTTCTTGCCTCTGGGATGCTCCTGTGGCTTTTCTACGGCTTCGTACGGAATGATATCGCGATCATTGCAGCGAATTCCTTTGGCGTCTCATGTAATATCCTGTTGATTGGTATGAAAAAATGGTATGCCCTTAAGGGTGGTTCTTAATCATCACCCAATATCTTCACACAATATCTTAAATACTATGATAATGCATATATCCCGGAAATCAGGAACCCGCTGGCTCCATTCCTCAAGTGAATAGCTATGGCACAACGAACAAAACGAAAAACCATTCTTGATACGATTGCAATATTCTGCATAAAAAAGACAGCGAATTGTTTCTGGGAAGTCGCAGACACTTTATCTTCTAAGAACGATATCATCACCAGACTGTATAATAAAACGATAGGCAAAGAGTACCGTAAAGAGTATGAAAACTGTGCACTCTCTTCTCATTCGAACATCTTACATATCGGATGTGGAGCTTATCCTTTAACTGAAATTATTCTTGCGAGCTGCACCAAAGGCAAGATTGTTGGCATCGATAAGAACAACCAATCTATACAACGAGGACGACAAGTCATTAAAAAAAATAAGCTTGAGAATCGGATCGCCCTGAAGTATGGTGATGGTCTTGATTATCCTGTCGAAGAATTTGATATGGTCATCGTTTCGAGTTGTTCACAACCGAAAGTAAAAATCCTGGAGCATCTTTTCGAAGAGGTAAGGTCACAGGGTAGCATCATCGTACGAGAGGTTGATATCGCAACCAATGACATCATGAACAGTATCAAAGCGCATCCTGATATTGAATTAAAACAACAAATCCATCATAATCCATTCCCGTTTATTGAACCGATTGGATGGACGACCTTCTGTTTATCTAAAAAATAATTTGGTATCTCCTCGCTACTTTAGATCAGGTGATTGGGACAGATATTGGTTATAGTGATTCAGCATCGTAGATCGTATTGATTTTGAATCTTTGATGTTCCATCTTTTGTACAATAGGGGTCTTCTCCCACAATTGCATCAAATGGTTTTTTCCCGGCTCGTAGTGCGTAGGTGAAAGAAATTCCACGACAGCCAACACAGTACGTCTCTCTGTATTCGCATTTTCCGCATTTTCCCTCGAGATGCTTGTATGCATTTCGTGCTTTTTTGATGAAAGGGTCTTTCATTACTTCTGCTAATGTCATTCCCTTTTTGTTGCTTGGACGAACATTCAGATTGGTAATGAGGACTGCTGCACATGGTCGTGCGTATCCTTCGACAGTGACACACATGCTATATTCGAGTTGTCTGCACCCAGCACCTGTCAACGGCATGTAAGGTACCCAGGTGTATCCGTATTCTTTTTGATCGATGTCAAGGAGTCGATACCGGAGATCCATAATCTCTTTTCTGCTTGGTATCCAGTCGAGATGATTTCTTGCTCGTCCGTTTGGGGTCATGATCTCCATATTGGGGAACATATTCCTGTCCCGGCAGAATCTCCAAAGCGTTTCCACTTCATCGATATTGAGTTTATTTGTGACGAAAGATCCTGAGAGTTTTACTTTTTTTGTGTTCCTATAACCAGCATTCAGGAGGTTTTCAAGGCCTTCCTTTGTTTTCTTGCTTGATCCTTTGACACCGGTGAGTTTATCCATCACTTCTTCTCGTAGAGAATCTAATTTTACCATCACAGATGCATTGTTTTTGAATAAAAATTCAGCAAGCTCTTTTGTGGTTTTTTGGTTGTTTGTGATGACAACCGGCACCATCTTTAATTTATAAATGTGTTCGACGAGTTCTCTGAAATGAGGATAGACTGTTGGTTCTCCGCCTCCTATGATGACGACAGATTTGGCTCCAAGTTTCTTTGCTTGGGTGACGATTTCTTTTAACTCTTCATACGGCATTTCGTTTTTTGCTTTTTTTCCGCTGTCTCTAAAACAGTATTCACATCTTACATTGCAGGCTAAGCTGGTCTCCAATCGTATGCAGAGGAGTTTATTGCTGTCTCTTGCTTTTATCGCGTCTTTATAATCGTATAAATATCCTTCCAAGAGTGGTGGGTTTTTCAGCTTGGTGTCTTTCTTCATAGGATCATCTGCTACCAATACACAATAATTAACTATTGTTAACTATTTTTAAAATAATGGTGGTTACTCTATAAATACTTTTTCGTTTTCTATTATTTTTCCATTTTATATAATTCGTGAAAAGAAATAATAATTTAAATCACGTTGCTATGTACCCACGCAGTAGATTATGAATAAACTTATCTATTTTTTATTCAAATGGCGGCCATTCCGATGGCGTACAATCATGGTCTATGAGATGCTCTCATTAAACCTCATGTACTGTGCAGTCCCGATGCTAGCCTATGGGATACATGATTATGACTGGAGCATCTTGCGTATTCTTTTCCTTTCGATTATTACACTCTTTGCGGGGTATTTTGCGACACTTATCTGGAATGATATCAGTGATAGGGAGATTGATACGATTGCTCATCCGGATCGTACGATTCCCTCGGGGAGGATTACCCCAAAACAGTTCTTCGTCATTGCATTGATTTTTTCTGCTATCGTGTTTACCGGTGCGATCCTCATCAGCGTCTGGTGTCTCTTCGTTGTTGGTATGGCCGCCTTATTCGTTGCATTCCATAATAAATATCTGAAAAAAATCGTGAAAATACCAGCGTATTCAGAGATCTTTACACCCGTTCAATGGGTTGTCGTTGCCATCTTTGGATACGTAGCGATATGGACTGCATTGCCACAGAGTCATGCTATGAATTATAACCTACCGATCGTGGGTCCGATCGCGTTTGACGCTGATTCGTTTATCAACATGATTCTGCTGGTGCTCTTTACCTATTTTGCGGATGATGCCCATGATTTGCCAGAAGGAATCCATGATATCGATGGGGATAAAAAACTAGGGGTGAGAACCTATGCATCATCCTTCGGGGTGAAGACCTCCGCAAAAATCTCATTCACCATGTTTTTCCTCTCAGGAATCCTCGGGATCATCCTTTATTTCAGGACTATTTTATCACCGATATTCCTGGTTCCTTTCCTTATCATCTGGCTCTATACCCTAAGCTGGTCGTATCGTTATATGAAAAAAGATGAACAGGAGATGAAGGACACGGGGTTGATTATCGGTCAAAAAGGATTCAATTATTTTCTCACGGCGTTTGATCTGATGTTTCTCGATATCCTGTTACAGATGATGTATCACTCATTTTTTGTAGCCTAAGAGCTTTACCATGAGCGCCATCTCCGCCCACATCCGGTTTTCCGCTTCATCGATAATGACCGATTGCGAGCCATGGGCGACTTCTCTGGTGACTTCTTCACCATAGAAGATAGGCATACAATGAATGAAGACAGCATCTGGTTTTGCTTTCTTCATCAGCTCAGTGGTCACCGTGTAGCCTTTAAGGTCCTTTAAGATCTGTTCTCGTTGGTCTTTGAACCAGATCGATATCCAGGTGTCTGTGGCGACGACATCAGCGTTTTTAATCTCGTCAAGAGCTCTGTCGCTTTATCCAGGAAATATTTTGATGGCCAATGATTCTTATTGGTGATGACTGTGACGTCCATTCCGACCATGGTGCAACCGAGCATGTAGGAATGGGTCAGGTTATCGTCCCCGTCCCCTACAAAGACAAATTTCAATCCTTTTAAGGTGTGTTTTTTCTCTTTTATCGTTGTAAGATCAGCAAGGATCTGAGTCGGGTGCTCATCGATATCTAAGCCGTTGATGACCGGGATCGTCGCATATTTCGCGAACTCATGGAGGTCTTTTTTCTCCAATGCTCGGTACATGACGATGTCTGCGTATCGCGACATCGCCAGTGCGATGTCTTCCACGGTCTCCCGTGTGCCAATCCCGATGTCTTCTTTCGTGAGGGAGATAGCAATACCACCAAGCATCTGGATGCCAAATTCAAAACTGACCCGAGTTCTCACCGAGGTCCGTTCGAAGATCATGGCGAGTCGTTTTCCTTTGAGGTACCTGATGTCCTTCCCACTTTTGTAATCTTTTTTTAATTGGATAGCAAGGTCGAGTAATTCAGGAATCTCATCTTTCACATCAAGGATGGATAAAATATTTTTATTCATGGGCTCTCCCGAAGAAATCTAGATTATAAAAACTTTTATGTTCTGTTGGGAGACGGGGAGAAGGATGAAAGAGAGTTTATATGATATTGACGTTATTCATCAGCGGGACATGATGTTTAAGAAAGCCCTCGACCAGCTGTATAATATATATGAAATCATATTTACAAATATATCTTTTTTTGCATGGTTGTACATGAAATTCCATGAACCATCCGTAAAGAAAGAAATCAACTTCGCCGACATCAAAAAATCTGATAACGTCCTTCATATCGGTTGTGGAGCAATCCCTTATTCCTTGATTATTTTCTCAAAGGACACCCAGGCACAAATAACAGGCATCGATAACCAACCACAAAGCATTACCAAAGCTAAAAAATTCATCGGTGACAACAAGAACATCCATATCGAACAAGCATCCGGCGAAACCTACGATGTGTCACCATTTGATGTCATCCTGATTTCCTATGGCGTCGGTGATATCGAAGCGGTGTTAAAAAACACCCTTAATCATCTGAAAAAAAATGGAAAAATCATCCTACGAAAACCAATGACGGAGACAACAAAGTACATCGATTCTGTCATAAAACAACATTCGATAAAAAAACAGAAATTGTTGTTATCTCAAGAATCCTATTTACTGATGAAACAGTAAGGTCTTCCTACGATTCGCTTCGCACGGCTGATTCCTTTGGAATCTTTGATAGATCAATTCGTTTCAAGCGACACGATATCTTTGGTCGTGGAGCAAGCTGAACTATTGTGACGAGCTGCTTACGAAGAGCATGGGACTCAAACTCAACTGTGAGACCAACCCCCTGTGGTGGGGTGAGAAACTCAAAAGACACCGCGTTATGTCCAAGCAGGGGAGCCTGACGTAACGGCACGATTTTACATTCACCCTGCAGAGGGATCGTCCGGTCCTTATCGGTGAAGGTTCCCTGCATACGACCCGGAAGCTCGCTTAAAATAAACGCTTTATAGAACCTCCCTTTTTTATACGGGTCAATATACTCATAGGTATCAGCCGTTGCCCAGAACCGCAAACGGACCGTCTTATCCTCCAACCTCCCGATTAGTTCGAAATCCGATGGGTAATACACATCGAACTCCTTCACATACCGCACTTTATTGTATTTGAAGCACACATCACAGAACTCCCAATAATGTTTCCCGTCAGCAGTCAAATAAAACGCACCAATCGAAGGACCTTCAGAGACCCAGAACATCGAGTTCCCAAAAAACATACTCCAGGAATTATCACAGACACCCCAAACCCAGTCATATCCAAAAGGATTGTTCTCCGAGGTAAAACTGATTCGTCTGGGGATCTTTAATCGATGATGAGACACCCACCATCGGATCAGATGACCATACGTCGAAATGGTCCGATGCGCATGTGAGATTGTCTGCAACGGGTTCTGATATGACCAGTTCCCATACGCATGCTCCAAATATCCTTTCCCATCAATCGAAAAAGATTCTTTCCCTAATTTCAGGGTACCTGTGATCTCACAATGAGGGAGAAACCCATACCGGTAGAAATTCAGGCCAATCGGAAGATTCCCCTGCGTCGCCTCCTGAGCGATCCAATGAGGTAACGAACGAGCCGTGTAATCAGCATCTAACACAAGCCCATATTTCGAGTCCTCAACGTGAAGATGATAGTTTGGATATAATCCCTCAAGAGAGGATGTCTCATAGTGAAGGCCAAGTCGGTTTTTCACATGAGCAAGTTTCGTAATCTCATCATTGAGGTCTTTATGTGCCACCCATTTTTTTGATGTGATATCAAAGAGTACATACTGGAAAAAACAGGAGGGCGTCTCATGTTCATACGCAAACGAGGTCATAAGGTTCCATCGTCGGTGATCCTCCCGGGTCTGGAAGAGCAGTTCGCAGGTCCACCATTCCCTCATCACGGGGTCATGGTCTCCTTCCTCTTCTGGGCTCCAGGGATTCTTTGGTTCGTCTGTTGTCATATCTCAAACCTAATATTGTTTCAAGCTGTGGATGTACTTCAGAGCAATCCATAAGGGAATTATAACCTTTTTTAAAGACCTTGGTCTTAAAGGTTTAAATGCGGTAGTTCAATTCCATGAACGAACAGCGAAGCGAGTGTAAAGAGTACACGCTTTACTGTAGTACCTATGCTGAAGAAATTATTCGCGCACCTAGAAACCATGCGACCATACACACTTCTTTGGTGTGGTTTGGTCAGTCTCACCGGTGCCTGTCTTGCATATGGAGACATTCCCCCACTAAAGATTTCTCTTCTTGTCTTTTTCATCCCGATCCTGGGTTGGATTGCTGGTCTGTACCTTGCTGATTACTACGACAAGGACCTAGATGCAATCCAGAAACCTCATCGACCAATCCCATCAGCAAGACTATCTTCCCGTGAGGTACTGATTGTTGGCGCGTCCTATGCGATATTAGGATTACTGTTTACCTTGTGGCTTTCCCTTCTTAATATTATCTTGGTCTTCATCGCAGGTCTCCTGGTCTTATGTTATGCGAAATATACAAAAGCAAAAGGACTCCTTGGGAATTTCAACAGAGGAGCAATGACCGTGATCACCTACCTGTTTGGGGTTGTCTCCATTTCGACGACCTCTGCAGTCCCAGCATCACTCTGGATTCTCTCACTGGTGTTCTTCTTCCATGATACCAACAGCAACATCATCGGTGCTATCAGAGACGTCCATGGAGATAAGATCGGAGGATATGCAACAACCCCCGTGAAATACGGTATACGACTCACACTCACCATCTCTGTGATACTTAGCATGATATACCTCCTTCTCACCACAGGAATTATCTCATTCTTCCCATTGGTTCTATATCCAATCAATTTTTTCTTGTTATTTACCGTAGCCATCCTCATCCTCTGTGTCATGTATCTGATTTTGTTTACATCGATGAAGTCGCTTACCCAAAAACAAAGCTTACACGCTCATGAACTGTTCGTCGCAGAACGCATCATCTTTGCCTCTGCTTTTATCGTGGGTATCGCTTCATCTGCTCTCCTCTCATTTTCTTTCTGTATCGTCTCTCTGGTCATGACACTGCTATCGCAGTATCTCCTTAGAGAACGATACGAGTTAACGTAGAGATTATGAACTGCATAGTTACCGGAGCCTCTGGCTTCATAGGATCTGCACTGGTAAGCCGACTTGTCCATAACGGTCATCGTGTCCGAGCGGTTCTCCATACGACCTCACCAAAGAATCGCGAACATGAGGCGGAATATATTGTCGCTGATATGACCAACCCAGCTTCTCTGAAATCCCTCATCAAGGACGCGGATATTGTGTTCCATTGTGCTGCTCTTGTCAAGGATTTCGGCTCGAAAAAAGACATCATGGACGTCAACCTCAACGGAACAAAACATCTGGTCCAGGCATGTAACGACAAGATTCGGCGGTTCATTTTTCTAAGCCATCTTCATAGCACGTCATCAAAAACCATTGGAACATATAGCTCCTCAAAGGGACTCGCTGAACAATACCTTCTACAACAGTACAAGGACCATGGGTTCCCGATGGTTATCATCAGGCCGGGAAGCGTCTTTGGACCCGGTGCAAAAACATGGTGTCTCAGACCACTCCAGGCAATCCAACAAGACCGCATCGCGCTCATTAACCATGGCACCGGTCTGTTCCTTCATACGTACATTGACAACCTTCTCGATGGTCTTCTCTTGAGTCTCACCGCAGCACATATCGAAGGGGAAATCATTGAAATCACAGATGGGGACAACACCACCACCTGGAAAACCTATCTGAATGATTTAGCCAGTCTTGCCGGAAAACCACCCATCAAACGAAACCTCACATACACCATGGGCTCTCTCCTCAGTCACCTGATGATGCTCCGATACTATCTGTTCCATCACACCCCGCTCCTTACACCAACCGCGGTCCATCTCTTCACCAGTCAACGAACTGTTTCTATCGAAAAAGCACACTGCCTCTTAGGATACGCTCCAGCGGTCGATTACGCGGAAGGCATGAAACGGATAGCACAGTGGTTACGAGAAGAAAATTACATTTAAGAAAATACCAATCCTTATAGAACGAAAATCATTTCCTGAGAGACAAGAGAATGTCGACCTCTCACCTTGAGCAGTTATTTTCTTTCCTTCAGCATCTCATCTTTCAACAGATAGGTGGCAAGATACGCACAAACTTTCTGAAAAACAGCATGGATTCTGCATTCATCCTCTTTGAAAGGATAGGATCTAAATTCCAAATCATCTCCGAGATATATCTGAAAATGTACCAAGAGATACTCACAAAGGAAATCTTCTTAGCTCAGATTTCACAACACGATAGAGTCCTTGTGATCGGAAGCGGTTCTCTCCCTGTGACCCCCACGCTTATCGTACGAAACACTCAAGCGAAAACCATTGCGATCGATAAAGACCCTGTCGCAGTAAAAGATGCGACTCACTATGTGATTTCCCAGAATCTCGAACGGAACCTAAAGATAGAATATGCGGACGGATTGACATATCCTGTTGGACAGTTCAGCGTCATCTTCGTCCTCTATGGAGTGAAGCACCCAGCAGAAATACTCCGTCATCTCGCAAACCATATCAACCAAGACACCAGAGTCATCTATCGCACCATCACCGATGTTCAAGGAAAGATACTCGACCAGACACTTGATCTCTCGCAATACTTCATAATTAAAAAACAAATTCGAACTGAAGGCATCGGGACCATTGATTCGTTCCTATTACTGAAAAAATAATCCTCTAGTGTCGATCAGAAATGAAAATCTCTCTTGTAATACCTTCGGAACGTATAATTCGTTCCAGCAGGTAAGACCGAAGACAGATTCCGAACGATCGCGAATGTCCGAAGGGCACGATGGATAACATTTGGCACATTGTAGAATTCTTTTGCTACTTTGCAAGTCCCTTCAAAGAGCTCTTTTTCGGTCATGTGTTTGGGTTTGAACACCACATCGACTTGATTGTACCGCTTCCAATCCTTACTAATGATCCGACCTTCGCTTTCCAGTCTGTCATACAGCGGTGTCCCAGGAAAGGGCGTCAGGATATTGATTTCAACAGCATCCAACTCCCATTCATACATCTTCTCCAAAGTCAAATCAAAGATGTCCGGCGTATCCTGGTCGAAACCAAAGATGATTCCACCCTGGACAGCCATCCCGTGTTTATGCAATCGTTTAATCGTTTTCTTAAAATCCTCAACCTTATTGACTGTTTTTTTAATACCGTTTAATGAGTCCTGGCTGACGGATTCGAATCCGACGAACCACTCGACACACCCGGATTTTTTTGCTAAATTAAGGAATTCATCATCGATTTTCCCAAGCACATTCGAATTGCCGTTCGAGACCCATCCTTTGTGCACTTTCTGTCTGATGAGCTCTTTGAAAAGCTCCCGTGAATACGACGGATTCACTGTCAGACTCGGGTCATGGATAACAAAAATCCTATTTGGCATCTGCATGATTTCATCAACAACGTTTTTCACCGGGCGTTGTTTCACTTCATGTTTACAGAAACTTGCGATAGCACAAAATTCACACTGATTCGGGCATCCTCTCGTTGATTGTACCGCTCCAATCAGAGGGTTCTGGCGGATAAGGTCCCGTCTGATAGGCGGGATCGCAGCCATGTCAAAATCAGGGTTGGGTCCATAGAATTGTTTCAATACCCCCTTCTCCATATCATGGATCAGCTCAGGCCAGGTAAGCTCAGCTTCCCCAAGGACTACACTATCTGCATGTTGGATGGCTTCTTGTGGCATCGCAGTCGGATGATACCCGCCAAGCACTACCTTTTTTCCTCGCCTGCGAAACTCATCTGCAATCTCATAGACTCGTGGTGCGGTCATCGTGTAACTTGTGATTCCGATGAGGTCTGCTTGTTCATTATAATCGAGTTCCTCATAGTTCTCGTTAACGATTTTCACGGTATGCTGTCGTGGTGTGATACCTGCAAGATGCGGTAACGTAATGATAGGATACCCAAATAGGATTGAGCTCCATGATCCTTTATCAGAATAGGTGGTCGCTCCATGTTCTATGCGGGGGAAAACAAGCAAAATCTTCATAGGTCACCTTGGTATGGTATATCTTTGTATTTAACACTTTTGAAACATCAGGAAACTAAAGGAAATCAATCACACTGATAAACAATTATTGAATATTTCTTGGTCCTTTTCCTTTGTATAACGCTTCATTAAAGTGTATCTGACGCATACGCGGTTGTGATGCAATTTCTTCGAAATAATGAGCAGAAAGACCAGCTATTCGTCCGTAGATGAAGAACGCTTTCGCCATCGCAGGATCAAGACCCATATCTGCGACGATCGCCCCGATGACACCATCGACATTGATAGGAAGACTCATTCCTCGTACCTGTTCAAAGATAGTACTGACTTTCTTGGAAAGCTGTACGTGTTCTCCAGCAATTCCGGTCTGAGCCGAAAAATTCCATAGAACATCCCGTCGTGGGTCTTTTGTATGAAGTCGATGTCCTAAACCTTCGATTCGTTTTCCCTCTTCGATGTATTTTTTCATAATCTCTCTGGTCGCTTGGGCGACATCGATGTTTTCCTTTTTTGATTTTAGGATACATTCGGTGAAGAGCTGTGCGGCCTTCGCGCCTGCTCCGCCGTGCACATCGGTAATCGCGCCTACTCCCTGTGCAACCGCTATCTCATAGGGCGCCCTTGTAGTTGCTGCGATAAGCGTCGCTTGGGCAGACGGTGGGGTAACCCCATGGTCGACACAGGCTACTATCATCGCCTCGATCATGCGAGAATGCTGTTCATTCACCATTGTATTGCCTGTCACTGCACGATAGATCACATGGGAGAATGGTTCATCCCCCGAAAGTTTCTCCAGGGCTTTTTCCGTATGTAAAATTCCGCTCAGGTATCGAGCGGTTCTGCCAATGCCGAAGACGGTCTTTTTCACGGCTCCATTCGTTCCTTCCTCAGGATACTGTGCAAGCTCATCGTCAAGAACAAAATACTTGACCAATGTTTTTGAGATATCTTCTTTTTTTGATCGGTGTACATTTGGAGCTGGTCTTTTTGCAGCATCGATAGCGATTTTTCGCATCTCTTCTGCTGTTTTTTTATCAGGGAATTCTCCTTTTACAAGGAGATATGCCGTCTCAATGAACCCTTTCTTTTCGACGATGTCTTGTAACGAGTAGCCGGAGATTAAAAGATTGTTTGGCATCACTTTCGTAATGAGTGTTCCCCAGCCGGTTTTCTTAGAAGGGGCATCCCAGATTGTCTTCATTTTTTTATAGTAATTCTCCATGTCAAAGTAGATTTTTTTCTTCAACCTTTTTTGCACTTCAGTTATAAGATCGTACTGGCTGTTCACGACCGGTACTCCTACGCTTTCTAGTGCTTGTTTTTTTGATTGGAATGTTCCATAGACTTGCCCGGGGGAGACGATTGCCCCGGCATGACCCATGGTTTTTCCTTCGGGAGCATGTGCCCCAGAAATTAATGCAACAAGTGGTTTTGGGTATTTCTTGGGGTTTTTCTTGATGTCTTCAGCGAGGAGTTCTTCTTGACATCCGCCGATTTCACCGGCGACTACGACAAGATCAGTGTTGTCGTATGCCATTGCAAGAGGAACGAGGTCACGGAACGTAGAGCCTATTGCGCCGTCTCCACCGACACCCAGAACTGCGTTTTGTGCGATACCGACGCTTGCTAATGCATCAGAGAGATGGTATAAGATGGCTCCACTTCGAGAAATAATGGTGACGCCTTTTGGACCAAATACATCTGGAGAAATCTCCTCAGGGTAGAACACATCCGGGAGCATCCCTGCTTTGATTCCTTCCGGTGGAAAAATAACCCCGGGGGTGTTCCCACCAATCAGCACTGTTTTATGTTTGCGAGCAGAGACAAGGATATCACGAACATCTTTCAAGGGGATACCTTCACTGATGAGGATGATTATTGGGATATCTGCTTCGATTGCTTCTATCGTCGCATCTTTCGCTGTCGAATAATGTCGCCAGACGCTTGCAACCGCAATATTTGGATGTTCTTTGAGGCATTCGGCAATTGTATCATAGACTGGTATTGTCTCCAGGAGCCTTGTTCCTCCACGTCCTGGTGCGATACCCGCGGTAATCGTGGTTCCATATTGCTGCATGAGCTCCGCATGTCGTGTCCCTTGTCCTCCAAGACCGACCACCACGGTTTCTATTATCCCAGATTGTTTGATTTTTTTTGCAAGATCCGGTCGTTTATTCTCGATGATATAGTACAGCATTCCTTGATCTGGAGGGACCAACTTCATGGCTTCCACCCCTTAACCTCAAACGCTTTCTGAATCCCCTCACGGATGACATCAGCCATGATTCGCTGGTTTCCTACATAGATGGTGACATGTTGTAACGCCTCTGGGTTCTCTGCTTTTGCTTTTTCCAAGAATGCTCGTGCACTAGGTAGATCGGTTCCGACCATTCTACCAAAGATAGGTACCATTCGTTTCCCATTTTCATATCGTTCTATCACTGCTTGGATCATCCCACGTATAAAGATATCACAGCTTGAGATACCACCGAACCGTGAGGTGACAATGAGGTCCACCACAGGATAATCCATCAGGAGATGGAACATCTCAGCAACACGGTTTTGAGGAGGACCTCCACCACTATCCATGAAGTTCACCGGGACCACCTGGTCATGGAAATAACGATGTCCAATTGTCGATACCTCATCAATGGAAAAAATCCCGTATCCTGCACCGCCTGGGATAAGACCGACGTAGAGTTTTCCTTGGTCTTTCGTAACCGGTTGAGGTAATAAATCGATGTATGGGAAACCAGCTGACTGAGCCCGGAGTTCATTCTTCGTCCGTTCCGCCACATCATGTCGTTTTTCTGTGATGCCAAGCATTTCGAGCAGTTCGACTTGTCTGAAGAGTGCATTGTCATCAAGCACAAGCTTCGCATCGGCTGCCACGACACCACTAGGAGTAATGAGTAAAGGATTTATTTCACAGAGGCGCGCGTCGAATCTTTGATAGGTTGCATACACTTTTGAGATGATGTCAGCAAGGATTTTTGAACATTCATTTTTTCCTTTCATAGACTGGTTTAAAGATGATGCGAGATCTAGTGCTATTGTTTTTGAAATTTCTTTATTATTGTCCGAAATCTCTTTTCTCACAATAGCTTGTGGGTTTTTCAATGCGACTTGTTCTATATCTACTCCACCAGAAGCACTGACGATAATGACGTTGTTAAAAGTCGCAGGATCCATGGTAATTCCAATGTAACAAGCCCCGGTTTCTTCCACAGCTTCCTCGAGAAGAATGCAATCTACTGGAAATCCTTTTATTTTAAGTTTAAACAAAACATCAGAAATTTTGTGTGCTTCTTCTAAGTTGTTTGCTTTTTTGATACCACCCGCTTTTCCTCTGCCACCGACGAGCACCATGGATTTCAACATCAGAGGGAATTTGAGTTGTAGCGCATCCAATTCTTTTGCAGAGCGAATAACACCGTATTGTTTAGGGATAGGGATGCCCATCTTCTCGAACACTTTCTTCGCTTCGGATTCGTACAGCTTCATTTGACCGGTTCTCCTTTCTGTTGCAACCTCTTCTTTATCTCAAAATCGATAAAATCACAATGATGAATGATGATTGCCTCCGGTGTCCGATTCATCGTATCACCTTCATGCGANTGTGCTGCGATGATATGTATGACTTCTTTGGGAAGGCCGCATTCTTCAGCAAGTCGCGCACCAGCTGCAGGATGGCGTATTTTCTCTCCATATGCACTTTTTAGAATTTTCCCATCTTTTCGTTCGTATTCAAGGAGTTTTCCGACATCATGAAGGAGAGCTCCCGCAATGAGAAAGTCTTTGTTGAGGTTCTCCTGCCGTGTATTACCGACATTTCGGACTAGTTCTGTTATCCGTTTCGTATGGTCAATAAGCAACCCAGAATTCTCGAAGACAAGAGTGAAAGGGATCTCCTGGAGACGGTTCCATTTCCCATGGTCAGCAGCGGTTTTCCATACGTTCACGACCTTGCTTCTGAGACCTTTATCCAGTATCCAAGTAAGTTCTGTAAAACAAGCTTCTATATCGCGTTTTTCTATCATTCAATGCCTCCGAGGATAGTTGGGTGGTAATTGTACAGTATTATAATAATTTGCGTGTAGAGGAAATGGGTACTGATTGTAAAGAAAACTATTAATATTCTCCTATCCGAACCAGAGTATAACGATATCGTTTGGTGGAGAATGAAATTCAAAAAGATTGATACCATCATCATCGTCGTACTCATCGTCGCTACGACATTTTTTTTGGTCAAGGCAGATTATATCAGCTTAATTCTCCCAAATGTTCATACGAATCCACCTGGGCAGAATAATACTACGGTCACTCCTCTGCCGATAAATCAGGTTCCAGCTCCACCAACCTCGCTCATTCCCGCCTATCGACGTGATGTATCCCCTGAAGATGAAGGAGTGCATTTCAACGATCTGCGTACCTCCCGAGAATGGTGGTATTTCAATGTGGTGTTCACTGATGCTTCAAGTCAGCTTAAAGATTGGGCTGTCGCGGTCAGCTTCAACCACATGGCTCGTGGTGATCTGTTCGGGACCAACAAACCTGACCTTCTAGTCGTCAGCATCCTTGGGAACAACAGTGAAACCTATGGTGGGATGGTCAACAAGGAACATCATCTTGGGATTCTGCAGGAAGGAACCCTTGTTGCTGGCACTCCTGGTGTCAAGGTTGAATTTGAGGACTGCTGGGCTGAAGGAGCGTATCCACGCTGGCATGTCCATGTTCAGAATGCAGATGTTGATTCTGCACATGAGATTGTCATTGATTTAGATTTCTCGGCACAATCACTGCCGGTCTGGGCTCTTGGGTCTCATGTGATTGAGAAATCAGATAGTGAAGTAGCAAATTATGTCCTCCTTGGTTGTGATGTCTCTGGGACGATCATCATCGATGGTGAGAGTTATAGTGTTAAAGGCACTGGTTCCCATGAGCATTCATGGACGCCCAATGCGATCCGAAAGCTGTTCATCGGCGGCTGGGATTGGTTCACATTAACCCTGGATAACGGCTGGAACATCTACGCGGCCAACTATCTTCCCAGTCCCCAAGCAATCTCCGGAGCAATATCCTCACTTGATCCATTTGGAACACTTCTCATCTCCCCTGATGATGGCGAGACGATTACAGAGCTGAAGGATGTAAATCTGAAAATAACACAACGGGATGAAAAGGTATTCCCCTTGGTTCGGCTCCCCTCCGAGTTCAGCATCAAGGCAGATCCAAGCATCAATCCATTATATCTCATCAGCCAATCTCTTTTATATGGGACGAAAACCTCGTTGAGCGGAGACATCTCCATTACCCATGCGACAAGCCAGATTTGGAAGTTCCCTACATATATAGGGATGAAGATTGGATATTGTGTGCTTGATGGGACAATATCCTGGACTGACGATGAGGGTGATCATGAGGTGCCTATCCACGGGATTGGTGTCTCATGGAATATGCGTGCACTCTTGTAATTTTATTTCGCTACCTCAACCGTCGCATTATCTGCATTCAACACCACGGTGTCTCCATCCTTGATCTGGTCGATGTCGATCTTATCTACACAAGGGATCCCTGCAAGGATGACGCCGGTTGCGACAATGGTTTCTGTCTCTTTATTGATGATCCCTTTCGGGGCCATACCGTTTTTTTGTAACCCATAGATGACATAGGAACCGACCGTGGATCCCTTGCCACAGGGAAAGACAAGGATCTTGTCTTTAACGTTCTTTCCCTCAAGCGGGTGACCTTTCTCTATGACGATACCGGTTTTGATGTTAATACCTCCATAGAAGCCGATTGGTTCTTTTGATACTAACGCAATGCCTTTCGCTTTCCCTGGTGAGATGGTTCGTCCTTTCATCATAATACTGCCTCCAGTAACGTATTGAGGTTTGCAAAACACACGTTCTGTTTACAGAACCCTGGCAGATAGTTTCCTGCTTTCCCCGAATTGACCCCCGTGGTTTTGTATCCCATGTCTTCGATGGGTGAGACGACCATGCAGGTGTCCGCGACGATATGTCCTCCTGCTTTTTCAATGATCTCAGAGTACCCCATCCGTTCTGCTGCTTCTTTCATCATCCGGGAGGTGCACACCCAGACTGGTTTGCGAAGCTTCTTTCCTTTGAGTTTATCCGCGACCGCGGAAATCTCTCGGAGAGATGCATGGGGGCAACCAAGGATGACGATATCAGGTTCTTTGCCTGTGTTCAGTTTGGCGTATGCCTCGTCAAGTTCTTTTTTTGTGACTGAGATGGTTTCCAGGTTGTCTTTTTTTACCAAATCTGCTTCTGGGGTGAGCCCTTCGACGTGGTAGAGCGCGACAGCCCCCGAAGCAGCCATGGCTGCACCAAGTGATTTCAGTTGATCAGTGTCTGCGTTTTTGATGCCAGTGAAATATGGGATCTTGTTTTTGATTTGTTTACCGACATGGTAACCAAGGGCACCAAAATCCGCATCAAAGGTAAGTTCAGTTTCTATTTTTACTTTGATGGTTGGTTGTCTGTTCTCCCAGAGATGGAACCCGTAGTTGGGTGTTTTTCCAAGGATAGCCGCGGCAAGTGCTGAGGGTCCACCTTCCCTGTTGGTTCGAGCACCGATAACTGAGTTTGAAAATGAGATCGCTGATGACTCTGACCAGGCGATATGCTCACGGAACCGAGGGAGGTTTCCGGCAAGATACGGTGTACAGGTTGCGGTGATCACAATACCCATGCTTTTGAACGCGTCCATTATCCGGAGCTGGTTTTTTGCAAACTCTTTTGGGAATTTCAAATTCTCCCAGTTTTCCAGGTCCATACCTGCTGGGTTAAGGAACGTCAGCACCTTTACCCGTGCTCCTTTCCCCGCGAGATCCTCAAGAAACTCAGTTCCTGGGTCTGCAATGGATTTATAAGAGACACCAGCGACCTGTACAGAACCGACTGGTATCATTTTATCTGCACCGTAGATCTCACCGAGTTGGACAAGCAAACGCAGCATGCGTTCAGGGACTTCCCCCTGTTCACCATGAAGTATTTTTTCTTCCTCTTTTGAAAGATACATATGATTTCAACCCCTATGGACAGGGTTATATGCTCGGATTATTTTAGTGTTTGTGTTTTGCGTATGAAGCTGAAACAACTGCCAGCTGATTTCATTGTCGAGGAGATCCCTGATTACACCATATCATCTGAGAAGGATGAACATACCATATTTTTACTGCAGAAACAGGAGATCGATACGTTTGATGCCCTCCGTCGGATCGCGCGACAGCTTCGTCTGTCTCTTTTTGAGGTAGGGTACGCGGGACTGAAGGATAAGCACGCGGTTGCCCGTCAGTACATTTCGATTCCGACACGATATAACGTGCAAGGCATGAAGCAGGATTCTCTGGAATTGACCTTCGTTGGATATTCTCGGAAGAAGATCAAGATCGGGGATCTTGCTGCGAACCGGTTTTTAATCATTGCTCGTGATATACAAAAAAATGAGCTAGACGATATTTCTCTGAGAGCCAAGACTATCGCAACATCTGGTGTTCCAAATTATTTTGATTCACAGCGTTTCGGTAGTGTCATTGATAAGGTTTTCATTGGAAAAGAAGTGATTCTCAAAAATTATGAAAAAGCAGTCAAACAATATCTGACCGCGTACCAGAAATCGGAACCGAAGAAGACAAAGAATGAAAAGCGCAGGATTCTGTCCTGCTGGAATGATCTGTCAACAGTGCGGGTATTCAATAAGGCATTCTCATTGGTGATTAAGGAATATTTGAAAACGAAAGACTACTGCGCCGCGTACCAGAAGATCCCAGCTCATCTCCGAGAAATGTACGTGAATGCGTACCAAAGCTATTTATGGAACGAATGTGTGAAAACGATTCTGAGAAGTTCAGTTGAGAAAAAGAACTTGTACTCAGTGGAATATTCAATCGGATCACTTACCTTCTTTACGAATCTCTCAGAGCAGGAACGTGGAAACATCCCACGGACCTTTCTGACGATCAGCGATCAGATGACGGTCCCTAATGATGAAAGAAAGATTATTGAGAGTGTGCTTGCGAAAGAAGGACTCATGGTAGCTGATTTCAAGATTGAAGATGAGACAGGGAATTTCTTCAAAACACGCGCACGGCAGGTTCTACTGTTTCCTCAGGAGTTTTCTCTTGGCAAACCAGAACAAGACGAACTGAATAGAAAAGGAACTTCAGAGCGATATAAAACCAAGGTGTCATTCTCGTTGCCAAAAGGAAGCTATGCCACAGTCGTCACGAAACGTCTGTTTAGGCATTGATATCAGATTTTCTTCACTAATTTTTTACAATTCTCAACCAAGAGATCAATTTCTTGTTTTGTTGCGTTGTCGACATGCACCCCGCCGACCGCAACCACCTTTTTCTTATATTTTTCACATGCTGCCTCTGCGATCGGTAATAAGACGATATCATCGTAATGCCCGGAGAGCCGAATCGCTTCTACTTTCTTTTTTGGCTCTGCGATCACCACGCCACCGATATGCGAACGCTGTCCACCACCGAGAAAAAAAACGATGTCATCACCGATATAATGGTGCTGCAGCCAGACCTTATATTTTCCTCTACCGGCGGTAATCATCAAGCTTCACTTTTTGGTATTTCACGATCTCATATTTGCTTTTATCGACATCAAAGGGGATGGTTGCATCGACTCCGACCTTATCGGTGAGTGCCTTTTTCCCTTCCTCCTGCTTCGAGGAGGGATCAAGGGAACTGCCCGATTGATCGAGTTTCACCACAAGGTCTTTTCCCGCCTGGAATCGAGTCGCGATCGCCCATTCCACTGCAGTGGGGTTGTAGATATCGACATCATCATCGATGATCACCACATGCTTCATGCTTTTATGCCCCGTAAACGCTGCCTCGATTGCTTTCTTCCCATCATCAGGATTCTTCTTTGAAATCTGCACGATCCCATGCAGCCAGGAACCGCCCCCCATGTCCACAAGCACGTTCTTGCAGGCAGCGACCTTGCTGACCTCATCATATATCGTTGGTTCTTTCGGCATCCCCATCAGGGTCTTATGTTCCAGACGACCAGGGATTAACGCTTGGTACATCGCGTCCTTCCGATGTGTGATGCAGTCAACGACGAAGACTGGTTCCTTGCGTTCAAAATCACGGGTCTCGGTCAGATCCACGAACGGTCCTTCACGATCCACCTCTTTTATCAGCCGCCCTTCTATGACAAACTCGGATTCAGCGGGGACCTCAAGGTTCTTGGTCTTACATTTCACCATCTTCATCGGATAGAGCGCATTTGCAATGGAGAACTCATCGACACCGGAGGGCGGACCAAGCGATGCCGCGATCATCACAGAAACAGAGTTACCGATGCAGACTGCCATCTCCAGGTCACCAGTGGTCTTGTCATAGGTGGTTCGCGTCTGTCGACCTTTGATCAGACGAGCCGTGAACCGGTTTGGTCCTCTTTCCATCAATCGATGATACGACACGTTCCTGCCAGTCTGCGGGTCTTTGATGGTCGCAACCGTCGCAGTCGCGTACCTTCCACCATCATCAGGTAGATGGAATAACAACGGTAGTTTTTTCAAATCAGGGTTTTTTATCACGACCTCTTGACAAGGCCCTTTGTCAACAACCTCAGGGACCTTCGGATGTCGCAACGCCTCGACCATTTTTAAAAGCAATTTTTCCTTCGTGGTTCCAAGCCCTTGTGCGATGATATCCCGATCGGAGGTGATACCGCCAAACACCGGGAACGGATATCCTTTCACTTTTTCGAAGATCACTGGTTTCTCATTCAGCGTGTACATGATGTTAGCAATCTCATATTCAACGGAGACTTCTTTTTTGATTCGAACGAGTTTTCCTTGTTCTTCTAATTGTTTTAAAAAAGGTCGTAGATGCATACTTACTCAACACTCTCTCGTGATGCACCGATCACGGTTTTCACGGTCTGAAATCCTTCTTTTTCTATTGCTGTTGCAACCTTGTTCTGTAATTCTTTTCCCGGTGTCAACGCAATCATATTGCCACCCAAGCCACCACCAGTAAGCTTCGCTCCATAGGCTCCTGACTCACGGGCGACACTGACAAGGAAATCAAGCTCACGGGATGATACCTCGATCTGTTGCAACAGCTTATGGTTCTCATTCATGAGTTTTCCAACATCCTGCAAGGATCCATCATGGATTGCCCGTTTCGCAAGATACGCGATGTTTTCAGCTCTGTCGAAAACCTCTTGGTACTTCTTTGGGTTTTTTTCCTTACGTTGTCTGACCCCGTCTACGGCTATCTTCGTATCGGTCACCTTGCCGGTATTCCCGATCACTATTTCAACAGGTATAGATATCGTCATTCGATCGATGATGTTCTTTTCACCTTTCTGGAACCAGATCAACCCGCCATACGTCGACGCGGTGTTGTCTACACCAGAGGGGGTCCCATGATATCCTTTTTCTCCCTCGTAGGCGATCTCGTTGATTTCATCATCAGATAGATTCATCTCGAAATAATCTGCAAGCGCACGAGCGACCGCGACACAGGACGCGGCAGATGCACCAATACCACTTGCGGCATACAGGTTTCCCTCAAGGGTGATATTGATTCCTTTTTTGGTAAGATCAATACCCATTTTCTTGTACATCAACTCAAAGGATTCCTTCTGTTGTGAAAGCTTATCCTCCTTGTATTTTGGTGTTGCAGGACGCTTATCTGACAGGGTGAATCCTGTATGGTCATACGGTTCGATTTTTGCTACCGTATAGTTCCCAATCGCTGATACAATCGATGGGATCCCATACACCACAAAGTGTTCATTAAACAAAATAGCCTTTCCGAAACCGATGCCATGACCTTTCTTCATACACTATCCCATAGCGTTCTCTGATAGATTGGTTACAATACAAGATAAGTATATTATTTTTATGGAATTAGGAAGAATCTTCTATTATATCAGTGCAGTATTGTCTCATGGAGCAATGATGGCATCTTCCTGGTTCATGATGATTCCGTTTGATAACCCCACTTCGTAAGGATGCTCGCATGGTTTTCATCACTGATTCCAGCTCAAAGCGTAGTTTTGGATCGAAATGAATCGTATAAGGTACATTATTATACACAAGGATCCCCTCTGGGACAAACACCCCTGATGTGTCCTCCAAGATCTGGCAGTATGCAGCAAGCTGAAGCACCTGACTCTGATGCGGGTGTGATCCTTTTCCCGATTTGACTTCCACAGGGATACATTTATTTTCTTTTCTCAGGATGTAATCGGGTTTTCCTGTGAGACGGTAACGTCCTGAGAACAGTGGAGCAGCTGGAACGTTGAGATCAGAATACAGGATTAATCCTTCAGGGATTCCCGAGGATTTCTTTTTGTTATGAATAGACCATCGTATCCAGAGCGCAGATACAAAAAGAATAACTGCACCACTCATAAGGAAGATGATGACAATGAAAAAATCTATAGGACCACCTCGATGAAAAAGAGAACAACCGCGACACTTAACATAAAAAGACCAAGAATAGCGACCCATCGTGCATAATGAATCTTTTTCTCAAAACCATCGATGGTATCACCAAGTGCCACATGGAACTGCTTTCCAACAACAAGTGCTGGGGACTCTGGTTCATAACCACATCGTTGCAGCATCCACGCACAGGAACAATAATGGTATTGACCGATCTCAGATGCACTTAATACATCGGTCTTCTTCGTTACCTTTGCTTTTCCCATCGATCCTCCAGGATGGAATATCGCTATTTATAGCTATACCGGGGGTGACTGAAACAATACCAGTGAGTTGTTTGGTTTTTCCCAAACGTTTTCAGACACTATATAAAGACTGACAGATATAACCAGAACTAAACAGAAACGTGATCGCTATGGAAAAGAAAATCACTCAAATAACAGGAATATTGATTGTAAGCCTGCTGGTGTGCGCAAGTCTTGTGGCAGTCATTACTCTTTCGCCATTGGACAAAGGAGCTTATACCTATAAACTCAATACGTTTGAATCATATGACGACCTCCAGTCCTTCCTGGAGAAACGGATTTCAACGGGAGGGAACCAAGGACGTCTGTATTACTCGCCAAATATCGCGATTTCAAAGGAATCAGGAACCGCGAATGATGCATCAGCCTTAGGTGGTGAGGTGCCTCCATCCTATTCTACGACCAATGTGCAGGTGGCTGGTGTGGACGAACCTGATATCGTGAAAACCGACGGGACCTACCTCTATGTGGTCGCAAATAATACCGTCTATATCATCAAAGCATACCCAGTGTTCGAAGCAACGATCGTTTCACAGATTAAAATAACGAATGTCTCCATCAGCAACATCTTCATCCGAGGTGACCGCCTGGTCGTCTTTGGGAATACCGGCGTGTCTTATGGCTATCCTCTCCTCGAAGGAGATATGAAAGTTGAGAGTTCACCTCGCCTTGGTATGTGGTGGGGTGGTGTCTCGCAGACCGCTGTCAACGTCTACGACCTCAGCGAACGAGCAGCCCCAACTCTTACAAAAGAGATCAGAATTGATGGTGGTTACTTCGATGCACGTTTAATCGATGGGTATGTCTATCTGGTCGCAACCGAATACACCTATAATATCCTCTACGCGGTTGACGACACGAACTATACCTTCAATGTCCCAGAGATCAGTATTGATAACGAAACCAAGAGTATCTCTCCAGACGACATCTACTATGTGGACGTCCCGGAGCTTTCCGATACCATGACTCATGTGATCTCCTTGAACCTTGACACCAACGATATAGTAGAGAAGAGCTTCATGCTCGGCAGCTCTCAGACCATGTATGTGTCACAAAACAACATATTCCTCGCATCCATCCATTACCCTTATTACCCGATTCTCTACAGAACCGGAGCTGAAAGCCAAACAGCAGCTGATAACCAAGAGTCAACTATTTTACATAAGATTTCTATTGACACTGGTGACATCAGCTACATCGCACAAGGTGAAGTCCCTGGTGTCATCCTGAACCAGTTTTCCATGGATGAGCATAACGGGTTCTTCCGGATCGCAACCACCTCAGGGAACAACTGGATGGAAAACTCGCAGACCAGCAACAACATCTACATCCTTGACGACACCCTCACCCAGATCTCAAAGATAGAGAACATTGCCCCTGGAGAATCTATCTACGCGGCACGATTCCTCGGGGACCGTGCGTACCTTGTGACCTTCGTACAGGTAGATCCGCTCTTCACGATTGA
>WSSedL1B2DRAFT_1000027_pt1 | contig 29100 bp, 23 predicted proteins | sample WetSurSiteL1Bulk_FD_9470 | JGI IMG/M metagenome (IMG submission 9470)
AAGCCGCCGAAGGGATTTGGACCCCTGACCTGCTGATTACGAATCAGCCGCTCCACCAGCTAAGCTACGGCGGCAATCAACGGGCAGAATAGGGTCCGGTATTAAAAAATTGCCTATCGACTGTTTCGTAACATCTTTTTACTTCTATTTGTTACAAGACTGTGATGATTTGTGGAGCGGATGAAGCGGGCAGAGGGCCTTGCTTTGGGCCATTAGTCGTAGCAGGAATCCTTGTTGAGAATGATGAAGAACTCATCCGTATCGGTGTCGCTGACTCCAAACAACTTACTCCTAGACGGCGGGAGCAGCTTGCTCCGATGATCCAAAAAATCGCCTCAAAATATGAGATCATCGCACTGCCTGCTGGGGATATTGATGATCTGCGCAAGACTATGACACTCAACGAACTAGAGGTGTTCGTCTATAGTAAGATCATCGAAAAACTCAAACCAGATGTCTGCTATGTTGATGCAGTGGATGTCAAGGAAGAACGTTTCGGACGGGACATCCTGTCGCATCTTTCCTATAAACCCCGGATGATCTCTGAGCATAAGGCAGATGCGAAATACCCTGTTGTCGGGGCAGCTAGTATCCTTGCGAAGGTTAAAAGGGATGAGCTTGTACGAAGGATTGCTTCAGAGTTGGAACCAAAACTGAACATTCCTCTTGGAAGCGGGTATCCCTCTGACCCTGTGACAAAAAAATTCCTGAAGACATGGGTTACACAGTTCGGCTCCTTGCCACCGCATGTGCGTCAGTCCTGGGAAACCTGTCAGCAGCTCATCAAGAACAAAGGCACAAAACGCTTGGATGATTTCTGAGAAAAGTGGCAGAAATGCCAGCAACCCTTGGCTGGCATGTCCCCCGCAACACAAGTCAATTAATACTGATACGGTTGTTTTCATTTATATACCTATGAGCAGGGTCAGTGAAAGTATTGGTTTGAAAAAAAAAGAATTAAAAAAGGAAGAAAAACCAGGATGTTACTGGTTTTGCTCCTGGAATTCTATTAAGAATTTACAGAGGGCTTCGGTGCCTTCCAGTGACATTGCGTTGTAGACTGATGCCCGCATGCCACCGACATCCCGGTGACCCTTCAGACCGATCAATCCTTTCTTCTTTGCTTCATCGACGCATTTTGCCTCAAGCTCTGGTGACGCAAGGTTAAACGTGATGTTCATCAAGGACCGTGACTCTGGTTTTGCTACTCCCTTGTAGAACCCATTGGATTTGTCGATGATATCATAAACCATTTTTGCTTTTTTCCTGTTCTGTTTTTCCATTGCTGGGACACCACCAAGTGCTTTCAGATGCTCCAGGACGAGTTCACAGAGGTAGATGGAGAAACACGGGCAGGTGTTGTAGAGGGAGTCTTTTTCCACATGGGTCTTGTATTTCAGCATGGTGGGTGCGTTCTCCGGGACCCGGTTGATCAGATCATCACGGACAATGACGACCGTGACACCAGCTGGTCCGAGATTTTTCTGCGCCCCTGCGTAGATGAGTCCGAACTTTTTGACATCGATGACCTTGTCCATAAAATTCGAGGACATGTCACAAACAAGAGGTACTTCGCTAGGGACCGTTGGCGATTCATGCCATTCGATTCCCCCGATGGTCTCATTGCCCGTGATATGGCCGAACGCTGCATTCGAACTAAAGGAAACATTCTTTGGGATGTAGGTGAACTTCTGATCCTCTGAGGATGCGATGATCTTGACCTCACCATACAGCTTTGCTTCTTTGATTGCTTTTTTTGCCCAGGCTCCAGTATGGACATATTCCATTGGTTTTCCTGCTTGTTGCAGGTTGAGGGGTGCCATGAAGAACTGGGTTGATGCGCCACCTTGCAGCCAAAGTACTTTATAATTGCTGGGGATGCCCATGAGTTCTTTGAGCAGCTCGGAGGCTTTCTTGTGTACCTCATCATATTCCTTCGATCGATGGGAAATCTCAAGAATCGACATTCCGGTTCCATGGAAGTCAAGGAGCTCTTCCTGTGCTTTTTTAAGAACGGGGAGTGGTAACGTCGCTGGCCCTGCATAAAAATTATACACGCGTTTTGTCATAAATAAGATCCTCCATTGTTGTTGTGCCCTGTATTACGAAAAGAGATTTAAACCATTCGGAGGTCTTCTCGGAGAACGTCTCTTTTTAGAGGGTTGTTACCTTCCGAGCGAAAGTCAGATACCCGGTATGCCCCAGCATCTCGAAACTTGGTCGTGTCCCATGGGTTGAGACGATCATCTCCCGCTGGATGTTCTCGTAGGTTTTGCATTCGATGAAGGGATGCTGCTGGATGGTTCTTACGGTTTGTTCCACCTGGGAGATCAAGGGGGAGTAGGTGCAGAGGTATCCTCCGATTTTTAATGCGACCCATGCATGTGAGACTGCTAACCAGGGGTTTGGGATGTCAAGGATGACCGCATCAAGGCCGTTCTCATCAATCCCTGTGGTAACGTCCTTTATTTTTGTCGTCACGTATCTTGTAAGATCTGCTTGTGTGAGGTTCTTCATCGCATGATCGATGAACTCTTGTCGGATATCATAGGAGATGACATGGCCAGTCGGTGCGACAGCTGAAGCTAGCGCGATGGTCAGCGACCCTGATCCAATCCCCGCCTCAAGTACGGTCTGTCCAGGCTCGATTGCGCAGTTCATCAGGATGTGTGCCGCATCCCGGGGTAAGATGATTTGTGCCTGACGATAGATACCCTGCAGTTTATCCTGTACTGATGGAACAAGCAGCCAGAACTGTTTATTGCCTATCTGGAGTTTCTTTCCGTATTCATTTCCAAGAAGAGTCTTTGGGTCGATGACTCCGATGCCCCTGATTTTATCGGTTTTACCGTTGGTGTCGACGATGATCTTCCGGAGGTTCTCATCGATAAGCACGATGATATCATGTTCCTCGACTCTTGTTTTCATGGGTTCCACCGTGCAAAATCAACAAGGGAGCCAAAACTCAGGTTCTCCAAATCCAACTGGTCATGCCATTGCTCTTGACAATCGCAGGAGAGGTCACGAAAAACCTCTGTGTTTTGTGTCAGGGAGAATTCTTCGATCGCATGTAGGACCCTTCTGTCACAGACGCCACAGTTGTGTGCTCCTCGGATGTTTCCTCCTCCGACCACATCGCATTTCACGAACGCATCCGTAAGTCTTTTACTCTGTTGTAAGAACTCCACGATGCTCCAGAGCCAGGGTGGTCTGTACTGGTTTCTGTTCCAGAGGTATTCGACTACGGTGTGCCGCTGGATGTTTGTAGGATTCAATGAGAGCAGATCCGTATAGGATGCCGTGTCTTTGGCTGTTGTGATGCAATCATTAAGTGATTCTTGTTCTGTGAGGAACGGTGGTTTGAGCAGCACATAGGTTTTCACCCCGATCTTGTGTTGCCTCAGCAGGGTCGCTGCAGTGATATAGTCTTGGAACGTGAAGCCTTTGTTGATGGTTTTTTCCCTCACCAGGTCATTTGAAGTTTCAAGACCAATCCCCACCTCGAAATATTTCAGGGGTATCTTTTCCTGGATTGCTTGTACATTTTTTTTCGTGATGTACTCCGGTCGTGATTCGACGGAGATCTTATCCGCTGTGTCATTCAAGGTTGATAGGATCTGTTGTTGCACACGGACTGGTATTTCAGAAGGGTCAAGGAAACTGCCTGAGGTGAAGAGCTTCACGATCTTTTCATTCTTATACCCCTGCAAAGCAACCCCAAATTGAGTAAGCAAGTCTTCTTCAGAAAGGGTAGTAAGCATACTGTCGTTGAAATATCCACACATCGTACACCCGGAAGAGAGTGCCCAGGAACATCCCCGTGTCCGAAGGATAATGACGTACGCATCAACGATTTTCCCATCAAGAACGTCTTTTTCTGACCAGCAATGCACTGGTCGTTGAGGGTTCTGTGGCCGCGCAATGAAATCTTTTTTGAATGAGTGACAGAAGGTGGTTATCTCGCTCATGTCGTCTTCTTATTCTTTCTGCGCCTACACAGGAAAACAACCGCGACAAGAGCCACGATAAAGACGATTACCTCAAACCCTGGGGTCGCGCCAATGCCCGTCGGATAGGGTGTGATGTAGTTCAGGGTATTGGGGAGCTGTGATTGTCGCAGCAATGCTCGCGTCGCATTCCATTCGACTAGGGTGTCCTCTTTTCCGATGTTGGGGTCATCAGCGGTCGTAAAAGTGGAGCTGCGTGTGTGTTTGACGACGTTGGAGAACTTTTCAGGGTTGTTGACGAAATAATGACGTGCCTCTGCGTAGAATGAGACACTGATGGTGGAATTTGCAGTCCATCCTTTGAACTCAGCGGTGGTCTCGTATTTCTCTTTATCAGATGGATCTTTTCGATCGACGTTGATGTCCGATCCATTATCAATCTTATAAAATACCCTGAAATTTTCGTTACTTATCCTTTCATCAGCCCGTATGATAATCGCATCAGTACTAAGTATCCCGGTATTTCGAGCCGTTACATCAATCACGTCTGCGTTATACGAAAACGATCCGGTGAACATGGTCTTCCGGTTGCTGGTATCGGAGGCGACCGCTGTGTAATTGAAGGTACCAAGGAGGTTGTTCGGGTTCTGATATGTGTAACGGAAGATGTTGTCCTCAAAGGTGAACTCTGGGGTAAGAATAGTCCCATTCGGATCAGTGATCGTAAAAGTGATACCTGCTTTGTTGATCCCAACATTATCGGTGATATGGGCAGCAAACAGGATTGTTCCCCCTGGTTCTTGCATCCCGGGGAGCGCCACCATGTCCACATGGGGTGCTTCCCCGTCGTAGAACGGGGGGTTCACCAGGACGATCAGGACGAGCACCCAGGTGAAGAAATAAGTGACAAACGAGGTCAGCCAACCTTTTCTCCCAAAATCAGTCAGATCGATATTTAGCTTCAAGAACAAATATTTTATCCAGATGGAGTTGACAACGGCGACAAGCAGGACAAGCTCCCAGCGCAGGAAGCTACCCTCAAGGAGCACCCAGAAACCAAAACAGATGACTGCGAGCAGCATTCCGAAGAGAAACGAGACGAACAAGGTTTTGATGTTCCGTCGTTCTCTTTTGATGAATCCTTCTTCATCGAACTTCGGTATCTGGAAATCGAGTGGCTCGTCTGCCTCGGTTCCTTCCTTTCGTCTCTTCGCCATAGAGGGCAGGGAAGGGATGCTTCTTTAAAAGGTTTATTCCCAAGGGATTTTTTTGCTGATTCAGATTACAGAAATCGTAATCCAGGGTACTCTGGTCCATAGCGATGGATCTTGAACACGTGATGGTCAATGGGATCTGGTATCTGGTTTTCGTACTCCCAGACGACCTCTTTTTCGCTAGTGACCTCAAAGAACCTGCCTTGTGGCCCGTCACAGATCAGGGTGTTACCATTCGGCAGCCGTTGTGCGCTGCCCAGGTTGATTGCGGAGAAATCAGTCGGTTGTTCCGCGATGTACCTCCAGATTGATCCTGTCGGCTCATACGCTGACCCTGGTTGACGAGTATAGGTCCCATCTGGTTCCATGGGGGTGGTAATTTCTTCTACAGAGGAGTAATCCCCGTTGGGGCGGTCTAGACCGTTATTGAAGATTAGGATGTTGCCTGATCCAGGTTGACCTGGTCTGATCCATTCCGCGTCATGCTGGTTGAACAGCATTCGATCCGTATCATCCCCCATCTTATAGGTGAGCGGGTTTCCCCATCGGTACAGAAGGTCTCCCCCTTTCGCATACCTTCCGCCGGTATGACCTGTTGCTTCTTCTGTTGTGGTGCTATGATCGATGACCCAGATCTCATCAAATAACAGGACGCTAACCAGGATTTGATCATATTCTTCGTTGTAGTCTACTGAATTCATATGAGTCCAGTCCGCAAGGATCCTCCCCCCATAATTGATGTCCACAAGCTCCGGATGGTCCTGTACGACCCCGTAGTTTTCCTTTGTTTGGTCAAAATCCTGGATGAGATGGTCCCAGAGATGCCATTCCCAGACAATGGTGCCACCCGACTCATTAGTCGGATGCACTTCGATGAGATGATCTGGCCAGAGTTTCCCCTGCGGGATGGTTGTCGGATTACGGCCTTTGGAGATCGCGTCTGCGGTAGATTTATACTCCCAGGCGATCATCAAGATATTCCCGTTGGGCAGCATTTGGATATCATGATGCAGACAATACTGATCCGTTGAATATTCGAAATACCAGAGGCGGGTCCCATTCCAGTCGAATCGTTCCACGCGTCCTCCGATCCCCCCACCCCAGAACTCAGGACTAAACCCAGGGAACGCGGTGCGGAGGAGATCCCCGTTTTCTAGCAGGTAGACAGAGAGTGCTGGTTTGTAGACGCTTTCCCAGCTATGGACTATTCCACCGCTGTTGTTAATTAAAAACGTCTTTGGGGACACCATCGGAGAATACAACGTGTATCCATTATACGATTCATCCGCGCACCATGACTCACCAAGTTTTTTCACCAATGGTCCAAAGAGGCGGACTTCGACTTGTTTTCCTCGTGTCTTGGTATCTGGCGCCTGGGCCGTGAGAATCACCTTTGGAAGATCGGTAAGGACTCCAAAGCCGACTCCCCATAACCGGATCTTTCGTTCTATAGATCCGCCTGCTGGTATCAGTTCGATCTGGAGTTGTTTTGGGTTTGATATGATAAAAAACCCTTTTGTTGTTTGAATATCGACCGTGACGTTTTTAGCGTCATTCTCACCGATGTTCTTGATTTCAATGGTCAGACCAAGGCCACCACTGATCCTTCCTAGGGTAAGATAGGGACCTGCGAGTGTCACTGATACTGATTCAGACCAGTTGCTTTCCGCATCGAACATGTCTTTTGCTTTTACCTTCACCGTATAGATGCCTCGCTCATGCCAGAGATGCGTTCTGTTGACCGGTGCTCCTGAATCGAAGGGGCCTACCCAGTTGTCTTCTGTGGAGTCGCCCCAGTCAAAGAAATAATACACAGAATCACCGTCCGGGTCTATCGTGTAGGTTAAAAACGTGCAGTCTTCTCCCGCATTTCCCTCTGATGGTCCTTGAGGCTGCTGTGGTGTTTCCGGAGCATGATTTTCTTTTGGCTCCAGATGTCGAACAGCAGGATCCGTCCTTGTTGCTTGTAGTGGCTCAGTGGTGTTCAAGTGTACACTGGTGAGATCTGCACATAAAAAAAGAAGGAAGATGAATAGCACCGTACATCTTTTTACTGTGAAAGGATCCTCCATTGTACTCTGTTCCTTTGGTTTTTCTTAATATCTCTTTTCTGAAAGCAAGGAAGTTACATTCCCTTGTCTTTAGGATGAGAGGAGACAGACTGAGCCGAGGACAACCCCCTGTCTAGTTTTTTTGATCATGTTCATGCCCGGCATGGTTGCAGTGACAACAACCTCGATAGGTCCCATTCCGATGATAGGGAGCAACAGAGCGATCCTGCTCTTTCCTGCGCGCAAGTCTGGAATCGTACCGGACCGTGTCCGATTAATCATACCTAGCGAACCACCTTTCACCGTGATCGTCCATGAGATGCTAGAAAGACTAGTATCCCCCGTGTTTTGGATGATTGTTTTCACCCCAAGGATCCCTCCCATGACATCCTGGATTTTGAGTACATCCTCAAGCATGTACACATTGCCGCTGTAATCAGCCATGTAGACACGGTTTTCTCCGATTGATGGAGCGCCCAGGATGTATGAATCTAAGGTGTAGTTCCAGGCTAACGATCCATTCTCTTTCTCATAACAATACAGTTCCATGGAATAGTCATAGAACGCTCCTGGGGCAACCAGGATTTTATCCTCTGAACAAACCGGGGATGCCCCGAAACTGAAATAGGAGGAATACGGCAAGGAGATCGTCCAGAGGAGGGTACCTGTGGTTGGGTTGAACCGATATAACCTGTTGGAATAGGTATTGAGATCAAACGCGGAGATATAGACGCCATCCTCACAGACTGCTGGTGTCCCGATCGCGATGGACACTCCTAGGTTGTAGCTCCATTCGATGGCTCCTGTCGCTCCATCAAAGCATTTGAGGAATCCTCCATAGGTGTAGAGGTCGAACTCGAGTACATACACTTTTCCATCGAAACATGCTGGGGATGCTGCTTGGTAATACATGAGGAAACCAAGGGTTGAGATTTGTTTGGACCAACGGATTGCTCCGGTATCGATATTCAGACAGTAGAGATTGCCTGAGTAGTACGTGTAGAGATCCATAGTGATGCAGTACACATTCTCTCCGGAAACCGCTGGGGCAGAAAAATAGGACATCTCATAGATACCGAACGGGCGGCTCCATAACGGGGTTCCTGAGAGGTCGTAACATTTGACTGAGCTGGCGTAAGAATACAGATCCATACATCCCAAGAAGATTTTTCCATCGGTGACAATGGTCGGGGACAGCACCAGACCAGTTATGGGCACCTGCCATTGGAGTTCCCCTGTTGTTGCATCATAACAGTACAGGATGGTATTGTAGGTATCAAAGTCAATCGCGGTGATGTAAACTTTATTGTCGACAACGGCAGGGTTACTGGGGTACTCCAGGGATTTATTCCACAATGGTTCGCCGGTGTTCGCATTGAGACAGAAGAGTCCTTGAGAAACATCGCTGGGGTGTTCCAAGAGGTCTTGAATGATTTCAGAGACTGGTGGTGGTGTAGTATCCAAAAGATCCGTCATTTTCGGCAGCCCCTTGTAATACCATCCTGTGCTCACATAGAGCTTATCTGCATACAGGATGGGTGTTGCCTCACCGATGTCAGCAGAGATGTGTTTTTCCCATGCGACATGATTCGTGTTTGTCCCAAAATTATCAGTACACCCGCTGTTTCCTGCATCGTTGCGGAACATCGGCCAGATATCATCTGGTCCCAGAAGACCGGTGGTAGAATATGATGTCTGGGTAGTCTGGTTTGCATTACCTGCTTTTGTTGGTAGTAAACCTGTTACTGGAAAAACAGTAGCACTCAGTACTACCAGCGTCATAACTAAAACAATTTTTTTGTTCATTTTTCCTTTCGCCCCCGAAATAGATATTTATTGATATCTTGTGGTTTTATATAAATGTTTTGTAACGAATAATAATTAATGAGGCGGTAAAAATTAATTTTAATACGCTCGAATCGTACGTATAAAACTCTTTTTTCTTTTTACAAGAATTGAATGCCTTCCGGAAGTCTCTCAAGATATTTTCTGAATCCCTTCGGCCAGTGCTCAGGGTCTAGCCCTTTCTGAGCGAGAAACGCAGTCGTCCATCGCTGCAGACCGATCCCGGAACAACCGCTCCATAGCTCGCTTTTCTGTGCTTTGATGTTGAACGCGCTGATGTACTTATCCCCTAAAATGCTGAGGTTCTGGAACTCCAGCCACTCAGAGTCCTGCCGTGTCCCCCGGTACGGCATGTACGCCTCAAAATCGATCGTCCCGGTATCCTGGGTGCTCTCGTCACCAATCTTCCCCGCTTGCTGCATGTACCACGGGGTGACCCAGGCCATCCGCCATTCCAGATCGAAGATATCGTTGAACACGTGTTTGTATCGTTCCAGCAGCTTTTCCCGTAAGGACAACAACTGCTCCCGAGTGCCGATGTACACGGGTTCGATCCGATGGAACTCATCGACCCGTTCGATCCCATGTCTGCCTCCAGACTCATACCGCGCTGAGATAGCGGTCTTATCATACACTAACACGGGAAGTGATGTCTCCGCGATGGTCTTTCCTTTGAACGACCAGTAGATCATCGGACACTGCGCATAACAGATTCCTGCAGTGGGTGGAGACAGGTTCTTCTGCAGCTCCTCGATAGGGACTTCCTTGGTGATCTTCGCCAGATCAATGAACCGCTCCCAGTCCTTGGCATCCCGGGTCTTGGGCTCAGCCACATAATAGAACTCATACGGCATGCCTTCCATATGGCCTGTTTTCAGCCAGATGTCAAACGGTTTGATATGGGACTCGATGATCTCCTGGAACCCCAATGGTTTGAGGACTTCCTGGATTGCGATCTGCTCCATGGTTTTCAGGACCGCTGCTGCCTGAGGACGGTAGAACCATTTTCCCTTCGTCGGACCCTGCTTCAGCCAGCCGAGGTTCTCCATCTCCGGGGTCGGATCCTTCGTCCATACCGGTTTTTTCTCCTCTGATTTCCAGATCAATTTCCAGAACTCAGCTTTCCCCTCATAATACTGGTTCTCCACTTTCTCTTTGACCCGGTTCATCATCCGGTCGATGTAGTTCCTACGGAGGAACTCCTCTGACACATCAGACAGCACCATGGTCGCTTGTTTCCCTTTTATCTTCACATCAGCGAACGGGATGCTGACCTCTTTGAGCGGCTCACGAGGAAGATCAAAAGAAATCGTATATGTTTCAATAGTGATGCCACGCACACCCACATGATGCGTTTTTCCCAGCTCTTTGCTGAGTGCGTTTTTAATCTGCAACAACGCGTTATGCGGACGTAGCGTCCCTTCTGAGGTGATGAACAGAGACAATAGTGTTTTTTCAAGGACACATTTCTCTATGACCGCGAGTTTCTCAGGTCCTTTCTTCAGAATCGATTCGTTTGTGTCTGCGATGAATTTCTCAAATTCCTTTGTCAGTGCTGAGACATCACTGCTCAGGGTGAATCGTGCTTGTAACTCGAATCGCATCATCGGCAGGTTATCCTTCCATGCATACTTAATTTTTACTTACAAAAACAGAGAGATTCTGGAAATTATCTCCTTAGCATCATTCGACAATTTCAGACGGTCTCTTATCCACTCATCCCAAGGATATCATAAGGTTCTTGTGCAGGATTCCGATCAAAATAGATGGATGGAAACCGACCAAAATCTAATCGCTCCCCATCAAGGAAATCCCGAGGAGTAACCATTGGAATTATTCTTGTATTTATCGTGGAAGATGTTGTATCTGGTGCTTTCAGATAGAAACTGGTGAGAGAACATATCGGTCGTGGCAAGGGTATTTTCCAAGCATCCCAGTAGTTAGCATCCCATGTTTCTTGAGGTTGCAACATGGAAGGATTACTCATTACATCACTCAATTTCATACTCGAAAAACTTCTCACAGCACGTTTATTTTTTATAAAGTTGTTCGATTGAAAAATGTTGATAGCATCAACAGAATATTTAAAATATAATTCTATTCCTACTTCATTAGTTCGAATATCATTATACTCAAAGATATTTGTACCAGATTCAACAATATGAAAATATATTCCGATTGGGTTATTTGTAATCGTATTATTATGGAAGCTGTTATGCCCCGTATGCCCAATAATCCAGATTCCACTTTCTTTATTGTTCATTAGGATATTATCATGAAATTCACACGCATCTACAGTATAAAGTTTAAGACCATAGATATTATCCTTCACGATCATATTATGGATGCTGACATATTGTACTGGCGATGGATTCAGCACATCTCTGGTGTTTATTAGAATACCAGAATCGTTTTGAACAGTAAACCCTGTAATGGTAACATGATTTGCTACGTTTCGAATCGCACCTTCGATTATTGTATTATTTTTATCCTCACCAATGAGAGTGAGTTCCATTTCGATAAAAACGGATTCATGATAGAATCCATTATAGACAAAAATGGTATCGCCATCATGCGCATTCAACAGAGCATAGTAAATCCTTGTGTAATTCCCTGGTCCACTCCCACCAACATACAACCAGTTACCTCTTGATGTTGGTTGAGATTTCTCGGTGTCCTGTGCCATTGTTGGTGCTATGGTCACACCTACGAACAAGAGAATAATTCCTATTGCCAACCATTTCCTTATCATTGATTTACCTCAAGTGGTGGGAATACAGCCCAACCACATTGTAATGTATGTCTTGCAAAAAGAAAAATATTATAACTCCAAACCTCAAACATATCTAATAAAACATACAATATCAGCAAAACTGAACATATTACCGGAAAATACCAATCTGCTGTATTTTCTTTTTCACAGTCACACTCAGAGTTCTCTAATTGAGTTAATTCTGCATTCAGTGTATTATCCTTTTCAATTATAGAAGATATCTCCTTCTGCATCTCTTGGTTGTTGAATTGATACTTCCCAACCAATGACTGCATCCTTGATTTACTGATGAACTTCGACAGAATCAATCCAACGAAATACATCTGTCTGAGTTGATTCTTCGTTAATACTGGTATCTCTGATGTTGGGAATATCCCTCTACTCATCTGGGATTTCAGGATGATTCGTTGAATCTCCTTGTTGTTCGCAATATCAACAATGGTCTGGAATAACAACTCTCGCTGATTGATTCTTTCTTTGATGGTGTTCTGTTGTGAGGTTTGGACTGACTGATACCCCACTACAGTACTCAACGAACCCAGAACAAGAAGAACCACAGCACAGATACTTACTCCAATCAGAGGTTTCTTATCCACTTGCTTTCCCCCGTTATCATGTTTATAATGAACGTTCTCTTATAAATAGATTTATTTTCTCATTGAGTAAATCCAAGCAGATATCGTAGGATCGGGAACGCATGCGGGAACCGCTGGAGCAATTGTTCCAAGAACCAAAAGACCGGAAGGTTATACGATACCGGCATCGTTACTTTCAGGGTCGCCCAGTCGCTCTTCGCATCATAGCGATCAGCTGCTTTCACCCGAACTGTGTAGTTACCTTTTTCCGACCAGTTCTTCTCCAAGGTGACCTTCTCACCGGATTGGTAAGGTCCTATCCATCCGACCGCTCCACCGTCCCAGTAGGTGTCCCCCCAGTTCAGATAGTAATACACATCGTCACCATCGGAATCGGTCGCCCAGAACGTGTACCGATAGGTTGTTTCGTTCTCCCCGGTTCTCCGTCCCAAGAGCCATGGTGTCTTCGGAGCATGGTTCTGGGTGTCGATGAACACCCAGGTCGTGTCTATACCAGAGTTGCTGGCGTTATCCGTCACCACAAGCGTGACCTGATAGATACCTGACGCATCATAGGTGTGGGTCACAGTAGGACCCGTCGCAGTGGCACCATCACCAAAATCCCAATGATACCCAACGATGCTGCCTTCATGATCAAAGCTTCCACTTCCATCAAACAACGTCTGACCCGAGACATTGATGCGTGCGACCGGCACCCAGTTACTAAAATTCTCTGGGCCGTAATCAACCCAGTTGATGTCAGTCTTATCGATGTTGAGACTACCGTATTCCAGGTTGAAGAACCCATCATATCCCCATTCTTCGCTGATGCTGTTCTTCACGATCCAGTACCCACCGTTCGAGATAGAAAGATCATCGTTCCAACCGACAAGGACCACCTGATGGTTTGTCCCTGGCAGCGGACCAGGGTACGCATAATACTCCGCTGGATCATGATGTGTATATCCCCATTCCTCGAGATTCTCTGGACCATGGGCATAGTAGGTGAACAGCATGGTGGCAACCACAGGCCCGGTCTGCATGATCTGGGTTTTGATCGCGTTACGGTCCTCTGCGCTCCCATCGGGCACCCATCGTCCGTAGGCGGAGATCGGCATAAGGAACGTTTCCCAGTCCGGACTGGCATTGGAACAAGGCACATCGTCGTTGACCTCATAGGGGAAACAGAACTCGGGGATGATCCCGTTGCAGTAGTTCCCCTGGGAGGTGTTGTATTTAATGTATTTATACGCATTATATGCCCATCCTCCCTTGCAGCTCCCCGCGGCATGCAAACAGGACAGGACGTACTGCTCAGAAAGGTCAAGGTTCAAACCCGGGCAACCTTCACGTATCTGCATGATGCTTTCTAAGGCGCCGATTGCTGCGAAATCCCAGCAGCTCCCACAGTTCCCCTGGTCTTTCGGTGTTGTTGTCCAATCGACACCATCGATGTCTCTCCAGCTGAAAAATGGTGGTAAATTAGATGCAACCAGTGGTTTTATTGATCGAGCTGCTGTCTCATCTATGGTGATTTGGTACGAAAGGGCCTGGTCTGATTCACATCCGCAGTCCTCTTTATTGGTGTGGTCATCAACACCAAGTTGTTGAGGGTCATCATAGGCAGATGATATCAACGGTACGGTCGTTCCTATCAGCAGCAGAAAAATAATCATTCCAACAATTTTTTTTTTCATTCTTCCTTCCTCTAAAATCTTTTCCCTCATAATTACAACCACCGAGACGTATTTAAATATTGTCACCAATATTTATTTTTCATAGAGGAGAACGGAAAACAAGCAAGCGACAATTCCAAAATAAAACAAAAGAAATCCCTCGATGAAAACTCCTTTATTTCTTCACAATATCAGCAGCAACCGATACACACACAAGATAATCATCAAGAGTATGCAGCAGTGAGGAGACTGATGTACTTTCCACGACCGCCTCAAGTGTTCTTCCGGTGACCTTTGAGGTGACGAACCCCTGGTCATCCGCCTGGATGGACCGCAACACCTTTTTTGCTTTTTCAGGATTCTCAAACTCCAGGCTAAGCGTACAGATCGCTTTCATATTACCCCTGCATCTGCGAAACAAGTAGGACATCAACCTTCTCAAGGAACTCTTTTTCTTTCCCAAAAGCAATCGTGGCACCAGCAGCGATCTTATGACCACCACCAAACCCACCAAGTTCCCCAGCAACGGTTTTCATCACAGCACCCAAATCAAGGCCTTGCCTCACCAGCTGCTGGTTCCCACGACAGGAGATATGAATCTCATTGTCTGTTTCCTTCCGTGTCAGGGAAAACAATGGCTTCTTCTCATCAAGCATATAATTCGTTGCAATACCAGCAATGACGCCACCAAGCGAAGAATTATCTGAATAGAAATACCGCATTCCTTTGGTCTCATGAATGCCTTGTTCTAATCCTTCAAGACCAGTGAGGAGTTTCTGTTTATAGTCTTTCTCCACTTGCATTGCTTCTTTCCATGTGGAGCCATCACCCAGACAAAGAGAAAGACCTAGACTGCGGTACCCGTTCTTCCCACATGCATCAAGCAGATCAGCGAAACGCTCCAGCTCCCAGCCAGGTGATGCCACGTAGCGTTTTCGGATAGTCATCTCCAGGATGTTCTGTTGGCATCCTGCCTTGATTAAGACAAAGAGAAGATAGGATTGAATCTTGGTGATGGTCTCCGGGGGGATATCCTGGATCGATGTTGTTGGTTTTATACGGAGTTGTTCCAGCATTGTTTCAATTTTTTCACTCTTCCCAGAAAGACCAGGATAGTAGGGGTCCACAGAATAATACAACGCATCTGCGATCGTGTCACCGTACAGTTTGATGTTGGTTTGTTCTGTGAGGAATCCCTTCTGCAGCGCGTCCTCAAGGATGGTTTTGTTCAACCCCCGAACGCCCCCGATGAACTGTTTATCACCGGTCGCGCCAGCCAACGCGAGAGCCGCGAGGTCCTCATTTGCTGGATTGAGCGCGGTCGCAAACAGATAACTAAGGGTCGCACCAGAGACATCGTAGTTCCCATCAGCACCGAAGAGGTTCGCGTTGATCTGTCTGATGTTCTGTGACGTCTGGGCTCTGAGATACTGATGATGATCAAGGATGATTGCCTTGCAGCCTAGCGATTCAATGGTCTCGAGTTGACCGCTACCCATGTCAGAAAAAACAATAAGCTCGTTTCGCTCATTTTTCAGACGGTCAAAACCTTTGGTGAATGGATTGCGCATCAATGATGTCTGGAACGCATAGCCTGCTCGGTACACCGCGGTGCAGAGGACTCCTGCGGCAGCAATCCCATCTGCATCGTAATGGGACACGATCCGAATTCGTTTCGTTGTCGGTACGGATCGCAGCAGGGATGCTGCGTCCTGACAGGCTCCGGTGATGTCTTCTGACATAGATTGTACTCTACAGAACGAAAAACATGTTCCAGGCTAAAAAGATACTGGATGTTTTTATTCGAACATCAGCTTTGCTTGTTCTAAGCTGTACTTCCATCCTACGGGAAGTCGTTGTTCGCGATGATAGTATTTCATCAGACGGCGGATCTTTGATTCTGTCAGTGACAGACTCCGTTTTGTTTTAAAATCCTTCTTATGTTGGTCAATGTGTTTCTTCAGTTTCAATGCGGTTTTGATCAGACTCTGCAGGTCCTCAGGGATCTCCTGGGTGATCTTGTTCTGTGCAAGGATCTGTGTGATGGTTTTTCCTGTCGCGATTTTCACATCAGGGACCGCGTATTGGTCACGTAGGATCATGCCGATCTCACTGGTGGTCTTCTCAGTTTTTGCAAGCTCTAAGATACGTCCTTCGATTTCTCGTGGATTAAGGGAACTCCACTCCGGGTGTTTCTCCCGCAGGGGATGGGTGGAACCTGATTTTCCTTTTGTTCTCGCGTGGATTCGTGCCATTCTTTACACTCCGCATTCGATTCTTAAGGGAACTCCCTAATAAACTACCCGTATATAAAAGTAAAGGTCGAACTTTTTACTCCAGGGACAGATGTTGATCCTGTAAAATCTTGAGCAGGAAACATATCTGATACAGAACCGGATGGTATCGCAGCAATGGCAATAGTCCTTGGAATGGGATCCATTGCGCTGACGATTTTTGTGTTGGGGTGGCCAGAGAGACTGGGATGACATTGAAATCAGTCGGGTCCTGCTGGTTTTCGACCCGGATGTATCCTTCAAAATCCGAATCAGCTTCATCAGGAGCAATGACGGTGACGACGACATCGATGGGGCTGTCTTCTGGAGTCAACCCTGTTCCTGCCGCTGGGTTAAAAGACCAGGTCCCCCAGGTAAGCAAGGAGGTGTTGATGGACCAGGTGAGCAGTGAGTCGGCATCTCCGATATTCTTCACTTGGAATGTCCCTATTACGGTGGAACCTGGTTTGACATCATTCCAGGCTAGACTTCCTGTGCAATCCAGGTTGGGGATGTCAGGTCCCGGGGGTGCTTCTGGTGGGACGTAGACGATCTTGAATACGTTGTTGAGCGCGGGACTCGGGTACGGATTGGTGTACTCCCAGACCGTTGACCCTGTGGAAGTGACTTCGAAGAATCGTCCTGCGACCCCGTCACAGATGAGCGTGTTGCCACTCGTCAACCGTTCCGCACCAGAGACGATACCCGCGATGAAGCTTTGTGGAGGGTCTGCTGTGTAGAGCCATGTCTGCTGCTCAGGCCCATACGCCATTCCTGATTCAAGATAATAATTCCCTGCTTCATCGACCGGAGGGCTGATCTCATCGACCGAGGAGTACCACCCACCAGGACGGCTTGCCCCGTTGTTGAACACCAGGATGTTGCCTTCACCAGGACATCCAGGTCTTATCCATGTTGCATCATGCTGGCCATAGAATTTTTGATCTGTACTGTCGCCTGCTCTGTATGCATCAGGGTTGCCCCATCGATAGAGCAGGTCGCCTCCTTTGCCGCTGGTTCCACCAGTATGACCTGTTGCTTCTTCTGTTGTGGTGCTATGATCGATGACCCAGATTTCGTTGAAGTTATGGACGCTGAGAAGGATCTGATCGAACTGTTCGTTATAATCCACGGAGTTGGTGTGTAACCAGTCCTTTAACGTCATCATGTCATCCGCATAGTTAATATCAATGAGTTCCGGATGGTCCGCGACCACAGCATAATTTTCTTTGGTTTGGTCAAAATCCTGGATGAGATGGTCCCAGACATGCCATTCCCAGACGATATCCCCGCTGGTGGGACCCGTAGGCTTTACTTCGATGATGTGATCAGGCATAAAACCGGTGCTAGATACGTAGTTAGGGTTTCGTCCTGCATCGATCGCCTCCTGCCGGGTTTTCGTTTCCCAGGCGATCAGAAGTACATTCCCGTCTGCCATTGACAGAATATCATGGTGGGTGAGTAGTCCATCGGTGTTGTATCGGAAATCCCATTCGATGGTGCCATCCCATCGTACTTTCTGAACACCACCACCGGAGCCTCCCCCATACCCCGCACCAACAGTTTTTATCGAACGAAGGATGGTTCCGTCACCAAGCCAGCGGACCGCCTCCCCTGGTAGATAACTACTTGACCAGGTGTGATTCACCGCTCCTGAAGGGGTGATGAGATACGTTGTTCCACCGTCCATCGGTGCGAACAGGATCTGTCCATCGATGCTACTTGAAGGAAGAGACGTCTGTTGAGGTGTTGCTTGGGATGTGGTAAGCGGGACGAAGCAGGGTACAAGCAAAGAAAAAATAATGAAAAGAACAAGCAAAGGAACGTTACGGGAATTGGTCCTTTTAAATATCAATGAGTTTCTTCCGTACTGCACGATCGTATCCCCTTATTATCTAAGCTGGCAACATATAAATAGTTTTTTACCTGCTCTCCGCAAATCTCTAGTAGAAACCACTAAAACACCCATAAAGTATATAATTTTCTATCTATTAGCCAGAGCTGTTGCGTGCAGGAGATGACCGTACACATCTATAATACGCTCACGAGGAAAAAAGATCTGTTTACCGCTATTGAGACCGGGAAGGTGAAGATGTATGTTTGCGGCATGACTGTCTACAGCGATGCCCATATCGGTCATGCGCGTACGTATGTTGCTTTTGATGTGATCCGCCGGTACTTCGAATACAAAGGAAACACTGTTTTTTATGTGCAGAACATCACCGATGTCGATGACAAGATCATTGCAGCGGCAAACAAACAAGGCATCGACCCGCTCGTCTACTCGCGACAGTTCACCGATCGCTGTCTTACCGATCTGGATGCACTCGGCGTCCGACGGGCAGATTTGTATCCAAAAGCATCAGAGACCATCCCAGAGATGATCAAGATGATCGATCAGATCATCCAGAATGGTCATGGGTACGTCACAGACGGTGACGTGTATTTCTCTGTTGAAAGTTTCAGTGATTATGGGAAGCTTTCTGGTCAGAATATCGCGGAGATGAAGAAAGGCGCCCGGATTGAACCGGGGGAGCAGAAACGAAACCCTTTGGATTTCGCGCTCTGGAAGAAAACAAAACCTGGGGAACCAGTCTGGTCCTCCCCTTGGGGGCCGGGACGGCCCGGATGGCATATCGAATGCTCAGCGATGAGCTGCAGCATTCTTGGACCCACCTTTGATATCCATGGCGGCGGCATGGACCTGCAGTTCCCTCACCACGAAAACGAGGTGGCACAGTCTCAGGCTGCCACCGGACAGCAATTCGCCAGGTACTGGATGCATATCGGGCTGCTCACCATCCGTGGGGAGAAAATGTCCAAGTCCATCGGTAATATCATCAACATCAAGGATCTTCTTCAGCGATGGGATGCAGAGGTCCTGCGCATGTTCTTTGCTCAGGCGCACTATCGCAGCCCCCCTGATTTTAGTGAAAAGGCGCTTTCCGATGTCGAAAAAGGTCGGGAGCGGCTCTATCGAATCAAAGAACGACTTCAGGAGTATGCGAAAGGCGCGTCCGCAATAAAACCATTGTTCTCAACACTTCCAGAACCAGAGACGCAATATCTATCGACGATCAAAGAACTTCAGGCTGAATTCGAGGCAGCTATGGACGATGATTTCAACACCCCCAAAGCATTCGCCTCGTTATTCGAGTTCGTCAATAAAAGCAACAGGTTCTTCGAGCAGCATCAAAATCCGAACCCGGATCTCTGTAGCTATGCGCTGGATGTCTTCTTGAAAGCAGGCATGGTGCTGACCATATTCCAACCACAGAGTCATCCGCCTCTGAAAAAACAACCGGATGTCACCAGCTCTTTGCAGGCACTTTTGCAGACCTATGGTGAGGCGCTGGGGACTCCAACGATGGAGTCACTGCTGCAGGCGCTCCTTGCTGCACGCCAAGATGCACGCAAGAAGAAGGACTACAAGACTGCAGACGATATCCGGAAAAACCTTGAGGCCCTCGGTTTTGAGATACAGGACACTGCAACGGGGTCGGTCTGGAGGAAGAAATAACCCATGAAACGGGTGCTGGTTGGATTTGACGGCTCTGAAGGAGCAGAAAACGCGTTAAACAAGGCAATGATGATCATCGATGATGACGGGGATCTTATCTTACTGGCGATCGTCCCATCGCCCTCTGATCGGAATCTTCTAGATGCCAAAACCCACGAGATCATCAAACTACGTGCTCATGCATTGATCAACGACGTCATCCGCGATCTCGGCGCCCATAGTTTCACAATCAATGGTTTGGTAAAAGAAGGGGAGGATATTGCTGCCGTCATCATCGATGTGGCAAACGAGCTGAGCTGCGACCTGATCGTCCTAGGAAGCAAAGGTTCCAGCACGCTAGGAAAATACCCGATCGGCAGCGTCGCCAATAAAGTAGTTCAATATGCAGCAAAACCCGTGATGGTCGTCCGATAAAAAAAATTGTTTATTTTCCCTTGGTCTGATGCGCTCGGATACTGGGGCGGATTTTTTCTGCACCTTTCCCCTTGTACATCAACCCTCGACCTTTCTGCCCTGCGCTGGTTTTTCCCCGGAGCACTCGTCGTCTGTTCGGGAACGCAGAGATCCAGTTGATCTTCGGGTCATTCACGATCGCTGGATGCGCAGGGTCAACCAAGATGACCTCAAAATAATGGTACATCCCGTCTTTTCCGACCCAGTAGGAGTTCAGGACTTCCATGTTGGGGTAATGGGCAGCGGTACGCTCTTCGACGATGCGTTGTCCGCTCTTCGCTGGAGTCAGTTTCTTTGTTCCACGTGCTGAGGGTTTCCTGCCGCCTTTTATCTGATGACGGTTCAACCCACCGTGTCGCACATGCGCCCGGACGATGATATATCCTTGTTTTGCTTTATACCCAAGTGATCGTGCACGATCAACACGTAATGGTTTGTCGACCTTGAGGAAATTCTCTTCTCGTCTCCACTGAATCAATCTGTTTTTCTGCGGTGATTTAAAGGATGTATCTGGTTTCTTCCATTTCTCACCGATATGATCGTACACGCTTTTTACCATAAATTACACCTGTCATTCTGGTTGGTTGTAGGAGGTATGGAAGGGAAATCTTTATTTAAATATTATGGTGCTAACCACGGTTTCTCTAAATTTCATGAACTGGTGGTCAACCACAATAATTATTATAGGAGACATTAAAGGAAGCTGAGCATTGGTTCAGGCATATAAAATGGGAAAAACTTATGACCGCCTCTTGCAACAGTTCACCTGTAAAAATACGAATAAAGATGCAGGGGAGGGATTTGAATTCCTGGAACATCCTTCAGAGAAATTCTACAAGATATACGTCTATCACTTTAAACCAAAATACGGGTAATCTATCGATAATGGTTTTATGATAGTGATTCTTATCACCATCATTGTAAAGAAAAGAGCCATCGGTGGATTATCAGGCATTCTCATATTTTGGGACACAACAGGAGAAAAAAAGTTTAAATTAATTGTGTTGGTGGTCAATCACAGTCTTTATTTAAAACTTTTACCGCAGGAATCCAGAGCTATGTTTTTTTGATACTCCTTTCACCCTCTGCGTGATGGAAAGAAAGAAAAAAAAAGAAAAAAAATGAGAGGTTTTTTCTTACCCTTTACTCAACCGTAGACCAAGGTTCTCAAGCAACTGGGTGATATGCTGCAAGAAGGTTTGCAGTTGTGTTGCTTGATGTTTTTGGACGCTGACTGGCATAGTCACATCAAGGGTCGCCCAACCACTTTCCACCCCATAGGTGTCTTTTGCTTTTGCTTGGACGGTATAGGCTCCTTCCTCAGCCCATTCATGAGTCACGGAAGCGGTTGCACCGGAGTTGTAGGGGCCGACCCATTCACTCGTTTGGCCGTCTCCCCAATCGACGTAGTAGAACACCATGTCTCCGTCAGGGTCCGTGGTGGTCACCGTGTACAGATACAAGTTTCCTGGTTCCCCTTCTGCGGGACCCGTAATAGTCGGGGTGGCAGGTGGGCGGTCCGTCATAATCGTCATCATGATGGAGGTGGACCAACTGCTTTGGGCTCCATTGATGTCCTTTGCTTTCGCTCGGATCGCATAGGTCCCGGTTGCACTCCATGATTTTTGTGCGGAACCCTCTTGTCCAGAGTCATATGGGCCGATCCATCCACTGTTGGTCCCATCGCCCCAGTCAAAGAAATAAAAGACATTTTCTCCATCCGGTTCAGTGGAAACCGCGCTGTAGGTATATAGTTCATTGATGACTCCAGTGTCTGGACCTGTGAGGACTGGTGTCTCTGGTGGGTTGCTGAGCAGTTCAGCTTCCGCGAGCTCCGCAAGGGTCGCAAGGATGAGTTTGGTGTTTTTCACTCCATAGGTCAGGTTGATATGGGCAATCGTGTCCTGAGCGGTATGGTAATACGGAGTCTCGGTGTATTCGAAGTAGAACAACGCATCATAGCCTTCATCCCAGAAGGAATTATGATCGCTTCCCCAGGTGGATCCACCATGGTGAAGCGTCAGTCCGATATATTCGCTGTATTCGGTGTTGATCGCAACGGTGTAGCTATAGAGCCATTCTGAGGGGGTGTTTTCGAACACGATGAGGTTATTGCCATCAGTGCTGGTGATCGCATAACTAATCATGTCGCAGTTTAGGACACCGACGATGTCCCAGCCTTGGCTTGCTGCTTCGCTTGCATAGACCGCGCTTCCAAGCAGACCTTGTTCTTCACCTGAGAATGCGACGAACTTGATAGTATAGTTGAATTGGTATTGGCTCATAATCAGTGCTGCGATTAAGACAGCAGCTGTTCCGGAGGTGTCATCGTCAGCCCCTGGGCCTGCTGAGACCGTGTCGTAATGGGCGCAGATGATGTAGATATCATCGCTGGTCTCATCGGTGCCTGGCAATGTCCCTTCCACGTTATCGGAGTCATACCCTGAATAGCTCCACGGGCAGTACCGCACCCCAAGGCCCATGCTTTCGAATTGGTTGTAGATGTAATCTGCTGCAGCGACACAAGCAGCACTCTCTGTTGGTCGCGGCCCGTTAGCTGTCAGATTCTGTTCATAGCTAAGAAAAATAGATTCGTCCACCTGGTCGATGATACTGACGACAACATCATCCATGGTCGCCGCGGTCACCTGCGGGCTGTCTTTAAGGAGTGGTGAATCCAAGATAGCATCTACGGGTGGAACCGGTGCATATCCTGGTGTTGGTGGTTGATTGAGTTGTGGTGTGACATTCGTATTCTTCGTTTCCCTTGGTTGGATCGAGAGACCAACGACAGGGAAAACAGTCACGATCATCAGCATTGATACAACAAGACAAATGATTTTGCTCTTCTTCATATTGTTTATCCCCAACATATTATACCTGCTATAGTATTTAAATTTTCATGACAAAAAACTGGTTTTAGTGCTGGTTTTGCATCAGTCGTAGAAAAAAACGTGCGCATACATTTATATATAAAATTTACTTTTATAATAAGACAGGGGAAAAAATATGCGAAAAATAATTTCTTATATTGTAGGCTTTAGCCTTCTCTTTAGTGGTCTGGGGATCATTGGAATCTCTGGCATGACTCTTCAGAATAACCAAGATGAGCGGGTGTCTCCTGATCTTTCTGCTCTGTTGTTCACCGCTGCGCAGTCTTCGTCCTCAGAACAGACCTCTTTTGATTCGATGATGAAAACGATACTTGGCGAGGGACCCAAAAGCGACTATCCTCTTGGTACTCTCATCTGGCAGTATCAAATCAGTGGAGGGTCCGATAATAGCCCCAAAGCAATCGCTGCCCTTGATGACATCAATGGTGATGGGTTTGATGATGTCGTGATCTGCTCTGAGGATAATAATATCCGTTGTTTCAGTGGTTGGGTAGATGGTACAGGAGACGTCCTATGGACCCATGAGATCTATTCAGGGAACATCTATCAACAACATGGATTGGCGATAACCGAAGATATCAATGGTGATGGGTACAACGATTGTGTGGTGGGTGCCACGGGTGGTGCTCGGCTCATTCGTTGCATCTCTGGATATACTGGTCAGACGATCTGGACGCATGATACCCATGAATATGGGGATGGCGGATGGGTCTACCAGGTGGATTGTGGCTATGATTACAATGGTGATGGAATTCGTGATGTCGTTGCAGCAACCGGTGATGATTCTTCCGGGGCTGGTCCGAAACGGGTCTATTGTCTCGATGGTGTCACCGGAGAGTCCCTCTGGGAGCGGCCCTTGGGTGGGCCTGGGTTTGCCGCGATGGGTGTAAAGGATTTCACTGGCGATGGCGTACCTGATGTGCTTGCGGGTTGTTCTGATGAGGCAGAGTCCGACGGATTTGGCAAAGGGATCAATGGAGCGACCGGTGCCGTGATGTGGTCCTATCCCGCTGCTGGTTCTAGTGTCTGGGGTGTCGAACAGCTCGATGATGTGACCGGTGACGGGATACCAGATGTGATCATCGGTGATTTCTCTGGGCATATCTATGGTCTGAACGCAGCGACCGGCACACAGGTCTATACCCTTTCCATAGGATCGGTCATCATCACTCGTTTAGAACAACTTGGTGATGTGAACAGCAACGGGTATTCTGATATCATCCCGGCGCATAGTACCACGACCACGACCCAGGTGATCGACGGGTACACCGGTGGAGTAATCTGGTCTCATGTAGTAGCGGATCAACCCTGGAACGTCGCACGAATCGCAGACATCACTGGTGATGACATCGATGATGTGCTTCTGGGGACCTTGTTCAATACCAACTTTGTGTATTTCCTCAATGGGATGAACGGCTCTGAGCTGAAGAAAATCTCTTATGGTCAGGCGGTGGATGCGATCGCAAGCATCCCTGATGTCATCGGTGATGGTTCCATGGAGATGGTGGCTGGTGGGAGGAACGGGAAAGTCAATTGTCTGTCTGGTGGTGAGAACGCAACGCAGCATCAGGTGAACATCACCGCGGATTTCAGCGCTGCCCCGTTGTCTGGGACGGTTCCCTTGGTCGTGCAGTTCACTGATCTATCGACTGCGGAAAACACCACGATAACCTCCTGGGCATGGGATTTTGAGAACGATGGGACGATTGATTCGACGGAGCAGGATCCTACATGGACGTACACGGAGAATGGAACGTTTTCTGTCTCATTGACTGTCTCTGATGATGATATTTCTGATACAGAAACGAAAATAGATTACATCACGGTTCTCCCTATGGGAAGTACGATCGTGGGGATCGGGAACATCACGGGGGGCTTACTTGGGGTGAGTGCAGAGATCTTGAATGCAGGGACTCTGGATATCTCTTCCGTGAACTGGAGCATTTCCCTTGATGGCGGGGTTGTCCTGCTTGGGAGAAGTTCGTCTGGCACAATTGCGATGATACCTGTTGATGATTCAAGGGTCGTTGCCGATACACCGATCATCGGTTTTGGTAGAATCACGATTACGGTTACCGCCATGCTTCCTGATGGTGAGCCAGTTACGAAAACAGCTTCCGGGTTCCTCCTCCTGTTCGTTATCCTCGGAGTGAAATAACAGGTGTTCTATCGCTAGGATTCAAGGAGGACTTCCTTGGATTTTTTCTTTCTTTTCAAAGAGTGGTGTCACGGTGGGCGAGGGTCGTTCCCAGTGGTAATGGACTGCGAGGGTCTGCCGAAGGATCTGGTAATCCAGAAGCGATGGATTGAACTCCTCTATCTTCCCGATCACGTAGTTGATGGTATGGTTCCCGACGTTGTGAAGTGCGATATCGATCGGGATCCATCCATGGATAGGTGAATGCAGTTCCGCCCAGGCATGGGGTTCAGCCTCTTTGGTTGCTGAATGGATGAAATACCCGGTCAATCGACGACATGGGATACCGCGAATTCTAGCAAGGGTGATGAACAGGTCGGTGAACTCATCACAGTCACCACTGCCGGTGCGCAGCACGTTGTCAGCACCAAGTCGTTTATCTTGTTTCTCAGGGTATCGTATCGTCCTAATGATGTAGGTATACGCTGCATGTACCCAGCTGGTGAGATCATCGGTGCCAAACCAGGATTCCTGTGAGATTTCCTGGAGTGCTGGTGAGTCCACTGGCCAGTATGTGAAGCTTTGTCCGTATTTTCGTTGGAGTGCTCGTGGGATATCTGAGATCCTCCCCCAGGAAATATGCGGGGAGACGGTCGAGAGGATCGGGTGGATGGAGATAATTCGTTCAAGGGAGATAGTTGCCTTCATCCGGACCTTTTGAGAGAAGAGGAAAAACATGTTGTCCTTTTTGGTTTTCAATTTGCAGTCGACCGGAAGCTGATTCAGAAGAATGGTTTGTCGGTATGACGGATAATGATAGAATTTGAGTCGGATGGTGGGTGCGCCGCTGTTCGCGCGGATGAAGAGTTGTTCACGGTGATGCAGTTGCCATCCGATTTGTTGGGACTGAGTATTCATAACGAGTTGTTTTGAAGAAGCTGCTGTTTAAATAGATTTCTTGATCTTTTTTTCGTGGGTCATGGTCGGTTCGAACCGACATTAACGGAGAGGGCTGAGCCTAGAAAATAGACATTATCCGTCCCACTGTAGTACAGTAATCCTGTGAATCCGAGGCATCCTCTCCAGCTGTAGTTCATGTACCAGTCGACTTGTGGCTGCCAGCCACTGGTCATGGTTTGTCCCCAGAAAGAGCCGGTGATGTTTTGTTTTCCATGAGACCCCTCTGTCTGGATCCATCCTTGCGCGGGGGATAACCAGTTCGGATATTCCGCATAATGATAGTTGCCGAAATACAGGCAAGCACCTAGATGACGCCCGTCCTGTCTCAGGAAGAGTGAGTTGATCTTGCTGATCTCATTAAAGATGATATATAGACCGGTGGCGAGATTGCTCAAGGGTTCGTTTCCTGTGTTATAATCGATGATGTAGTACATGCGTAGTGCGATTCGTTTCGCGAGTTTCGCGACATGAGTGTTGCTGGTGTTACCTGCGACCGAGCAGAACGAGTTCTGGATGGCTCCATCGGTTGTCTGCGATTGGAGGTTCTGAGCAAGTCTCTGAAGCCGTGATGCTGTTCTTGGATGGATGCATACCTGGTTGACTAAGCGTTGTGCTTGTTTAACAGTCATCCCCTCAGGGAGCAGATGGTGCCTGTTGAGTTCTATGATCGTGTCGTTGAATATTTTTTGTGTTTCTTCAGTGGACCCAGTGCATGAGAGTTGATTCTTAAGATTATCAAAAATAACACGGACCAATGGGATTTGTTGTTCAGTTAATTGGATTGTTTGAGTCGTCTTTGTCGTGGTGTCCCAAATCTGGTTAGGGATTTCTATTGGTTGACTATCTCCTGATGCTCTTATAGTAATAACGTTTGTGTTTGGTGCGATAACGACACCGAAGAAAAGAATAATTATCCAAAGGATTTTTATGAGGTTCTTTTGATTATTCATTATTCTGCTCCAGGGATGTCATAGGGTGTTTTTGCTGGGTGTCTATCAATCTGGAAGAAATTAAATCGATACGGCGGATCGGTCACAAACCCACGATTAAAGCTAATTAAACCCGGGATGGGGTATGGCAGAATCCGTGGTTTCTCCCAGTAATTCTCGTCCCATATACTGCGGTTGATAGGGCAATTTAAGATCGTGTGAAGGAGCCCAAATCTGAGTGCTATGGTCTGCCTGAAATAAGCTTGTTGGCCATTGCCGATAAAATTGTTCTGACGTATAATCGTATTAGATGTGCAGAAATCAAACACACCAAGTTTTTCATTCTGCGAAATATTGTTCTGAGTAACAATTGTATGATATGATGCTAAAATTCCGACTCCAATTTCATTATCGACGATGGTATTCTGTGAGACAGTATTTGATGCGGAAACCATCACCATGATTCCAAACGGGGATGAAGAAATGACATTGTCAATGATACTGTTATTAAATCCGCTCAATCCGATATTCCCTTCTGTATTACTGATGATACGATTATGGGTAATTATGTTATAGCCGGTGTTTGAGGATATCGTCTCGAATGGATTCCCATAATATGTCACGATGCCAGCCATGTTATCTGCTATGATATTATCCATGATTTTGTTGTTATTTGATGCGATGATAATGCCATTTCCTTCTGTGTAATTCCGAATGGTAAATCCTTGTATTGTCACATTATCGTCTGTAATATTGATTGCATCTCCGATGCCGGTTCCCTCGATACGGGTTGTGTATTTGTCTTCTCCAAGGAGACGAAGCGTTTTATTGAGAATGATGCTCTCCGGATAGATTCCATTGAAAACAAGCACGGTACCATTTGTATCGACAGAGTCGACCCCTAATTCTATGGTGTTGAAATGATTATATCCCCATCCTGGTATGGAGCTATTGTAGTCATCATCGACAAAGACGAGTGGTGGAATGTTTGGTCGTTCCATGATGATTTTTGTATACCCTGATAAACGTGATGATTCATCATATGCCGCGATGGTAATGTTTTTTGGTGGAAGTTCTCCCTGTTCACTTTGTCGTATCCAGAAGGAGTACTCGCCGTTCCGTCCATTACCTAGTGTATTATCCCCTTGAGTTTCATTAAATTCGACATTCTCTTCTTCCCAGAGTAAGGATACATTAGAGTATTTTAGAGCCTCCATATCCATATCTTTAATGGTGACAGTTAATTTAAAATCGAAGCCCCAGGCAAAGGAGTCCACGCTTGGATGGACAAACGACCCATTGATAATGTGGATGGTCTCCCAATCTGCTCCCCATTCGGGCCATTCTATCCACAAAATGATTTCTCCTGATTGTTTTGTCGGTGTCATGATATAATTCCAATCTCCTTGTGATCCAACATGATAGAGTGTGGTTTCATTGATAGGATAAAGGATGTCTCCATAGACTGTTATGCTTGTCCAGTCCTCCCCGGGATCATCTCCGTAAAACTGTGTGATTTCTGAATCATTTACTCCCTGGATCGTGAAATTGATGGTGAGTGTTGGTGTGATGCCGGAGCCTGGGATGTATGAGGGGATATCGACTTGTTCATCGGTTGGGTCCCCACTCCCGTCGTCGTTGATGATAAGGTCAACCACCTCATCAATCGGAGTGTTCTTTTGAATGGAGGTAGAGAGTGCTGGGCTGATTATCGACCCGATGAATAAAAGAATGATACAAGATGCAAAAGCCTTGCTTCCTGTTGAATAGTTTTTCATGTTTTTCCGCCCCATTCTATATTTATAACTAATCTCTCCTATAATAATATTATTGCTTGAAAAAATTGGGCTGGC
>WSSedL1B2DRAFT_1000028_pt1 | contig 28886 bp, 23 predicted proteins | sample WetSurSiteL1Bulk_FD_9470 | JGI IMG/M metagenome (IMG submission 9470)
GGAAATTATGGAAATTTTCTATTTCAACATCATATAAAAAATTTGAATCAGAAATTACCGGGGTAATCTGTTTTATCCTATCAAGAATAAAATCTCCAAATATCTCAACTCTGGGGTTTCTTTGCTTTTTCAACACATTTTCTAGTTTAGTTTGTTTTCTCGTCAATGAAAATCCAATACATTCAGCGAATCTTTGTGCATATGATGATCGGATGGAAAGATAATGAATATCAAATACCGGTGAACGATTCTGTTTCGCGTAGAATGATTTTGCTACTCCACCAGCGGGTTTATTTTTTTCTTCTTTAATCCGATAGAATATGCCAAATCGAAGCAGTTGAAAACCAATGTCTTCGAGGAGTTTCCTATTTACCGAACTGCATGTGACATGAAGACGATTCTTTTCAACAGATCCATCACCTGCAAAATACCCTCGCAAAAGTTCTTTTATTTTCGATGTCGGAAGTCGTACAAATTGAGGTGGAATTTTTTTATTCTTCGCGTTACTCCCTAAACCAAGAATCTTGGTGAAGAACTCATAAAGCAAACGATTTGAGATTGTTATCGCATTCTTGCCTATACAAGTATGAACTTGGAAGACATCATGAATACAAGTGATGATATCGGAACGAATCTCTTGTTCAGTCGCAGCAAGTGATACCTGATAACATAGTTTTTTTGTTTGTCGAGCGTATCCCTCTGCTAGATAGTATCCACATAGACGTAGTAGAGATTCGTTTACTGGGATCATCCTTGGAATTTTCGTATCATCGCGTTTCACTCCTAACCAACATTTTTTTGGAATCGCTTGGACATCTAGATTACATAACTTTATTAGTCGAATGAGAACGGAAAGTGGGATGCTATCTCGATAGATATAATCTGAGAATGTTTTTTTATTTAGATTTAAAAGTTTTATTGCTGATGATAACCCACCAAGTTTTTTAATGCATTGTCGCGTGAATGCTTCTATTCCTCGAATAACGACATCATTTATTTTTTGTTGGAGAATTTCAGTCAATAAATCAATGCAGATAATATCATTTTCCTCTTGCTGTACTACTCGTGATGTTAGAAGATGATCTTCAGGAGTGATCTCGATGACTTTCTTATTTGTAAGTTTATTGTTTTTCCATACTACCATTCTATGAGCGGGTGATGAGGTAAAGGTTCTACCTGATTTCAATACAACTTTTACAAGATGCCGTGGTGCAGGTGTCCTAAGGACCGAAAGTATTTTTTGGATTTCTGTTCGACCAGAATCAAGATCGCAGGAAAAGGTATGGGTATTTTTCATTTGCTTCATTGTTGTGCCAAATGAATCGACCACATGTTCATGAGCTGGGGTAGAATCATATAATTCTTGAAGAGATATCTTTGCAGGTCCTACAACGTCAGCAAGATAAAGAGTTGTATCTGGTACAAGACAATTCCTCCGTTTTGTCGCATGGAAGAAAGGATGCATAAAGCAGACTTGTGCTGAAGTAAATCCGATGATACGACCGAGTGCTCCAGCGGAGGTGTGTGGTGCGAGTCCAACAACGAGATGTCCAACGATATCCTGGTTTTTCTTCACCTTATAGAATCGAGGAACATCATAAAACTTCGTCAATAAATCATCAATAAATTTTGACACTTGCACAAAATACTCAGCACAAGAATCTGAAACGATAACGTCCTGGACTTTCAATTCACATATCTGTTCTTCAGATTGGAGCTCATTTCCTAAATAATCTTTTATGTACCCGAGTTCTTTCAATCGTTTCAAGGGCACACCGATTTCTCTCGGTTTAAAATGAGTTAAGGGAGCGTCGGTCATATCGAACCGGATGGTCCCGTCTTTGAACACATAGACGTTATGTTTAGCCCGAAGGATGCCTTTCTCGAGTGGTTCAGGGGTCTTATGTTTCGAGATCGTCCCAATGACTCCTTTGATGGTCTCTGGGAGGATATGTTCTTTAAGGTTCTTTTGTGCTTTTTCGAGTTCTTCAGAAAGGTTGATCTGTTGTTTCTCCAGTTTCCCTTCGATGACTTCAGTGTGAGTCCCGCAGGTGCAGATCAGATGAAATGTGATCGTATGACAGTTTGGGCATCGTCGTTTCCCTACTTCTACCTCGATGGTGACGTTCTCTGCAGCGTTTTTCACAAGACGTTGATTTCCCCCGTAATCTCCTAGGGGGAAGAGGACGTGTGGTGGTGGTCGCATTTTCCGGGGAGATGCTTTTTCTGGTCGACCCATGCGAGTGCCGATGCGGAACGGTGCACGAGGCCGGATGTGTACCCCTGCGAGTGCTGATACGAATGTAAGAGTTGTTTCTCCCTCGGAGCGTTTCCTCCATCGGTCAGTCGTTACAATGGTCCCTTCTTTAATGTCAAGACCACAGCAACGGATCAGGGGGTAGGCGTACTGGGTGATTCGCAGTGTTCCTTCCCGTTGGGTATGGAGTACTCCTAGCTCGATAAGGATGTTTTTTATTTCTTGGTTATTAGGTAAGAGAAGTGTCAACGGTCCGTCAGTGAGAAGTGTACCTTGATCTTTGATGTACGTCATGAGAGTCACTTGATCGGGGATTGGGAGATCATGCCAGAAGAGGTTCACGGTTGGATGGAGAGGCACCTGGTATCGTTCAGAGAGAAGAAACGCATCGGTTGGTGTGGGCTGGTGAATGTCCAATGTTCTTCCGAAGTCCTGATTGATTTTCTGTTGGAGACTCTGTTCTGTTTCGATGAGAGCAGTATAGGTGTTGTTTGGTGGGTTGATGCCAAGGATGTTCTGGAGTTCTTGAACCCACCATTCATAGACATAGGATGCGTCGGGAAGGTACGCGTTGTTTTCGATGAACTCCCCGAAGGGAATGAGGATCTCACCAAGGTCAATGATTTTTTTGATATCGCTACGGATGTCCTTGACGTCATTGATCTGGATGAGGTCTCCGTTCTGTAACAGGACGATAGGACCTTCGATTTGATCGCAGGGTGTGCCAATCGTTCCTTTCCCTGGTCGTTCGGTTTTCATCTGCGTGCCGACCGTAATGAAGCTATCGAGGATGAACATGGTCGCAGGGCTGATCGCCGTTGAGGCTAGTCCCGCGGTACGTGCCCGCCCGTATCTCAGACGAAATCCTCCTTTCCTGGAGGGATGAGACAGTACAGGTCTACCTGCGATAACCTCACCAATGTATTTGTAGGAGGGGGGAATCATCGGGATCTCCCCACTCTCTTTGGTGGGTTCTACTCCTTTGTTGACGAATGGTTCGAGGAACTCCCAGCCCGGGAGCTTCATCTTTTTAATGTGTTTATTGATCTTTGGTGCTTTCAGGCACAGACCTTCAGCAATGACAAGACAAGCACCTCCTCGTAAACGGTTGGTCCCAACCCGAGGGAGGTCTCGATATCCCGCGACTTCCTCATCCTCGGTTCCTTCACCATTGATGCAGATCGGGCAGTTCTTCATGATGAGGTCGATTTCATCGACCGAGGGAAGATATTGCAGGTGCTGTACACGTTTATATAAGGGGATTTCTTCTTTGAGCCGTTCGATTTCCCCCTGCGTGGCGATATACCGACCGATACCAAGGTCACGACGGACGACATCCGCGATCAGGACGCTCATCGCCTGACCGGTTCCTCCTGCGCTTCGGATGGGTCCTGAGAAGTATAAGTCGACGTAGTTAGTGCCATCGTTGTTCCGACCGACTCGTACCTCTGCAATACCTTCAAGCGGAGCTACAAGGACTCCTTCAGTGAGGATAGCAAGCCCTGTTCTGATCGCCTGATCCAATGCTTGTTCTATCGTGTCGAAGCGATACGTTTTCCGATCTGCAATCATCCGTGAGATCTCAAGTGAAACCAATTCTCGATTGCCGATTTTGTTGGTTGCTTGTCTGATTTTCGGGGCGATCCCCTCTGGTCCAACGAGTTGTTCGACGCGGGCGGCAAGGTCAAGGGCTTGGGGGATTTCCACGGTTAGCTCAGGATCGCATCCTTTACGACGTGCAGCGTTCGCAAGAGCATAACATGCGTCGATATCCTGCTGAAGCTGTTGAAAATATGCACGCATAGCTGGACTTGCAGCGATATCTCTGGACGTCTCCCCATCCATAATTCTCATGCTCTGAAAATAAACAATTTCTACATGGCGGTGACTCACTTAAAGGTTTGTGTTCTTATAGATAAAAAATAGAAGTATATCTTTCTTTTTTATTTATATGGTTGTTTTGCTGAAATCCATGGCGGTGGCACTACCGGTCTTCAAATCGACGAGAGGGAGTTTTGCAGAATCCGGGACGAAATTCATCATCTTTTGGTAAGACGTCTGTGACTGCCAGCTGGAGGCGTTGATGAGGGTGACACCACGATAATTGTCAATCGATGAAGTGTGGACATGACCGGTGACGAAGATATCAGGAACCTCATTAATGAGCATATAATCCACATGCTCTGGGGCTAGAGGGGTATACCCCCCGTAGGTCGGAGCGAGGTGCCGTTTCTTCAGCATGAGCTTCATGACCTCCGTTGGCTCGTTGTAGTTCAGGGATTGAATGTTCGTGGAGTAGTCTAGCAGGCTTTGTCCATGGTAGGATAGGATATTTACACCATGGAGCGAGAAATAGGAGGGATTTCCGATGAAAATGAATTCTTTTCCGGAGAAGAGATCACGTATTTCTTTTTCAAACGCTGGTTGTGGTTCCGCGGGTCGTACCGCATCATGATTCCCTGGTTGGAGCAGGATCGTGATATGGTCAGGGATGTATTCAAATTGCTTGGCAAGCGCCTGGTATTGATCATAGATGTTGCTGATAGAGAGTTCTTTTTCCTGGTTCGGGTAAATGCCGATACCGTCCACGAGATCACCAGGGAGCACGAGGTATTTGAGTTTGCTGGCAACATCTCGTTGCCTGAAATTCCCAAGGTCCCCATTGATCCAGCGGAGAAACGCATTCCATTCAGAATCCATGAACATCTTGCTTCCGATGTGGACGTCGGAGAGGAACGCGACACAGAGGGGCGGTTCTATCCGCTTTCTGTCTTGATGCATTTTTATGTCAGGGTAGATGATGTTTTGAAGTATGATGAGGTCTTTATTTTTGCTGATTTTTCCAACCACCCCGATGACCTCATCAAGCATCACCTCACTAGCTAGCTGCATTATCTCTGTGTTGCTTTTCAACGCCATGAGCGCTGCAGAGCCGGTGTCGTCCTCGATTTCGATGAGGCGATGACCATTATGGGTGGTTTTGACGTTTTTCACGATGCCGATGAGTTGGACATCAGTCATGGTTTTCTTTATCCGGTCGATGGGGATGAATTGAGAGATCTCTCGTCGTTGGCTGGTGAGGATTTTTCGGATCCCCTGGTAGCGTTCTCTGAAGAGGGTGACGAAATCCTGGGTGGTTCCCTCGCTGCTTCGTTTCCCTGTGATATCATTGATGATGCAAACTTCAGAAGTGTATTCCTTTGCGAGTGGCTTCCAGCTTTTCACGGTTTTTAGGTCAAGGGGCTGGAGTGGTTTTTTTTCCTCTTGAGGTGGTTGTTCTTCTTCGGTGTCTTCTTCGTCTTCTTCTTCGTTGACCTCTTTTGGGAAGCTTGATTTATTGTATATTTTTGAGAGCATCTTTTTTTGGAACTCCTTTTCAATGGTTTTTTCGACCCCAGGTATTGGTTGTGGCAGGGTTTGCGGTGGTGGGATAGTCAGAGGGGTTTCAATCAGTTGCTGGGTTGATGATTCGATGTTCTTTATGGCATCTAGTTCGAGGAATAAGGGATATTCTCTGAGGTTTTTTATGAGGAATGCGGCGAAATCATCTGGTTTTTCTTTTGAGCGGATATAGGTGAGTGCATCGGGGAGGACGAACGTCCCATGATCTGAGAAGAGTTTGAGGATGGATTCCATTATCTCGCCCATAAAAATATTTTCAAGGGTCTGTATAGGGCATGTTGTTTTTAGTGTTATGGTTTCCTTGTCATGGTGTCTGTGTTTTTTTTCTTTTTTTGTTGTCTTCCGAGTGTATTGAAAGATTTAAGAGAGTGAAGCTGTTAGGTGGATGTTATGACGCAGATTTCTACGGCAAAACAAGGGAAGACGACGGTGCAGATGAGGCAGGTGGCGACAGCTGAGAAGACGTCTTTGGACGTGCTCCGTAGGAGGATCGCTGCTGGTCATATCGTCATTCCCTGTAATCCGATTCATGCGCCTTCAACGCTTGGAATCGGGGAGGGTCTGCGGGTGAAGGTTAATGCGAATATCGGGACGTCCCGTGAGTATTGTCATATAAACGAGGAAGTGGAGAAAGCAAAGGTCGCAGTTACCGCTGGTGCCCATGCGGTGATGGATTTATCCACGGGTGGTGATCTTGATGCGATTCGTCGTCGGTTGTTGAAAACTGTGCCTGTTCCTTTTGGGACGGTCCCTATTTATCAAGCAGGGATTGAGGCAATTGAGAAACGCGGCTCGATTGTTGAGATGACTAGCGATGATATGTTCTCGATGGTGGAACATCAGGCGAAACAGGGTGTTGATTTTGCGGTCGTCCATGTTGGTATTACTAAAGTAAGTGTAGAGCGTCTTCGGAAACAACGACGACTCATCCCCATGGTCTCCCGGGGGGGATCATTCCACATGGCATGGATCCTGCATCATGATTTGGAGAACCCGTTCTACAAGGACTTTGGGTATCTTTTAGAGATTGCGAAACGGTATGATCTGACGCTCTCCCTTGGTGATGGGATGCGGTCTGGCGCGCTTGCTGATTCGAATGATCGGGCGAAGCTCCAGGAGTTGTTGCTGGTTGGTGAGCTCGTGGAGAAGGCACGTAATGCAGGGGTGCAGACCATGGTGGAAGGGCCTGGTCATATGCCTCTTTCAGATATCCAAGCGAATATTCAGGTGATGAAGACGGTGACAAACCATGCTCCCTATTTTGTCCTGGGGCCTTTGGTGACCGACATCGCCCCAGGGTATGATCATTTTGTTGGTGGAATCGGTGGTGCGTTCGCGGGGTTCTGTGGTGCTGATTTCCTTTGTTATGTGACGCCAGCGGAACATCTATGCCTTCCGGATAAACAGGATGTCCGGGATGGAGTGATCGCAACTCGGATCGCCGCGCATGCTGCTGATCTTGCGAGAGGAATCGACAGGGATGTCGATGCGTCCTTCAGTCGTGCCCGGGAGGCTCTTGATTGGGAGAAGATGTTCAGACTCTGCATCGATCCAACCAAAGCCAAGGAGTATCGGAGGAAACGATCGCCATCGGAGGATACCTCAGCTTGTTCCATGTGTGGGAACCTTTGTGCCCTGGAGCTGGTGAAAAAATACTTAAAGAAAAAATAAAGAAAAAAAAAAGGGGGGATTCTGGGTTGTATCTACTCCTCATCCTTCTGATGTGATGATGACGAACGGCCCTATTTTGAATCCATTGAAACTCTTGATGAGACCCGGTTGGTTCTCGGGATACACGGTAATCATGATATGGATCCTCCCCATCCCAAAGAAATATCCTTGGCTTTGAATGGTTGTTGATGACCCAGCATGTAGATTAACAATAATCCCTTGAGCTACCGTCTTCTCACGGAGCTGTAAGGGACCCCATGAGACGTTTATCCAACAACGCACAAGCACGCAATCGTAATCCCCGACGTTATTAATAGTGGCTTTAATGCCCATCGAAAACAGTGGTGCAGTGATGTTAATCTGAGGTGGCTTGAGCAGGAAGAGAGTGACAGTTGTGGTGGAACTAGCGATACGAGTTGGTGTGAAGGTAGTATCTTTTGCTGTTAAAGTAACATTGAAGGTCCCCACATCATTATAGAAATGGACGGGATCTGCGTTCAGTGGAATGGAGATGCTCGTATTTCCATCACCGAAATCCCACAAGTATTGTGTGAAAACGGTTCCATTGGTGACATTTCCATGGAAACGAACACCATTGGGGAAATATTCATATTGCATCGGCCACCACCAACTGTATGGACCTCCCGCATTGCAGGTGAAATTAGTCCCGGTCCCCTCAGCAATCACTTCGATATCATCGATACTAAACTCCTGGACATCTGCAGATGCTGTTGTATTGCTATAGTATTGGAACGCAATCTTTACATTGTTCTGCCCGATGTAATCAGATAAATCGATAGGGCTTTGATCTAGATAATTCGTATTGTACCATTTCCAGTCGGTAAATGGATTCGGTGGCACCCCCATGCTCATATCATCGAAGCTCCAAATGTTCGTCCAGTTTGCTCCACCATTCGTTGAGATGCTGACATTAAATTCGACATAGCGTTTGAACACAGTCGTAAAATAACAGGTGTACCAATGGAAATTTAACGAGATGGCTGTATAGTTTGGGTAATTATTGAAATTGAGACTTGGGGTGATGAGCCATTCGTCCTGCACATCGTCACTATCTTCACGATGGATAGTACCGCAGAATGGTTCCGTATATGGTACTGATGAGTCGATATACCATGTTTCGTCAGAGTTGGTCTGCTGTAGAGACCAATCTCCTGCGTCACCTGTTGGGGGCATATTCCCATCCGTGAAATTTTCATCTAAAAGTAGGAAATTTGTCTCTGACAAAAATTGAGATGCTCCTTTTTCAGATAGGTTTTTCTGAATGTGCCTATCTGATTTGTTAATTGCGGTTATTGGTGCTGAGAGCGAACAACCAATAAGAACTGAGATTGTTACCAGCATACACATATTTTTTAAAATATTTCGTTTTCTGATTATTTTTTCCATAATGGGTACTCCTCCCGTTAATTTTTCTTTAAAATCAATATTACATAACTCTATTTAAATCATTTCATAGGGATTTAATTGTAACTTTTGTTACAATATATTTTTCTGAAAAAAAATCTCTTTGGACGACCGTCTGATTCCACTACGATACACTTTTTTTTCTCAAAAACAAACCCTATAAAAAGGAACAAATGATTCGTGGGACCCAATGACTGAGAAGAAAGACTCTGAGAAAAAAATGATCCTCCCTGTCTTCATTATGGGATGTTTCTTTATCATCATCGACGGGTTCGCCTTGCTGATGAAAAACCTCTTCCAACCTACTTTTGAAGACGTCAATAACCCAGTCAACATCCTGTATATCTTTGTGATTATCATTGTTATGACCGTCATCATCCTTCTCATCGCCCGCTACTGGAAGAAAGAAGTCATCCAGGTGATCATCCTGTTCGCCATCGGATACACCGCTTTTTTCATTTTTGTGCCACTCCTCAGTTTCCTACCAGACATAGTTTGCCTGGGTGTTTCTATCCTCCTTGCCATCATACTAGTGATAACATTGTACAAATTCCCTGAATGGTATGTTATTGACATTTGTGGCGTCATCGTCGGTGCAGGAGCAATCGCTATCTTTGGGATCTCCTTAAGCATCCTCCTGGTCATCATCCTGCTTATTGTCTTAGCCATCTATGATGCGATATCGGTGTATCAGACAAAACACATGATCGATCTTGCAGACACGGTTATGGATCTGAAACTACCTGTGCTCTTGGTCGTCCCAAAGATACGACAATACTCCTTGATTATAGAAACGAAGAGCCTGAAGGAGACGCTCCAGGAGCATGAGGAACGGGATGCGTTCTTCATGGGACTAGGGGATATCGTAATGCCTGGTATCCTGGTGGTGGCTGCGTATCAAAACATCCCCAATGGATTACCTGTCGCTCTATCAGTTCTTGCTGGGACACTGGTCGGGTTCTCCATCCTCATGACCTTTGTAATAAAAGGAAAACCTCAGGCGGGTCTACCCTTGCTCTGTGGCGGTGCGATCCTCGGGTACCTCGTCTCCAGCTATGTCTTCTTTGGGGCTCTGGTAGGACTTGGTTTTTAATAATCCGTCTGGAAATGGTTCTGCTCACACCAGACCTTCCGGTCCAGATGGGTTAACGGTTTGTTACATACCGGGCAGGTGACTTTTTCCAAAAAATGCTCAAGCCAGATGTCTCGTACCTGCAGGACATCTTCTTTCTCAATGCGCTGTAATATCTTTTTTTCCTCAGCGTTTTTCACCAACTTTGTCAAATGAGAAAAGTTAATCGAATCATCCTTTTTGATCTGCATGTAGTCCAGTGGTCTGATGCTTGGTGTCTGTGTTTGTTTTTCTGCCCGATGTCGCAGCAGGATCGCTGCAAGGATTACCCCACTGGCGAGTCCGCCAAGGTGCGCGAAATGAGCGGTGCTGTCCTGGACGGAGAACATCACAATGACGGTCTCAAAGACCGCAAAAAGAATGGTCGCGTAGATGACCTTGATACGCATGATAAACATGATGCCGATGGGTACAGGCATCATGATCTCGTCTCTTGGATAGGCATAGGCAAAGGCTCCAAGGATACCAAAAATAGCACCGGATGCCCCAATCAGGGGAACCGCTGAGTCGATGTTGAGAAGTGAATGTGTGAGTGCACCACAGATGCCCGTGATGAGATAAATAAGGATGAATTTCTTAGGCCCGATACGTTGTTCGAAGGCGATACCCATGAAGAAGAATACAAACATGTTCCCAAGGATGTGTAAAAAGTCACTATGCACAAACATCGAGGTAAATAGCGTGTAGAGGTTCGGGAACATCTCTAGGGATAGATAGATTGGTCGAAACCCGAGTTCATTGATGATTTCTGTTCGGAAGAACAGGCTTAAAAGAAAGACGAAGAAATTCGCGATAATTAGCGAATAGGTAAGCGTTATTTTTTTTAGGAAAGCAACGACGAGTGTCCCGATCATGATGGCAATCGCAACCAGTGAAATCCAGGAGGGCTCAAGAAATACTAGGTCCATTTTCGTTTTCTCCAATCTCGTGCGATCAGTACGAGAGTGATGCAAACCACTACGGCAATCAGTACGAGGTATTTATAATCTGCCCACGAGAGAATCGAAGCGTTGGTTTGAGATGCGTCAAGCCGCCAGTCAGAGAGAAACACAGAAGCGTAATACATCGCCACATCTTGGTTTGTCACCAGGAGGCCTGCCTCCCTGTTCTTTCTGATCGACTGTTCATTCCAATTGATACTTGAGATGAGAACCGTGGTGTTGTCGATGACCATCCCTTTGTTATGTATTGTGGTGAACGGAGACCATACACTGGAGATGAATTTTACTTGAATACCAGCTTCTTCAAGGAACTCCTTGGTTTCTTCTGCCATCGTTACGGTCTTATCGAAATCCATCTGATAATCGAGAATAATCAAGACCTGGACGCCCTCTTGTGATTTATTTACGAGGTGTTCGACCAGTGGACTTGGTGATTCACCCCAGTCTTTGTAGATGTAGAGCTGTTGGATATAGATGGTAGAGGTTGCAGAATCGATCGTATCAAGCAAGGCTTGTTCACTGGTATCCGGAGAAAATACTGGTGTGATTGCACAAAGTCCGATGATGGTTGTTGCGTTGAATTGTGGGTGATACGAACCTGTTTGAATATCATAATCCAGCGTATAATCAGGATAAACTGTCATGTTCATCGCTTCGAGAGGATAACTATCTGTATGCAACGGCTCCCAATCATCCTGAAACACCTGCCAGAACATTGATGCTACCTCTTTGTTTCGAACCACGATCCCCCATTCTCTGTTCCCATAGCTTGGGTTTTTTGGTACCCCTGTTTTCGCCCAATTGCAGCTTTCAACGATCACCGTTTCATTATCAATGAGAAGATATTTCGCGTGGTCGAATTGATACCTTGCTTTCACTTGATGTTCCACGTCACTTACGATAAAACGTATCAGACCACCCTGAGATGCGAGACTCCTTAAGATGAATATCTCCCGGTCATCGATGCCTCCGACGGGAGCCCCCTCCATGAAGATTCTGATTGTGATATTCCGTTTGAGCGCATCAAGGAGTTCCTGATAGAGGAACGGATTTGTGAACTCATACATGTTTAAATCAATCGAATACTGCGCACTGCGAAGCTCGTCTACAATGGTCTCATAACTGTTATCTGGTGAGACAAACATGGTAATCTCCCCGTTGCATGAAATTGTTTGGAGCGGGAAATCTGATTGCCCGATCTGGTAAATTCGATGATGGGACCAATCTGAAGCAGTATCAGTATCAACCCAGGTTCCGTTGATGCAGTTTCTCTTCAGGATGATTCCTTGTCCTGATGGAGGAATCGGTGCTCCATCCCAACCAGAGACGTACTCATCGGTCTCCCCATAAATGATTAGGTCCACGAGTCTATCGGAAGCGCTATATATCGCGACAAGGCCGCCGGTGTTGCTGAAACTGACGGTTCGAAACGTAAGTAACTGGGGGACTGCTGATTGGGAGTCCACCGCGTATTCGAAATCGGGAAGCTGAGATGTTTCCCAGAAAAACGCGGAAGCATTTTTTGTGATGAACCAAGACGTTTGCGGAGGTATTATGATTTGTTTCGGGAAGAATATCTTTGGTCGATCATCAGGTTCTTTCCAGGGTTTATCGGTGACATACCACCCAGAGACGTCAATCGATGTGTTTGAAGGATTAAGAAGTCTAATGTATTCCGCATTGATGTTCGGGTGAGCATCATAATACAGTTCGACAATTAGAACTAAAGGGGTGAAATCCTCGTTGCTTTCTTCAGAGAAGGTTTCGTGAGAAGAGTCTTCCTCAGGTTGCTCCTCTTGAGTCATAGGCACATTTTCGTTCCCAGGGGTTGGGTTGTCACATTCAAAAAAATCACCTAAGGTATCGTCCGTATCGACCTGATGATAGCGCGCAAGACTGTTCCCTTCTGAGACACTGCTGAAAGGACCCCCCGGGACATCCTTATAATCCTCACCCCATTCCATGGCGTCGATGCTGTTACCCTCTCCATCCATGAGTACGATTTTTTCTTGTTGATTGTTCAAACCGTACCCACACAGAGTGCTGTCATCGACAGATACTCTTACCGCGTTATCAGGAATAACGTATATNTNATAGACCGTTGTTCCTTTATCTGTAATGATTGCATAACAACCGGGTGGAATACTGCTCGTACCATCCCCATTTTCTGTATCTGCATGGAGCGTGTCTGTTTCTTTTTCATCCGCTATCATCCAGCCTTCAACGTCGATGGGCTCTGAGGTCGGGTTATACAGTTCAATCCATTCGTTTGTGTTTTCATTTTCCAACGGATGCAACATCACTTCATTGATGAGAAGTGTTTCAAGAGGTGCTGATGTCGCAGGGTGGTTGATTACTGGTAATACAAGACCAGCGCATATACAAAAAAAAATTAGCATATCCACATAGTTTTTTTTCCGAATCATACAAATTTCTCCCAGACGTATATTTATTCAAGGGCGGGGAGGGATTTGAACCCTCGTAGGCGGATCTGCAGTCCGCCACATAGCCACTTTGTTACCCGCCCGTTCAGTTAGTTACGCGTCCGTTTGGTGGTTACGCGTCCTTAAGAGTATCCTGTGAATTCTGTTTATGGTTTTAACTGTTTTGGTCGGATAACTAGATAATACCATTTCAGCTCCTTATTGATGTTAAATGTGTTCTGAAGAATTTTAGAAAAATCTATGCAGCAGAATATGTTGTGCTAGTAATCTTTAGATAGAATATGGTTCCTTGGCTGGTTTCCAGTCAAAATTCACTAATGGAATCCTTTTATGGATCACCATACCCCCGAACTGTCCGGGGATAATCTTTGGTAAAAGGCGTGATTTGTTCCAGTAGTTCTGTTGCCATTTCGAAAAAAATGAGCTAGTGAAAAAGGCTTGCTGTTGATTTTCAAGCAAGTTGTTCTCCTGGATGATGGTAAATACCGTAAATACTAGATTGATTCCAATTGAATTGTTTGTGATGCTGTTTCGTATGAGATAATTTTTAAACATCGCTGCTTGAATCTCAATACCTGACCCTTCGCCATTCCCTTGGATGATGTTCCGGGTTATCGTCACGTTCCCAGTGATGACATTTACGATACCAGACGAACAATCAAGTATTGTATTATTTGATATAAGGAGTGACTCTGAGGAGGTGATCAGAATACCGTACTCGCAGGATTTCACGCAATTCTCATTGATGTTCACCGCCCAACAATCACTGATATAGATCCCATCGATGAATTCGTTTCCCTGGCATTCAACAGTGAATCGTCTGAACTCCGCGCTGGTGTCATCGATATGGACTATCTCTGATTTATTGCCTCCAACGATGAATGTCGTGTCCCGGTCTTCACCTACCACGATGATTGATTTGTTAATCAGGATACTTTCGTCATACCGTCCAGCGTAGACGAAAACTGTGTCTCCAGCACTGGCATTATCGATCGCATCCTGAATCCGTGTGTAGTTTCCTAGGCTGCTTCCGCCAACATAGAACCAGGTACTTCTAGAGGTCATATTCGATTGATTCTTTAGGGTCTCTGCGGTGGATGGAATGACGCAGGTTCCTACGAAAATAAGAATGATCCCCATGGTCATGTATTTCTGTTGCAATGAGATATTATTCACGATTGTAAACTCCTTACTCTATTTATATAAGTCTCATCCTTTAAAAATATATCTAAAGATTCTTTCTTTAACCAATGATTGAGATAAACCAGGTTCTTGTTTTGTGTCTCACTCTTATCCCTGGAGCGTCCTCAGATTCTCTCCCACTGCTCCGGTGAAATGTAATCTCCATATTTTTGTTGCGCATCCAACAAACGCTTCTCCTGGTCCTTCAGAACCGTAAAAACAACGGCGGGTGTATCAAGGATTCTTGTGCGGAAAATCATTCCCATCCGTTGGATCTTCGCGATGTTCTCAGGAACCCTAATCGTAAATTGCACCAGGTAGTCTTTCTTCTGATACTGTTTACGCAGAATCCCTGCAAACAATTTCTGGAGATCTCCATAGAGAGGAATGAACCCGGTCGGTGTCCGAATCGCATCCACTTCATCATTGACACGTCGCTCCATCCATTTCAACCAGATTGCTTTATCGTTCTTCTCATTCAACCACGCACCCTGTCTGTCTTTCAGGAAATAATTCACCGAAAAGATACGCGGATGCGTCGGAAGGCATGCTCCGAAATCCAAATTATTCTGAATATACTTACCGATAGGAATCGAGAGGAAATCGATATTCGACATCGGATTGAAGACCCGGACTCCTTCCGTCCCTAAGGTTGCGGCGGTGGTCTCAGACTCAAGACATGCGCCTTTCATGACAATCCCATGGATCCAGTCAAATGATTCCTCGACCGGGACAGACGTATCTGAATCACGTCCTCCGTAGATGATCCCCTGGACCTTCACCCCGAGAGGATCATGGAGATGCGCATCAATATTTGGGAGGATATCTAAACGAAACGTGAACCGGGCGTTCTTATGGGATGCAGGGATCACCTCTCCTTTCTCCTCGACCATCCCATCGAACCATGCTCCAGAAAAATTCACGCCAGCCTTCGGGCGAACCCCTGGTTTCCCATTCCAATACACAGCATTGTCCGGAGTGACTAAGACATTGGAGAAGATCACCTCCGCTGGATGCATCAAGGCATCCCATTGTAACGGGTCGTTCTTCTCATTGATGCCCTCGATAATGCCAAAGATCCCAGCTTCGACATTCACCGCGCGCACCATCCCATCAATGATGCGCAGATACGCGATATCATCACCAATAATTTTTTCTCCATTCATCATCGCAGTCGAGGTCTTCCCGCACATGGATGGGAATGCTCCAGTAAAATAACTGATTCGCCCCCTGGGTCCTGTGACACCCATCAGCAACATATGCTCCACGAGCCATCCTTCCTCAGCACACTGATGTATCGCCAGACGCATCGCCAGTTTCTTCAATCCAAGGCTGTTACCGCCATACTGCGTATTCATGCTATAGATAACCTCGTCCTGAAGATCGATATAGACCCGTCTCTTCTGCCTATTTTTACTCACAAGCAACCCAAGACCTGCCTCTTCGAGTTCCCCTTGGGAATGAACGAATTTGTAAAAGCGTGCGTTACTGCCTTGTCTGAGAAACTCTTGATAGCCTTGTCGGTACAGAAGATCTTCACTATGAGCGACATATGCGGAGTCCGTCAGCTGGATGCAAGGGATCGAGAATGGTGAATGGGCCGGTCCAAGACAGTAGAATTTGATGAAAAGCTCATGACCCGCCATGATGTTCCTCATGATCTCTGATAATTCCTTCAGTCCTTCATCCCGGTTCATCGTATTCAACTCAGGTCCAAGGGTTGTTCCTGGTGGTAACAGGAATTTCGTATGAGCTTTGTCTCTTGCTTGGTCGTAGGATCCATCGAAATGGATTGTATGACCCTCGGTGGCAAGTTTTTTTTCCTCATGATTGTGTAACGCTGCTTCCCTGGTGTACTGCAGGTCCTCGTGAGAATCAGTGCCGACGAAGACGCTTTTCGGGTTACAAATCTCCATAGACGAGGTAATGAACTGAGTAATCCTTGGATTGTTCAGTTTCATTAATTTTTGATAATCCTTCTTAGATAAACGGTCTTTCAGCAGGACAAGCGTGTCTTGTGTCACCTACATTCCCCCAGTATTTCTTTCACAAAAACACCTCAAATCGATATCGTCTCTCAATATTTAAAACAGGGTGAAACGATGAAAAACAATAGGTTCAATCCCCTGTTGAACAAATCTTTTTTTTCCCATGGCGAAGAAGTGATTCTCTTTCTTTTCGATATACCTTCCATTCGAAAACATAATACAGGATATTTAGCATCGCAACACTACCAATCAGCAGTACATATTTGTCCATATGAAGCGAGAATTCATACTCATTCCAAAACGTGGTCATCACCAGACCACCCCCAAGCAACCCAAGCACCCATATCATAGTCATGAAAGTAACACCAATGTTTAGGACGAATCGTTTCGTCTCACCCTTTTGGTAATAGGAACCAAGTTGTGAAAGCAGGACAATCACGAGTGCGGTTGGGATCACCCAATAGATACGTGCATAAATCCGGGCTGAGGGGATCTCTGGGTACTCTGTAAGGATCAGAAGAAGAGAACAGAGAGGGATAATGAAATAGATACAGAATGCAAGCCAGGCTTTTGGTGCGACGTAATGTTTCTTATGTGACATACTCTATGCCGACCTCCTGAATGCGGAACACGGGAGTGTTTCCTTCAAAACCGACAAGGAACGAGACGGTGAACTCAACAGCACCATCGATGATGAGGAGTGGTGTGATGATCTGGCAGCTGATGTTTTTCACCGACTCTGAATAAGCGGTGATTGTCAGATTGAAGACAAACCCGTTCCCAGAGGAAAAATAAATCTCCGGAAGGGACAACAATGAAAAGATATCTGATATCGTTGTGATCGATTTGTTCTCTGTGATGTTGAAGAGGGTACAGATGCCTTGTATACCAGCCTGGATGGTTCTATTATCTGAGAGATTCAGCGGTGGTTGGGTCCAAGGGATATCGATTGCTTCGTTGGCGGTGAACTCTACTAACCCGAACATGTAGAGTGCGTCGATATCCAGGAGTAGTTGCAGTGTCGTGTTCTTGTAGATGAGGCTGAACCAATCGAAAAATGAGATGGTGTCAAGGTCAATGGGTATCAGTAGATCAAAGGTGGTATTTGTACCTCGCAGGACAACCAATCCTTGTTTTTCATAGGAGACAAGAGGTGTTTTATCTTTATTTACAAGCTGTGCGGATATGTCGATGTCGCGGATGTCATAGGCGCCTTGATTTCGTACAGAAAACGATGTGCGAAAAAGGATTTCTTTTTCTAAAGGGTCGATGGACCATTGGAGTTCATCTTCTGAAGGAAGTGTCACAGAAATACCTTTTGTCGCAATTGTAAAAAGATTCCCGATGGTAAGAGATGCTACCAGACCAGCCATTATAAGGGCAACGACTCGTAAGTAGGTGAGTTGTTGCCGGTTCATTAGTCGTCCCCCACTCCAGTGGTTTCAATTGTTTTATCAAAGGATTTTCTATGAGTTGTTTTTTGTAGAATGCCCTTGTGGGTATCAATGGTGTATTTTTTCTTGTGTTTCTGCAGGAAGAAGAAATTTATTAGCACAAGGAGAAACACCCCGGAGGTGCAGCCTTTGTTCTTGCTTTGGAAAAAAGCGGGTTTAGCATGATGCGATGTGTTGGCCAAGTGCCGGTACCTCCCTACTCATTCTATGTTACTCTTTGTCATTGCTATTATTAAGATATATCGAAGCATCTTTCCAAAATGATAAAATGCCATCTAAAAAATCCTAAAAATTTGTTGAGGACAAGGTGACTTTTGTTCAACCCGAAGCTGTTTCATCGTTTCTATGGACGCTGAGAATCAGAAAACGATGGTCTACGAATATGACGCGGCGTACATTTTAAAAATCCTTATATATAATTCAAGAGTTCTTTGTTTTCAAGACGGGGGAGACTATGAGTGGACTATTCGGTGTCGTAAGCAACAACAACTGTATTTCAAGCCTGTATTATGGAACTGATTATCATACACATCTGGGAACGGAATATGGTGGAATTGCATTTATCGAAAAGAACGGACTGCCGGTGAAGAAGATCCATGATATAAAAAACTCGCAATTCAAATCAAAGTTCTACGAAGGCTCTGATAAAATCAAGAGTCATCTAGGAATCGGGGTTATCTCTGATAGCGACCCTCAGCCGTTAACGTTTGAAAGCAAGTTTGGTGCNTTTGCCATTTGCTGTGCCGGTCTTGTCGCCAATAAAGAGACCCTCGCGCGCGAACTGATTGAAAAAGGGATGACGTTTAGTGAGATCGACCGGGGCGACATCAACACTACGGAACTGGTCGCTCATTTGATTAACGAGGGAAAAAGCATCACCTACGGAATTGAACGGATGTATGATAAGATCATCGGCTCGATTTCACTATTGCTTCTGACAAAGAAAGGGATTTATTGCGCACGGGATCGAAATGGGGTGACACCGCTTGCGATTGGTCAGAAAACTGGAGAAATCGCCGTTGCCAGTGAAACCTGCGCGTTCCCCAACCTGGGATTTACGGTGAAGAAGTATATGAATCCGGGGGAGATTGTTTTTATCAGTAAAAATGGTCTTGAGGCGAAAAAGAAAGGCCGCCCGCACAGCAAAATTTGTGCGTTCCTGTGGGTATACACTGGGTTTCCTGCCTCCACCTATGAAGGAATCAATGTGGAGAAAGTACGGGAGAACTGTGGGATGTTCCTCGCGAAACGGGATACCGTCAAAGCGGATCTTGTCTCGGGGATCCCAGACTCTGGTGTTGCTCATGCGATCGGGTATGCGATGGAATCAGGGATGCCATATCGTCGGGTGCTGATCAAATACACGCCAGGATATGGTCGGAGTTATACACCTCCGTCCCAGGAACTACGGGATCGTATCGCTTTAATGAAGCTTATTGCAAACGACGCGATTGCACAGGGAAATAAGGTCGTGCTCTGCGAGGATTCTATCGTACGGGGAACCCAACTGAAGAATTTCACAGTTACAAAGTTGATGCAGGCGGGTGCGAAAGAGGTCCATGTACGACCAGCCTGTCCGCCCTTGATGTTCCCGTGTGTGTATAACCTGTCGACCCGAACGATCCAAGAGCTGGTCGCCCGGAGAGCTATTCGGGCACTTGAGGGAAAGGATGTAGAGGACGTCTCTGAGTATCTCGACCCTGCCTCTGAGAAATATAAAAAGATGGTGGAGTGGATCAGAAAAGACCTTGGGGTGACTTCCTTGCAGTATCAACTACTAGATGATATGATCCAAGCGATTGGGCTGCCAAAGGACCGCTTATGCCTGTATTGTTGGATTGGTAAAGGTGTTCAGAAAAACCTGCAGTCGTACCAGGATGTGAAAAATCAAGAAGTCCTTGAGTGCCAGTAGCCTTCCGGGACTCTTTCTGGTCTTCAATCACTTCTGCGCTCCAAAAAACTAAGAGGTAACAGAGGATTCTTTTATTGATGGTATGCACTTTGAGGATATTAGCGTAGAAAACTATTTCGTAATGTTCTTTGCAGGGATTGCATTATTATTAAACGTAATATTCTACATCATCAAAGGTGATATGTATTTAACTCCACGATACACTCAAGGAACAACGGGTAAAGAGAGAAGAGAATCCATTTGAATTTTGGATGGTTGTTGGTGTTTTTCTTGTAATAGGATTGTTTCTCGTAATTATACGTAGTTATCGTAGTGTATTTGTTAAATGATGGTAAACAATTAAGGGATTTCTCTACCTTTCATCTGATGCCTGATGTAGCCCCAAGATATTTTTTCTTCATATCCTTCTTACCATACCTTCGAAGAAACTTTAATAACAATCCAGAGCGTTTCAGGGAAAAAAGAAAAACATCCTTTACGATGACCACCAGAGGAGCCGCGATGGGAAACAGAGGAAGATATTGTCGTATCCTTTTTCCGATAATGTTACTCAGTTTTCTCACGATACTTTCATCACCCGCTCTTCAAGCGGTTGATTATTACGCGGATCTAACCATCACCGTCGATCCCTCCGGGTTCGTCAGCATCAAGGGACTCACAAACTACCCTAACCTTACCATACAGAACACAGAGCAGTACACCTCGAAACAGCAGAGCCACTGGCTTCTCAATATCACCAAACCAGAAATATTCTCCGAGTTCGTCTACGACCTTATCCTTCCGAAAGGATCCTCAATCAGCTACATTCGATCATCAGGATCCATCCGAATAGAAGAAAACCTTGGTGGCCTCCTACTCCGCGGATTCGGGGAGAACGAATCCTTCTCTATCATCATCCAATACCAGATCGACAAACAAGGTGGATCATTCTTTCAGGACAATATCATCTATCTCCTCTTGCTTCCCGCGATACTCATCGTAACCCTCTTGATTATATATTTTTACTTCAAAGAGAAAAACACAACAGGCTCATCGCCTCCGCCTCAAACACCAGAACCTCTTAGGGAACTTCATGGTTTAAATACTCGGCAGAGACAAATCCTACAGTTGCTACAGGAAAGAAACACTCCAATGACACAAACCGACATTCAGAAGGAACTGGAGATTCCAAAGGCATCCGTCTCCCGGAACATCCATGGGTTAGAACGCAAAGGCCTTATCGAGAAAGAACAGATAGGGATGTCCAATCTCATCCGTCTGAAAAAACAATAAACTTTTTTTTATGTCAGTCCCGGGTTGTTCCGCCATGTTCCGGTGAAATTAGATAAGCTGTTTCATCCCATACATATGTAACAGCCATAAAGAAATGGCACAGAAAAAGATGTGAACCCTATGAAAAAAATAATGAATCTCTTACTGGTGCTGATGCTGATGGGCTCGATTCTCTCATTAGCATTCGCAGTTGAGGCAGATGAAGACGACCAGGGAACCCCGATCGATGATGAATCAGATGATCAGGTGAATGAAACTAACTCATCTCATGGTCATCACTTCGACAATGAGACAGCACGTGAAGTCGGAATCATGAACAACTCCCTTGGCGCTCGAATCCGGCTGCTCCAATTAGAAAAAGCGCTTCTGGCCAACATTCTCAAAGGAGTTATGACCGTACAGGTCCTCAAGGGACTGAATGTGACGACCACGGGTCTTGAGAAGATACTTGGGAATCTCAGCGATGTTCTTGAAGACGTCCGGGCAGCTGACCCTGCTGCAAACGACTCCGTCCAGGTCTTCGTTGATTTAAAAAATGAATCAAAGAATCTTACGAAACAATTCAGAGATACACTGCGGTTACTTCTTGATAATGAGACCATTGCAATGATAAAGGAACAGCTCAAGAATATGACTAGTGCTGAGCTTCAGAACTGCACTATGAGACTCCGACATTGGATCAGACAATTCAACCAAAATCAGCTCTACCGTCTCTATGGAATCATTGGGGAGACTAACATATCTCTTCTTAATGAGTATATCAACGGCAATATCAGCTTAGATTTGGTAAAACTGCAGCTACACAAGATGGTCAACCAGATGACACAAGAAAAACGACACATGATCTTCTCAGAGATAAAAGAGGAAAACCTGAAAAAGAAGATTCATTCCCAGGCAATGCTGGAAGACATGAACCACTCTGGGAAAGGAAATGGTCACGGGCGGCCACTGTAAGGTACATTTACTAGGTGTGATACCGTATGAATAAAAAAATAATCTCTCTCCTCTTCCTTTTAATCCTTTTAGTGTCCGTGACTGTATCGTATGCGTATTTCAGTCAACCCTCAACTACTGGTGATGATCAAACGACCCCTGATGTTGACGTTGATGATGATGCCGTTTCATCAGAGATTGANTCAACGTTGCTTGATGAGGGCGAAAGCGTTGAAATCGGGGATATGATTTAGGACGTAAGGATTACCATCCTTCCTTCTCTTTTTTTTTTTGGGATTGTTCTCTTTGAAAAATCCGGTGAATCATTTCAATTACGGTTTTTTTGCCATCACCTTGATACTGACAAAAGATCCTCCGAGGTTCTTCATTTCTCCTTCGGTGACACCAGTCTCTTCCATGAGTGCTTGTGTCCGTGGTTTGTCGATGACAACATCGATTTGATAGGAGGACTCCTCTGTCACGATGATATCGGTGAACCCCGCATCCTTCAGCAACTGGAGATAGCGGTCTTTGTGGATAGCACCTGAGATACAACCGACGTATGCCTCAACAGAGTTCTTTATTTTTTCAGGGAGCTCCTTCAGCAGCACGATATCGGAGACCGCGATCCGCCCCCCTGATTTGAGCACGCGGAACGTTTCCTTAAAGACCTTCTTTTTATCCGGGGAGAGGTTGATGACGCAGTTGGAGATGACCACATCGACAGAGGCGTTGTCCACCGGGAGCTTCTCGATTTCACCGCGACGGAACTCCACGTTAGTATATCCGGCTTTCTTTGCGTTTTTTCTTGCTTTGCTCAACATCTCTGGAGTCATGTCGACACCGATGACCCTGCCGGTGGGTCCTACCTTGTTTGCTGCCAGGAAACAGTCGAATCCTGCCCCTGAGCCAAGGTCAAGGACGATCTCGCCTGGTCGCAGTGAGGCGAGCGCTGTAGGGTTTCCACAGCCCAGTCCCAGGTTAGCTCCCTCGGGAACTGATTGTAATTGTTCGTCGGTGTACCCGATGGTTTTGCTGATCTTCTCTGGTGTTGTTGCTGTTCCGCAGCAGACGTCTATAGATCCGCAGCAGGATGTCTCTTGTTTTGCTATTTTCGCGTATCCTTCTCGTACTTTCTTCTTTATCTGTTTGTCTTCCATATGATTCATCACCTTTGCATTTTTTTTAGAGTATTTCTTTCATGATGGGGCCAAGCATGTTTTTAACCATGGGTTCGATGTCCCCTACCTTGAGTAATGAGAGGCAACAAACCTTCCCGTTCTTCTCCATGGAGATCACAGCGAGTTTATCACCAGCCTTGATGCCTGCTTTTTCTCTGAGGTCCTTTGGGAGGACCATTTGTCCTCGTTCGTCGACGCTGACGACGGATTCTACTTTGCAGCAACTGAGTGGTTGGTTCTTTGTTGGAGAGCATGGTTCTTTTTTTTGTTTGTTCTGCATGATGGTTCCCTTGTTATCCATTATAGTGTTCAGAATATTTAAATTTTTCTGATAAATCAGAATATACTGAATATTCAAAGTGTACCTCGTCCAGGAAACACTCCCTTGCACAACAACAATCCACATATACGAGCAACCTTATTTCCGGCTGTCCTATGACCAAAGGAAACAAAACAGATTTCTCCAATGTCTACGAGGATACCATACGAGCAGAAGCCTACTCAAGACTTACCTTTGATAAAACCTATTATCTAGCCTATCGAGACCTTCCCACAATCATCGCACGATATACGAAAGGAAAAAACGCCCTTGATTTTGGCTGCGGCACCGGACGATCCACACGATTCCTCCAGACACTCGGATATAGAACCATTGGAATCGACATTTCCGAAGAGATGATTAGAATTGCACGACAACTCGACCCTGCTGGAGAATACCACCGGATCGACGATGGAGACTTCAGCAGACTCCCCTGCGCCTCCTTCGACTTGATCCTTTCTGCCTTCACCTTTGATAACATCCCGACCATGGAGCGAAAAATCAGACTCTTCAGGCGGCTCTCAACCCTGATAACACCAAATGGAGCTCTCATCAACCTTGTTTCCTCCCCTGAGATCTACACCCATGAATGGGCTTCATTTACCACAAAGGACTTCCCAGAGAACAACAAAGCAAAAACCGGGGATATCGTCCGCATCATCACCATCGACATCGCAGACAAACGCCCCTGTGACGACATCTACATATCAGAGGAAGACTACGCCACGGTCTATACGAAAGCAAGCCTGCGCATCATCAAAAAATATAAACCCTTAGCGACAGGAAAAGAACCTTATCAATGGGTCAATGAGACCCAGATAGCGCCCTGGACGATTTATGTACTCCGAAAGAAGACCTAGATTTTTTTATAACTCATATCCTGATTCCAGAAGCTCTGTCAACCGAGCAATGAAACGCACCAACGGGCTCCCATCGACAATCGCATGATCCGCTGTGATCGTGATATGTAAGATCTCCCGGATTCGAATTTCGTCATCAACGACCCCCGGCTTCTTTGTAATGCCCCCTACGATAATCAACGTCGCAATCGGACCACCCATGCCGATCGCCCAACCAGGAAAACTCCCTTTCATGCCAATTGCTGTGACTCCGACAGTACCGAAATGTTTCTTCTTCGACAACCCTCGCAGCCGCAACACACGAACACCAATCTTCTTCAACCACCCTGGAGCAGTCAACGCCCACCGCTCAAACCCCGTGAGATCCTCCCCAAGCACCTCCGTGGACGGATCAATCTCCTGATGTTGCATCCGGCGGATCTCCTGAGTTATCTCAGCAACAGTCTTCTCATTTGCTTTCCGGATGATATATGCAAGCGGCCGCTGCACCCCACCGATATTCCGTTCGATCGGAATAGGAATATCGACATCCTCGAAAGACACCATCTTCTTCCGACCCAAGCGATACGAGTTCATCTGCTTATGTTCAGAGACCGCCTGACTGACACACTTCACGATCCACCCTGTGAAAGAAATATCTTCTTTCCCCTTCAACGCAGCAATCATCTCGCGAGCCTTGGTCACATCAACCTCGAGTAACGCATGAATCGTCAACCGTCGTTTTCCTTCTTGAGAAACAATAGTAATATCCTGTCGAGCCTTCGAAAACTCCGTGACCTCATATTTGCCAATTCTATCCATAGGACCACATCATCGATCGTTCTTTCATTCAAATATTTTTTGCAGGAACTCTTATTACCCTTGACACCCCTACCCCTCCCTGTGAAAGTAAAAAAACAACCACTCCTCATCATAGAACACTGCGAACCAACACTTTCCGAATGGCTCCTTCTCGAGTACAAACACGCTGCGAAACTCTGGAGCGGAGATATCCTCTTTACTAGAGTCAATACCGTCAAAACCAAAAAAATCCTCCAAACACTTGGTTCCGTCAAAAAAGAAAACGCAAATGACCTGTACGCAGGTAAGGAGTGCATCGTGCTTGACCCACAGGCAACAAAACCGCTCACAACAAAAGATTGTGCCTCTGCAGATGCACTCATCGTCGGAGGGCTCCTCGGCTACGAAAAACCACAAGGCCGAACAAAAACCCTCATCAGTGCATCCTCAGGCTTCCACACCCGACATCTTGGACCCCTGCAACTTTCCATCGATGGAGCGGTCTTCGTCATCAAAGCAATCACCCTTGGTTTGCCTCTCAAAGACATCGAAATCGCAAAAGAAGTCGAAATCATCCATGACCCGGTTCACTCAACCATCCTGCCCTTTGGATATCCGGTCATCGAAAATAAACCAGTCATCACCCCTGGTCTTGTTGAGTATCTCTCCAAACTATAACCTCATTTTAGAGTATTTTTTTTCTTTTTTTCTTCACAATTACTACAATGTTTAAATAATACTCATCTCATTATCATCATAAACCTAAGGGTGAGGTCTATTATGGAAAACAAAAACAAAATATTCTCAATAGTCCTGGTACTAGCAATGGTCATCGGAACTGTTGCACTATCAGGATGCACGCAGGAAACAAAAAATAAAATTATAGTTGGAACATCAGCGGATTTCCCGCCTTTTGAATACAAGGCAACCAATCAAACAATCATCGGTTTTGATATTGATTTGATCAAGAAGATATTGACGGACCAAGGGTACACCGTTGAAGTTCAAGACATCGGATTTGATTCCTTAATACCATCTTTGCAAACAGGGAAGATTGACGTCATTGCTGCTGCAATGACAATTGATGATGAACGTATGCTGCAGGTTGACTTTAGCAACCCATATTATGACTCAAACCAAACAGTGCTTGTAAAGGTAGGAGCGGGTGTCAATATCACCACAATCGAAGATCTGAAAAATTATACGGTTGGTGCTCAAACCGGGACGACAGGATGGGATTGGGTGAACGATACTCTCGTTGCAACAGGAAAGCTCAACAGTGACAATTTCAGAAGCTATGACCTCTACACAGATGCAGTCGCAGATTTAATCATTGGTCCTTCACGGGTCGGTGCAGTCGTCATCGATTCACCAGTCGCACAAGCCTTTGCAAAGAGCGGAGATGTTCGAATTGTCCTGAACATCACCACGAACGAAAGCTATGGGTTTGCAGTCGAAAAAGGCAATACGGAGTTACTCACCAAGATTAACACCGGACTTAGCGCGGTCAAGGCGACAACATACTGGGAAGATCTCATTGAACAATACTTTGCCACCTAAGGTCGATTTGGAGTGATCCGTTGGCGCTCGAAACGCTGATAGAATCACTCCCCTCACTCTTTGATGGGCTGGGTGTCACCCTTCTTCTCACCGCATTCAGTATCATCCTTGGAACGATTCTCGGGGTTCTTCTTGCAACAGGGCGGTCCTATTCCTCATGGCCTATAGCATATCTTATTTTAATTTACGAGAAAGTCCTTCGGGGCATACCCCTCCTTGTGTTATTATTTCTTATCTACTTTGGACTTCCACAAGTCGGAATCAATCTTAATGCGTTCACCGCCGCAGTCATAGGTCTTGGACTTCGAAGCTCAGCGTACCAAGCACAGATCTATCGTGGAGCGATCAATTCCATACCTGAAGGTCAAATCCATGCCGCCTACGCTCTTGGAATGAACAAACTTAAAGCAATCCGTCATATCATCATGCCTCAGATGCTTCGTCTTTCCATCCCAGGATGGACCAACGAATTTACTATCCTTCTCAAAGATACGTCTATTTGTTTTGGAATTGGTGTTATTGAACTCATGAGACAAGGACGATACATACAGGTCAGAGACCCGGACTCCGTCCTTATCGTATATTTATTCATCGCCCTCATTTTCTTCGTATTGGTTTTTTCAACCAATAAAATCCTGCGATATGTAGAAAAAAAATACCAGATGGCAGGTTATCAAGTGGAGGCGCACAGATGAACCATTGGAGGAATCACCTATGACCCTGCTAGAGATAAAGGAAATATACAAATCATATGGAGATGTTCATATCCTGAATGGTGTCTCATTTACCATGAAGAAAGACGAGACAAAGGTCATCATTGGACCCAGTGGAACTGGGAAAAGTACGCTCCTTCGATGCATCAATCAACTCAGTCCTCCAGACAAAGGTCAGGTGTGGTTGAATGGAGAAGAAATCACCAACCCAAAATCGAACATCAATAAGATGCGAGAGAAAATCGGTTTTGTGTTCCAGGATTTCAATCTGTTTACCCATCTGACTGCGGTTCGCAACGTCAGCATCGGGCTTGAAAAAGTAAAAAAAATAGAAAAACAAGAAGCACACAAACGAGCGATGCAGGAACTCACCCGTGTCGGTCTCGTAGCACAAGCTAATCAGTACCCTGCACAACTCTCCGGTGGGCAGAAGCAACGGGTGGGAATCGCACGTGCACTGGCGATGGATCCTGATCTTATTTTATTTGATGAGCCAACCTCTGCCTTGGACCCTGAGTTGATCGGTGATGTCCTTGATGTCATGAAATCACTCTGTGGAAAGGTAGCAATGCTTGTCGTTACCCATGAGATGGGATTTGCCCGAAATGTTGCTGATGAGATCATTTTTATGGAAGGAGGCATCATTGTTGAACAAGGGTCACCAAAAGAGATGTTCACGAATGCCAAAATGGCACGGACACGAGAATTCCTCGGGAGGATCGGTGCTCTTTATGGTGACGAAAAAGGAGGATAAATGGCAGCAGATTTTGGCCAGTTTTTTATTAATTCACTGCCAGATCTTCTCAGTGGTTTAGGAAACACATTATTGCTCACCTTTGTTTCGATTGCCGCTGGTTTTCTCCTTGGTGTTGTTCTAGCGTTAGGCCGAGTCTATGGGAATAAAATCATCAATGGCTTCTGCGTCGGTTATATAGAACTGATCCGTGGCACACCACTCCTCGTGCAATTATTTATCATCTATTTTGGTCTTCCTTCTATTGGCATTATTTTTACTCCCATCCAAGCCGCCCTTCTTGGTTTATCCCTGAATAGCGGAGCGTACCAAGCAGAATATCTCCGAGGTTCGATACAATCGGTGGAATCGGGCCAGATGAACGCAGCCCGTTCCCTTGGGATGAACAAGCTGCAATCGATTCGGCATGTGATTCTCCCACAGGCATTGAGGATATCGATTCCCGCCTGGTCAAACGAGTTCATCTATCTACTACAGTACTCATCGATTGCTTACATCATCCAGGTCACAGAGCTAACCGCTGAAGGGAAATTCATCGCAGCTCACACCTTCCGATATCTTGAGGTCTTTGCGATGATCGCAGTCATCTACCTTGCGCTGACAATTATCTCAACAGAGATCATAGACCGGGTGGCAAAACATTTCAGTATCCCTGGGATTGGTGCTGCCAAACGTACCAGTCTTCGGGATCTATAAAAAAACTTAT
>WSSedL1B2DRAFT_1000029_pt1 | contig 28541 bp, 25 predicted proteins | sample WetSurSiteL1Bulk_FD_9470 | JGI IMG/M metagenome (IMG submission 9470)
ATCTACATCATGGCGTTTCTCATTCTGTCTGTAGTGTCCGTGGTGCTCCGGCGACGTATCAACAATAAACCCACCACTCTCAGACCTCAGATTCGGATCGTCATGGTCGCTTCTTTCTTTGCTGCAACCGCAGCAGCGTTCCTATACACAGCGCTCTCTCAGGCGAACGCCTCCAAGGTGTACCCCATGGCAGGCATCAACTCTGTCGTCGTGTTTTTACTCGCCACCATGTTCCTGCAAGAAAAATTCCATAAACACAAGTTCATCGGCACGCTCATCGTGGTCGTCGGCATCTACCTCCTCTCGTTATAATCACGACCCATTTGAATCAATTGTTGGTTTTTTTCCTCGTGGTGCATCTGTTTTTAAACTTAGGTTTTTTGTATAAAAAAATCCTTCGGGTCTTTGGTGTTTGGTGGATAGGGAAGTATCTGATATACACAGATATTATAATTTTCTTCAGAATACTCTTCAGTATCCTCTTCTTCATCTAAAAATAATTTTGGCCGAAACAATTTCATGGTTTTACTTAAACGTTTAAAAAACTCTTCAGTTTCTCTTTCATCAGCTTTTTCCATTATCATTTTTGTTGCTGTACCCATCTCTTCCAACCGTCCATATTATTACGCACATATAATATATAAATATTATCATCGAACGTCGAAGTTTTAGTAGTAAAAGAATAAAATAAATATCGATGATTTTTTTTTACGAAAGAGTCGCGTAATGATTCGTCTGTGGGTCGATTGCTTTCTTCACCCCAACAATCTCAGCATCATACCCGGGGAATCCAAAGTCACCAGCCGTTGGATCCAAAAGGACGGCATTCTTTCCCCCTAGGGTATAGACAGTCATCTTGTTTTTATTGTATGTTCCATAAAACGATGGTTGAAATTTGAATAAAAGGTTAACGTTCGCTGTCGCTATGTGTGTTTCGTTGTTATTAAAAAGAATGAAACCACCATAGGTATCCAGCTGAGGGCTCGTTCCAGTTACTGTGGTCATTTGTAGCCATTCCTCTAAAGGAATAAAGTTCGCAAGATCACCATTTTTCAGAATAAAGAAATCTGACTGTGAACCGACAATGAACAGATCCAATGGTTGATCCGATTCTATCGTATACTCAATGGTCATATAATCAATGATGCCAGAAAATGCGTATGTTTGATTCTCCAATCCACCAACATACAATATATCTAATGGGTTGAGTGTAACGGGTTGTTGAATCGGCTGAGAAAGAGGTTCACCAAAAGAAACTTCAACGAATTCAAGCAATGACTGCTCAGCGACATTCCAGAGATCATCACCGTTGACATCAGAAACCATTGCATAGACATGCGTATTTGTAAAGACAAGATAGGAGCTCAATCCGAGATTGGAGAGCAACGAGCAGAGCAAAATGGATAGGTCTTCACAGGTCCCTTGTTTTCGTTGGATGGTTTGTTGTGGCGTCTGCAATGTCGCAGTATTCATCGGAGCTGTAAGACAGGTGTAGTTCATGATCACATCCCGGTACAGCGCGTTCACGAAACATTCGGTGCTGGACGCGTCACAGCCGGTAAGAATAGTGTTTGCGTATGTTCTCAACTCGCTGTCATCCAAATCAAGTTTGTTAAGAAATGGCTGAGCAGTTACTAGAAACTCATCGGAGGACTGCTGCTCCCAGCGTGTCGGATCATTAGGGTAGTAATCTGTGTTGTCACCCACGCCATCGCCATCTGCATCATGTGATTCAGATGGATCGTTCGGGAACGCATCGGAATTATCACCAACCCCGTCGCCATCCGTATCCCGTGTCTCGTTCGCATCTAAAGGGAACGCATCGCTGTTATCGCCGATATCATCTCCATCTGTGTCAGACCATTCGGTACTGTCTGAGGGGAATGCATCAACAGCATCTTTGTATCCATCGCCATCGGTGTCTTTTACAGTATTGTTTTTTGAGGTATTCTCCGAACACCCACTCATCAAACACAATGAAATCAAAAGCACTCCGACGAGTACGACAACGATTTTTCTCATAGTCCCATCACCAATTATTTTGATATTTACATAGCTTGATACCTTAAAAATATACCTTCTGTGTCATAAAGAAAAGTAATACCCCTGAATGTTTGTCTATCTTAAAAGATATAATTTGACAGTCTCGAACCTGTTTCCCAGGAAAATTTTTCCATTCGTTTCCAGTTCTGAGAACACTTCCGGGATGTCAAAAATATAATCTTTTTTTTTTATTTTATTATTATTAAAGAATATGAAAACGAAAATCAGCAAGAACTCCAGAATCTAAATCATGTGCGGCTTCCTCTCCGAAAATATATGTGTAGTATTCATCCAGATGTCTGAGATGATACTGGAACCAAGCCGTGAAATAGGTCCGAGAGATATTATGTTGCTGTTCAACACTAATCCCTGGTGGATTGTCGATGCCCCATTGTTGAGCAGGTATTGCAAACGCCTCGTCGATGTACCCGATGTGGTTCCCACCGGTGATCGCGAGATATTCTTTGGTTGTATCATTTGTGAGATGTTCGGTGTAGATTGGCAAGACATGCTCTGGTGGAACGATTTTATCGACAGTCCCAACTTGGAGTTGAATAGGGACAACAATGTTCCGTGCTGCAGCAAAAACATCTGGGAAACCTGCGGGAGCCAGGGCGACAGATGCATCAATCTGCGAGCCAGGTGTTCCAGTCGCCTCGACACATCCACCACCTCCCATGGAAAGGCCGATCGCGCCCCAGGTCTCTTCATCAAGGACTTGATAGATTGGTGACCATATGCGTGTATTTTGCTTACGAAGTGCGGTGATACCACCAATGAACCCGGAAGCCCATTGAGTGGTGTCCAATGACAGTCGATGCGGTGGGGTAAAGCACAATGTCACATATCCATAGGATGTCAGATGATCAGGGACCCAGGTGATTTGTTTTTCAGACCCTGCAAATCCGTTCGCAACCACGATCCCTGGACAGGGAGCTGCCGCGGTATCTACTGGTGTACGCTTCCCGTCTGTTGTGGCAGGGTATCGGATGGTCGCGGTGAAGAGACCATACTGCGGGACAAGATATACTATCCTGTAGGAACCGATATGGTATGGTCCTGGTTGATCTGGCGATAGAGTATATGCATCAACACTGGAACTGGAGAGGCATACGAGGAGAATGATACTTCCCAATGCAAAGAACAAATTTAGGTTTTTCATAGTAATACCCCGTGGTATGATGAAAAGAGTAGTTTTTCATATATTAAAAATATTTCTGCCGGAGAGGATAAAAAAAGGAAAGGAGGAAGTTGCGCCTCAAATCTCAGGGGAGGTGAAAAAAAAGTCTGGCACAACCTCCTTTATGGGGGCCGGGGGTTGAAAAGAGGCTGTCCTAAGCAAAACCTCGACATGAGAAGAGGCGGTTCTCGGAAAAATCTCTTAGAGACAGACTGCTTTGTTCCCTGTTTTGATCATCAGTATGGATGCTACCATACATGTTTTGTAATTCGCAATAAAGCTGTTCAAGATTCAATCCCTGACCGGTTAGTTCTTTGAGCGAGATTGAACTGGTCTCATTGTTCGGTATACCATCCTTCATGGCAGGAGTCATTTGTGCTCCAACCAGGGATATCGGATAGGTCGCAAATATTATGCTTGCGAGCACGGCTCCGATGCATTGCGTTACTATTTTTTTCTTCATTGTCAAATCACATCCTTTTCTTGTTCTCAGCAGACGCATGGGCGGATTCTCTTATATCCATTTTTTACAAATTCATTCCAATTTATTCCAGATTTATTCCCAAATTCAAAGACGAAAATGATCAGAATGCACTTGTTCCTCCTTCAAAAACCTTAAATGATAATACCCTGTGCTTGTGGCTATGGATACGAAGGTTGATGAGTACATAAAAAAACAGAAATCCCCGCAGAAAGAAATCTGTCAGGAATTACGCAGCATCATCCTCAGGACATTTCCTGACATTCGTGAAGAAATGAAGGTTGGAGTCCCCTGTTATGGATCCACATCGGAGGATCCCTGTGGTAAGTATTACATCGCCGCGCTTAAAGACCATGTCAACATAGGGTTTCTCCTGAAGGGTTTGACGAAGCAGCAGCAAGGGCTTTTTGAAGGCAGTGGAAAGACCATGAAACATATCAAGGTCTACAAGGTGGAGGAAATCGATGACGAAAGGATCATCAGCCTCCTGAAATTGATAAAGCAACCCGAATGAAGGAGTCTAGGCCATCAAAAGAGTGTAGCGGTGGAAAAAACATCTCCTTCAAAACATTTATAAGAGGAGCGGGGATTGGAAATCTGAACCTGTTTATCAGGGGAGGAAGCTTATGAGAAAAAAAATATTTATTGGAAGTCTACTAGCTGCTATTCTTATCCTGTCCGTGCCCATGGTCTCTGCGGTTGAATGGAAAAGTGTTCAAACAAAAATAAATGCTGTTGTTACGCAGAACCCGTCCTTGCAGGATATCTTGAAGAACAATGACAAGAACCCGCAACCGACCTGTATCATCATGATCTTGACTATGTTGATCATGTTCCTGAAATTCATACGATTTATTCGCCAGACCTTCAAGATCTCCGAGATCCTCATCGGGCTTATTGTGCTCTATATCCTAACTCATTTTTACGGATAGACGATCACGGACACAACTGGTGAGTCCAATCACTCACCTCATTTCTTTTTAGAATCTCTCTTTGTGGATTTATTCATTGTTTTTTGCCCATCTTTTGTTATGAATGTTGCATCTAACTGCTTGATTCCCGGTCCTCCGAGGTTCTATTATATATTATATCTTATATCCCGGCATACACTAGGATAACATTTATGTACTAGTACAACATATGATATTATGGGGGTCTGGACTTTCCGTAAAGAAAGCTTTTACGTTTCAAACCTTTCCTCCCAGAATTTTGAACATCCACCGGACCCCCCTTTCCTTCTCAACACCACAGCACAACACCTTTTTAAAAAAAAATAATTCAGCAGAACAAATAGATGTTACCCGTTGTCTTTTTCCTCATCTTTCTCAGGCATCTTGAGACGATGTTTCTCCACAAAATCCTTTGCGGTCCCCAACCAGAACTTCACGGAAGCTTTCTGTTCGATTAACCCCGCGGTCGCGATACGAGCAAAATCATTATCATAGGTGATGATCCCCCGCACCTCTGGATGCTCATAGGCTGCCTGCACCAAGGACAAATCAGCAATCGATGGTTGTTTTAACACCATGGTTTTAATCTCTTTAAGATCATCAGGGATCACACCGATATGATAAATCAGTAGATCCTCAGAGAGTTGTTGTTCGATTGCTCCCCCAACCTCTTCGATGATCTGATGAGTCGTCGCAATACACATCGATGGATCCTGAAACTGCAGGATCACCTCACAATATTTCCGACGCGTGCTACGGCTATCAAACGCATAAATCAAGATATTCGCGTCAACCAGGTACACATCATAGGAGATCTTCTCATGCAGGAAATGACGGTAGTTCAGCAGTTTGCCACAGCCACACGTGTTCTTCCGATTTCGAACGATACGTATCCGCCGTTTACAATAAGGGCAGGTCACCTTCATAGTGCAAGACAGTAATACAACAGGGCTTTTATTTACTAATCCCTCCAAAACCAAGGTTTCGATGGAATAACTGGTGCAGAAAGAGAGGCATTTACAATGAAAAACTATCATCATCCCATTTTTTTTTAAGGAGTTAAAATGGTAGAAAAATACCAATCTTTTTAAATAAAAAAAGGATATATTTTTTCCAAAGGAGGATATACATGAAAGGAAAAATACTCATAAGTTTCTTGATAGCTGGTCTCTTTCTTGTGCCGGTACTATCCTTTTCTGGTCCAGCGCAACAAAATACTGAGAGAATCTATTCTGGGCCAAAGATAGTGTTCGATGAAAAGAACAACCAGGACAACAGCATGAATACACAACAAGGGAACAACCCGAAAGGAAAACCACAACCCCCATCACCGGGTCCTGATAAGTGGGCGGTCGTCATTGGCATTGCAGACTACCAGGGATCACAGAATGATCTGCTCTACCCGGATGACGATGCGATGGATATGTACAACTACCTGCTCTTAAAAGGATACCCTGATAGTCATATCAAGTTGCTGACGAACAGAAAAGCCACAGCAAATGCCATCGTAGCCGCCATCGACTGGATGAACACCCAGGAAACCACAGCAACATCTGAATGCGTCTTCTTCTACTCAGGACATGGCTCAACCTACGATGGATACAACGACGGGGACACTGAATACACTGATGAATGTATCGTGTCCTATAATCTGTATCTAATATTAGACGGGCAGCTCCGACAAAAGTTCGACACATTCTCCTCCCAGAAGATCGCCTTCATCTTTGATAGCTGTTTCTCAGGTGGGATGGACGATCTTGACGATACTGGGCGTGTGGTCGATTCTGCCTGTGCAGAAAGTCAACTCTCTTGGGATGGAAACCAAGCGATGAGCAATGGAGTCTACACCTACTATTACATGCAAGGATTATCCACCTATAATACAGTAGAAGAGGCGCAAGCCTACGCAACACCACTCGCACATAACGCAGTTCAAAACATGTACGATGNAGNGATGGACCCGCAGGAATACGACAGTTATACAGGCGACTGGCAATTCTAACACCGTAGTCTCAGAGCGCTTTGAGCACAAGATTGAAACAGGTAAGACAAAAAACCATATCTTTTTCCCTTTTTTTGTTCTATAAAAAAAAAATCTGCGTAATAAAAATCTATTAAAAGGGGTACGCTATTTCATTTGGTGATGAAGGGAGGATTGTCAGAAACACAAAAAAAACTTATCCAGTGGCTTGAACAAGACAACCACTGGTTCGTCACCACAAAAGAAATTTCATCGTACCTCTCCTGCACAGAAAAAGAAGCGCACAGCCTTGGTTTCGCACTCAGCCTGAAAAAATGGTTCGCCACCCTTGGACATAACCAGTACCTCCTCCTGAGATCAACACAGCCTCAGCCACCCCCGTTCATCCATCCGTTCATCATCGGAAGCCGACTCGTCGAACCCTATTACTTCTCGTTTCATACCGCAGCCTCCTACCACAAGCTCCTCCCAAGCCTACCAACGCAAGTATACCTCGTCACCACCGCCATACGAAACAACACCGATATCAGAGGCATCTCCTATCGCTTCATCCATGTCACCCCACGAAAATTCTTCGGGTTCACCCCGGTCACCATCGATGGAGTGGCAGTCAATATGGCGGACAAGGAAAAAACCCTTATCGACAGCCTTGAGAAATTCAAATACATCGGTGGTCTTCCAGAGATCATCCGCCTGCTAAAGGACAACATCGACACCCTTGATATGCAACGTCTCGTTGACTACACGGTCCTCATGGGTTCTAGCACCCTGGTCCAACGACTCGGCTATATCCTGGATCACCTCAACGTCAGCTTCGACGAAGAGTTCCTGAAAAGCTACTCCTTAGGCGTGTTGACCTACTTTGATCCATTCAACACCTATGATCTGAAACCGAAACGAGACGAGAAATGGAACCTGATGATCAACATCCCAGATACGCTCTTCACCAAAGAATGATACGCATACCGCACTATCAAGCTCCTTTTCTCAGCTTTTTTTTATCTTTTACAAAATATTAAATAAGGAATCACTGATTAGTACAATGGGGGTAAAATTCATGATAAAAAAACTCATAGGATTATCTCTCTGCTTTTTTCTCCTACTTACACCTGTATCCCTCGCAATAGAATCGCAACGAAGCACTCCAATAATGACCCCAGAGGTTCAAAACCCATATCTATCACCTGATTCACCCAAGTATTCGTCTGAGGGCTGGGAGCTGCAATGGAGCCATGATTATGGAGGCATGGGTCATTCACAACTCGCACAACCGGTCGGAGACCTTGATGCAGATGGCGTCAATGAAATCATCGTCGGCGGCTATGAAAATGAAGGATGGTGCAGAATACTTTCTTACGATGCAGCACAACAGACATATGTGGAAGAATATTCCTGGTACGTCCCTGGCGGATCTTATCGAATCCCGACCGGAGCATGCATCTTTGACCTTAATGAGGATGGGACCCTCGAGCTAGTGGTCGCCTGGGGGTTCACCGGTGCAGATGGAGTCTATGCCTATACCTGGGACGGAGCTACGTTGACCACGCTTGACTGCTACAACGGCGTCGGGGTCGATTTCCTCTACGATGTGTACGCCTGCGACTACAACGATGATGGCCATGTGGAGGTGATGGTCTCAAACGCACCCAATATGGGAACCAGCCAATGGCATGTGTACGCTCTTCGCTGGGAGGTCGATCATTTCGTCGCGGAAGCATTCTGGGCCTGCCCCAATGGAGCAAGCTGCGAATGTCCCATGGTCTGGGGTGGTGACGTCGATAACGATCAAAAAACAGAGATCATCGCAGATGTATCAAATGATGGATCGTATACACCAGGAACCTGGGCATTGAACTGGAATGCTGAGACAGAAGATTGGGATGCAGTACCGGTATGGACCGACTATGGTGGCGTAACCGTCTATGGGGTAGGGATTGCGGATATCGACGAGGATGGGACACCCGAGATCGGTGTTGGAAGCTACGGGGGTACTCCCTCCGGATGGCTTTTCGAATGGAACGGAGCCACCTACGATTTAGTCTGGCATGGAGAATACCCTGGGGGGGAACCAGTGATTGAATCAGTCGCACTCGGAGATGCAGATAACGATGGCCATCAAGAGTTCGTCTTCGGGACTCAACAAGTCCATATCATCGCCTGGAACGGGGAATCCTACTACGAGGAAGCCACTTTGACTGACCCACAGTCGATGTTAGCAGGGATGAACATCTGCGACTTTGACACCGACGGACTGAATGAACTGAAAGCCTGTGAGATCATCGGTGGCAGCGGCACCGAGTTTATCTGGAAATATCATGTCCCTGATGTCACCCCACCAGTAACTACCTGTATATTGACTGGAGCTCTTGAAGAGGGGATTTATGTCAGCAACGTAACAGTCACCCTGACCGCGACTGATGACGGATCTGGAGTGTCCTATACAAAATACAAACTTGATGCAGAGGAATGGATCACCTACACAGAGCCATTCCAGGTGACTGATGATGGGAACCATACATTGCTGTTCTACTCGGTTGATCGAAACGGAAACATCGAGGAACAACAGACGCGGTCTTTTCTCATACAACATCATCCGTTACTCTCTCTTACCATCAAAGGCGGTAAGGGTGTCTCGGTTGTGATCGAAAACACAGGGCTCCTCCCGATAAATAAAGTCCCTTGGCACATCAACCTCAGCGGAGGCATCATCCTGAAAGGGACAGCTAAAGAAGGAATCATCCCTCAACTCCTGCCCGGCCAACAGAAGATCCTTTCCTCATCTATCATTGGATTGGGAAAAACACTCATCACCGCGACCGTTGATGGGACATCAACGACGGCAAACGGTTTTGTCCTTCTGATCTTTGTTCTTGGGGTACAATAACCACTTTTTTTTCTCATTCCTTTATCTTGCTGAGATAGAACCGTTTCTTACGCTCAACCTCAACATATTTCCCTAATGCTTCAAGGACCTCCGGCTCCCAGGAGTTCTCCTGAATGACCTTCCCCAGAGCTGAGGTATCCAGCTGACTGACCTCCTGCAGCCTCCCATACTTCTGCAGCACCTTCTCCAACTGTTCCCGTTCTTTTGTATTCTTATTTGGAAACGAATATTTCTCGTTATCGGAGACCCGCACCTTGTTCTTCGACCCAAACACCACCTCGACATGTTCTTTCTCCGCGAACATGGTTAATGCCTCCTCGAGTTTTTCCAGCTGCGCGTCCCACTGCAGGTTCGCATGTTTCTGGGTTGATTTGATCTCAGCGTATTGATTCACCAGGACGACCCCTGTGTCCTTCAGATACTCATTCGCAGGCTTCTCCTGTATCATATGGAGATGAGACCACTGGGGGCAGCAGGAGTGATACTCGCACCAATCACAGAGAAACCCCGGGTGCGCCTCAAAACGCTCATCCTGTTCGATGGTATCGATTAGTTGAATAGTATCTTTCTTAAGACGTAGGAGCTCCTCATCCGTCCTGGTCGAATCGATTTCCTTGTCGAACTTCAAGAAATGCCAGACTAACCGCACATCCTTCACATCAGGGTACAGGTTCTTCACCCCGATCATATACAAGGCGAGCTGACGGTCCGAACGGAGATACTCAACCAACGGCAACCGTGAATTAGTCTTGTAGTCATGGATCTCATAGTAACCATCCCTGGTTTCCGTCAACCGGTCGATATATCCCTGCAGTTTGTATTTTCCTTCATCATCAAGCGAGATTTTGATGCGTTCTTCCAACGCGACCGTCTTGTCTTGGTCAAACGGCTGATACCGACGATAATAATCGGTCAGGTATTTCCTCCCCATGTTCCGGTAATTGTCTGCCTGGTATCCTTCCTTAACGATGATGATATCATCGGTCCAGTTCGTGGTCCACTCATTGGAAAAAAAATCAAGCAGTTCCTCCAAGGTGTCAGTTTTTTGATGAGCAAGGTCACGATACAGTTTCTCCAACGCCTCATGGACTCGGATGCCGAGGAATGCCTCGACGGTCTGTTCCTCCTCTGTCTCTATTTTATCGATGTATTGCAGTTTGAATTTCTGGGGACATTGTTCATAACAGCTGAGGCGAGAATGAGAGTACACCGTCATAGGAAAAGAGAATACAATCGCTGGTTTAATGCTATCGTGTTTTTGATACTAGCTAGGGGCTGGTTGTACTGTGTTGTACCAACCAGTCGTAGACCTTCGGATACACCTCTTCCCGGGAATACAACCCGAGATTGAGGTCGACATGTCCATAATCAGCACGATACCCTGCATCTTTGGAGAATTCCAGGTAGGTCACATCAGAGCTGCCCACATGATTTCTTACAAATTCCATGTCTGTCTTTGGAGCCATTTTATCCGAACCACCCGCGATCACCAGCAATGGAGTGATGAACCGATGCAGATTCTGCGTGTAACTATAAGGGGTGAACACAGCCTTCATTCCAGGCACCCTGCCAAAGAAATCATACATCCAGGGATACCGTGGGTACCGGCAGAACGTCATATGCTTAAAGAACAACGAGAACTGCGATAGGACCTTTGAAGAAAGGACATTGGCAAACCCCACCCGCATATAGGTCTGCAAGATTTCTGGATCAATGTTCTCATAGTTCACTCCCATGCCTTTGAAATGACTCGTCAGGTCACCTGATTTTTCTAAAAGATCGCTGATTCGAATTGGGATGGACACGTTACGAGGAGACACCCGCGTGAGAAACTCAAGGAACACGCCGGTCTTACCGAACATGACCGGGGAACCAAGAGTGGCAACACCCTTGAGGTTCTTCTGACCTTCTTTGGTTTCCCCATAGGCGTATGCTATCATACCACCCATACTTTTTCCCACCCAGAACACTGGGGGGCTCTCATGTTTCTTTTCCAGGTACCACTCCTGGACACGTCTGATGATCGCAGGCACGTCTTTGTCGATGTAATCATCCACCGTCCAGCGATATCTCTCCGGATGCTGTCGTGGGTCAAAGGTCGGTTGTCCACCACCCCGCAGCTCCGGAACCCAGACATCAAAAGCCACTCCATGCTCCGAATGTTGCTGTGAGAGATACGCCGCAAGACTGTACCGCTCCCACTCTGGTGTCCCTGGCTGACCGAAATCACAGCTGTTCTTGTTCCCTGCAAGACCATGACATAAGATAACCGGATAACGAACGACATTCCTCCCGGTAGGGAGATAATGATAGAGACGAAGATCCCATCCATCAGACGTCTTCGCAGTGAGAATCTCCTGATTGATACTCGTAAGTTCCATACGATGTCGAAAACACGAGCCGATAGAAAAACTCTCTCTTCGCTTGCTATTAAAAAAAAATGTTAGATGAAGCTATCGCTCATCATCACAGCGGAAACAATAGTACCGTTCGAAATCATAACTGACTGTTTTTTCGTCCCGACTAAAAGTCTTTCCGCATCCCGCGCAATTCAATACGTGTCGTTTCTGAGTATCTTTTGAAATATTTCGCATCTCCCTCACCATCCATGCTGGTTCTCGGTTGAAGTTCAGCATGTATGAACAAGCGGTATATATTCCTTTTCATTTGGTTTTTATATATTTATAAAAGAAGAAATCTCTACTGGTATAGATTTCTGTTCATTCCTTGTTCTCAGTTGCTCTTTAAACCTGGAAAAGCATCTCTTGATGTTTTTACCTGAATTTCAGAACCTGTATGGTTTCAATCGTACAGGGACCGACGTTGTCATAGGCGATGGACCGTATCGTATGTTTGGAAAAACCACTTTCATTCCAATAATAGGTAAACGGTTCGTCCATATCGGTTCCGACGTACGTATTATCGATGTAGAACTCCACTCGGTTGCATCCCAGGGTTGATCTTGTGACGTTGACGACTATCTCGAGTGGTCCGATGATCCAAGGCTTGCTCTTTGGAAAGAAGCGTGAGAGGATCTTGGAAAGGATTGGAAGTCGCGACTCATCATTGATATAAAGACCAGATTGTGGCTTGTCGAACACGGTCGTGATTTCAGGTGTTAACGTAGCATTCAACCAGGTGTCAGAATATTCATGGATAAAAAACCAGGAGGTATTTTGATTCGCATATCCGTTTCCTGTGATGAAACACTGTACAGATCCTGCGGGCGCTAAGATCGAATAATATCCTTTTTGATCGGTGAATGTCGATTGGCTATAGAAATGGCCGACGTAATCCTTCCAATCATAGCGGATGAACGCATTGCGTACCGCTGTATGGGTCATACTATCGACCACATATCCTTTCACTTCTGAATTCCCCTCCGGTTCGAAGGTCATTGTGAGGTTTATCCAAAGAGTCTCGTTTTCTTCGATAAAAATGTTTTGAGCGGATGCTGATTCATAATCTTGATGGTAACACCATATATCGATTTCTCCCGGGATCGCCCCCAGGGTATAGAACCCAATCTCATCGGTGTTCGTATGGTTAGAAAAGTACCCGTATTCAGTATAACATCTGACATCTACTTGCGCATGGGGAATTGGATTGCCCAGCTCAGTATCCGTGATATATCCGCAGACGAACGCAGTCGCAATCGGGTATGGAATAAGGGTGATATTGAACCAAATGAGGGAATTATTCTGTAAAAATAAATCCCCAGATCCATACGAAAAATAATTGGTATAATAAATACTGATTATGATTCTTCCCGGGATTGATCCAATATAGTAATATCCTGATGAATTTGAGAACGTATCATTATGCCAATAATGCGTCCCCTCTTCATACCAATTAAGATTGATTATAGCACTTTGGATTGGTTCTCCAGAAATACTGTCCGTGAGATACCCTTGGATATGTGCTGTTTGCTCCAGAACAGGAATCAGAGTGATATTGAACCAAAATATCTGATTTTCCCATACGGTGAATTCGGGCGAATATTCATTAAAGTAATTCTCAGGATAAAAGTACAACCGAAATTCTACAGGGACGGTAGAAAAGGAATAAAAACCTGTTGGGTCGGTGAATGTCGTATCCCATCCGCCATTTCCCTCAAAATCCTGCCAGGATAGATCAACCTCGACATCTTCCAAAGGGTCTCCTGTTACATTATCGGTGACATAACCGCAGATCACCGAGTTTTGATTGCTCGTTTGACTGGTTGATTGAGGATCATCCATGGTATGTTCTATTATTGGTACATTTTCAGTTCTATTTGCGATAACACTCGTACCAAAAAACAGACAAACGATACAAAAGACCACAGCTTTCATAATGAGATATTTTTTCATACTCTTTCGCTCCCAATTAAACCGTTCTACATACTTTATTATTCATTTGATTTATTTAAGCATTGTGTAGGGATAAAAATACGGCAAAATACGAAAAAATCATTGATGCAACCTTGGATAAATATCACCACCGATGCAGCATCTTCTCTCCATGAACAGCTGGGTCTGGGCCTAAAAGTCTGGGAGGAAAGAATGCAAAAAAAACATTCTAAAGAGCCCAAACCCAGATATTAATATAGATAACAAATAAATAAATCTATCTATTTATTTATTCTTTTAAAAATATCCTTAAATCGCAGCAATTTACAGAAAAAATGAACACAACGATACGATATTATCATCGTCCTGTTTCATAAAACCACAGAAAAAAGAGAAGAGCACTTATCGAGACCATTCATTCAGGAGCAAGGCTACCAGACAACCGTCACCAGTCAAGCGGACCCCAATTCCGGCTCTGGCACTTCGGACATACATACGTCGGATGACCTTTCCCAGCCTCGATTTTCTGAGGTGCGATAAATTTTGTTTCGCATTTTTTACATTTGTAGAAGTTCACCATGTTACAATAAAAGAACCACTCTGACTTATAAAAACCTTTTTTTCTATTCCGCCACCGCCGACAGACCACAGCACAGCCTCTATTTCAATCAACACTAAATAGACGCAACCCTTACGTTATCGCACAGAAAAGTGACCCTATGACAAAAAAAAACACCGTCCAACCAAACAATCTATCAGAAAAAAAACAGGACGACCGAGAGACAAAAATCCTCAACCTGCTCTGCAACACCTCCCTTGTGCTCATGACCATGATCACCGAGGCTGTTTCACAGGCATTCACAACCATCACTAAAGAAATGGTCAATGCCCTTTCCACCAGTGTTGGCGCCTCGCAGGACGCTTCAGCCAACCTAGACGACTTGGAGAAAAACATCCCCGAAAAACTCAGAAAAGAACTCATGACCATGAAAAGCGACCTGCAGAAACAACTCAACGAAAAAAAACAAGACCTCGCCGGCCTGCTTGCGGACCCGCGGTTCGACACAGGGATAGCGATCGTCGAACGCGTCTCAGTACCACTCCCAAAACTTACACAGGACCTGGATGAACGCTCTCTTTTTGGATACCTTGCTCTTCTCCAGACCGAGGACCCACAGGTCAGCGCGATGTTCAAAGAGCTCTTTGAATGGATGAACACCCTGCCTCATCTTGGCAAAAAAGAAGAATAAAAAAAAAAGAAAAAAAAAGCGGTTATTATGAGTACCCGCCCATCTGCAGGCTTGGGTCACCAAGAAGCTCCCATTGCTGCACGGTCTTCTGATCGATCCCATCCCAACCATGGTCGACCCGCCAGTAACTGTACTCCCAGGTCTTGAAATTCGAGATATAACCGGTGATCGCCTGGATATAGGCCATCCCAAGGACGGTCTGGTTCTCCTGCCCATACTGCCGGTAGAACTCGGTGTTGAGCCACCCGTCACCAGGACCGATCGTGCACACGTCCCCTTCTGAGCCCCAACCATACCCGGTGTTCCCCATGGTCGCAATAGAACCGGTATGAGGCATTTTCATCATGTACCATCCCCAGCATTCTGGCAGAGGCGTCCCATACACATACATATGCATCGGTAGCCATCGGTCCAAAAACCCAGGGATCATCGAGACGCTAAACATGCTGTTATGACAGCCACCAACGTTGGTCACCGGGAGTTTATCTGTGTTGGTCAGCTTCCGCATGGGAAGAACCGGGATATGGATGAACGGGAAGTACACTCCCACCTGCATTACGAGCAGTCCAGGGACTTGCCCGTACCGTCGGTTCCCAGGGATGCCTGGGTAATGATCACCCCACCATCCCGGGCTGCCATGGCCGGAGAAATACGCAAAACCGTATCCCTTGGAAAACTCATTGATGACATCCATCTGGTCGAACCATTTCCCATTCGAGGTGAACACGCTGTTATTCTCAAACTCATCAGGCATATAGGTCAGTGCCCCGCCACGTCCATGCAGGGTTTTCTCACCAACCACCCATTCCCCTTCAAAGTAATTCTCCATATGATCCCGTGTCGCATTAAAAACGGTGACCCCGTCAGCGTTTTCTATCCACAGGTCCAAGTTCGTGAGATTCCCATATGGCCGGGGATCATAGCATTTCCCCCGTATCGTGAGGACACCGTCGACATAGGACATGTCTGCCCAATGATACAGATCATTACAATAGGCTTCCCCATCATTCGGAACATAGGTGAAATCCGTGTTCCCAAGGGTATTGTTGTTGGACACGGTGACGATCTCAGCGATCGGAGGCGCGGGGTATCCGTCCGCCAGCGCAGGATTCAGATTGTCATCATGATTGAACGTGATATTGGATACGGCAGTCTTGTCAAGGGTAACGTGGATCTCATCGGTCGGACCTACGATAACTGAATTGGAGCACTCAGCAAAGATGGTGTACTGCCCGTTCGGCAGACCAGTCGTATTCCATTGGATGTTCCAGTCCTCCTGATCAAGGAAACCGTCTCCGCTGATCACGATGATATCGTTAAACCAGCTGGGGTCCGCTGGCGCTTTCTCATAGTTGATGATCTTATCGACCACTGTTTTTGCCTCACGGGTGCTTCGACAGGCAAGCCGCCCGTAAGCGACATCAGGATACAAATCCAGTTCATCACGCAGCTCACCAGACCATTCTGCAAACACATTGTTCCCATTGGAATCCCAATCATCGAACACACCACCCTCCTTGTAGATGTCCGCGTAATACAGGTCACTGATGTATCCAGGTTCACCGCTGGTGAAGTTATAGGACTCATCACCATCCCATTGGAAATTCGAATATCGGATAGGTAGATACCATGATTTCGAACCCTCGTTGACGTTATCTTGTGCTTTTGCGATGATATTGGATTTCAACCCTCCAAAGAGGAGCACAGAGGTCACTCCCCATGTCTCCAGTGCATATCTTATGAAATATTTTATCTGCTCAGGTTTATCCCTGCCGGTGTACTCATCATAAATGTCCTCGGTTGTTTTCATGGTCGTCTGCACACCCCTGCTGTTCTTATGGTCTACCAGTCGTTGAACCTCTGATGAAAACTTCTCCGGGGTGATGATTACCAGATCATAGGTGCTCTCCGCTGGGAACACTTCCTTCGTTGGTTCTTGATACTGAATGAGGAGCGAAAATCCTTCTGCAACCACCAATTCACCAGTTACTGGTGCATAGCGCACGGGGAACAGATTCACGGTCAACAGGGTCACATGCTTTCCATTGGCGTTCAGGCCACTCCCGATATGATAGCCCGCCCATGCATCAGGATACAGAGTATCACTCGAGTATACCTTACTATCTTTCTCAGAGTGTACAACCGTCTGCGTCTCCTGCGAATAAGAGACAGGTGCTGGTGCTGGTCTGATTTCTTTAGTTATCGTCTGATGCTGGGCACTCATCGGTTGAACATCCACAAAAACATCGGTGACACCGAAGGGAAGTTCATAGCGCTGTATGATTCGAGGCATCATCGGCTGCCCGGGATTCAACAGATACGATTCTTGATCACCAAGATGGACCAGAAGATAGTTATTTTCGCTTTCAGTCACCTGTATCGATGAGACATCCACTGAAATCGTCTCAGTTCTTGTCTGCATCGAAGATATCCCGGTTTTTTGTACATTTGTCGCGACTGTTCCAAACCCGCTTACAATAAAAATTCCTACAATGAGGATACTTAACCATTTTTTCATAACCTACGCCCCTTTTCCAATGACACTATTATTATATAATTAGTATATAAAACATTGTTCTTTGGTGTGCATTCTCTTCGCCTATTCAATGAGGACGAAATCGACTGGAATGCANNCTATGTCTCTTCAGAGATCAGAGGAGAAAAAAAAGAAAAAAAGGGACTGATGAATGATTAGGTCATCAGCTGGATGAGATGATGGAACACAGGGAACCTCTCCAACAGACTGCTCAGGAGTGAGAAGAGCTGAGATCTCAAGGAAAACAGTTCCACCGGGGTTTTCATATACACAGAGATGGTCTGAAAATCACTCGGGTCATGGGTATTGACGATCTTGATGGTCCCATTAAACTCGTTTTTATCTGAAGGAGCCACCACTTGAACAAGCACGGTGATTGTTCCAGCCTCTGGCGTAAGGTCTTCACCACTTACTGGTGTGAACGTCCACTCGCCCCAGTCAGGCCATTCGCTGATCACCCAATCAAGTTCCGAGGATGCTTCTCCAACATTCTGCACCGTGAAGTTCCCCAGGACTGTCGCACCCGGTTTTACCTTAGCCCAGCTCAAACTACCTTCACATTGTAGATCAGGCACCAAAGGTGGTATCCAATCTCCTGAAGTGAATCCCTTTATGCAGAAGTTCGCGGTATGATCCCAGGATGGGTCACTAAATGCATAATCATACAGATCAACCCAGTTCGCTCCATCCCAATAGTAACTCTCATCTTCATGGGCAATCGATTCCACGATCGTCCCCCGATCCTGTCCACCTAGAAGCACTGCAACTTCGGAAGTTCGATCAATAGCTTGTCCACCTGAAAAGACTTTCACATAGACATAGAAGAAATCACCAGCGGGGAATCCAACAGGATCCTCAAGGGTGATCGTATGATAACCATGATAGGCGATTGTTCCTGATGTACTGGCACGTTCATCTAACAGGACACCACCTTCAAAACGGTCATACACCTTTACCTGATACTGCACTGAGTCATCCGTGGTATAAAAACTGACCGCTTGCAGCGTCTCATTACCGTTTACGACAAACTCGTTGAACGCTTCAGATATATCGGTTAGGGTATCCCGCCACCCATGATAATCATAGAAATGCGTTATGTCATACGGTGTGAGTTGCACATCCTTGAAAGATACTGCCCCCATCTCTGGGTGTTGACCGCACCATTTATCATAATAGGAGATCCAGAAGTACCCGCCCTGTGGTCCCCATCCGGAGCCCCAGCTGTTCTTACAGAGCCATGCACCTGGCTGCGGAGCAGGAGTAATCTTGGTATCATCCCAGCCGACCAACGCGACCGCATGGTTTGGATCCGTTGAGGATGATGGTGGTTGATAGAAACCATAGTAACTACCATAATTGTGCAGATATTGCGATTCGTAATCAAGACAGGTTCCCATCACACCTTGGGTCATAAGAATCTCTTTGATGGTATTGATGTTACTGAGGTCCGATCCTGCGACGAACCATTCAATGTCATTAGGATAAAAGAATTCATATGAACTATCGTAACGAGCTGGTGCTGATGAATACCAATTATCATCATATTCTGTTTCGTCATTTGCAGCTGCACAATAGACTGCCCCTTCCCCGCGGGTGATGTACGCAGAGGCGATGAGGTAATCCCCCCCATTATGAACCTGAAGACCACTCCCTGGAAAATCATCGTTGTTAAAGACATTAAATCCGTTCCACCAGTCAAGATGGTATTCCGCGAGATTCGGCTCTTCAGAATGCCCGGTTTCATTCCAGCTCCCGGTCATGAGCAGGTTTCCCTCTAGCGCGGCCATCGTCCCATGGGTCCAGCAAGTACCTCCGGACTGTGATTTCACAGAGGTGACATAATTCATCCCAGCAACGTCTCTGAGGTCAAAAGAGCTGGGTGGATCAAAGGAAGGCATGGGGGTCTGGTTTAGCGCATCGATTGTGGGCTCAGGTGTGTTTGTTTGATTTGGAATAGCACTAGCTGGTGCGATGACAAGAAGAGCAGTCACCGTTAAAATACATAACATCAACAATTTATTCTCTTTAAACATAGTTTTCCCCTTTTTTTCTAACTATCCTACGGATAACAATGCTCGCTTTCTATATAAATATTTGTTATAAAATGATGGATATGGTGGTGACTCGTTATTCAGGGGAGCCACCATATCAATATATCATGTTTGTATCTCTTGTTATCTTGGTTGTTTTTTCCGCAGTGCTGCTTCACGATAGAACAGGACACTACCGATGAGGCAGAGCGCTCCAACGACCGCGAGCTCGACGGGGATCGGGATGCGGTTTGAGATCATCACTGGTGCGTTATACGCTACTGCTTCCGCATAGATTGTTGCATCGGTTTGGCCGCGTTCAACGACAAAGAACAATGGTTTGCTTTGCCCTGGTTCCAATACCAGGATCCAGGGGAAACCGGGATCGTTAACGATCCAATCATCTGGGATGTCTTGCAACTGCACTTGGATAAGGAACGCAGTAGCATCCCCGATGTTTTTCACATCTGCTCGTACGACAAAGACATCGCCAGGGTTAGCATGCTCCCATTGTGTATCTATACTGAGGAACAGATGGGTCTGTGGGATGGGGTCTGCCCCGGCGAGGGGGACGATGATGGCGAAGAGCAGCAGCATACAGAGGAGCAACGCTCCTTTCTTTGTTTGTTTCATATTTTTTTTTACCTCCTATTCTTCTTTCGGGAAATTTCTCGTGAGTTTTAACCAGAGGATGAAACAGACCAGGACCCAGAAGAAAATCAAGACCTGGCCAAACGTCGCATGAAAAAACTCAGAGGCATCCACGGAGATTTGAAAACCAACGATGATGCCGGTCAGAATGCGGAGAGAGTTCCCTAGAAACAGGATCGGCAGGAACAGCAGGGCGAATAATCGATTATACGCGCTGAAATATGGGACCACCGCTATCCCAACAAGAAACATCATATACACAAGTAGTCCGCTGCATTCCGAGGAGAGTTCGTAGATGCGGTCTGCCTGGGAAAACGACACGACGACGTATCGTTCGAGGGAGATAGCAGGGATACCCATGGTGTTGAGCACCTGAGCATTTACCTGAGCAGTCATCTCCGGCAGCGGTGCATAGCCAGGGAATGCCAGGATGATATAGCCTAGACAGATGAGCAGGATGCTTGCTCGAATCGTGATATCTAACGTGTGCCCCATTTTGTTGTTCTTAACGTACATAATGCATACACTCTCACTGGGATGAGTAGGAAAATATGACAAAACGCATACAAGGGAAATAGGAAGAAGACCCGGTCGCGGGTGCGGAGGAACGCATAGGATCCACGCAGGATTGCGATCCCAATCAAAATCATGAGATACCCGATGAGATACATCGGGCTTTCAACGATGGAGCGGTACCCGACGAATATCAAGGAAAGTACCAGCAACATGGGCAGCACCGCCTGCATGCAGAGGTCATAGAGCATGTACACCTGTGTGTTCCGTCGTCGTAGGATGATGCGTTTCAATGTCCAGAACAACTCCCGATAAAAACTGCGGTTCCAACGGGTCTGTTGTCGCAGCCATGGTTTCAGATGCTGCGGGACCTGGGTCTCTGCTTTTGCTTTTCGTTCGAACTTTACAATGTACTCTTTTTCCAAGATCAGGTTCGTCAGATGACGGTCATCGCCGTAGGTGCATATGGTGCCAAAGAACCGCTCAGAGATATACGCTTCTTTTACTTGCTGGACGAGCACGTTGCGGTACGCCGCGAGCGGTCCTGAGCAGCACAGAACGGTCCCGAACAGACTCTGCGCGGATCTTTCCTGGTTAAACGCGGTCCAATACCGGGCGTCGATCAACCGGGACAACAGGTTCTTCTTGATCGCCCGCACATCTCCGGTGGCGGCGCCGACCTTTGGGTCTGCAAACGGTTGAACGATATATCGCACGCTATCGCGGGCAAGGATCGTATCACTATCGATGGTGATGACGATATCCACTGAGTCGCCTACAACGTCGAAGCCGAATTTTTGTGCATGACGCTTCCCCTTGTTCTGTGGGAACTCATGGATTACTAACCGAGTATTGCTAGAGAATTTTTTTCTGAGGTTGTGGACTGCTGCTTTGTCTTTACTTCCGTCATCGACCAGGATTACCTGAAACGGAAACGGGTAATCCTGATCGAGCGCGGAGCGAACACAGTTTTCAAGATCCTCAACACCCTCGTTATAACTGGGGATGATAATAGCAACGGAGAATTTGAAATATGAATCGTTTCGTAAACATTTTATTTCCCTTGATTGGGTCAGACGATGATGGTGGATGGAGTTCAGGTAATCACGATGGCTCAGGTTGATCTGGATGAACAGATGCGTGAGTGCTAGCAATCCATAGAAGGTTAACAATGCGAACAACCACACCACCCCTGAATCCACCATCTGGAAAAAACGACTGGCAGTTGAACACCCTCAGATAGACTCCCTTGTATTCTCATAACCCCCTTATGGTACGTGAAACGAAAAAAGAAAATATAAAATCCGAGTTTCGATGATTCCGACATTCAACCAAAAATGGATGATTTTTTTTACGTTTGCTGAAAATGAAAATACCTTTTTTTGTACATCCGCATAGTCATATTTTTCTTAAAAAATATCAAAGACCTTGTTTATCTCCATATGACCTTATCTTCTTGTATGGGATTTCCCAAACGTTTTCTGACAGTTCATATAGTGTGTACACCCATAGCCTTCTTTGATGAATTATGAAAGCAAAAACAAGTGTAATAATCATAGGGCTAGTGGCCGTCGCTGTGATAACAGCAGGGACTGTGATTGGGGTCAATCTCAGTTCACAAACACAAAAAGACCCTTGGAAACAAAAGTCAGTCTCCCTGACTGACGCGGACAACAACTCCGTCGTGTCTTTGAAGATCGGGGACAAACTGAATATCACCTTACCTGATTATGGTGATGGTGGCTATGTCTGGGACATCGTCCGCAATGATGAAAACATCGTCTTTAAGACAGACCAGTTCAATGCAGGAGGCTCAGGCCTACTTGGTGATTTCGGGAAAGACACCTGGGTGTTCACCGCGATTCACACCGGCAGTAGCACCATTGAGCTGCGCTGTCAACGCCCGTTCGGGGAACAGGATGTCTGCCAGACGTTCACCGTGACTGTCAACGTCCAATAATCTCCTTTTCTTTTTTTTTGTACCGTTCTTTATCCTTTGGAAAAAGTAACAGAAGGAACGTCTCGTCTCTCTTCATCTCAAAAGATCGAGAAACAAAAATATTTGTGCAAATCATCATTTTATCATAGAAATCCTTTAGTTTTGTCAGAGAAAATCAAGAATAATTTAATATGTAACCACGGCCTCATATAATTATCATAGGAACAGACAAAAAAATAGGGGTTACAATGGAGAACCGATCATTCAATCACAGCGAAGGGTTGTTGCCCAAAGATACAAAGGGTGTACTCCTCGCCGCAGACACACATCACTTAACTCCCCCGCATCACGATTCAGACATAATAACGACACTAGTGGTGAAGGAACATGGAGGAAGCCTCCTTATAATACTTCCAGAGGCGACATCAAGACCTGCAGAATACGGAAATACCATACCTCCCATAATTATGTACGTATTTCCTATCCCCTATCGCTCTTCGAAAAAGATTCTGCAAGTCAGATATTCCAAATCATATCCGATGCCCGCCTCCTAACACCTTCTCTTCATCCCTTCACCCCTTCCCCTTTTTTTTCTCTTACTCATTACTATTTTATACAAACTAATACTATATTTAGTATAAGAACTCCGAACAATGATATTTCTTCAGAAACGATTTTAAAAAACTAAAAAAAAAAAAGATAGGGGAATCTACGCGGGGATGACCCAAACACCGAACAGGAACCGTTGTGTGACAATCCCCCTGAAATCACTATACGGCAGAAAACCGCAGCAGGGGTATTCCCCATAGGTCTCAGTCAGGATCTGTGTCGTCCTATCCTGTCCGACAATCGCGCTAATCTCCAGGACCTTGAGAGGTAGGAACCGGAAACCAATAGAAGCGGACTTATCAAGACTCGTGATGGAACCAACAAGCCAGATCCGTGATTTCCCCAGAAGAAACGGGATCTTGACTGCAAGGGTCGCCCATTCGCTCTCTGCACCCATTACATCCTTTGCTTTGGCTTTCACGGTGAACGTCTGTTTCACATCCCAGGTATGATTGACGATGACCGGTGTTCCAGAATCATACGGTCCAAGCCATCCAGCGGAAGTCCCATCACCCCAGTCGATGAAATACGACACCAGCTGGTCCTCCGGGTCGATCGCCGTAAGAGTATACTCGTACGACACTCCTGGCTTTCCTTTGGCGGGCCCGGTGATGCTTGGTTTTTCTGGAGCGGAGTTATTCACGATACCAAGATATTCCCTGAGAAATTCATCCCACTGGGTACTGATAGCAAAATTCGTCGCCTCATACGGTGATGGCAATATCTCGTACCGCAGACTGTCATTGTAATCCCCAGCCCGACGCGGGAAGTAGATGCTCAATCCATGAGCAGGGTCATCCGGCAGATGAGTATTGGCGATGACCGCGGTATCCATCGTTGCTTGAATCGTGTTCCGAATATTACTAAACTCAGAGTCGCTGATCGTGCACAGATCCAAAAAGTCATAAAAATCAATGTAATAATCAATGTACCACAGCCTGGCGTACACCCGTGCGCTCTCAAGGGCGGTGGTGATCTGAGTCTTATACTCATCAAGGTGGTCAAGGAAGTAGACCGCTAACTCATCGATCGATGTCCCAAGACTTGGTAAATAGCTCAGATTGGTCGCTGCCATCGTTGTTTTCATCCGGTCCTGCGTGTAATCATGCGGGACGAAATGACCCACCATATCAATACAAAACTCACTGGGTGTCATGCTTGGATCATTCTTCAGATCGGTAAACGCTGGAACGTACGGCCAATCATACAGCATACCGCATTCCGGGTACGCGACGAAGAAACGAACGCACGCATTCAATTGATACGCCACCTCCATGTTCCCGGTCATGCAGGTCTCGATCCCAAGGATATCAAGTTTGTTTGTCCCATCGCTGGTGATCTGATTCAATGCATCTAAAAGCTCAGGCATAGTGATCATCTGACCACGCCCATGCTCATCCCAGCAGACACCTTGCCACCCACACCCCTTGTTACTCGAGATAAACAACGCATAATGATCTGCAGGCACCTCGGATTTCACCTTGGTGACATATTGAACAATCGTGGCAGGATCATCCATGCTTGATTCAGCCGGCCATGTCTGCTGCACCAGCGTCGTCCCATTGAGATAATACAGCTTGGTGTCAGAAGCGGTGTTCTGATCGATGAGCAAGGCGATGGCGACCTGATTTGACGATCCAACTTGTCTGATGTTCTGCAGCACTTGACCCTGAGCAGCGGAAAGATTGTTGTCTCCGACAAGGTACACCATAATGGTCCAATCAACAGACCGAGAGAGTGGTCTGGTACCGTTTGAGGTGACAGCAGCCTGGCCTACACCACTGAGAAAAACAGTGATGAGGATAACACAAATTAGTTTTTTTCCAAGATGGTTCTTCTTCATGGTCTTTCCCCTGATACTACCTATGAGGGACATTTCATATAAGACTTCTTTTGGTTTTTTTGTACAAAAATACACTGCCGCCTAAATTTTGTTAAAAAGATAGAAAAAACCCTCTCCTTCTATCTTCAAAAAGCTTGGAAGGATGAAAAGTTATATATGAAACGTTTTCACTTCTGGTTAGACAAAACAACCGCCTAGCCCCGTAGTGCAGCGGTTAGCACAAGAGACTCTGGATCTCTAGACACCAGTTCGAATCTGGTCGGGGCTGTCAGTTGAGTGTGGGGACCATGGAATCAACCGAACAGATCACCAAGGATTTTATCCGGGAAATCATCGATGAGGACAACAAGACAAACAAGTACAACGGTCGGGTGCATACCAGGTTTCCCCCTGAACCGAACGGGTACTTGCACATCGGCCATGCGAAATCCATCTGCTTGAACTTCGGGATCGCTGAAGAATACAAAGGCCTCTGTAACCTCCGGTTCGATGATACGAACCCGGCCAAAGAGGAACAGGAGTATGTCCAGTCCATCATCGATAACGTCAAATGGCTTGGGTTCGACTGGGAGGATCGCTTGTTCTTCGCATCAGATTATTTTCCCCAGATGTATGAGTATGCCCTGCAGTTGGTGAAAAAGGGAAAAGCGTATGTCGATGATCTCCCGGCAGATCAGATCACCGAATATCGAGGTAATCTCACAAAACCCGGGAAGAACAGCCCGTATCGTGATCGACCTGTCGAAGAGAACATTGATTTGTTCCAGCGGATGAAGGCAGGGGAATTCGCTGATGGTCAAAAGGTCCTGCGTGCAAAAATAGACATGGCTCATCCGAACCTGAACATGCGTGACCCGGTGATGTACCGGATCCTTCATGCGAGCCATCATCGGTCCGGTGATGCTTGGTGTATTTACCCGATGTACGATTGGGCGCATGGTCTGGAGGACTCCATCGAAGGTATCACCCATTCTATCTGTACGCTTGAGTTTGAGAACCATCGACCCTTGTACGATTGGTTCCTGGATGCCCTGGGGGTGTATCATCCGCAGCAGATCGAGTTCGCTCGGTTGAACCTGACCTACACAGTCATGAGTAAACGACTGCTGCTTCAATTGGTCGAAGGCAACTATGTTTGTGGTTGGGATGATCCTCGTCTGCCGACCATCAGCGGGATGCGTCGTCGGGGATATTCCCCGTCCGCGATCAGGTTGTTCTGTAAACGGATCGGGGTTGCGAAATTCAACAGCATCGTCGATTTTGAGTTCCTTGAGCATAACATCAGGGAGGACCTCAACAAGACCTCATCACGATTCATGGGGGTCCTTCGTCCACTCAAAGTCATACTCGATAACTACCCTGCAGGTCAGACAGAGGAGCTTGAAGCGGTCAACAACCCGGAGGATCCTTCAAAGGGGTCCCGGAAGATCCCGTTTTCGCAGACCCTCTACATAGAACAGGATGATTTCATGGAGAACCCACCAAAGGATTACTACCGGCTCACCCCGGGTCGGGAGGTGCGGCTCCGCTACGCGTATTTCATAAAATGCAAGGAGGTTATCAAGAAAGACGGAAAACCCGTCGAGCTCCATTGTACCTATGATCCTTCCACAAAAGGAGGATACGCACCAGATGGTAGAAAAGTTAAATCCACTATCCACTGGGTGTCTGCAGCCCATGCGATACCCGCGGAGACACGATTGTATGACCGACTTTTCACGGTCGCAGACCCCGCGGGGCAGAAGGGGGCTGACTTCAAAGAGTTCCTCAACCCTCATTCCCTTGAGGTGCTCCGAGGCTGTCAGGTAGAACCAACGATAGTAATCCTCAAACCATTTGATCGTTTCCAGTTTGAACGACTTGGCTATTTCTGCATCGACCCAACAACGACAGGGAATTCATTGGTTCTGAATCGAACCGTTGAGCTGCGTGACTCCTGGGCGAAACTTCAGAAGGCCACGCAGTTGAAATGACCTGCGACTGCAGAATGCATATCCTTAAATAAAATCAAAGATTCCGGGTAAGAGTCAACTAGCCCCGTGGTGTAGTGGCAACATTTTGGCCTTTGGAGCCAACGTCGGCGGTTCAAATCCGCCCGGGGCTGCTTTCTTGATAAAAGATTTTTTTTTAGTGAGTACTAAAGGGATACACCGGGTATTCTTTCCTTAAAAGAACAAGGATTTCGCTTGTTTTTGACTTCCGGTTCGTTGAGGTATATGTTTAAATACATCATGGTTTATACAACCGCAATATTAGGAAGTAATAAGTATGTATAGAGAAGAAGGACGCGGTCGTTATGGGGGCGCACCACGAGAAATGCATAAAGCGACCTGTGCAGATTGTGGGAAAGAATGTGAAGTTCCGTTCGTACCGAATGGTACAAAACCTGTATATTGCAGGGATTGTTATCAGCAACATCGACCAAAACGGTTTTAGTAAAAAAATGAATTCATCTTAGATTCATTGATTTTTACTATTTCTTTTTTTCTTTTTTTTTCATACCTAACCATATCATTGAGATAGAAGATTTTTTATAACTATTACTGCTTGGTGCATATATGGCGATATTCACAGGTTTTGGAAGCGACAATCATTCTGGTGTACACCCTGAGATCCTTTATGCACTTCAGAACGTCAACGACGGGTATGTCGTTGCCTATGGAAATGATGAATATACCACACGGGCGATTCAGAAACTCAAAGATATTTTTGGCAAAGAATCAGCTGTTTTTTTTGTGTATAATGGAACCGCGGCAAACATCCTGGGACTTCGCAGTGTGACTGACTCATTCCATTCTATTTTTTGTGCGGAGAGCGCTCATCTGACAGTCCATGAGTGTTGCGGTCCTGAGAATTATATTGGTGCAAAACTGGTGAACATCCCGACACCTGATGGGAAACTAACTGTTGACCTGATCGAACCTTTTCTGATTGGTGTGGGTGACCCTCATATGGCTCAACCGCATGTGATCTCAATAACACAAGCATCTGAACGAGGTACGGTATATCGACCCAAAGAAATTCAGAGATTGGCTGATTTTGCTCATACGCATAAGATGTTGCTACATATGGATGGAGCTCGGTTGTGCAATGCGGCAGCGTTTTTGAAGACTGGTTTACATGAAATCTCAGGGGCGGCTGGAGTGGATGTCTTGTCGTTCGGTGGAACAAAAAACGGGATGATGTACGGGGAGGCAGTGGTGTTTTTCGATAAACAACTTGCCAAGAACTTTGAATTTATCCGGAAACAAGGGATGCAGCTGACCAGTAAAATGCGATATATCTCTGCGCAGTTCTCCGCGTTTCTTGCAGATGATCTG
>WSSedL1B2DRAFT_1000030_pt1 | contig 28426 bp, 20 predicted proteins | sample WetSurSiteL1Bulk_FD_9470 | JGI IMG/M metagenome (IMG submission 9470)
TTTCATTCTTCTCCAGCTATTGGCGATGATGGGACGATTTATCTTGGTCATTCAAGTGGCAATCTTTATGCGATAAATCCTGATGGATCGGAAAAATGGTGGTATGATGCAGGAGATAAAGCAACATCGGATCCCGCTATCGGTGAGGATAGTACCATTTACATTGGTTCCGGTGATAATTATTTGTATGCTATTAATCCGAATGGTACTCTTCGTTGGCGATATCTTACTGGCGGGGTTATCAAGGGACATCCCTCCATCGCACCAGATGGAACGGTCTATATCCCTTCATTCGATGGGTTTCTTTATGCTCTAAATCCTGATGGAACATTGATTTGGAAAGTAAATACTGGAGAAGAGGTTGCCGCTGCATCCGCGGCGATCGCAACTGATGGGACGCTCTATGTAGGAACAGAGGTATTACGGGCGTTCTACCCAAATGGTACTCTGAAATGGAGTCTTGATGTCGGTGGAGATGTCTATGGTACATCACCTTCACTCTCTGCGGATGGCACAATTTATGTGAGCGCAGGAATTTGTATTGTTGCGGTGAATCCTGATGGGACGATAAAATGGAAGAAACTTATTTCTAACGTTGCTGTGCTTTCATCACCCGGTATAGATGAGAATAGCTCGATTTATGTCGGTTCATCTTGGCGGAATCATGATGGTACTCTTACCTGGGGGTATCTCCATGCGTTCGGTGACGCCCCGCTCTCTGTCGATGCAGGGGGGCCTTACAGTGGCTACGCTTTAGAACCAATTTCATTTATGTGCACGACGTTTGGTGGGGCGCTTCCCTATACTTTTCACTGGGATTTCGGTGATGGAAATATCTCAAATGTAGAACATCCGACATATATCTATTCAAGACCTGGAGAATACATCACCATATTAACCTTGATTGATGGTGAGGGAAATAGTAGTAGCGATACCGCGAATGTGACGGTTGGAACATCTGCCCCGACAGTACAAATCACCTCTCCGGAGAAGGGGTTGTATGTATCGGATCATAAACTTTTTTCAATGAAAAAACGTATCGTAGTTATAGGAAAAATCACTATTAAGGCCGAGGCTTTCCAAGAAGACGTCGGAATTGACCATGTCTCATTTTATATTGATTCTTGGTATAAATATTCTGATTATGAAGCACCATATGAATGGGTCTGGAACGAGAGAGGTATTGGTTTTTACGATATCTCTGTCTGGGCAGAATCTAATGATGGCAGATCTAGCGTTGCACGAATAAGTTTGTTAAAGTTTTTCTAAAAACACAATTGATTATTTCCAGGTAAAGCAGAACAATATATTCTGAAAGAACTGTCTGTTGAATAGCCAATGAAACAATGACACGAAAACAGCTTCATATTGGATATTATTTCACAGGTTTTTTTCGGGGTATATCCCAGTAGGGGCTCTTACATTTCGGACATACTTTTGGATATTCTTTTTTCTCACGCGGTATCCATTCATGCCCGCATCGCTCACATCTGAATCCATTCACTGTGATTTTGATTTTCCCCATTCGTATGGAATATATTATTTTATAGTATATAAATTTATGGTATATTACGAGAAAATATTTATATACTTTTAAAGTATATACTTTATTAGTAATATATTTAATAAGTAATTGCCAAGGGAAGTTTCGACGCTCACCCCTGGCAGGAAACACCTGAATGCCAACAAGCACACAGATCTCCAAACAAACCATAGATCATGAGATTTATAAAACCTTCGAGAAATTCAACGGAACCAAAACCATCACCATCGCAGACTACCTCAAAGCACTCGACCTCACCTCGTTACCACAACCANAATACCGCAAGATCAAATTCACCTACGACTCCCTCCTTAAACTCACCGTCTACCAACACCTCAAACACATACGATTCTACACCAAACTCACCAAACACTTGAAAAGAAACCCCTCCGATAAATTCAAACTCGGGTTCACCCAGACACCCAACCGCGCTCACATCGGCTACTTCAACAACCACATCCTGGACCAAACAACCAAAGACACCATCATATACATGGCATCCAAGATTGAAGAAATCTCAGAGAAATTCGGCATCCTCCTGGAGATCACCACCCTAGCACCAGAGCTTCCTCAGAAAGAGACCAAAGAACGCAACCACTACCACCTCAAGAAAGACAAAACTCAGGACCTCTGCCGACTCTTCAAAAAACGCGTCGCACCCTTCATCGACCTCCACCTCCACCACAATGCCATCTACACGAAAAACCATTACATCGACCTCCTCATCCACCTCGGACTCACCCAGGATTTTGCGGAGAACGGGAGCAAAACCTTCAAAGAACTTAAGGGACCACATAACCCAGATGCAGACACCCTCCTCTACCATCTGAAACACTACCAACAGTACCAGGACCTCCATCGGATGTTCACCACTCTCTTTGAAGTCATTTGGGAGATGACGAAAACTGCGAACCTCTTCGATACACGCAAAAAGTATGATGTCGCGATTGACTTCACTGAATGGTACTACTACGGCGACCGAAGCACCCTCATGGTTGTTGGGAAGAAGCCGGAACGCGGCACCACAAAATGCTACAAGTTCGCCACCATCACCATCGTTGAGACAACAAAACGCTTCACCCTGCTCGCTGTCCCCATCGGACCATTTGATAACAAAAAAAAGATCCTGGAGACACTCCTCACCTACGCCCAGGAACGAATCAAAATCAACAGACTCTACGTGGACCGAGGGTTCTTCGACTCAGACTCCATCAAACTCTTCCAACACCACCACCTCACATACCTCATGCCCTGCACCCAGATCTCCACCGTGAAAAACATCCTGAACATCACACCCGCCCCCGCCGTCATCACCGACTTCCCCCTGGCAGACACCACATTCACAATGGTGATTGTTCAAGAAACAAAAGAAAACGGGGAGACCCTCAAATATACGTTCGCCACCAACGAACACTACGATGAACACGACGTCGCCCTCACCGAACGACTCTTCCACCTCTACGGAAAACGCTGGGGAATCGAGACTAGTTACCGCGTCAAGAAACACTCCTACCTGCCCAAAACCACCTCCAAGAACTACCTCATCAGACTCTTCTACTTCATGTTCTCCGTCCTCCTCTACAACCTCTGGATCCTCGCCGACATCCTCCTCTGCCTCGCCCTTTTCGGATTCATAAAAGACGATCACCAGGTGACATCCAAATACTTCGGCACCATCCTCTATACAGTCGACCCGGGAGGATGATCCCATGCCCTTCTCGATATTTTTCAATCAAAGGATTAGATTACAACAGTAATTTCCATCATATTTTTCCATAACAAACCACGTTTTCATCTCACTATCAACATCTTTTAGCCCGTCAGGCAAATCGTAGTAAATCATTCAGTGTATATTTTTGTCAGAATTCCCATGCCCCCCTCCTTACTTTCGGAACTACTGGCCAGGGCGTCAGGTTTAAAAATAAGAAGCATATACCGTTCTCCCTATGAAAAAAGCTGATCGATGCATTTCATGCGGAAAAGGCTTGCTTGAACAAGGCTCGACAACGTTCCAATGCCCAACCTGTGATACCATGATTGGACGCTGCTCAAACTGCCGAGAACAAAGCGTTGTCTATCTCTGCCCGAAATGCGGATTCAGAGGACCATAGGAGGATTACACAATGGGGGAAGTCATCGCACTTATTCGTCTCATGCCAGATGGAGTCATCACCGACAAAGATATGGATTTAATCACCGAAGAAGTAAAAAAAGTCGTCCAAAAACCAGCTCGGCTCGGCCGCGTCGAAGTCAAACAAATCGCGTTTGGTCTCCGAGGTCTTGATGTGACAATTGCTGTCCCTGATGTCGAGGGCGGTCTTGATCCTATTGTCGAAAAGTTCGGGAAGATAAAGAAAGTCGATAACGTCGAAGTCGTTGACATCGGCAGAATCTAAGAAACGTTCCCGACCGTTGTTTTCAAAAACTCGTTATACGTCTCCATGAACTGCCGTCCTATTTCTGTGGGATAATAAATCGGGTACGCAGAGTTCGTGGTGTCTCCTTCGATAAGTTCCGCCTCAAAAAGCTTGTTGATATGCCATTTCACCACATGATGGTTAATATTCAAAGCATGCGCTATCTCCAGGAGATGTTTCCCGGGGTGTTCTGATAGGAACGCCATAATATCCCGAGCGTTTTTGTTCCGCAGGATCGACTCTGCGACTGCACGCTGTTTTGCTTCAACCCCGCCTTCAACAAGATAGTAGACCTTTTTCCCACCAATCGCTCGGCTTCTGATAAGATTCGTCTGCTCAAGCTTCCGNAGATGCCATGCCGCGTTGCTTGGCTTCAGGTCAAGCTCTCTGGCGATCTCTCGAAGGTGACTCCCGGGGTATTCATCGATGTACTCATAGAGGTTTTTACGTATCTCAGTGTCGAGCACGTTTTCAGGAGTGACATATTTTACACCACCCATGAGGAAGAAAAACGCGAGAAGCAAAGCGATGACCGTTATCATTACCGCGATCGTGGTCATATCGATGTTCGGTTGAAGATCGGGAGCAGCCTGACAAATGTTTGTTGATCCAAGAAGAACACAGACTATTATAATCACAGCTCTCGTGATGAAGCGCATTGATTCCCATCCTTTCGTTCTTTGCATCCCTGCAGGGAGAACAAATCACGTTGATGTTTAAATACCTTCCTTCAAAGTCCTGTTTTCTAAGCTAATCTCACCAATGAGAAAAAGAATTGAGAGACGCCGTAACATGACCGTATACCATTATTTATGTGTGAAAAAACCAACGAGTCCTGTCTTTTGTTTTTCTAAGCACACAAACCCAACACGTTCAAACTGCACAATATCACCAGAAGGAACCTCAGCAACTGCTTTCTCGGCGTATCCATGGAGCTCCTGCAGACTCTCGGGGTTGAAGTTCTCACCAGTGAAAATCAATCCAGGAACAAANACCGTCAANGGNATATGCTCCTCGGTGGTCCATTGGATCTTCGCAGTCTCAGCAATGAGAGCATCTCCACTGTAGGAACCCTGGATCGTCTCATTCTTTTTTATGATTTTTACATTATATAATCCTTTCAGACGGAATACCTCACCAAGGTTCATCTTCATAGCATCCTGTCTTGGGATGAAAAAGATAGACGCGGTGTGAATGGTCCGTTCACCCATGGTCGCATCAGGATGCAGTGCTATTTTTACNGTTTTTTGTGGAGCATCCTTCACAACGAGTTGAATCGGGTCTGGGACAAAGTAATATCGCTTGACACGCGGATCAAGATATTTCCGATTCACTGATTCGACGAGGCTGAAATCAACAACCGATTCCACCTTTGAAAAACCCTGTTGAAGCACAAATTGCTTGATCGCCTCCGGAACGATCCCTCGTCTCTTCAACCCACGCAGGGTCGGCAGTCTGACATCATCATATCCGGAGACCAAGCCCTGTTCGATGAGAGGTTTTATCTTTCGTTTGGACACCGGCATCCCATTAATGGACAACCGGGAGAACTCCATCAAATGGGGTGCCCGTAGCTTCAGCAGGTTGAGAATCCGGAAATACACCTGGTCTCGTAACTCGTATTCCTTGGTTCTGAACGGATGGGTCACTCCACTGATGCTGTCCTCCACCGCACCAGCGAAATCATAGGTTGGCCAGACATGGTACGTATCACCAGTCAATGGATGTCTAGTAGTAATCACTCGGAACAAGGTCGGGTCGCGCATCGCGGTGTTCTCACTGTTCATCTCCCCACGCAATCGAAGAATCCAGGTCATATCACGGGACGTGAGCATCTGTTTCCAGAGATCCAGACCAACAGGTCCAGTGAACTGCTCTCGACAGGCACATGATTTTCCATGAAACCTGCCTTCCCTGATGACTTCAGGTGAACATTTGCAGAGATATGCATCCTGTTGACCGATGAGCTGCTCAGCGAGCTTGTAATGTCTCGGAAGATTGTCGGAGGTATGGTATTCGGCATCCCATTCTATCCCAAGCCAGCGGAGGTCTTCTTTCTGCGCGTCATAAAATTCAAGGAGCGCGTTCTCCGGGTTGGTATCATCAAATCGTAAAATGAACTTCCCATCGTATAAACGGGCGTACTCGGAATCAATGATCGCTGCTTTCGCATGACCGATATGTAGATACCCGTTTGGTTCTGGTGGAAAACGGGTCACAACGTTGCCTTTTTCAGCAAACGGTAAGGGAGGCAGTGAAAAATCCTTTTCTTTCTTCTCCCTCTGTAATAACTCAGGGGCAAGACTGGTGAGCTCGGCGACCTGATTATCGAGGGACATGGCATTGACTTGTGCCACAATCTGAGAGACAACAGGGATGATTTGACCGGGTTTCACCCCGTCTTTTTTCAACAATGCGATGACCTTCCCCATCACCGCTTTTTCGTTTGCCTTCCCGTTGAATAGCACCGCATTCTGTAATGCGAACTTCCGCGCCTCACACTGTATCCGCTGAACAGACATGGTTACTTTTCTCGCTGGATGGTATACTCAATCAGTTGAAATAACAGTTCCTTGGCATCAGATGGTTTTATGATAGCTATCGCATCTTTTGCCTGGTTGACGAGCTGTAATGCACGGTGTTGTGCGTACTCGATGGATCCGAGTTCCTTGAAGAGGCCATAGACAAGCGTGACCTCCTGTTCGGATGCAGCATGGTTGCCGAACACATCATCAAGGAGTTTTTTGTCTTTCCCGGTCGCATGAGTCAGGCTATGGACAGCGATGAGTGTCTTTTTCCCATTTCTGATGTCATTGCCGATGTCTTTACCCAGTGTCGTTGCTGTGCTGCTCATATCCAGGTAATCATCCCAAATCTGGAACGCCAATCCAAGTGTCATTCCGTAGGTCTGCAAGGCAGCGATCTCAGGTGGTTTGCCTCCACCAATCAACGCACCACCTTTTCCTGCCAGTTCGAATAACGCACCGGTTTTCTTCCCGATCATATTCAGGTATTCCTGTTCAGTGACTGTTTTGCGTGATTCAAACTCCATGTCCAGTTGTTGTCCTTCGCAGATCGCGATGATGCCGTCTATGAAATCCTGCTGCAGAAGTTTGAAGGTCTGAAAATCAACGGATATCTCTAGCAGTGATTCGAATGCTTTCGCAAATAACAGATCACCAGCGAGGATCGCGGCGGGTTCACCGAATTTCACATGCACCGCGGGGAGGTTTCGTCGGAGCAAGGAATGATCCATGATATCATCATGAACCAAGGTGAAGTTATGTATCAGTTCGAGTCCCGCGGCAAACGGGAGTGCTTTCTCCTTTTCCCCCGAGACGCTTTCACAGGATGTTAACGTCAGGAACGGCCTGATCCGTTTCCCGCCAGCGGCGGGGAGATGCTGTGAGGCCTCGTACAGTTTCGTTGGTTTTTTTATCCGGAGGTACTGTTGCCAATAGGTGTTAAACATCTCGGCTCGTTTTATGAGTTCAATCTGCAGATCCATATCTTACTTCCACCGTTGATAGCTTTTCGACTGTATCAGCACCAACCAGGAACATCGCGATCCGTAGTTCCCTTGTAATGACTTCAAGCTCTTGTTCTAAGGCTTTCGTATCCTTTAATGCTGGTTTGAGCAGGGCATGTGCCATACCTGCGGCGTTTGCTCCAAGAACCAATGCTTTTGCGATATCGAGTCCATGGCGGACCCCACCGGTCGCAATGATGGGCAGCTCCCAGCTGATCGCTTTTCCCACCTCAAGGATGCTGGTGGGTGTTGGGATCCCCCAGTCCCAGAATGTCTGACCAGCACGCATGTCATAAGTGTCCCCCTTCATTTTTGCTCGGTAATACTCCACCGCAGAGAAGGATGTGCCGCCAGCGCCTCCGACGTCAATGCCGCAGATCTTCGTCTTTTTCAGCTGATGCGCGATCTTACCGGAGATCCCTGCGCCGCTTTCTTTGATGATGATCGGACGACCGAACTCTCGTGATAACATGTCGATGGTCGCAAGGCAGCCTTTTGCTTGTGCTTCACCTTCCGGTTGTATCGCCTCTTGTAAGAAGTTCAGACAAACCGCGAGCACGTCAGCATCAATCATTTCGACGATCTTCCCCGCATTCTGGAGGATCTGTTGTTTGTCCCAGAGGACCATCTGGGATGCACCGATGTTCGCGATCTTGAGTGGGATGTCGTATTCCTTGATGATGCTGTAGGTTTCCGCAAGTTTCTGGTTTTCAAGGGCGGCGCGTTGAGAGCCGACCCCCATACCTATCTGGAAGGTGGCTGCGGCTGCCGCGAGATGTTCATTGATTTTCTTGCCGTCGGAATACCCTCCGGTCATGCCTGAGATGATGAGAGGGGCAGAGAGTTTCTTTCCAAAGAGTTGTGTCGACAAATCGATTTCGTTTTCATTTATTTCAGGGAGTGCGTTGTGTATCAGTTTGACGTCATCCCAATAATTATGATGAGCAGACACGTTCTCCTTTAATGAGATCTGGACGTGTTCTCGTTTTCTTTCCTCCGTTTGATTCATGGTTTATCTCCGTAAACGATGGTGGATCGAACCTTTTTCCCCTTTAACGTATCGTATAATCGGTTATGTATATTCCCATTCAACAGGATGGTGTCCGTACCGGTTTTTGCTATCTGTTTGATGGTATGAATTTTTCCTTTCATCCCTTCGGTCACATCCGCGTGAGCATCAGCCGATGTGGTGAGTTTCTCTAACTCTCGCACCGTAGTGTGTTCAAAGAAGGCCGCGTTCTTGTCTGTCTTTGGATTGGCGGAGTACAGCCCGTCCTCGTCGATGACGAAGATGACTTTTTCTGGTTTGAACTCTGCTGCGAGCAGTTGGATGAGCAGGTCACCGGAGCAGATGGAAAAACCGAGTTGGTTATCAAGGGCGACGTCACCAAAACTCACCGGCATGAATCCTAATGCAAGATATTTTTTGAAGATGTTGTAATCGATCCGTGCGATGGCATGATCTGAGAGGGAGAGGATCGCGTGTGGTGGGATGGAAACAGCCGGGACGCCATGATTCTGTAGCGATGCTAAGACAAGATTGTTTAACCGCTGGACCGTCGCCTGGGTCATTGCGAAGCCTTCCACCTGTTTTTTTTGTTTGTAGCCGTCATTGAGTTTGTATCGTTTAGCCAGGATATGGCCGAACGACCCTGCCCCATGGATGACAATTCCTTGCTTGTTTGCCTTTTTTATCTCCTCAGCAAGTTGGTCCATGATCTCTTGTTTGAAGCAGCATTCTTTTGCTTTGTTGGTGATGACACTCCCACCGAGTTTGATGAGAAACATACGTTACCTGCATGAATCTGGCTGTAAAAAAGGATTTTGATAGTATGTAAATGATACAGCTGTCACAGACGATGTATCATTCTTTTCTTCGTGAGAACGGTGGTTTGTTCTTGTTCTGCTCCTGGATGAGCCACAGGGAGATCGGCATGGCTGCTGATGAGCGCATAGTGCTTTGGGACCAATCCATAATCTCTTGATCTGGTGTGTTCGTCCGACAGTCCTCACAGATGAAAAACTTATCATCAAAGACCAAACCGCTCTGATGCTCCTGGAGATGGAATTTTTGTTTGCACATCTCACACATTTTTTCTGAAATACGTACTCCTCCTAAACCACTTCCATGTTTTCGGTTGTGATCACATTTCTTTATGAGATTTATATATAAAACTCTTTTGGATGAAAAGGAAAAAAAAGAAGAGAGGGATGGGATGCAAAGGGAAATGGAAAGTGGCAGATATGCCAGCAACCGCGGCTGGCAGATCCTCCGTAACTTCAAGTCAATTAATTAGAGAAGGGTCGTCCTAGCTTATAAACATCGAGTGGGGGTGAGTGAAAGTATTCATCGATGTTTGCTAAAAAAAATTCGTGGTATTACGGCTCAAAGATGACCGCGATGGTGACATTCACTGGTGCCCCATACTGGGACATATCATCAGATTTGTAGGGTGTAAAGGAAGCTGTTATGGTGTCAGTCCCAGAGAAATCAAATGGTGGTGTCACCATGAGAAACATGAAATTACTGCCATTCTCGTCTAAGATAATATCATCAGTGATCAATATATTCCAATCATTCCCAGGGGAATCAATGATTTCTGCTCTTACAACCGTTCTCGCATTTCCATGATTTATGATATTGAAATACAGATGCGACATCTCGCCAGGGATGACATCCATATGATCACTCTCGGGTTCGACGATGATATGAGGGAGGTACCCTGGTAAACAATTCAATGTACATGCCTGGGTGCATCCATTCACTAGAGGTATAAGACCAAATGGACCATGGAGCGTTTTTGCTTCTGTCTGAATCGGGATCGCACAGAGCCTATAAGCAGGGGCATGCTCATCCACTGCAATAGAAAGAGAGACGATCTGTGAAGAAGGAGTTTGACTCACAGGAAATTGTATCTCAGAAGTTGAAAGAGACGCTGTACTCCAACTTGGGATCTCTCCAAGATCCATTGTGACTGTGACATACTGGTGTGTGACAATGCAGTAATACAGAATTATCTTACCTATAAGGGGATAGGAAAGAGTAGTGAGATAAGTGACCGAGAGGTTCACAATCCGGGGTGCTCCCCCTGGTTCAAGTGGTGTCTGTGTATCATTCGCATTCCAAGAAATGACTATTACACTATCCAGAGAAAACCATCCCTTATTTGAAAAATCCTTGTTTAACCCATGGAACGATGGTTTCGTCCCATCGAATTTGAATGCAGTGGCTGAAGCACCACTTGTTACAATCAAGAGGAGAATGATTACCATTATGATTCTTTTTTTATCCACTGTCTTTCCCCCGTATTATTTTATATAATATTGTTCTCCTATAAATATATTATTGAATCTTATTTTTAAGAACAACTGAAAGCGAATGAATTTAATAATCACTTAAATATGACAGATGATAGAACAGGAAGAAAACCCCTATGACGACACTCTTACGAGAAACACTTCAAGAACTTAGCCCCGCAATCACAGAAACTATACAGACGGTTTTCTGGAAGAACCTGTATGCGACTAAGGCAATCGAACAGACTCTTAAACTTCATCCAGACTGGGAAGACGACACACGAGCAGTGTTTTCTGACACCATCTATGATCTCATCCGATGGTGGAGGCCACTCTGGTACATCCTCGACAAAGAACCATCACCGAATCAGGAAGAGCTCCTAAAGCTCCTCACCATCTATCTGTTTTCAAAGAAAGGAGATCTCACTGCTCTTCAGAACAAAAAAGGCTTAGACACACCACAGCTGTTCCAACGGATACAATCCACAAAACGTTCACGGGCGTTACGTGAGTCCATCCCAGACTGGCTTGATATCCAAGGAGAAAAAGAACTGGGTATCCGCTGGGAACCATCCCTTGCCGCTCTGAATACAAAACCTGAGCTTTTCATCAGAGTAAACAGCCTGAAAACAACACCAAAAGAGCTACTCTCGATCCTCCGCAAAGAAGGAATCATCGCTGAACCAATCGAAGGTAACCCAGACGCACTGCTCATCAAAGAAAAAACAAATGTCTTCAAACTCCCCAGTTATACTGCCGGACTCTTCGAAGTCCAGGACGCTGCCTCGCAGATGACTAGCAGGATTCTTGATCCCCATCCAGGGATGCGGGTGATCGACGCTTGTGCAGGGGAGGGTAGCAAAACACTCCATCTCGCTGCATTACTACAGAACAAAGGGAAGATCATCGCCATGGATACTCAAGAATGGCGATTACAACAACTTCGAAAACGAGCGGCAAAGGCAGGGGTGGATACCATAGAGACACGACTCATCATCTCCACAAAAATCTACAAAAGAATAAAAGGAACCGCTGACCGACTGCTGCTGGATGTCCCCTGCTCCGGGCTGGGGACGCTACGGAGAAACCCGGACATCCGATGGAAACTGACCGAAAAGGACCTCATCAGACTGAAAAACCTACAGCAGGAGCTCCTAGAAAACTATTGTACACTCCTCAAGCCTCAAGGCACCATGGTGTATTCCGTCTGCAGCATCCTGCCCTCCGAAGGAGAAAAGCAGATCCAACAATTCCTCAAGAACCACAACGACTTTCGCCTCTTAGATGAAAAACGATATTGGCCTGACATCAATCTAACCGATGGGTTCTACATCGCACTCCTCCAACGCACCGCATAACATTCTATTCAAAACAATATAAAGGGAAAATGAAATACTGAATAATTCCGAAAGAAAAAACAACGGAGGCATTCTCAGATGAAAATACTCTGCTGGAACGTCAATGGAATCAGAGCGATCGATAAAAAAGGGTTCTTCCCCTGGCTCATGAAAGAATCCCCAGACATCATGTGCCTCCAGGAGATAAAAGCAACACCAGAGCAGCTCCCACCCCATCTCAGAAACGTCCCAGGCTACTATCTCTCCTGGAACCCCGCAGAAAGAAAAGGCTACAGTGGGGTCGCAACCTTCTCAAAGCAAAAACCGCTCACTGTCACAAACGGCTTTGGAAAAGAAGAGTTCGACAATGAAGGACGCATCCTGATCTCCACATATCCTTCCTTTACTTTATTTAATATCTACTTTCCCAATGGTAAAAAAAACAAGGAACGACTCCAGTTCAAACTCGATTTCTATGACGAGTTCCTCAGCTACGCAGACAACCTTAAGACAAAAAAACAAAACATCATCGTCTGCGGTGATCTGAACACCGCACATAAAGAAATAGACCTTGCCCGCCCAAAGGAAAACGAGCATATCTCAGGGTTCATGCCCGTGGAACGCGCATGGATCGACACATTCATCGACCACGGCTATACCGACACCTTTCGTCATTTCCACTCAGAACCGAACCAGTACTCCTGGTGGGACTTGAAGACCGCTGCACGATTACGCAATGTCGGCTGGAGGATCGATTATTTCTTTGTCAACAAAGAGTTCATTCCGAAAATAACAAACGCGTTCATCAACCAAGATGTCATGGGATCAGATCATTGCCCGGTCGGCATTGAAATCACCCTCTGAAAAAAAGGAGAGAAACCTATGAAGGAATCACTGAATTATATCTATAAGGAACAAAAAGAAGTATCCATCTATGGAGGTATCGCCGCACTGCTCGGATGGGACCAGATGACCTACATGCCATCAAAAGGAAGCGAAGAACGAGCAGAGCAACTCTCCCTTGTCTCACGCCTCGTCCATGAACGCGTGACGTCAGAGACACTCTACAACCATCTTAAGAAACTCAACGATGTCGCAAACAGCCTGACAAAAAAAGACAGCCTAGTGGTCACAAAATTGCTCCGCGATGTCGAAAAAGCGCGAAAACTCCCAGCAGAGTTCGTCGAAAAAATGACCAGAACCACATCGATAGCATACGGCATTTGGCAAGAGGCGCGAGAAAAAAACGACTTCACCTTGTTCCAACCACACCTTGAACAGATCGTTGAGCTTGAAAAACAATACTACGACTACATCAAACTCCCCGGTCATCCATACAACACCTTGCTGGATGATTATGAAGAAGGCATGACTGTTGAGGTCCTGCAAAAAGAATTTTCCATCCTCCGAAAACAACTCGTCGAACTCCTCCAGACCATCACCACAACCGAACTGTACCAAAGACAACGACCGGTACCGCTCACTTTGAACAGCATCCAACAAAAAGAGTCCTGCAGCATCTTGTTAAAACACATGAACATCCCCTTCGACCGAGCACGCCTTGATATCTCCACGCATCCCTTCACCACCTCCATGGGAGACGATGATGTCAGATTCACGACCAACTACGAACGAGGAGGATTCTTCTCCTCTTTTTTCTCCACAGCACATGAGGCAGGCCATGCTCTCTATGAACTGGGGATCCTCAAAGGAGAATACAAAGACACCATCATATCAAATGCACCCTCCTTGGGGATCCATGAATCACAATCCCGGTTCTGGGAGAACATGATCGCACGAAGTAAACCATTTTGGAGCTTCTTCTCCCCGTTATTCCAAAAGATCGCCCCGGATGAATGTAAAACCATGAACACCGAAACATGGTATCAAGCAGTCAACCAAGTAAGACCATCGTTCATCAGAACCGAAGCAGATGAATTGACGTACTGTCTGCATGTGATCCTTCGCTTCGAGCTCGAGCTCGATCTTCTAGAGGACAAGATCACGGTAGCGGAGCTACCCGCAAGGTGGAATCAGAAAGTCACCGAGTTCTTAGGGATCACCCCAAAAAATGATCGAGAAGGTGTCCTGCAGGACATGCACTGGAGTGGAGGGGACTTCGGATATTTCCCCACCTACGCCATCGGGACCATGTACGCTTCACAACTCTTCAGACAATTCAAAAAAGAACACCAGACAGCCAACGATGAGATTTCACAAGGTGATTTTTCAAACATATTGCAATGGCTCTCCGACCATGTCTACCAATATGGTTCCCTGATGACAGCGGATGAAATCATCAAACAAACCTGCGGGGAAGGGTTAAATTCTAAAATCTTCATCGGATATCTAAAAGAGAAATACTATCCCTTGTACGAGGTATAAAGAGGTGAAAAACGTGGCAACACTGGCATTGGTCAGACATGGGCAATCACAATGGAACCTTGAGAACCGGTTCACCGGCTGGGTGGATGTCCCACTCTCCGCAAAAGGAAGACAGGAAGCCACATCAGCGGGAAAGAAACTCAAAGACATCCGGTTTGATACCATCTACGTTTCCCATCTGATGAGGGCGATTCAGACCATGCATTACATCCTGCTGGAGCTCTCAGATGAACGGATCCCGATCCTCTATCACGAAGACGGAAGAATCCATGCGTGGGAACATTACGCTGGGCCTCGCGAAAAAGAGATTCCTATCTATCAATCCGTGGACCTTGCGGAACGATACTATGGTGATCTGCAGGGACTCAACAAGGCGGAGACTATGAAGAAATACGGGGAAGCCCAGGTCCATCTCTGGAGACGCAGCTATGATGTGAACCCACCTCGTGGAGAAAGCCTCAAAGACACCTGCGAACGCACGATCCCCTATTACAAAAAAAATATCGAACCAGAGCTGCAAGCAAACAAGAATGTGCTGATCGTTGCCCATGGGAACAGCCTTCGGTCCATCACGAAATACGTTGAAACCATCTCCGATGAAGAAATCCCGAAGGTTGAAATCCCCACAGGAGTCCCCATTGTCTACACCTTTGATTCTCAAATGAAGGTCCGACAAAAGATGCTCCTCTAAAATTTAAGCCTAAACTTTTATAAAATATTCTGCATATTAAGTAAAAAAATATAGAATGTCAGGGATGAATGTCCTGGCATCCATTTTAAAACATGTTTGTTTCTTCGTCAGGTTTTATTGAACTGCCACCAAGCCTCAAGATATATATCGTCATCTGTCCGCAGGATGTTGCCCTCAGGATCTCTGAACGCAGCATACACTCGATAGGTTCCTGCTCCATGGGTCAGATCCGATGCTCTAACATGACCATTCAAGATTGTGTCGAGTGCAAGTTGATTGCCGCTGATGATGGTCCGTGGGGTGGTCTCATTGATGGTGTCGTTATCCACGAGCCATTTCCCTTGCGTTGAATTGTAGAATTGCACCTGGATTAAGAGATATCCCTGGATGTCCGTATCACCTGTGTTCTTGATCTTCGACTGGTTCCGATAGGTGATAATCAGCTTTGGAACGTATCCTGAAGAAGGAGCATTGGCTGAATACACATTGACATATTCATTTCCCGTTGGAGCGGTACTACTGATATCCCTGCTGCTGCGGAGGCAGAATTTGGTGATCCCTGCTTCATTGATCCAATCAAATTCAGTGAGGGAGATGTTGTTCCGCCCGTTCATAAAGTTGACCGTGTTGAGACTCCCGCCGTTCCCTGAGTAATATCCCTTAGCATAATCACCGATTTGCAGAGGATTATGCGGATATGTTGGTTGCCCGTTCTGGATGGTGAGATAGAAATCCGTGGTTGAATAATCATCCTTCTTATACAAAGACAGTATCGCATTATCCAGGTACGCATTCGATGGTAGTGAAGTGGTGTTGAAGAGGACGAACCCGCGGTAGACGTAATAGGTAGGACCGAGTGCTACTTTTTTCTGTCCTATCGTCAGATATTGTGATGAACAGTCTATGGTACCACTGGAGGCACCCCAGGCAGTGTTATAAGTTGTACTCGAGTTGGAGATAAATCCATCATTAGAGAGTGAATTAACCGACAATGTGGGATCAATCACCACAGGGAACATCATTGCATTCAAATCAGAGATTTTCAACCCGGAGAGCAGATAGGTGTTGCCATTAAGGTGGATGATACGGTAGGTGAGTTGTTGCCGAGCAGATTGGTTATTCAACTCATATGCTTCGCCAAGTGGGAGAGCGCATTTGAACTGTCCAAGGGCATCCTTCAAGTCAACTCCCGTATCAGATATCGTCACGTTTCCAGTCAGCATCCCTGAGTCATCGTAGAGGTTGAGGTTCTGGTAGTCGATTTTGGTGATGAACACCAGGTACGAGCTAGCATCATTGAGACCATATTGCGATGGCGGATGGTTCTGCAACAACGTCTTCGTGGTGTTGCTCAGGGTGATCTCTTCTTTCAGACCAGTGTTCCCATAGCTCCAGATGACATCCGTACCACTGAAGACACCAGGGAACGTGATGGAGCAATCGTTTATTTGTCCTTGACTACTCTGCGCATTCTGCAGATATTGGTATGCCCAGTTGCTCTGCGGGTCAACATATCCAACTCCTACAAGCTTGCTTCTGACGGCATGGATCGTTGGATCATTTGACTTGTTATAGGTGAATGCCACAGGCCAATCTAATTGAGCATTTGATTTAAAATATGCTCCGTACAACCCACGGTTATTTCCACTACGATATCCATACACATATGCGGGATGATTTTCAGCGAGCTGATTGAGTGTGTCGTTGATCGGTGTCCAGATACCATTTTCTTGGTAATTTATCGGACCAGCACCTACCTCAAGAATATTCTGCCCAGTGATTGCATCATAATAGCTATCCCAAGTGGACCCACGGTCAACGAGGGTATAGTTCTCAGGAGGGTTTGGCGGGTCCGTGATATTGATGTGCTGGCTGCCGCCGTAGCTGTCCTTGAGGGTGGCGATGCTGATGGATGCCTCCGCGGAGACATGGAAATGACTGCTTTTCTTCTCATCAACCAAGTTATCATAGTTATCGACCGCCCAGATGTCGTAAGAATATTGCCCCACGAGCCAAGAGTCATCGAACACATACTGATAGGTGTTATTCNAGATAAGACTCATTGTGTTATTCTCTGATTTTCCACCAGGGTAACCGATGACCACGGTGACGTTCTTCACCCCGCTTTCATTGTCAACCACATCCGCGGAGATTGTGATATTACCGCCGAATCCGACGATATGTGGATCCTCAGAGACATTTGTGATCCATGGTGGGTTCGTATCGTTCCGATACCCGCAATAAATTGAGTAGTAACTCGTATCAAGGGAGAATGCCGCAGGATCTGGGGGTACACCATAGGTATGAGAATCGTATCGCCCTTGGGTTGTCCAAGGGATATGATCGTAATATAGGTTACATGGACCGTCGCTCCAACAGACAAGCACATATTCGGTGCCTTCCTCTAAAACCGGATATGGTTCTGTGAAATTATAGATCCTCCATTGAGGTGTCGGGCCAGTTGCGGGGAGGATCTCAATGGTTCTTCCTATCAACTTAGAATCGTTCTTTCGATAGATCATACACACCGAATGGACCGGGGAACCTGATGTATTTGCTTGAACATAAGCAGTGATGTTCCGTGCGGTCCCATATTCATTTGCCGTGAAATATGAGCCACGAATGATATCCTCAGTACTATGGGAGAAATCACCAGGTGTTGGATTTCCAAACGGATGATACAAATGGAACGAATCTGACTCTTGGATTTCATTCGGTTCATCATCGCTTGAATTAACGATTTTATTAATTCGTCCTGTTGAATTGTAAAGGCGAAGTTGAAGTGTATACTCACCTTGTGCATCTGTATCAGGGATCGTGATTGTAATGTTATAGGGATGTGATTGACTGAGTGTTGTTATCGTATAGTTCACGACTTTCCATGCGACAACCGCACCATTGTCGTTCTGGTCACGGAGTGTTGCGTTCACCATGACCTTGTCACTTGGTAGAATGGAGTTAATTGAGAACTCCGCCCGTATAGTATCAGGGAGTGTATCTCCATCATTGGGTGAATCAAACGTTGTATAGGATACACCTTCATCGAATGAGCAATCCGGATTGACAATAAAATATTTCGTCATATTCCACGCTAGCTCAAAGGTTACATTGACATCAGTTCGATTGATATATTGAAGTGAATCCCCCTCTTGGTAATCACCACCTACTTGATGATGTCCATCCCAAGTATCGCCTTCTTTTTCGATTAATATCGTATCACAAATATCTTCCCAGACATAGTCTTCCGCTCCATCCCAACCTGTTTTGGATGCAAGATTTATGTATTGAAAATATTCACTGTTCATTCTGTCTTCGTAATCCGTCTGATTTTGAATTGCACAAAGATAGGGATATAAGTCGGGGTTGTACGTAGAAAGAGTAAGATTATGAACAGCATCACTTGGATAATGAAAACCAAGTTGTTCAAAACCTATCCAATATTTATAATTATATTCATCTTTTGGATGACTATCGACATAATGCTGTGCCCCTCGCATCCCGTATTCCTCACCAGTGGTGAATAAAAAGGTGAGGTTATATTTCGGGGTGATGTCATTGTCTTCCATATATTTTGAAATACCTAGGAGAATCGCTCCAGAGGTACTGGCATCGCCCGGGCACTCAGCCCACCAGCTGTCCATTCTGTTGCTAAGTACGACAATCGCATTATCTGGGCTTTGAGAAATATTCCGATACGCGACAACATTATGACTAATCACTCCAGGATCGTCTTCAGTTTGTTTTTTATATTCCTGGGTGATGAAACCATCAACAGTGATACTTTCTTGCATAACATTAAGCATTTGTCCAATTGTGCCGCTCACTGAAAATATCGGGAGAGAATATCTGTTAAGATATATTAAATCAGCCCCAGTAAACCAAGACCAACCCCGTACAGTATAGGTCATATAATGAGTATCCTCATTATAATTACACATGATGGCTCCTTTGCATTTTTCACAACAACTCCATAACCAAAGGTTAAGCCAAAAAGAGGGTAATGAAAAATCTGATTCGGATTCGAGATAAAAAACTGCTACCCAATCAGAACCAGAACAACATGATTGGCCACTACAATTGGAAAACACTATTGTTTCACTATCTTGTATATTATCGGCAACAAATACCGAGCCACTTTGTATCTCTTCGATCACTGAAGAAAAATTACTATCCATTCCATCGAGTTTCGCAATCGTAAAATTGTAATTTGAGCCATTATTGAATGTCCAACCTTTGAACTATCTTCAATAAGGATGCATCCAAGCGCATCGGAGAGATTATCAAGTTTCTCTTCAGATGATGGTTCTTCGTTTAAAATAAAAACACAGTCTTGATTCTCAGGAACTATATCATTCGTATCTAAATATACAACTGGACCAACCATAGTAGTATATTCATTGAGAAGGTCAGCTGGTACAGTATAAAAGTCTTCAACATTATCTCGTACATGAATATCTTTCATAATAATTTCCGCATCATTAATTTCAAATGTATCATCAAGATCTTCTTCTGTATGTATACCATGAGCAAAATTGAGATTTCCAATACCCATAGGAAAAAGTTCACTAGACGGAAGCTCTAGATATGGTTCCCCAAGAAAGTTTATAGTAAGACCATAATCTGTGATATCAATTTTGCTGGAATATTGTCTTGATCTAAAAAAAACTTGATCAATGTATCCGATAGGGAGTTCTTTGTATCCCGACAAGCCACATGGTTTATCTGTCCCGTTCATGGCTGGTTCCAAAATTCTATCTACGGTAAAATTTTCTCCCTCTGTACCCCATTCTCTTCCTTTTTTTATATCATTAGGCCAGTTATTTACGTTATAGATTACCTCACTAAAATCTTTAGTTCTATTCCAAACCCAATCGTAATCAAGATTCATCCCTGGATCTTGTGGTTCTTCGTTTGCTTTAACAGTGTCATCTTCAGAAAATATCATTGTGGTCATTACACTGGATACCATCAGCATGACGATACAAATTCCAATCATTTTTTTATTCATTTTTTTACCTCCAATTCAAGCATGGTTCTTCTTGTTTATATAATTCAATTGGGGGTCGATGAAAGTATTCACTTTTTTTATGAAAAGAATAATAAAGAAGTTCTTGGATATTATCACTGGGGAATAAGAATAATGAGACTAATATGGTGGAACTTCTCAATCTATTTGATGTTCTTTATCATGTGTAGTCCAGGTGTGAATCCATTTGTATTTGATTCGAGTGGAAAAACCTCTGTAAGCACATGTGAATTACTTATTCCTAATTATCTAGCCGATTGGCACGTACACGTTAACGATTCTTTCCAAGATGCCGTACCAAGTGTTTCTGGTTTTCAACAAAGACAAATGATCCTTGTCGAATCAAACAGTGTTCCAGAAGATACTGGCCGGGACGGCCCCATGGATTCTGCCTGGCCGATGTTTGGACATGATGTGGTTCACACCTGTCGTAGTCAGTATAGCACGGATAATAACTCTGGTATGGAGGTTTGGTGTGTTCGCGGTGATAGATCCAGTGAGGTAGTATGTTCTGCATTAGTAGACACCAATGGAATGATCTATTTTGGAACCATGGGTTCTGATTCTTCATTATATGCATTGTATCCGAATGGATCACGAAAATGGAAATTTAATGCCAATGGTTTAATTTGGGCAACTCCAGCAATCTCAGAAGAAGGAATGATTTATTTTACAACATGGGGTGGAGACCGTTATTTCTATGCCCTGAATCTGGATGTTGGAACAGAAGAATGGTCAATAAAAATTGAAGGATCTTCAACATGCTCTCCATCTATTGCAGCAGATGATACGATTTATTTTGGTGATAATAGCTATATTATTTATGCGCTAAATCCTGATGGCACAGAGAAATGGCGATATGCCACGGGTTATATTGTAATGGGTTCTCCTGCAATAAGTATCGAAGATGGTACGATCTACATTGGTTCCGGCGACTATTACCTCTATGCATTGTATCCGAATGGAACGCTCCGATGGCGATTCGAGACAGGTGACCATATAAAAGGTTCAGCATCCATTGCAACTGATGGTACAATTTATATTCCTTCCTTTGATGGATACCTCTATGCATTGTATCCAAATGGGACACTCAGATGGCGAGTATCCACAGGAGATAGTCTTGCTGCGGCTGGGGTCGCCATTGGGAAATTTGGCACGATTTATGTCGGGACAGAAATGCTACGAGCATATAACCCTGATGGGACATTGAAATGGATGATAGATGTCCAGGGTTACATCGAAGGAACGGTCCCCGCGGTCTCCGCAGATGGGACGATTTACGTCAGTGCAGACAACTGTCTTGTCGCGGTTAATCCTGATGGGACCGAGAAATGGCGAATACCCTTATCCAATGAACAGGTTCGTTCTTCTCCCAGTATTGGTCCTGATGACCGTGTGTATGTTGGTTCTACAAAAGGTAATTATGGATTTCTTCATGCCCTTGGTATCTTAGACCCAAATGCACCTACAGCCCCGACCATCATTGGGAAGATAAAAGGAAAAGTAGAGAGATCATATGATTATATATTCCGCTCTACCTCACCAGTAGAAAATGATGTTTTTTATCAAATCGACTGGGGCGATGGTTCCATCACTGAATGGCTTGGACCATACGACTCAGGTAAATCAATAACAATGAATCATTCTTGGTCCGAGAAAGGAACCTATACCATCAAGGCACGAGCAAAGGATACTGACAACCTCTGGGGACCCTGGGGTGAACTTAAGGTCACCATGCCGTACTCCTACGAACCACCACATTTCCATTTCATCCAATGGTTGTTAGAACGATTCCTCCATGCATTCCCGTTCCTCAGATATATCCTCTAATACTAGGAACAGAATGAACCGTTTTCGTCTTTCATTTCATCATTTTTTTTATAATTCCATCACATCTGTCTATATCGTTCATTTTAACGGATAAAAGCACCAATCTTTTTTAATACAAACAAAAATCTCCCCATATTTAAATAATCATTGACGAATCAATCCCCCCATAATAAAAAAAATCACTACGCTGTACTTTCATTCAATAATCCAAAGTAAAAGTATAGACAAAAGCCTTCTAGAGGATAAAACCTAAATACCTGTTTTTAATCACGGTTAAATATAAAATAGAACAAAAGAGGAAAGATATGATAGAGCAACGGTTCAAATGTCCAAACTGTCAAGAAATCGCTACGTTCTATGGAAACCCGGGGGAGACAAAAGTGGTGACCTGCGCAGCTTGCAACACGAAAGGACGCGTCATCATCCCTGGAGAGAAACAGGACAACAACGTTGCTATCGAGGTTTCTCATCTAAAAAAAGTATACGATGACCTCATCGCGGTAAACGATATCTCCTTTACAGTAAAAAAAGGAGAGATTTTTGCGTTCCTTGGACCGAACGGGGCAGGGAAGACAACCACGGTTGAAATGATAGAATCCATCCGAACACCAACCGCTGGAGCCATCAGGCTATTAGGAGCAGACACAAAAACAGGATTCAACCAGATCAAAGAACGCATCAGCATCCTACCTCAGGAGTTCCATTCATTTGAGCGATTCACGGTTCGAGAGACGCTGACCTATTTCTCAAAACTCTATAAGAAACGAGCGAACATCGACGAGATTCTGGATGCAATGGACCTGCAATCCCATGAAAAAAAATTGTACAGAAACCTCTCCGGTGGTCTGAAACAACGAGTTGGTGTGGCCTTGTCACTTGTCAATGACCCGGAGATCGTCTTTCTTGACGAGCCGACAACAGGGTTAGACCCGAAAGCGCGTCGGGAAGTCTGGCAGGTGATCGCCAATCTACGGAACAAAGGAAAAACCGTTTTCCTCACCACCCATTACATGGAAGAAGCAGAACATTTAGCTGATCATATCGCAATCATCCATAAAGGAAAGATCATCGCAGAAGGATCCTTACAAGAGCTGCTTACTACGTACGGTGAAAAAACGACATTGTATATTAAAAACTGCCATTCAGAAGATGCGCGACAACTATTAGAGGAGAAAGGATTTGAGGCTCATTCAAGTGGAAATGGAGACATCATGGTGAAAATCGATTATAAGGAAAAAGTACTTGAGGTGCTCTCAGAGCTTCGTCATGAATGCATCGAATATGATGGTGTGGATATCCGCGGTTCGAACCTCGAGGAGGTCTTTCTCCGCTTGACAGGAGCACGACTCACAGAGGAGGCGGAAACATGAATTTGAAAATCGTCGGCACTGACTTCCTCTATAGTATTCGCAGCTGGACCCGCAGCAGAGGCACCGTGTTTTGGTCTTTGCTGTTTCCTGTGATGCTGATTCTTCTTTTCGGAGCTATCTTCTCCGGGATGGGGGAAAGTAAATACACCTTGTACGTACAAGATCTTGACAACACCGACATGTCCCATAGCCTCGTCACCATCCTGAACAAAACCAATGTCCTCAACATTAAAAACGTAACGAAAAACGATGACATCACAAAATACATCAAAGATAACAACATCAAGAATCTCATCGTCATCCCAGAGGGGTACGAAAATGATATCACCCGTTCATTTTCTGATCCTTCAGCAAAAGTCAACATCACCTATTATTTTGATCCGACTGAAACACAAACCAACCAGATTCTCCGTAGTGTAATCTCCAGTGTGCTGGAGGGGCTAAACATGCAGCTTACCCAGGGCAAGACCATTATCGGATTGACCGAACAAAGCACTGTTACGGAAAACTTTGGTTTTATTGATTTCTTCATCCCAGGAATGATCGGATTTACCATCATGCAACAGAGCATCTATGGTAGCATCGAACGGAATACGAAATTTAGAAAAGACGGCATCCTGCGAAAACTGTTGACCACACCGATCACCCGCTCAGAATGGATCCTAGCAAAAATGCTGTTCATGCTGTTTCTCGCGTTCATCTCCACATCGGTTGCAATCGGAGTCGGAGTCCTTGCATTCGGAATCAAAGTCAATATCAACCTGCTGACTATCATCATTGTCATAGCCACGAGTTTTCTGTTTTCAGGGATTGGGATGATCATCGGTCGGTTCGTCAAAGAAGAAGAAACAGCGGATATGGCTGCTGGGGCCATCAGCTTCCCGATGATGTTTCTCGCAGGCACTTTTTTTGCTGTGGAGTCGATGCCCTCGATTATCCAGATAATCGCCCGTGCCCTTCCTCTGTACTATGTCAATGAAGGCTTGCGGAATGCCATGATTTACATGAACCAGACAGAAGCATTGATCAATGGCGGCATCGTTTTGATCTTCGCTGCGATCTTCTTCATCGCAGGAGTTATCTTAACAAAGTGGAAGGAAGACTAAGAATAAAGGACGATTGAAAGACCAAAGATCCCTCTTTTCATCGAGTCAATATAGAAGAGGTTATCTCTCCAGAGGCACCGGTATGGTCCATTCAGGACTATAGATGAGAAGCAGGGTCACCATAGATGTTGGGATGAAAATTAGTATTTAATGTATTCTCGCTGTACATACTGTTTGGATCCCCCGTCGTATAATCCCTTGTGTAAAACCAAATGTATCTTGAAAGAGCGGGACCAATACGATCTCCATTAATCAACAGGTCATCCATGAGCAGTTCATTTTGCTCTTCTAATAAATTATTGTATCCTGTCCCTTCGTTTCCAACCCAACACACCGCGCCATGGTCCAGGTACACCAAGGGACCATTATTATCTCCCGTATAAGCGGATGCATAAAAGATTGCGTTGCTTCGAAGGTTCTGCAGCTGCTGATCAACCCATTTATAATGAATGAAATCATACAGCATAGGCGGTTCCGGATTATACCAGACCACCCCATTATCTCGGGGGGTCTTCCAATTATCATACATATAACCCCGCCAACCATCCCACCAGATCTGTTCAGGATAATTGGAATAATTTGTCTGAAGATATTGTTCAGAAAGCCCAGATCCACCCGTGGAATGACCAATGTACACCAGGACACTAGCCCCTTGGTTCATCCTCTGTAACGATGCATCCCAGAGGCAGTGACCATCATAGGTTCTCAGATGCGATTGAAAAATATCTTTCATAACACGTGACGTGAACCCATTAGCTCCCGTAGGCCACCACGAGGCACTGTCACGGTAGTTGATTATTTGCGATGTGGTAATGGTTCTGCCAGGGTTTGCCCAGATTAATGCCGGGTACAGTAAATCCCGTACGACAAGAGCAGATGAGTATGCAGGAGTCAACCCGGGGATATCACCCGCGTAGGAGTTATTGCCCATCATCGTTGAATGCAACTCAGCTGGGATATCGGATCGTGGTGCGACAAAACAATAACCTTCTTGTCCCTCTTTATCAAGCCAAAGACTTTTGATATACCATTTCATGCTCTGGTATATCTCCTCGTTCCAATCGCGATCCGCATCCAATCCAAAGGGCGGAAGAACAGTCTCTTTCCCTAGAAATACTTTCATGAGTTGAACGAAGAGTTCCAATTTCGTTATCTGTAATGGTCCGTTTGCTTTTGGTAATGAACCAAGGTCTCGACCCCCATGATAATAGTCTCCCGCCCAGAGCCTCCAAGTATGAATTCGATCTGCGACAGCTGCTGGATTTCCCGATGCCTCTTCAATACGTAGAATCGGTGATCCATGATACGCTGCAATCATTGCTGCAGGAGCAAAAAAGCCTGCTCCAGTTTTTAAGGATGTAATCGTAATATAATTTTCAGAGGCAGGATGGTTCTTTATCTCATCAACGATTTCCGTCATGGTCTTCAGATCCTTATCTATGGTTGGAAGTTTACTGCGGACATTAGCACCGATTTCACCACGTTCAACAAAGATGACTTTTGTGACGCCAAGGGCATTGAACGCACTTGCGGTCGCGGCTGGTACGCTATCTTGGTTGACGTAAAGCAAAGGAAAATGGTTCAATGAAGCGATGACAGCTGCGTTGGCTGCGGAAATGGATGCATCAGCACGGTCAGGGTTGACTGTCTTTACATCAACACTTAGGGTGTATCTTACAATGGATCCATTCGCTTCTCGTGGAACGACAATGGCAGTCCATATGCCAGTCTCCGGATGAAGAATCTCGGCTGTATATTCTGTGTGCAGGGCAGGATGCCAGGTTCTCCAGGGATTATAGGATGGATTTTCAAGTCCATTCCAGATATGAATTGGATTGACGGGCCCGTTCCAGTTGGGTATATCTGGTGCTTTGAGGTACCCTTGGGGGTCGATAAGGAAAACAAGAAGATCAGATGGTTGATTCGTTGTTAGTTTTGCATAAATCGATGAATCTTCATCGGTGATTCTGAATTGATATCGGGCACCAGCATACTTTGTTATTCTCATAGTCCAACTCGTTTGTAAAATGTCAAATCCAGCAGCCCAGAGTCCCATCCTTGTGATGGGATAATACATATCGGTTTTCGGACCTTGGCCATCATATGGGCATGGCCACCAGTCCTGCGCCATCATCATATAAAATGGATATATCGCGTGGATTGATGGTGTTGCAGCACCAGTTCCAAACATGCTTACATTCAGGGCGCACCATTTCGGACCGAGGATAAGTGGGTATTCATAGGAACCATCGAAGTTTCTTATCTTTGGAGAATTTGCATTGAATTCTTCGACTTTTGTTTGGTGTCGTAGGAGAGAGGTTCTTTTCAGAACAGTTTTGACGGTGTCTTCAAATCCACTGCCATCGACTGCGACGACCGCCGTCAGGGAGGATACCCATTCCTTTTGTGCGATATCGGCGGCTGCTTGGACAGGATCTGTAGCAAGGGTGTATTGTTCAGGGGTCCTACTGAATAATGATAGATAGGTGTTCCAATCATCAACCAGATATTGGGTTGTATCATCAACTGTTCCGAAGGATGTATTATCGTCATAGTACGCAGTCGGTGTTGTATCATTTGTGTAAATGATTGGTGCGAGATACCGTTGTCCATCATCAAGGTAGTTACAGGCGGGTATCGCAGCAAGATACGCAAAGTCGTCTTTGGTGCTCTGGGCATCATTTTTAATCTTGTATGTCTTTGCGATGGGGGTAATGTCCGGTTGTGGGACTGGCCCCGGTGGGGAAACTCCACTAGTTTCAAGCTTAATAGTTAGGTTATACGCCCCGGATCCGTAGGAGTAGTAACTCCAGTTTGTCGGATGAGGACAATCCACCCATCCTGGGAAAATATCAACACGGATGCCCCAGTGACCAGTGACGCTTGCAGGGTAGGTGAAGTTATCATCATAATACTTATTTCCTTCATAGACGAGTGTCCCATTTGGATCATAAAGTTGGAGGTCAAAATCAGTAAGATACGCATAACTTTTCATTTTCAATAAGGGATGAATCCACTCACCCGTAGCCACTTGGAATGTATACCAATCATAGGGATCATTCATATCAAGATACCCGAAGTACGTTCCTGGTGTGATGAGCAACGCATCATTGTAATTATTTGGAGCGTCGGTTCCACTGTCTCCATCGTTCTGACCTTGGAGATACAGGTCGATAATATACTGTCCTGTTCCATCACCACTGATATATGTTACTTGCATGAACCAAAAACCAGAGTATGAAGCATTATAAATTATAGTTTCAGGGGTACTGCCGGAGGCATTTGAGAATGCAACCATTATTTGAGTTGTAGTCCAGAGTGATAAGCGAATATCAAAACCGACGGGGGGTGTAACCGTTATGTGTATCTCTTGACCTTGACAAACCGAAAAAAAGAACCAATCGTTCAGATCGGTCGATGAGAGGGCCCCGGTTCTTCCTCGACCATGGCTGTTGTCGATCAGTTCACCAGGGTAGATCATTAAAGCTCGATTTTGGTCATTTCCTGCATCTTTTTTGTATCCAGCGTCATCGTTATTATCGGATGGAATTTGTTCAAATTGAACAGCGTTTGATAGACCATTGATTCCAGAACCAACTAATAAAACCAGGAGAAAAAAAACAATTACTTTTTTCCTCTTCATAGAATTATGCATTGTCATTTCCTTCCCTACATACAATAATAACGTTCATTATATAAAAGTTATCTTGAAAATCCATTTGTTACCAGAAAGAGATAATTGAATTCTTCTAAAGAGCATGAAATTATAAGAAAGCAATGTAATGGGTAATTCAATTAGGAGAGAGGATATTCAAATCGCGTGTTTTTAAAGAAGGAGAAATCAAGGTTCCCCCAATCGTTGAAATCACCGCGTCCATGGGAACCATCAGAAAAA
>WSSedL1B2DRAFT_1000031_pt1 | contig 28048 bp, 14 predicted proteins | sample WetSurSiteL1Bulk_FD_9470 | JGI IMG/M metagenome (IMG submission 9470)
GGATAATGAAGGTAACTGGTATGGTTGTGATTACGCCGGTGGTTTGTATTCCATCGACATGGATACCGGTACCCAAACATTCATCGGTAGCACCATTGGAGTCAACGGAATGACCTTTGATGGAACCACGGGAACCTGGTATGTCACCAGTGCCAACACCTTATACACCATGGATGTGACCACGGGAGCAACGACCTCTATCGGTTCTCATGGAGTATCTAACACCTTCATTGGGTTAGCCTGTGATATCGATGGGAACATGTACGGGTATGATGTCCTCTGGACTGGAGACAGCACGCTGTACTCTATTGATAAAGCAACTGGTGCAGCCACAGCAATTGGACCAATGGGATACGGGTTCGTCTATGCTCAGGATATGGGATATGACCGAGACAATGATGTCCTGTATATCGCTGGGTATTTCAACGATGGAACTCCTTCTGCATTGTTAACCTGTGATGTTTCATCTGGTGCCTGTACCATTGTCGGCTCTTTTGAGGGCGGCATGGAAGTCGATGGGTTCGCAGTCCCATGGATTGGATTTGTCTATGACCATGATATCGGAATCACTGGTATCACCAAACCAGCGAGTGGGAACGCCGGATCAGTCACCCCGATCGTGAAAGTGAAGAACGCAGGATTAAACACCGAATATAGCGTACCAGTACAACTCTTAATCGGAAAAGAACTCATCTCAGGAACTGTTGAGGATTTCGAGGCAACAAACGGTGGTTACACACATGCCCCAAAGCTTCCACAACCTGATGCATGGGCATGGGGAGCACCAACCTCTGGGCCAATGGCAGCACACTCTGGGTTCAACGTTTGGGCAACCAACCTAGCAGGATCATACCCACCAAGCATGTGGTGTTATCTTGTCACTGCTCCATTCACCGTACCCGGTGGCGCGATGTTCAACTTCTGGCATTGGTATTACTTTGAGAGCAACTATGATGGTGGAAACGTCAAGATCAGTACCGATGGTGGAGTCACCTGGACACTCCTTAACCCTGTTGGATCCTACCCTGGATCAATGGCGTATAACCCGTTCATGACCGGCCAACCCGCATACAATGGGCAAAGCGGTGGCTGGAAACAAGCGAATTTCGACCTAAGTGCCTATGAAGGAATGCTTGCTCAGATCATGTTTGAGACCGCATCTGACAGTTCCGTCCAATATGCCGGATGGTACATCGATGATGTCGGATTTACCTCAACAAGCTGGGTCAACGAATACACCCAAACCGTGTATATCCCCTCCATCGCACCTGATGAGGTCTTAGAAGTCTCATTCCCAACCTGGGCACCCTCTGATCTTGGGCTCGTTGAGAACGTCAACGTGAACTACAACGCTGAGGCAACCGCTTTGTTAGTTGGTGATCAGAACATCAACAACGATTACAAAGAGAAAGCCTTCAACCTGCACTTCGGGTTCTTCCATGATGTCGCAGTCGTTGATATTATATCACCTGTAAATGGACTCGCAGAGACTCAAACACCAGAAGTCGTGATTGAGAACCATGGTCAGAACGCTGAGAGCGTCAATGTTCAGATGACCATCGGGAAAGCAATTTACACGACACTGCTTGAGGAAGATTTCGCAGGCGGTGTGCCACCAGCAGGCTGGGGAACAAACTACCCCGGGAACTGGATCAGCAGCAGCACAAACTACGCCGGTGGAACCGCACCAGAAGCAGAGTTCAGCTGGACGCCCTCAAGTGTCGACGAGCACTATTTGTATACTGCTAACATTGACACGACCGGATTCACTGCACTAGGCTTGAAATTCAAAGAATACGTCAACGACTACAACGGTGATTACACCTTAAAAGTCGTGACTTCAACTGATGGCGGAGCAACCTGGAGCGATGCGTATGTGCGCGCTGGAGGACCCTATGGGCCAGCTACCACAGATGTTACTCTGACTGCAGCCAATGGTGTCGGATCAGCAACCTTCATGATCGCCTGGGATATGAGCGGTGATTCCTTCAATATCAACTACTGGTACATCGATGACGTCTGGATGGGCATCATCGACATGGTCGACGAATACGATCAGACCGTGACCATTGATGTCGCCGCAGGCGCAAGTGCGAATGCGATCTTACCAGACTGGACACCTTCCGATATTCCGTTCGCAAACAGCATTGACTACCTTGTGAATGTCGAGGCGACCTTGAACGGGTTCAGCCCGGTCTACAGCTACGGCTTCGAAGAAGCCTGGATACCAGCAGTACCACCAGGACCAGCAGTGTTCCCACCAGCAGGATGGGGCGTCTATAACCTCAATGGAGGAAACGCCTGGATACAATCCTCCACAGGACAACGCACTGGTTCCTATTGTGCAAAATGCACATACGACTATGCGGTACAACCGAACGCTGACTGGCTCACCACAAAGGGAACCGTTGTCGCACCTGGCGGATACTTCAGTGTCTGGATTGACACCTATAGCTATGCTGACGACGAATACGAAATCTATATGTCCACCACTGGTAACACCCCGGCAGATTTCCTCGCAGGAACCCTGCTTGCTGACGTCAACTATCCAGTGCCAACAGTCTATACCTTCTACAGCTTTGACATGTCCGCATATGCTGGGATGACTGTCTACTTTGGTATCCTTTACAATGGTTATTACGCCTGGTATATCTGGGCTGATGATATCACCTTCCCAGATGGAACCTTCGAAGGATTCGAAGGCGGAACCCCAGGAGTACCCGGACACTGGCCAAGTTTCAACCAATACGTCTATGGAACCACAACCGACCAATGGTTATCAGTCACTTCTGGTTCATCCCCAACCTGTACACCACCAGAAGGAGCCAAAATGGCTGAGTACAACTCCTATAGTATCTCATCAGGAAACTCCGCCGAACTCGATGGCACCGTCCTCGTAGACTTTACCAGCGCAACCCAAATGAAGTTCAAGATGATGCATGATACAGGATATTCTAGCTCTGCTGATGTCATCTACCCGTTATTGTCAGCGGATGGTGTGAACTTCTGGTATGACGGCACTGGGTTCTACCGGTATGATGGAACAACAGGCTGGAAGACAGAAACCATGGACTACAGCTTCTTAATCAGCTATTTAGGCGGTCCTGGTAACTACTACATTGGGTTCTACGCAGTATCTGCCTATGGGAACAACATGTTCATCGACGATATCAACGTCATGGCCTTTACAGCGATCCCCGATGGATACCCAGCAGACAACTCGCTTGGAGGAATTGTCACCCTGAGCTACGAACACGATGTCGGAGTCGTTGCAATCACCGAATGGCCACAAGTTGAAGGCAGAGACATCATCTGGGATAACTACGCAGATGACGGCACTGGTGTTGGATTATCATCTCAGTATGATACCTCCTACCCGTTCCAATCACAATGTGCTGATGACTTCCAGTTCGCCGAAGCAATGGACATCAACCAAGTCCACTGGTGGGGCGCATTCTGGAACGGCGCCGGATACCCGAACCCCTGTGCATTCAACATCATCTTCTATGCAGATGATGGCGGTATGCCAACGGGTGCTGGAATGGACGATCCAACCTCAACAGCCCTTGCGCTCTACAACTTCCCAGCAGTCACTGGTGTCTCCTATGGAGCTGACAAATACGAATATGATGTCACCATTGACCCAGTCTTCGTCGCAGACGCGAACGTGAAATACTGGGTAGCTGTCCAATCCGTGTTTGACTTCTCAGGCGTCGGACAATGGGGCTGGTCCACAAATGGAGCGAACCCTGAACAACTCAGCGGCCCAGTACAAGGATTCCCCGTGTTAGGAACAGCCTACTGGACACCAACTACCTATGGTGATCATGCCTTCCAACTTGGTGGACAAACCCATCAGGGCGGTGGCGGTGGCGGTAACCCACCACCAGGGACATACGCAATTGCTGGTACCATCAAGAACCTTGGTGTCACCTACTCAGAAGTCGACATCCCAGTGAACGCAGTCATTACCAATGACACTGGTGTAGTCGTCTACGACGAGACCGTTATTGTTGCAGGTCCACTCGCACCTGGCGCAATGGCCCCAGTCACATTCCCGGACATTACGATCCCCTGGGATCCCGCCGCGGAATACGACTACAAGTTGACCATGCAAACACAACTCGTCGGTGATGACCACCCCAACAACGACAAGAAGACCCAGACCTGGATTATCCAGATCCCCGATACCATCCCACCAACCACAACCGCAGCAGTGAGTGGGACAATGGGCGACAACGACTGGTATGTCAGCAACGTCCAAGTGACCTTGACAGCAACCGATGGGAAATGGCCAACTGGTGTCAACTACACCATGTATAAAGTCGACACCGGTGCCTGGACTGAATACTCCACACCTGTCATCGTCGACACCGATGGTCCACACACAGTATACTTCTACTCCGTCGATATTGCAGGAAACATTGAAAATGAATCCAGTGTCTCCTTCAAGATGGATAAGACCGCACCCGTCATCACCGAATTCACCGCAACAGCCCAGAATGCAATGAAGAACAAATGGCTGCTTGAGTGTGACGCTACGGACGCAACGAGCGGAATCGTGCTTGTTGAGTTCTACGCTGATGACGCACTGGTCGGAAGTGTCACTGCAGAACCCTACTCGTTTGAGGTAGACGGTAAGATACACACCGCACAATGTATCGTCTATGACGCCGCTGGAAACTCAAAGATGAGCGACGTTGTCAACTCATACGAAGTGGAATTCCAGCAGTACAGTCTGCTCCAGCAGAAGATACTGTAAGGTCAGCGAAATCGGAGTGAATAATCCTTCACTCCCCTCTCTCTCTTTTTTTTCTTTTTTTTAGATTTTCAATGCTCTTTTTTCATAGATAATTCTCTCTCTGAAAACATCCCTTTTCCCCCCATTATTTCCTCTTCGCGGTTCTCCCTGTTTTTATAAAAAGAGATCCAATCCTAGCGTGGGACAAAGCATATATACTCTGTTATCATTAATTATTCAGTAATATTAGAGATAGGGGATATCATATGAAGAAGAGACCAGAACAGAAAAGTACGTTAGGCAAGTTAGGTGTCGTTTTTGTCATTTGCTTCGCAATGATCATGACATCTGCAATAACATCTGTGGGAAACGCATCCAAGCTAGACCAACTTTTTTCGAACAGTCGACTGACCTATACCTTTGATTTTAAACAACCAAGCCTTCAAGCAGCGAGCGCAGACTTTACGTCTATCTCCCTGCCCGGGTGTCTGACCGTGGGGAAAACAGCAGGGGACCCTGCCCTACCCGTCAAGGTCATTACCTTACTTCTGCCGCCCAACAAAACCGTCTCACGGATCAATGTGGTTGGAACACCAGTGACTCTGAATATCCAGGATATCGATTTGACACAAAAACCCCTGTATCCACAACAGCGGTCTATCCCTATTGGTAGTGATGAGCCTTCTGAGTTTGTGATAAACTCTGATGTGTATACCTCGGATTCGTTGTATCCAACCACCCGGTATGCTGACTTCGCTATCGGATATTCCCATGGGTATTCGATTCTTTCTTTCAGCCTAAACCCCGTGCAATACAACCCGGTGACAGGAACCATTGTCTATTATCCGAAGATGACGGTCAGTATCTCGTTACAGACTGAGGAGAACGCGAACCAGTTCTACAGCAACACCCCCTCTGATAAAACCTATGTGCAATCCTTGGTCTCCAACCCGGAGATAGCCAACCTGTACCAATATGTCTCTGCACCGGTCTTTGAATATGAAGGCGGTCTCTGTGACCCTTCAGGGAACTATGATTATGTGATCATCACGACGACCCAGAACGGACTTGATTACTGGGACACCACGGGTGCTACCCCATATAACTGGGAAAGCCTGATGGATTCTCATACAGGTGACGGGTTGAGCTGTACCCTGGTCACCGTCCAGGACATCTACGCCTGTTCTGATTATTATCTCGCAAATCCCTTCAACGATTCAAAAGCACATATCCGTGAGTTCTGCAAGGACGCCTATGAGGACTGGGGAACACGATACATCCTGATCGCTGGTGACGCGGACACGATCCCCGCCCGGCAGATGTATTATTCCTATGAAGGGAATGTTGATGCAGATATCTACTGGAGCAACCTTGACAACGATTTCAACAACGACCATGATTCCCAATGGGGCGAAGAAGCAGACAGCGGTTTTGACCTCTACGCAGAGATGTACATCGGGCGTATCACCTGTGATACCCCTCAGGATGCCTCAAACTGGATGACGAAATGTTTTTACTATACAGATAGCTCCGATGGAGACTACCTGGATAATATGGGCTTCTATGGTGGAAACACCGGTTGGAACTGCCAAGGTGATGATTTCGTGGATTACAGCGCCATCAAAGGGACCGATGACTGGCTCGGGCCAAACCCTGATGACCCCGGTCCGTTTCCCACATGGGTTGGCTTCCAATATGGTTTTGAGACCTGGAACGCAGTAAACCCTGGCAACGAGTATAACCTCTCCGTGAAATACACAGAAGCACCTTCACCCAACCCCGGGTGGTCGGGAGCTGGCGTATCTGGGTTCAGGACTGCGGTCAACAACGATCTAGTCACCATCATCAGTGGTATCGCCCATGCGAACAACCAGATGTCATTAGATGTCGATGTGAGCTCATGGGCCGCTGACTACCATAACACAAAACCATTCTTCATCCATGATTACGGATGCCACTGTGGTGATTTCGATGATGGGGATGATGGGATCATCGAGACCATGCTGTTCCATTCTGATGTAGAGCTTGCGTTCGGCTGTGTCTATAACACCGGGTATGGCTGGGGACAGTTCGAATCAACCAATTCAAGCAGCGCGTTCCAAGCGAAAGCCTTCTGGGATTATTTCCTTGATATGGAGAACAACTCTGGAGCGTTCAGCAACTGGCAGTTCGGGGTCGGACATGCCTGGTCAAAGGACCAGATGGCACCGATGATCAACTGGGATTACTCCTATGGGACCTGGCGTGGAGTCATCGAATGCTGTCTCCTCTTTGGTGACCCAGCACAGATGTTAAAAACCCCACACCCAAGCCAAGCACCAGCAAAACCAACGACACCGGTTGGACCAGCCCTTGGGATATGGCATCAGGAGTACTCCTACTCAAGCCAGACCACAGATCCAGAAGGCGAGCAGATCTTCTATCTGTACGACTGGGGCGACGGCAGCAGCAGCGGATGGCTTGGGCCATTCAACTCAGGAGTCACCGGCATCGGATCACATATCTGGGATGAGCTGGGGACGTACACTGTGAAAGTTAAAGCACGAGACATCTGGGGCGCAGGCAGCAGCTGGTCTGATTCGTTGATTGTGACTATCACTGATAACACACCACCAACGGTGCCAGAGGTCACAGGCCCAGCAGAAGGAGCACCAAATAAACCTTACCTGTTTAACCTCCTTTCCACAGATGCCCAAGGCCAGGACATCTCCTACTATGTTGACTGGGGTGATGGGACTATTACCGACTGGTTAGGACCATACATCTCTGGGACTCAGATCCATGTCACCCATACCTGGACAGAAACAGGGGAGTACGCTGTCAAAGTCAAGGCAAAAGACTCTATGGGTTCGGAAAGCGACTGGGGGACCTGGAGTATTGCAATGCCCTTTGAATTCCAATTCGGCAGCATGACCCAGCAACTCTTCCCAACCGTTATGTTCAGTCAACGGACAACAGGGTAAGATATCAGGTTGGAAATCCAACCATCTATCTTTTTTTTTTCAAAACCCCCCAGCTACCATCGATGTACATCTTTTTTTTTCAACAATACCTATTAATGGTATAAACGATACGAATCAACAGATTGAAAAAGAAATAAATTACTTCAGTTGGTACCACTATGGAGAACTCTCAGACGCGGCTGTCATTTTTAGATAGATTTCTCACCTTGTGGATTTTCATAGCAATGGCGCTTGGTGTCCTCATCGGGTATTTCATCCCAGGTGTTTCACATATTCTTGATACGTTTCGTCTCGATACTGTCTCCCTTCCTATTGCGATTGGGCTGCTGGTGATGATGTATCCTCCTCTCGCCAAGGTAAAATACGAGGAGCTTCATCAACTGCTGACTGAACGCGAGGCAAAAAAGGTTTTTGGCACATCGCTTTTCCTGAACTGGGTAATCGGTCCGTTCCTCATGTTTGGTCTCGCCTGGTTGTTTCTCCCAGATATGCCCGAGTTCAGGATGGGTATCATCATGGTGGGGCTTGCCCGATGTATTGCGATGGTTTTAGTATGGAACCAACTCGCGAAGGGTGATTGTGAGTACTGTGCCGTGCTGGTCGCACTGAATTCCATATTCCAGATCCTGTTCTACTCTCTCTTTGCATATCTCTTCATCACTGTTCTCTCTGGATGGATTGGTGGCGCTTCAGCATCAGCCTCTGTCCCGGTATCAATCATTGATATAGCAAAAAGCGTCTTTATCTTCCTGGGAATCCCGTTTCTCGCTGGAATACTCTCCCGGTTCGTCCTGATAAAGAAAAAAGGGAAGGAATGGTACGATGGAACGTTTGTGAAACGGATCAGCCCGGTCGCTCTTCTTGGGCTGTTATTTACTATTGTCGTGATGTTTTCACTCAAGGGTCTGTATATCATCAATAGACCTTTTGATGTCGTCAGAGTCGCGGTTCCATTGGTCTCCTATTTCCTGTTCATGTTTTTCATATCCTTCTGGGTTTCCTACAGACTCAAATTCAGGTACTCTCTCGCGGCTACACAATCATTTACCGCAGCAAGCAATAATTTTGAACTCGCGATTGCAGTGTGTATCGGTGTATGGGGCATTGGTTCATTACAGGCATTTGCTGCTGTCATTGGTCCTTTGATGGAGGTCCCTGTGCTTATCTCCCTTGTCAGTGTATCGTTATGGATAAAAAAACGGTATTACACAGCAGATGGAGAGATACAAGATCACCGATGAATCCGAACAGATGCGTAGTCTAGTTTTCACATAAACATCAACGTTTTTTCTAGATAGCTCCTGGAATGCTCTGATGAAACATTCTTGTTATTTTTTTTAAGAGAAAAATAAAAGGAGGAAAAAATATCCGAAAAAAAGAACGAGTATTAAAAAAAAAAAGATAGAGAAGGTGTGAACCTTCTACACTCCGAGAAGATGGCGGAGTAAGGGGAATGCATTGGGGAATTGTTCGAAAAACCAATGCATAAAGGGGTTGTTGAACTCAAAGCTCGTTGGCATTTTCACTTCAAGTGTTCCCCAGTCGCTCTCAGCACCAGTTTCATCCTTTACCTTCACTTGTACGTTATAGGTTCCCTTTTCTGCCCAGGAGTGAGTTATTGAGAATGCTTCGCCAGAGTCATGGAATTCAGTCCAATCCGTGGTCGTGTTATCGTCCCAATTAATATAAGCGGAGACCATGTCCCCATCAGGGTCGGTGCCGGTGATCGTGTATTTGTAGGTGCTACCCGGGGCACCTTTCGCAGGTCCTGTGATAGTCGGAGTATCTGGTGGGCTGTTGGGATTGGTTAACGTGGTAAATGACCAGATTGGTCCTTGAGCAGAATTCTGGTTCTGGTCCCAGGCGACAATCTTCCAGTAATACTTGGTGCTATATGCCATAGTACCTGTGTCATAGCTGGTTGCTGATTGGTTGCTGGCGACCTTTGGTGGTGTGCTTGCAGTCCCAAAATAGACATCATAGGTGATGGTTGTTCCGGGGGAGCCTCCTCCGGTCCAGGTGAGATCTTTGGTAAGCGCGACATTTGTCGCTCCATTTGCTGGGCTCGGACTGGATGGAACGAACGGACCGGTGTCTGCAACTAGGAACCCTGCTGCGTCATCGACGTAATAGGCGTTGAATGGGTTGCTGCTTGGTGGATAAGCATATGAGGTGTGCATAGTGTTGTTAAATACGGCGGCGATGACTGCGATGTTTCCATATTGAATTGAAGCAAATGTTTGACCCATACCGCTATTATGGTCCGCTCCAACCCAGTTGACTGCATTTGAGTAGGTCCCACCCACTGGGATTGTAATCCCCTCGTTGAACGCGTAATCCAAAAATGGGAAGGTATAGGCATGACCTGTAGTATCTTTCCAGTTGAGGGATGATTCGATTTCACAGACGTAGACATGGAGATGTCCCACGTACGGTGCAGCCTCGTTGTTTGTGACGCTCACAGAGATATCCATGACCGCACTGCCTTGCCATACGACGTTAAGGTTCACATCGATATTTGCTACCGTTCTTGCGCCGCACTGAGTAATAGCAGTTCTATAGGCTGCCTGTGCACCGGTCCATCCTCCGACCACGACTTTATATCCGTAATCGAAGAACACCGTTGGGAACCCGTAGAGGTTAAAATCATTAATTCTGTCTGATGCATGGGTGTTTTTGTCATCGACCAAACAGATATAATAAAACGGGTAATCCTGGCTTGTATAGATGGTGTCTAGAGCTTCACGGGCATAATGGCAGTATCCACACCAGGTGGCGGTGGCATCCTCAGCAAAAACAGTATGGGTGAAGTCTTTTGGTCCTAGGTTGGTACTCTTTTCTGCGTCATTTGTTTGGGCAACAGCTCCAATAGCGGTACATAATAAGATACCGACTATACAGATAGGTATAATCTTTTTCATATTAATTCCCCTATATACTTAATAACAGTCTTTATATAAATATATTGCTGTTCCACGGGTGATTCTTTCTTTAAATAATTTTCATAATTTATCTAAAAATGAGTAAATATAAAAGGAAAAGTTAGAGCTGCGATACAAAAAATTCCATAGTTATTGTTTATATGCAATAAGATGTTTTTAATAGGGTTCCATCTAAGGATTTATAGTGAAAAGTAGAATAACTATCTGAACGATAAAATAGATCACTGGATGTACACACGGAAGTGCACGGGTTTTAACGTAGGGGGAATCTATCGTGAAACTTCAGAGAACAGGGGTTACGTATAATATTTATTATCCTATTTAAATATTAATTACGCTTTTCTTTTTTTCATCAAAAGTTTTAATAATGCCCGCGACATTATTTTCCAATGGAGGTATACTAAAAATGAATCTATCGAATAATATATTAAAAGGAAAAAAGCAGGTATCGGTAGTCTTCTGCATTCTTTTAACAATGTCTGCATTGACTACAGCAACAGCCATGTCAAATCAAAACCCTTATCGAGTGGAGAGCGACCATCTGAGCTACACTTTTGCATTTAAGGAACCGACCATCCAATCGATCACTGTGGATAATACCTTGTATTCGGAAATTAAAATGCAAGGATGTCTGAATTTAGGAAAACAAGCTGGAGACCCAACTCTACCAGTGAAATTCACCCAACTCCTTTTACCATTTGGAACCACTATTGATTCGGTTTCTGTAGAAGGAACTCCTATTGAATACGACGTTCAAGGATTGAATCTAATCTCCCATCCCATCATACCCTATCAAAATGAAATCCCTATCGGTGAGAATATTCCACAGGAATTCCTCATCAACGAGGATTTGTATGCATCCAACCAAGTCTATCCTTCAATAAACCATGGATCATACAATCTTGGCTACTCTCATGGATATACAATCATGGATATCTCCTTTTCACCAGTACAATATGTCCCTGCCTCCGGGCAAATATCCTACTACCCGGAAATGACTCTGACCATCAACCTAAAACCAAGCACGGAGATCAACCACCTCTACCGCAACACTCCAGAGGATGCCCAATGGGTTCAATCCTTAGTCTCCAACCCCGAGATGACAGACACCTACGTTACTGCTCCCGTCTTTGAGTACCCTGGCGGACTCTGCGATCCATCCGGAAATTTCGATTATGTGATCATTACGACCACCCAGAATGGACTTGACTATTGGGACACCACAGGATCCACCCCCTACAACTGGGAAAGCCTCATGGACCAACATACAGCAGAAGGATTGACCTGCACTCTGGTGACTGCTGAGGATATCGACGCTTGTGTTGATTACCAGGGCTCAAATCCCTTCAATGACAAGCAAGCCCACATCCGGGAGTTCTGTAAGGATGCCTATGAGGACTGGGGAACAAGCTACATCCTCATCGGTGCTGATGGAGAATCAAATTACATCCCCGCCCGTGACATGGACTCAAGTTATGAGACCGATATCGATGCAGATATCTACTGGAGCAACCTTGATAATAACTTCAATTCCAATGGGAATTCATACTGGGGTGAGGAAGGAGACCTAGGGTTCGATCTCTACTCTGAAATCTTCATCGGGCGTCTCACCTGCGATACCCCTCAGGATGTCTCTAACTGGATGACCAAGAGCTTCTACTATGCACAAAGCACCGATTATGATTACCTTGATAACGCAGCGTTTATGACAGGGACTCTTGGATGGCAGGCACAGGGAGATGATTTCATTGATTATGGTGCAATAAAAGGTACAAACAACTGGCTTGGTCCAGACCCCAATGAACACGGCGTCTATCCAACCTGGATGGGATTCCAATTCGGATATGAAACCTGGAATGCTGTCAACCCGGGAAATCAGTTCAACCTCTCCATTAAATACACTTCGGAAACTCCAAATCCCGGATGGGAGGGGGGAGATGCGATAGGGAAGTTCAGAACAAAAATCAACGAGGATCAGGTCACCGTCATTAGCGGGGTGGCTCATGCAGATCCGTCAATGTCTCTTGATGTCTATGATACGGAATGGGAAGCTAACTATCATAATACCCGACCGTTCTTCATCACTGACTTTGGTTGTCACTGTGGTGACTTTGACGCTGCAGACGATGGTGTCCTTCACTCTATGCTGTTTCATTCTGACACAGAGCTTGCGTTCGCTTGTGTATACAACACCTGTTATGGTTGGGGGTCTTTCACAAGCACCAACTCATCAAGTGCCATGCAGATGAAATTGTTCTGGGATTTTTTCTTCGACATGGAGAACAATTCACAGAGCTATGCGAACTGGGAGTTCGGTAAAGGTCATGCCTGGTCCAAGGATAGTATGGCACCAGCGGTCAACTGGTCCTGGAACTCGGCACCTGGCAGTTACCGAGCGATCATCCAAGGATGCACCTACTTTGGTGACCCTGCCCAACAATTCAAATCACCTTCACCCAGTGATGCTCCGGTACAACCAACAAAACCAGTCGGACCGACACTTGGTATCTGGAACGTCCAGTACACCTACACCAGTAGCGCCTCTGATCCAAATCAAGATCAAATCTACTATCTCTTCGACTGGGGCGACGGCAGCAACAGCGGATGGCTTGGACCATTCGACTCAGGAGTGACCGGTGTCGCATCACACATCTGGACGACGCTTGGAACCTTCAACGTCAAAGTAAAAGCCAGGGACGTCTGGGGTGCTGGAAGCTTCTGGTCAGACGCATTGGTGGTGACAATCACCGATAACAATCCACCTGATGTGCCTCAAGTCACTGGCCCAGCGGAAGGAACACCAGGGAACCCATACTTGTTCAATTTCCTCTCCAACGATCTCGACGGCCATAACATCTACTTTTTCGTCGACTGGGGAGACAATACCACTTCTGGTTGGGTCGGTCCTTATGTCTCAGGCACACAGATACATCTGACACACACCTGGACTGAGAAAGGAACCTACACGGTAAAAGCAAAAGCAAAGGACTCCATGGATGCGGAAAGCGACTGGGGAACACTCGATGTGGTCATGCCATTGGAATACAGATTCTCATTTTCTTTATTCCTGCAGCACCTCTTTGAACAGTTCCCTAACATGTTTCCGGTCCTGCGACACCTTTTGGGGTACTAAATCCCCATCTCTTTTTTTCTTTTTTTTCAAAATTCATTATAATAAAAGAATATTCTCTCAATATATACAATGATTCTGATTATTTCATAAATGAGTGTTTACTCGATAGGATGTGAGGGGGTATCTGATCGTCTTTTCTGATGTGCACATTCAATACAAAGGGAATGGCGGTGTTCATAACATCGTTCACAGACAAATCGTCCACAGAGCTGGCACGTGCACATTGATCCCGGTCGTCCACAGATATCACAGAGGCCAACGACATCAGCCATCGTGAATCACCTCCCCAAGGAAATCAATTTTTTCCGTAGGTCCTCAAGAGGCATTTCAGTGATCACCAATGGGATGTTTTCTCGTTCTGAAAGTTGAACTGCAAGGGGATCGATCCCACCGGGTTTGTGATAGACCACCAGGGATGGTTTGACGGGGTGGATGCGAATCGCGATCATCGGGCTTCTGCCGAACTGTATTTTTGTAAAAATCAACGCCCGCTCTGTGCTCCATCCATATAGGTTTGGGTAATTCGTAGCGGTGAGTGTTTTGATTGTCTCGATGCCATCGATGAGGGTGAACCCTTTGACAGACCGGTCAATGCTGATATTTGGTGAGGTGACCACTCGTCCGTTGATTTCTTTGATGAGTTTTTCCATAGGGATTGCATAAGGGTATTCCATGATATCGATGATGCCATCCTGTGTTTTTACCATGAATTGATATTGTTGGATGACGGTGCCCCCGTGTTTCTTTTCGTCGATTGCGAGGAAGGCGTTGACAATTTTTTTGACAGAATTAATTCCTGGGGATTTTCGTCTCCCTGATTCATAGTCGCTGATGACACTTTGGGCTAGCCCTAGATAATTGGCGAGATCTGCTTGTGAGATATTAAACGTGGTTCGCCATTTTCGTAGTGTTTCCCCGGGTTTTGGACTCAGGGTGATTTCACCTGCGATTTTTTCTGCTAATACTTCTTTAACACCCATGTTCTCCCAATGCCTACAAAGACTGTCGATACATATATCGACAATCTATTAATAGGTTTCTCTTGTGAAAATATCCATAAAAAAAGGGAGAAAAAGGGAAAAATTAAGTTCCTGGATTGTATTTAAAAACCCATTCGGTGAACTGTTCCCCTGAGTCGATGTTGACCTCGACGTTGCCTGCGTTGATTTCGTTTTTCCCATCATTGTCACAATCCCCGACGCTAACGACTGCCATCCAACCAAATGTGGGAAGCACCGCTTCTTCGACGTAGGTCGTCCCATTCCATTGAAGGATATGTGTCACGCCAGCCCCAGCGCACACCTCGTTAGCCCCATCACCATCGGTATCACCCACATCGATTCCCTCGATGACCGGGTCCCATCCAGGCCACGTAATATCAAACTGCATCGGATAGCCAGTCCCATTCCATTTAAAGATAGAGATCCGCGGATTATAATAGCTCAAGAGGATTTCCGCGTTTCCATCATTATCGCAGTCCTTACAGACAACACCAAAGGGCGAGACCTGACCGTAGGTTTTATAGATCTGCATCGGAACGAATTCCTCATTCTGAGAATCCCAATTCAACACTATGACCTTGTTTTCATAGGCGCAGACGATCTCATTTTCTCCATCTTCATCGACATCCCCAAGCCCAGCCATGTAGACATACCCATTGACATCAGGATCTTTCCATTCCGCTACTCTCTTCAAAAACAGTCCATTCCATCGGAACACGGTAATCTCAGCGACAGGGCTATCTTGTTCCCATCCCGGCCCACCGCTTAAAATCAACTCGTTTTTCCCGTCATTATCACAGTCACCAATGAGACAATCGGCACTTCCTCCATTGTTGCTAAAAATATAGGGATTTAACCCAATCAACCAATACTTAAAGGCAAAATAGTGATAAACTGAGGAGTACCAAGTTGCTGCTACCTCATTTTTTCCATCATTAGTCACATCCCCAATTGCCATACCACCGGCGCTACAATGAATAAAGGGATATAGGGGTGGATGAATGGCACGTACCTGCGCATACGTCTGCAGATTCTCATTCCATTTCATAACACGGATGGTACAATCCCTCCCACTGATGAGTAGCTCATTCTTCCCATCGTTATCGCTGTCTCCGATAGGTTGTGGTCCTTCGTAACGTGCGCCTGAGCCCGGGTTGTTCCCATACTCCATCATCCATTGGATTTCATAACCACCACGAGGGGTTTGAGCTGGGGCTTTCTGGTCGGATTGTTTGTCGTTTAACGCACTAGTAATGCCAACACTGCCTATAACTATCATAGCTACTATTAATAAACAAGGTATGAGTTTCTTCATATTTTCCCAACTATATTTAAGGGGGTTTCTACTTATAAATATATCGTTAACTCATAAAAATGGTACTCATTTCAGAGAATTATCTTGTTTTATTGGAAGATAAAACTTTAAACCTTTTGTCCATTCCTGACCCGTCAAGACCTATGACCGAATCAACCATGAAAAAGGAATACGACTTACAATTCTTTCATTCAAACGGGTTCCAAAGGAAGAAATGTAAGGCATGCGGGGATTATTTCTGGACGCTCGACCCACAGACGGAATTCTGTGGAGATCAACCGTGTGTGAAGTTCAGTTTCATTGGAAATTCATTGGCGAAAAAACCATTGACGCTGGCAGAAGTCCGGGAAGGATTTCTTTCATTTTTTGAATCTCATGGTCATTCACGCCTCCAGTACCCTGACACCGGACAACGCTGCCCAGTCGTTGCCCGATGGCGTTCGGATATTTACTTGACGATTGCTTCAATTGCAGATTTTCAACCACATGTGACCTCAGGAGTGGTCCCTCCTCCAGCCAATCCCCTGGTGATATCACAACCATGCATCCGACTCAACGACCTTGACGAAGTGGGGAAGAGCGGTCGACATCTGACTACCTTTGAGATGATGGGTCATCATGCCTTCAACAAGAACATCAATGAAATCTACTGGAAAGAAGAAACAGTCGCATACTGCGATGAGTTCTTCAGAAAAAAGATAGGCATCCCCCGTGAGGCGATCAATTACAAAGAACAACTCTGGATTGGTGGGGGAAATGCAGGACCCTGCGTTGAAGTTCTTGCAGGAGGATTGGAGATAGCAACCCTCGTGTTCATGAACATGAAAGAGGATGCTCTGGGAAAAACAACCTTGGATGGAAAACAGTACTCACCAAATCCCTTGAACATCGTCGATACTGGGTATGGTCTGGAACGAATCGCCTGGTTCACGACAGGTTCACCAACCGTTTATGAGACCGCGTTCCCAAAAATGCTCTCATTCCTGCACGAATCACTCAAAGATACATCCGACAAGGGGAGCATCTATGCTCTCGCGGACCATACCAAATGCTTATCGTTTATGCTTGGGGATGGTATTGTTCCGTCAAATGTCAAAGCAGGATACCTCGTACGATTGATCATCAGACGATCCCTTCGATTATTAGAAAAATTACAACTTGACTATACCGTACGACAGCTCGTGGAAAAACAACTAGGATACCTCGAAAAAGAATTCCCCTCGTTAATAAAACGCAAAGACCAGATCAGCGAAATCTTAGACATTGAAACAAGACGATTCTCCGATACTCTCTCAAAGGGCGAAGGACTCATCAGACGTATCTTAAAGGAAAAACAAACCATCGATCCTTCTGCCCTTATCATGCTGTATGATACCCATGGGATGCCCCCGGATGTTGTGCAGAATATTGCCCAGAAAGAAAACATCTCAGTTACGATCCCACCTAATTTTGATTCCATGATCGCTGAACTACACTCCCATGAGAAAGCAGAAGAAGAAAAACCAGATAGTCAAACCGATCTCCCTCAGACGCACCCGCTTTACTACGATGATCATTACATAAAAGAATTTGATGCCACAATCCTATGGCAACAAACCACCCCCCGAGGAACCGAGGTAATCCTTGATAAGACCGCGTTCTATCCGGAAGGCGGTGGTCAACCAGCTGATAAAGGAGAACTGTTTATCGACGGAAAACCAATCCCCGTCATCCATGTCGAGAAAACAGCAGGTTCCATCATCCATGTCCTTCAATCCCCTGCAGTGATTGGAAAAAAAGTTCATGGGAGAATAGACTGGGATCATCGATATACCCTGATGAAACACCATACAGGTACCCATGTCGTCAATGGGGCGCTACGTAGATTATTCGGGGAACATATCTGGCAGGCTGGTTCACAGTTATCAGTCACCGAAGCACGATTTGATTTTGCCCATTATAAACCAATTGCAGAGGATGAAATCCAGAAAATTGAACACGTCGCAAACGACTTCATCAACCAAGCGATCCCTGTGGAAAAGAAAGTGATGAAACGCAACGATGCAGAGCGAAGCTTTGGGTTCAGGCTCTACCAAGGAGGTGTACCACCAGGGAACCTTATCCGGGTACTCAACATCCCTGGTATTGATGTGGAAGCCTGTGGTGGAACACATTTGAACAACACCACGGAAATCGAGAAAGTCCGCATCCTGAAAACTGAACGGATCGCAGATGGTGTGAATCGGATCACCTTTGCCGCAGGAAAAATGGCAGATGCCTACCAAAAAGAGGAACACAAACTCTATGAGCGAGTCATTGACATGCTCTCATCAGTCTACAGCATCACCGATCATGAGAACATCACAGAGCAGTTACGGGAAACAGAAAAATTCTTCTCCGTCTCAGCAGAGCAGCTGGAAAAAACACTTCAACGATTCTTGCATGAAACAAACAAAAAGGAACCAACAACCGAAAAGACCCTTGTTGATGCCTGCAATCATTTATTCAACGAGTGGAAGAACACACAAAAACAAAAGAAAATGGTTTCATCAGATATCATTGAGCAATTAATGCAAGATGCATTTGAGATACCTGGAACATCCATACGCATGGTCATCGGAATATGCGACAGTGATGCAATCACCATCGCGGGAGCAATCATCCAAAAACCAGGGTATATCATTCATATCTACGATGGGAAAAAACTTGTCTCTGCTGCATCCGACGACGTGGATATCGACCTACGACCACTCGCATCCGAGATGGGAAAAATCCTTGGTGGCAGTGGTGGTGGGAAACCAAAACTCACCCAATGTGGTGGACCAAACAGAGACAAAATACACGATGCGTTACAAAAAGCAAAAGAACTTACTGTACAGAAATTGAAAAAATAAAAAAAATATTTTTTAGAGTGGTTTCCACAATTGAACAGCGATGACAACAACCGCGGTCGCTATGCAAGCAAATACGACGAACCATGGTGGAATCTTAAATGCGGTTTTTTCCTCTGCATCGAAATACCGGATTAGACCCGCTCCAGAGTGAAATCCTTCTCCTTTTTTCTCTTGTGCCATATGATCACGTTGTGATACAGCATGTTCTTGTGGTATTTTAGGTTTACGATGCTTTTTTTCAATGATTCTAGGGGAAAAGAGCAAACATCTAAATATCGTCGGACGATACGTAATCTTGAGGATGTTTTGATATGAAAGAGACAGATTCTCTTATTAAAAAAGCGTTAAAGTACAAAGAGAGTGGACTTACTGATTATGAGATCGCCGAAGAACTGAATGTTTCAAAAGAAACAGCAGCATGGTTACTAACTCGGGGGAAGGATAAGAAACCAGAGGGTGAGTTGAAGGTCGGGTGGCGCTCTATCGGTGTCTCTCCGACACGGATCGGGTCGATATCCTATGCCTTATCTGATATTATTTTAGAAGAAATGGAAAAAAAAGAAATCGATGTCGAAGTGGTCGTCGGTATCGCGATCAACGGGATTCCTTTTGCAACCTATGTGGCAGAAGAGCTTGGTCTTGATCTTGCTGTGTTCCGTCCTCACCATGAAAAAACAGGTGCGTTTAGCTCTAACTATGCGACGATTGCGAATAAAAACGTCGTGCTTGTCGATGATGTCATTGGAACCGGTGAGACCTTAAAAAGTGCGATTAAGGCAGTAAAGGCGGAAAAAGGAAACCCCGTGTTGTGCGTCTGTCTGTTGAACAAACGCTCCATGAACGATGTCGGTGGTGTGCCGCTGCGCTGTTTGATCCGAGCACGGGCGCTCTGACGCGATAATCATTTGGAGGATTCCTTATGCATTGGGCAGATGTTTTAGCAGAAGAACTACTGAAAAAGCAGACAAAGCATGTACTAGCAACGGGGATTACTCCCTCTGGTCCGATTCATATTGGGAACATGCGGGAGATTCTGACCACAGATGCTGTCTATCGATGTCTCATAGAGAAAGGCGGGGATGCTGATTTCATCTACATCTGTGATGATTACGACCCGTTGCGGAAGGTGTACCCTCATCTACCTTCCTCGTATCAGGAATATGTCGGCAAACCTCTCTCAGATATCCCTTGTCCATGTGGGAAACATACAAGTTACGCGGATCATTATTTGGTCTCTTTTTTAGGATCGCTCCATACGATAGGAGTGAACCCACGGGTGTATCGAGCCAGTGAAATGTATTCTAAAGGGGAGTACAACGAATCGATTCAGATAGCGCTTGAGAACACGACGAAGATCAAACATATTCTTGAAACGCTCTCCGGACGGAAGATGCCAAATGACTGGTTACCCTTTAACGTGAAATGTGAGACGTGTGGTCGTCTCTCTACGACACATCCGAATCTGTACGAGTTCCCTAATGTGGAATATACCTGTGACTGTGGACACATTGGTGAGGTCGATATCCGGAAAGGAGGTCAAGGGAAACTCCCCTGGCGGGTGGACTGGCCAGCACGCTGGAGGATGCTTGGGGTCACCTTCGAACCTTGCGGTAAAGACCATGCGACGGTCGGTGGCACTCGGGAGACCGGAGCAAAGATTTCTGCGGAGGTCTATCATTATCCCGCCCCTGGATTGCTTGTCTATGAGTTCATCCTGTTAAAAGGAATGGGGGCGATGCATAGCTCCAAGGGGACGGCGGTGAGCGGTGAGGACATGCTTCGAATGACGCCGCCTGAAGTGCTCCGTTTCCTGATCATGAGAAACCAGCCAAACAGACATATTGTGTTTGACTCAGGCTTAGGGTTGCTCACCCTTGTTGATGAATACGATAAAGAAGAAGAGGTGTATTTCGGAGAAGAAGCAGAAATCAAAGGGATGAAGGAATTCAAGAAAATCTATGAGTTATCGCAACCGTATCACATCCCAAAGAAAATGCCCTTGCACCTCCCCTATCGGCACCTGGTGACATTGAACCAGATCGCAAAAACATGGTGGGAGGTTAAGGAGATATTGATACGAAATGGGCAACTTCCAAAGAAACTGACAAAAGAGGATGAAGAACACCTCCAGCAACGGGCTGAACATGTTCGTTTTTGGCTAAGCGCCTTCGCACCAGATGAAGTCAAATTCGAAGTCAAAGAGATTCTACCAAACGTCATCCTTTCAGACGAACAGAAAAAGATTCTCTTTCTATTCAAAGAGAAGATTCCCGATCTCTCCTGGGATCCTGAGGCGATACACAATGCTATTTACGCGATCTCTGAAGAAACAACAATCCCGATTAAAACCGCGTTTAGCGCGATCTACCAGATCATTCTAGGACAGGAACGAGGACCACGCGCGGGGTTCTTTTTATCGAACCTCTCCAAAGAGTTTGTTCTTCGTCGGGTGACAGAAGCAGTTAAATAAGACCCTGTCTCTTCGCGTTTTTACCATGAATATCTATGTTGAGACGTATGGGTGCACCGCGAACAAAAGCGATGAACGACTGCTGCTTGGCCTCCTGAAAGAAAAGGGGCATCAGATCGTCACAGTAAAAACTGATGCTGACGTGCTCATGCTGCTCACCTGCACTGTGATTGGGACGACCGAACAGCGGATGCTTTCCCGGTTGAAAGATTTTTATTTGACGCAGAAAAGGATCATAGTGACTGGTTGCATGCCTGCGGTCCAAGCAAATCTTATCAGAGCAGTGGCTCCGAATGCGTTTCTTCTACCCTCTCAGCATATACAGTACATTAATGATATAATAAATGGGGATGATCCTTCTTTTAAAGAAACAAAAAAAACAGGGTTTCCCCGGTATTACGATTCAACAATCGCTCCTATCCTGATTGCAGAAGGATGCAGACTTTCTTGTAGCTATTGTATCACTCATTTCGCGCGAGGTATCCTTCGGAGTTTTCCTGCAGAGGAGATAGTCACAGATGTCTGCTCTGCGCTCAGACAGGGATGCAGGGAGATTCAACTCACTGCGCAGGACACAGCATCCTATGGTCTTGATACCGGGACAAATCTCGGGGTGTTACTGGCCCAGGTAAGTAGTCTTGATGGAGCGTTCCGTATCCGTGTCGGGATGATGAATCCTGCGACCGTACAAAAAAACATGTCTTCCATCTTATCAGCTTATCAGCATCCTGCCATCTACAAATTCCTTCACCTACCTGTCCAATCTGGTGATGATGATATTTTAGAAAAAATGAATCGCGGTTATTCAACACAAGATTTCAGAGACCTTGTTGAACAGTTCCGATCAGCGATTCCTCTATTGACCCTTTCTACTGATATTATTATAGGATTTCCAACTGAAACCGATGAACAGTTCGATCGTACATTAGATATATTAACCACAATACAACCGGACGTCATCAACATCACTAGGTTTTCTGCCCGCCCACAAACCACCGCCAAGAACATGAAAGGACGCATACCAACCCATGTCGTAAAAGAACGATCAAGAAAAGCGACCGAGATCTGCACAGAATTGACTCGTAGGAAAAACCAGGAACATCTCAGAAAAACTTATACGGTCCTCATAACAGAGCAAGGAAAAAAAAAGACAGTCACCGGAAGAACCAACAGTTACAAACAGGTTGTCCTGACCGAACCAGTTGCCATAGGTTGTTTCGTTCAAGTAAAAATAATTGACGCAACACCAACCTATCTTGTCGGAAAACTTATATAATATTCATCTGTTTGTCGGATGAGTGTGGTTTGGAGATGATTCGAGTAGCGATTAACGGTTTTGGAAGAATCGGAAGAAATGTTCTACGATCAGCGTTACAGCATTCTCAATATGGGAAGAAATTCGAGATTGTCGCGGTCAACGATCTGGGAAACACAGAGATTCTTGCGCATCTTCTCAAATATGATTCGATTTATGGGAAGTTCTGCGGGGATGTTGCCGCGAGACCAGAAGGCATTGAAGTGAACGGTAATCTGATCGCATTTTTCTCAGAGGTGAATCCCTCTAATCTCCCTTGGGGAAAGTTAGATACTGATGTGGTTGTTGAATCCACCGGTGTGTTTCGTAGTAGAGATGGAGCTGGAAAGCATTTAGAGGCTGGAGCGAAAAAAGTCATCATCTCCGCCCCGGGGAAGGATCCAGATCTTACCATTGTCCTTGGTGTCAACGAAAAGATGTACGACCCCAGCAAACATCACATCATCTCCATGGCATCTTGCACGACAAACAGCCTCGCGCCCCCTGTAAAAGTACTTCATGATAAATTCGGAGTTGACCAAGGGTTTATGACCACGGTGCACTCCTATACTGGCGATCAGCGTATCCTTGATTTTCCCCATAAAGACCTGCGACGGGCACGTGCGGCAGCAGTGTCTATCATCCCGACCACGACCGGAGCGGCGAAAGCAGTCTCCTTAGTGATACCGGATCTGAAGGGAAAAATCGATGGAGTCGCTCTCCGAGTCCCCACACCAGATGGTTCCATAACAGATTTTGCCTGCGTATTAAAAACACCAGCAACATCGCAGGAGATCAACGCAGCATTCAAACACGCGTCACAGACCACCTTACAAGGCATCCTGCAATACACCGAGGAACCCTTAGTATCTGTTGATGTCGTCGGCAACCCACACTCTGCGATCATCGATGGCCTGATGACAAAGACGATCGGGGAGAAAGGAAACCTAGCCAAGATTTTCTCCTGGTATGATAATGAATGGGGGTACTCCTGTCGTATTGTTGATTTGATCAACTACATCTTCAATGAGCACATGGTTCCGATAGAGACATACAAAAACTAGCCTATGGTCTTTAGAACCCTTGTTTTTTTTCCTTTTACTTCAAGAAACTATATGTTTAAATAAAAACATTTGATATGGGGTACCCGAGGAGGTTTCAAGTCATGAAAGAATACAACACGTTAGATGATTTTAATGTCGAAAATAAAACCGTTCTGCTCCGGGTAGATTTCAACATGCCGTTAGATAAGAAGACCCTGAGTATCACGGATGACACCCGGATTCGGCTTGCGCTGCCGACCATCCAAGAACTTATCCATAATAAAGCAAAAACAGTGATTCTCGCTCATCAAGGCAAACAGGGGAGCTGGGATTTCATATCCATGCAGAAACATGCAGAGACATTACAGAAACTACTCGGTAAACCAGTGAGTTTTATTGATGATATCTACGGGGAAAAAGCAAAACAAGCGATCAAAGCCATGAGACCAGGGGCTGTCGTCTTCCTTGATAATGTTCGGAAATATCCTGGGGAAACCGAGAAGAAAAAACCAGAGGAACATGCGCAATCAGATCTTGTAAAAAACCTTGCACCCCTCGCTGATTTCTATGTGAATGATGCGTTCGCTGCCGCTCACCGAGCACAATGTTCCCTGACAGGTTTTACCACGGTGCTTCCATCAGCAGCTGGTAGACTCATGGAAAAGGAGCTTACTTCGCTTGAAAAGGTAGTGAGAAATCCTGAGAAACCAAGTGTGTTTCTCTTTGGTGGGGCGAAATTTGCTGATGGTATTGTCACCATCGACCGGTTGTTAACAAATAAAACCGCTGATCATGTGCTCCTCACGGGGTTAACCGCGAATGCGTTTTTGAAAGCAAAAGGGGTGAATCTTGGTCAGAAAAACGAGGAAGCCTTCGGTGAGGAAGGCACCCCTGAGATTTTCACGGAGATAAAAAACGTATATCATAAGTTTGAAAAACAAATCCATCTACCTGTCGATTTTGCTATTGATGAGAACGGGAAACGAAAAGAAATCTCTGTTGGAAACCTTCCATCGGACCAGAACCTCTTTGACATTGGTGAACAAACGATTCAGCAGTATAAACAACTCCTCCAGCCTGCAAAGACAATTTTTATCTCAGGACCCTGCGGGGTGTTTGAGAATCCCTTGTTCAGGAAAGGAACCGAGGAAATCTTCAAATGCATCACCCAGACGAAGGCGTTCTCGATAGCCGGAGGTGGACATACGGTGGCTGCCATAGAACAGATGAAACTGCGAGGGAAGATCTCCCATATCAGTACCGGTGGGGGTGCCCTTGAAAAATTCATGATGGGGGAGAAACTCGCCGTTGTCGAAGCGTTAAAAACAGCGAAGCAGCACCAACTCATCCACGTGAAATAACAGAATTCAACGGAAACAATCATATACTCTTTCTTTTTTATCCTTTTTCCAAGGACGGGCTGATAGATCAGCGGAAGATCGCCGCCTTCGCAAGGCGGAGGCCGCGGGTTCAAATCCCGCTCAGTCCATCAGTTTTTTTTTAAAAACCAGGAATACAAACCTTTTTTAATTTTTATCACTTACCATGTCCCAATAGTAACCAAGAGAAACGGGATACAAATGCCAAAGAGTAGTCAAACACATGTAATCGAAGATGAGGAAAAAATACTACAGATTCTTCAGGTGAATGCGAAAGCAAGTATTGATGATATTGCAAAAAAATGTGGTTTTTCCCGGCAGAAAGTCTGGCGGATCATAAAAAAACTGGATGAAGATAAAAATATCTGGGGATATACTGCCATCTGCAACCAAGAACGATATAACCTGAAGCATTTCATCATGCTGATGAAACGTAACACAAATCCTATTGATCAAAAAGTGATGCAAGAAATCCTTACCACACGACTTGATGATCTTGTTCCGGGTTCTCATATCGAAATAGAGGACATCGAATATGTCCATGGTTCTTGTGATGGTATTTTTTCATTTTTTGCTCCTGATCTGATCGCAGCGAAGAAATTCAGTGATCGGTTTAAGGAGCATTTTAACGAGTATATCGCTGATGTCGAACTATTAGAGGGCATCTTTTTCATCCGGAACCAACGACTGACTAATCCTGACATTAAGAAATTAATCCAGTACCTATGATTTGTGATTACTGTTGGGAAAAAATATTTTTTATGAGAACACTCTGTGTCGAGAATTCGGCAGGACAACTCGTATCCATATTTAAAACTTCGGGTGATACGAGCGTAAGAAATATATGTAAGATTTATATATGATAATTATATACCGTGAGGTTACCTCAATAAATAACCTCATAATATACTGTCCCGGATTATTCCGGTTGGCCTATGAGAGTATGTCATTGCGACATTCGATGAGTAGGCGATTTCAAATCTGGGGAACAGAGTGGATGTGGAGGTTCGAGAAAATCAAGATGCTCTGAGGTAGACGTCTTGCGCACTCTTGAATCTGACGATCGACGTGTTGGTGATATTTAATTCACCCACCAATTCATAATAAACCAATAATAATAGTGTGCCAGATTCTGGTTGATCCTGCCAGAGGTCACTGCTATTGGGATTCGACTAAGCCATGCGAGTTGTGAGGGTTCGGCCCTCGGCAGACGGCTCAGTAACACGTAGATAATTTGCCCTTAGGTGGAGGATACCCTCGGGAAACTGAGAATAATACTCCATAGATCTAGACTGCTGGAATGCTTTTAGATTGAAAGATTTATCGCCTAAGGATAAGTCTGCGGACTATCAGGTTGTAGTCAGGGTAACTACCTGACTAGCCTACGACGGATACGGGTAGTGAGAGCTTTAGCCCGGAGATGATATCTGAGACACGATATCAGGCCCTACGGGGCGCAGCAGGCGCGAAAACTTCGCAATGTGCGAAAGCACGACGAGGGAATCCCAAGTGCTGGCTCGTAAGAGTCAGCTGTTTCTCTGTCTAAAAAACAGAGAGAGTAAGAGCTGGGTAAGACGGGTGCCAGCCGCCGCGGTAATACCTGCAGCTCAAGTGGTGGCCGCTATTATTGGGCCTAAAACGTCCGTAGCCGGTTCTATAAATGCCTGGGTAAATCGTACGGCTTAACCGTACGAATTCCGGGTAGACTGTTCAACTTGGGACCGGGAGAGGCTAGAGGTACTCCTGGGGTAGAGGTGAAATTCTGTAATCCTAGGGGGACCACCAGTGGCGAAGGCGTCTAGCTAGAACGGGTCTGACGGTGAGGGACGAAGCCCTGGGGAGCAAACGGGATTAGATACCCCGGTAGTCCAGGGTGTAAACGCTGCTCGCTTGATGTTAGTCGGGCTCCGAGCCCAACTAGTGTCGGAGAGAAGTTGTTAAGCGAGCTGCCTGGGGAGTACGGTCGCAAGACTGAAACTTAAAGGAATTGGCGGGGGAGCACCGCAACGGGTGGAGCGTGCGGTTTAATTGGATTCAACGCCGGAAAACTCACCGGGGGCGACGGTTATATGAAGGCCAGGCTGATGACCTTGCCTGATTTTCCGAGAGGTGGTGCATGGCCGTCGTCAGTTCGTACCGTGAGGCGTTCTGTTAAGTCAGACAACGAACGAGACCCTCATCTTTAGTTGCAACTGGTAAGTTCGCTTACTAGGCACACTAGAGAAACCGCTGGCGATAAGTCAGAGGAAGGCGAGGGCAACGGTAGGTCAGTATGCCCTGAATCCCCCGGGCTACACGCGCGCTACAAAGGCTAGGACAATGGGTTTCGACACCGAAAGGTGAAGGTAATCCCGAAACCTAGTCATAGTTCGGATTGAGGGTTGTAACTCACCCTCATGAAGTTGGAATCCGTAGTAATCGCGGATCAACATTCCGCGGTGAATACGCCCCTGCTCCTTGCACACACCGCCCGTCAAGCCATGCGAATTGGGTCTGAGTGAGGATGCAGCTAGTTGCTGCGTTCAAACTTAGGCTTAGTGAGCGGGGCTAAGTCGTAACAAGGTATCCGTAGGGGAACCTGCGGATGGATCACCTCCTACGATTAACATTGATGGGTGAATTAAACACTAGAATCACGTCGATCAAAAAGTATATTAAGGTTTATCGAATTTCCTCGGTCCTTACCTTCAATATATCATGTAAGGGCCGGTAGATCAGCGGAAGATCGCCTGCTTTGCAAGCAGGAGGCCATGGGTTCAAATCCCATCCGGTCCATTCCGATTTTCCTATTTCAAACAATAAGAAAAACGCCATCTAATTTGTTGGTAAATTGGATGGTAAGGACGTAGACCCAATCTTCGCAGATGCGGTTGATGATCGTCCCATTGCGAATT
>WSSedL1B2DRAFT_1000032_pt1 | contig 26609 bp, 24 predicted proteins | sample WetSurSiteL1Bulk_FD_9470 | JGI IMG/M metagenome (IMG submission 9470)
TCTGTGACCGCCCCCTAACAAAGAAGTGTTACTCTATGCCAACCATGAAAATCCGCGGTGGAGACCTGGATCTTGTAGAATATGAATTCAATTCTTTTCCCCCGGGAAAGAATCTCAAGACCCTTGGATATGAAAAGAAGAAGTACCCGCTCAAACCTTTTGACGGGAAGATATCAGTCAAAGCTCCGGCAAGGATACATCTGTCCGTGCTCGACATGAACCGCTTTGCTCCCGATCATCCTGGTGGCGGAGGGATTGGATTTGCAATCCAGTGTTATTGCACGACCGAGGTTGAATGTACAAAAAAAGGAGTTGAAATTGATTATTCCCGCTCTGCACTTATTGAAAATTTTGTTGCGGTTTTCAAAAAAACTGTTGGGTACACCGGCGGTTTTAAAATCAAGGCTACTGATCACCAGCACAAGCATGTCGGCCTTGGATCAACCAGTACTGTCATGATTGCAGTCGCAACCGGTATGAACGAAGCGCTCGGCAGGCCACTGGCAAACGACCAGCTGAGAAAACTGATAGGCCATAATTACGTTGAAGAGACTGCTGACGGTAACGTTGCCTTTGGATTTGAGACCGGTGTGGGACCTGCAGTAAGTCTGAACGGTGGTATGGCAATCATGGGAGATGAACTCAGCCTTGTTTACCACCACCCGTTTGCTGACGGTAAGAATGTCTATATCATCATCCCTCCAACGGTAATTTCCTCTGCCGGCACCCAGGAATTTGACCTCCTCATGAACCGGGCAAGAACCCTTGATTACCGTGACCGCGAACTCAAAGCTTATCTCTTTTTGATGGATCTTGTTCCGGCACTCGAAAACGATGATGTAAAGAAGGCAGGAGATGTCATCTGGGAGATCGAATTCCGTGGCTCAAAACGTGCTGAGGTTGAGCACCATAGTTTTGCAATCTACCACTACATGAGCCAGCTCCGTGATGCAAAACTCGAATTTGTTGGAATGAGTTCGGTTGGTCCGTCCATTGCTGTGGTTACTGCACTGGACAAAAAAGCCATGGAAAAGATCCTCAAACCGTTGGGCCTGAGCATTGCAATTGCTACAAAAGTGGATAATGAAGGGCTGAAAATTACCCGGAATAAAAAAAGATAATTTTTTTTATCTTTTGGATAGGAATGATATGAAGGAAAGTCACTCCTTGTTTTTTTATCGTTCTTTTCCTTTTTTAACGTGAGTTGAAACAATGCCAGCTAAAAGGAGTAACAGCGCTATACCTGAAACAACAAATACAAGGAAGATCAGGACGTTCATATTTTCCTTCACAATGGAAAAAGTCCCGAAATAGTATCCTCCAAGCACGACAAGAAGCGTCCACGAAACTGCCCCGAGAACATTATAGAATAAAAACCGTTTGTAATGCATTGATCCGATGCCGGCAAGAAACGGTGCAAACGTCCTGACTACCGGAACAAACCGGGCAATAAAGATGGTAAATCCCCCGTACTTTTCATAAAACACGTTCGTGCGATCAATATATTCCTGTTTTACAAGAGTAGGGAACCGTTCCAGAAAAACATGAAGACCAAGGAAATTGCCAATCCAGTAATTCACCGTATCCCCAAGCACGGCACCCAAAACAATTGCAATAATGACCCACCAGAGATCCATTATCCCGCTTGCAGCAGCAGCTCCGCAGACAAACAAGAGTGAATCCCCGGGGAGGAACGGAAATATCACAAATCCTGTTTCGAAAAAAATGATGAGAAAGAGAAGGACATATGTCCATATCCCGTATTCATTCACAACCGACATTAAATTCTGGTCAAGATTAAGAAACAGGGGGATTAACGATTCAATCATGAATATTAAAAATATGTGCTCGGTGTCTATATTAAGTTGAGTTATTCAAAAAAAGCGGGATACTGTTGTTTTTTTTAAAATAGAGACGGCACAATTGTTTTTGATTTGCGGTTTGGGATAAAAAATTGGGGAACTCTCACTTGAAATTGCTGAAAAAGAACAAAAAAGAGTGATTATTTGGAAAAGATTGCTATCACTTCTGATCGTACAAGGTTGTTTCCCCGTACCCGCATCGGCCACTGGTGAAGGGTAACTGATCTGCATATAAGTCCGGAAAAAAGATCGCTCACTTCCTGCAGGGTAAAATAATGCGTAATAATTTTTGTACCCCGCATAAAAGTCGAAGTCTCCGTTGTGTGTCCCTTGCCAAACCGAACATCTTCTGTTGAAAACTCACAAAAAAACACTATCCCGCCCGGCTTGAGAATTCTGGTCACTTCAGAGGCTGTCTTTTTCCGGTCAGGTTCATGGAGGTGTCCAATGACGTGAATTGCAAAAACCGCATCAAAGGTGGTGTCTTTTACCGGTATGTTCCGGGCATCAGCAACCATAATTTCAGCAGGAGATAACCCCTTTACCAGATCCCTGCTCATGGTAACTGCTTTTTGAGAACTGTCAAGAGCGGTTACGTTCCACCCTTTCCTGATCAGCGCCGTGAGTGTCTTTCCATTGCCACAGCCAAGTTCAAGAATGCGGGATCCTGCGGGCAGTTCCGGAAGTTCATGGGTCAAACCACTCCAGAGTATCCCTTTCCTGCAATACTCAGTATCCCATGCTTCCCTGCCAGGTGCCACAATATTTTCCTCATTACGATTCGGATTGTTTACTAAAAAATTACTTTCATATTGAGTTTTTTTGCAATAGTATATTCATACAAATCCTCGCTATCCCCGTCCCTCTTTTAAGGTTTTTTTAAAAGGGAATGTTTGAATGTTCTTATCACAGATAATTGGTAATAATCAATTCATTTATTTTTCCACGACGAGCACCGTTGGAGTTAATCATACGTGTTGCAGGAACACGTTCGATCGTGTAGTCAGAAAAATGATCATCAAAAAAGGTATCATCTGGATCCTGATTACAGGGATCAGAATTACTGAGCATCACCTTGGCACCTTTTTGGTCGACTTCCCTGAAAAACTGTACGAGGCGAACCTGGTCTTTCTCTGAAAAACCATTCTTTGTATACGATGTAAATGATGATGTCTGGTTGAGTGGACGGTAGGGGGGATCGAAATATACAAAGCTGGATTCATCCACAAATGTTCTGCACCTGGTAAAATCCCCTGATACAATACGGGTTTTTTTCAGTAATGCGGAAACACTGTTGAGGTTATCCCGATTACAAATTTTAGGATTTTTGTATTTCCCAAACGGAACATTGAATTCCCCCTGCCGGTTAACCCGGAACAGACCATTATAGCAGGTGTGATTCAGAAAAATAATATGTGCAGCGAGCTCTGTCCATTCGGGACTGAACTTCTGGAAATTAATCTGCGGTAATCTCCGGTTGAACTCGTCCCGGACTTCATAATACAATAATTTTTTATACCTTTCATCTTTTGTACGGTACTCCGATTCAAGGGTACCAAGATTATCGATTAATTGCTGAACGGCTTTTTTTATAACCTTATAGGTGAGGATGAGTTCTTCATTGACATCGCAGATCATACAATGTTCAAAAGAATATTTCTTGTTCAATGAGAGAAAAAACGCACCGCCACCGATAAAAGGTTCTGCATACCGGGTAATCTTTCCTGTTTGTATCTCTTCTGGAAGACGTTTGTGAAACTCGTTCAGTAATTGCGTTTTGCCACCGGCCCACTTCAGGAATGGCCGTACATCCGGGAGAGTTTTCTGGTTTTTTCTCATAGAAAGAAAAAATACCCTTTGAATTGATCCAATACTTTACAATTATCTCTTTCACATTGGATGATATTTTATAAAAAACGGCGGGCTGAATACAAAAAAATACAAACACTATTAATTGAATTATTGAATTATTTTTCTATAGAAAACCCTATATCTTCACAATTGTAATCTAGGAGGAATCATAAAATATCCACATTTCCATGGATCAGTTCACGGGATGTCCCATGCTCATGTCATCATAGACGGATTTGATAATGACTACTCTTGACATAAGTTCAGTCTCCGGACTCTCCGGCGATGAAGTAAAAGGAAAAATCCAGCGTGAAGGGTATAACGAACTTCCCGCTGCATCAAAGCGAGGGCTGCTCCGGATTATCATTGAAGTAATCCATGAACCAATGTTCCTCCTCCTGGTCGCTGGCGGAATATTATATTTTATTCTCGGAGAAGTTACTGAAGGCCTTATGCTGATGAGTTTTGTCATTCTCATTATCGGTATAACTGTCTACCAGGAGCGAAAGACCGAGCGGGCCTTAGAAGCGCTCAGGAATCTCTCCAGCCCCCGTGCCCTTGTAATCCGGGACGGCATACAGCAACGCATTGCCGGTAGGGAAGTGGTCACTGGTGACCTGGTAATCCTTTCCGAGGGTGACCGCGTTCCGGCGGATGGAATCCTGTTGATTTCAAACAATATATCAGTTGATGAGTCCCTGCTTACCGGCGAATCGGTCCCGGTCAGGAAAATTACTTTTAAAGAGGGCATGAAGACTGAACGGCCAGGTGGCGATGATCAGCCCTCGGTCTATTCCGGGACTCTCGTTGTTGCCGGGCAGGGTCTTTTGCAGGTAATCTCAACCGGTCTCCGTACTGAGATGGGGAAGATCGGCACCGTCCTCCAGGCAGTCGACCGTGGTGAGACCCGGCTGAAATCAGAGATCGACCGGATTGTCAGGACTATCGCTCTGGTTGGAATAGTTCTGTGTTCCATTATCGTGATAGTGTATGGCATTACCCGTTTTAACTGGATTGAAGGATTTTTAGCCGGAATCACGCTTGCCATGGCAATTCTCCCCGAAGAGTTTCCGGTTGTTCTGACAATCTTTCTCGCTCTTGGCGCATGGCGGATCTCCCAAAAAAATGTCCTCACCCGGCAAATCCCTGCGATTGAAACACTGGGTTCGGCGACCGTGCTCTGTGTTGACAAGACGGGAACTCTCACACAGAACCGTATGTCTGTCGTGAAGTTCTTTGCATCAGGAGAGATGTGTGATTATGACTCATCCGGTTCATGTATTCTGACTGAGACCTGTCACGAGGTCGCAGAGTACGCAATTCTTGCCTGCAAGAAAGATCCCTTTGACCCGATGGAAAAGGCGCTCCTCCAGCTCAAAGACGGAGATTTTGGAAGAACGGAACATATTCATACAAACTGGAACCTTGTACAGGAATATCCTCTCTCTCCTGATCTTCTCGCCATGTCAAACGTCTGGAAATCTCCCACGGGCGACCAGTTCATTATTGCGGCAAAAGGCGCACCGGAAGCAATCGCCGATCTTTGTCATATGGATCCACCTGCCCAGAACGAACTCGCCAGATGGATTAACACGATGGCAGCAGACGGTCTCCGTGTGCTGGGAGTTGCACGGGCATCGTTTGTATTGTCCGGACTGCCGGAAGGACAGCACGATTTCCTGTTTGAATTTGTCGGGCTAGTCGGGTTTGCCGATCCGGTCCGCCCGCAAGTTGCTGATGCCGTGCGGGAATGTTCAACGGCGGGGATCAGGATCATCATGATTACCGGGGACTACCCCCTGACCGCACAGAATATTGCCCGGCAGATTGGCTTTGCTGACAGCACAAGGTACATCACCGGTCCTGAACTGGATGCAATGGACGAAGATGAACTCCGAAAAAGGATTCATACCACAAATGTATTTGCACGCGTTGTTCCCGAACAGAAACTCCGGATTGTCAATGCACTGAAAGCAACTGGTGAAGTTGTCGCAATGACCGGGGACGGTGTAAATGATGCACCGGCACTGAAATCTGCTGACATCGGAATCGCCATGGGGGGCAGGGGAACAGATGTTGCACGGGAAGCATCATCGCTTGTTCTGCTTGATGATAATTTCATCTCGATTGTTTCTGCAGTCCGGTTAGGAAGGCGGATTTTTGACAATTTGAAAAAGGCGATGGCTTACATTTTTTCTATCCATGTTCCGATAGCTGGCATGTCGCTCATTCCGGTCTTATTCAACATGCCTCTCGTCCTCTTACCCGTCCATATCGTCTTTCTTGAGCTCATCATTGACCCGGCATGTTCAATTGTTTTTGAATCAGAAAAAGAGGAACACAATGTTATGAACCGACCGCCGCGAAAAAAAGCTGAAGGCCTTTTTACCCGGCGCACGCTTGTACTCAGCCTTCTTCAGGGTTTTGTTGTCCTGGCAATTGTATTTGTAGTGTACTGGATTGCCCTGTACCAGGGTCTGGATGAAGAAAAAGTCCGTGCCCTGACGTTTGCCACAATTGTTGTTGCCAACCTTTGCCTGATCCTGACAAATCGTTCATGGTCAGATACCATCATCACATCACTGCGCACGCCGAACCGGGCACTAGCATGGGTTTTTGTCGGGACAATCATCTGTCTGTTGCTTGTCCTGTACGTTCCGGTGCTTCAGGATTTATTCCGGTTCGGGACGATAAGTCCTGTTGAACTTCTGGCATGTATTTTTGCCGGAGGTATCAGTGTGCTCTGGTTTGAGGGATACAAGATAATAGTAGAGAATAAAAAAATGAATGCACCAATCGTCGGAGGTAACGATTAATGACAGAGGAATCTTCTAACAATAATGAATCATTCATGAACACATGGGGACTGATTATCAAGGCAGCAGGAATTACCGGTGCTCTGCTGGTAGTGCGGCTGGTATTTGATTACCTGAATCTTGATGTACTGAACGTAACCAATCTCATCACCGCATTTATCGGCGGAGCGATTTTTACCATTGCCATTATTTTTGCCGGCACCCTGACTGATTATAAGGAAAGTGAAAAGATACCCAGTGAGATAGCTACTTCTATCCGGTCGTTTTACAGTGATCTTGATCTCGTAAGGATCCAGGATCCGGTGGTTGTTTCCCGTATGAAGGAGAATACTGCTGCCCTGATGCGGTGCATCACCAAAAATTTCAGGAACAACGTGTGGAATATGAAGGAAATGGACAACGCACTTGATCCTCTTAATACTGATATCTCCCGGCTTGTGGATATGGGTGTGCCTCCGAACTATGTCATTAAATTAAAAACGGAACTGACGAACATTGATCGGATTTCCCATCGGGTCAAAACGATTGCGGAAACTTCATTCATTCCTGCTGCGTATGCGATTTCAGAGCTCGCCGCTGCCGGGGTCATTATCCTGTTATTTTTTGTAAAACTTGATCCTTTTTACGAAGGCCTTGTCCTTTTTTTTGTTCTCAGCATGCTGCTGATTGCACTCCTGCTGCTGATAAAGGACATGGACAACCCCTTTGAAGTCGGGAAAAAAACCTATGCCGATATTGACCTGTTCCTGCTCTGGGATCTGGAAAAAAACCTCAATGAAAAAACAGGACACAAAAAAGAGATGATTTGAACATACATTATCTCCTTTTTATTCTACCATTTTTTTATCATTTCGAGGGTGTAGGAATTTTTTCTGAATACAAATAAAAATTCATCGGGACTTACTGTAATGCACCGGATCAAAAAATCAGCAAATTTATTATCAGTGTGGTATTTTAAGTGATACTGAGGATTGGTCATGGCGGATAATAGTGTCGGGGTTGAATCTGTTGAAGCAGAATTACGATCTGAAATCGCCATATCATCTGCAAAATTGATGAAAGATCAGTACCGGCACGATCCTGCAAAAAATAATCTTATAGACCCCGGCGTCTTCACGACCCCGTCTGAAAATCTCCCGACAAGTGACATAGTATCCGGGCCGGATGCCTTGATCTCGATAACAAAGATATCAACCCGGACCTCTCGTGAAGAAATTAAAAAACTGCTTATTGAAGATCCTGGCCGGGAAGAGCACATGAAAAACCACGATTTTTATACCATCATATTTGTCACGCGTATCCGGATGGAGGATCCATCAACTGCCTGTTTTGTCAATGCAATTCTGGAATTTGTGTTCCCTCCCTACGTAAAAATTCTCAAATATTCTCCCCGTGAGCGAGGGATTATTCCGGCAATGATCAAAGCGGGCGGAACAGGTATTCTCTCATCCCCTGCATTGGATTTGACAGCAGAATCTTTTAAAGGAACGGGATTTCCTGATGAGACGCCGGAAAACCGCTTTGAATTCATATCCGGCGCAGACACAAAAATTACCGGTATATACAGCAAAAAATCCGGTTTCTATCTGGGAATACCCCCGCACGGGTTGTTTGAATATATGGCGATGCTTAAAAACGACCATGAAGTATTCGGTGAAGTATTTCTCCCCATACCATTATTTGACATTGAAACTACCGGCAAAGAAAACCTTGCAGTTTTTCCCATGATTATCCAGACTCCACGGGATATACTTCCTGAGATCCGTGTCCATATTGACAGCAAAGTTAAAGGTACTATCTGGGGTGTTATCCACCTGAAAAGCCGGATACTTTTTTCAAAAAGCTGAACTGTTTTATGGCTCATCTTTTGTTTATTGACGCCGATTTTTTAATATATTCCAGATGTAATCAGGATTGGACATGTATGATTTCAGCATATTTTTACAGTCGTTCTGGTGCTTTCTTCAAGGTCCCGGATCCAACTGGCTGCCGCCCTGAGAACGGTCATCGTTTTTTCAGTCTTGTGGAAATTACCTGACTGGGTAAAAATCCCGTCATTTTCCTGGGATATCAGTTCACTGATCACCCATACACCAAATGGATCGGTCTTTATCGAGAGTCCGAATGAAAAGCCGGGACAACTGATGAATAATTCACCTGATTCATAATCGATATCAATTTTCAGGTCACGATCTTCTTTTTGCACCATATCTTTGAGGTATATTGACAAGTCCTGCGTCGTCAGGATTGTTTCAACATCTTCCGGGCGTATCATACATCAATACTTCCCATTCCTGTTGATAAAGTAATGCATTGCAGGTAATGTATTTCATATATATTCATATGGCAACAGTATGCTTAATTCCGTGTATCAAAGATCAAGAAAAGATCAAAAATCGGGAATGAAAACTCCGGATACCGGATTAAAAAATAATGACTATCAGGGATTCGTGTACAATATTGTATGGTGACAATACATGCCTCTCGTCCAGGACTGCCTGCAATGTGGTAAATGCTGTGAGAAATGGGGATGGGGCCAGAAAGGGGTAATTGAAGATCTTATTCCGTGGATACATGCCAACCGGCAGGATATCCTTCAGCACGTTTCCCTTACATTCTCCGACGGAAAACATCGTAACGGACGTAATCTTCTACCAGCAGACCTTCCGGATATTGTCCGTATTGATTATTGGGTGGATACCAAAGGAAGAGCGATGACACACTGCCCCTTTTTCTTCCGTTATGATGACGGGAAGGTGTATTGCAGAATTCACGCTGCCAAACCCAAAGTCTGCATTGGATTCAAGCCATGGAATGAAGGAATCCGTGATTATGCGCTGAACTGCCCGGCATGCCGCAATTCAGCACCGTGATGCAGTTTTAGTTTTTTGGAATTTTCAATATCCGTATTTTACCATCGGATATGATAGCGCAGGGATAGTGTTGGGGAAAAATAGAGGAAAAAGGTTAAAATTACCGGTTGATATGCACAACTTTTGCCGGGGGAAAACCATTAAAGTAGGTGGATGAAGCATGCGAATAGGCACCGATGTTTTCAGAATAGACCAGATCACCGATTTCAAGATCAGGCAGGTCGGCAGAGAGGGTGATAGTATCAAAGGCATCGCAGGTAGGTCCGAACACGGCCGACATGTGGGTTTCACCATCATCAAAAGACAGCACCGGGTACGTGACATGATCAAAAACCTGTCCGGAATATGTGTGATAGACCCCGTCATTAATATAATAACAGGGCTTCCCGTCGCGGAACGCTTTGCCCACCACCTTGGCTACAACCATGCAGGCATTTGCTACAAGGAACCTCCCCGGTTCTGCTAAAATTTCCATGTCCGGCGGGAATAGGCGTTTAATTTCAGCTTCCAGTTTTTTTGCCAGCGTCCGTACAGATTTTACTTCCGGGTGATACTTCACCGGAAAACCACCGCCGATGTCAAGTATTCTGATCTTTTTACCCGTTCTTTCCTCTGTTTCCCGGATAATATCGGCAGAGAGCTGCAGGGCCTTGACATAATTCTCAAAGTTGGTACACTGGCTTCCGACATGGAAACTTAATCCTTCTACTACAAGACCCAAATCGAATGCATTGGCAATCAGATCGACCGCTTCACCCGGATGAGCACCGAACTTTGAGGAGAGTTCTACCATTGAACCGGTATTGGGGACGCGGATCCGCAGGACCAGGCCGGCATGCGGTGCATGTTTCTTGATTTTTTTCAGTTCTTCATAATTATCGAATGTAACAAGGGGCTTGTAATGATCGAGAGCTTCCAAGGTTTCAATCGGTTTTATGGTATTTGCATAAATGATCTTGTCCCAAATCCAGGCCTGCCGCTCCTTTTTTGGCATCTTTTTGATGTTTTCATAGACAATCATGAACTCTGGCATGGATGCAACATCAAAACTGGACCCTATCTCAAAGAGCGTCCTGACAATTTCAGGATTTGAATTTGCTTTTACCGCGTAATATACCTGGATCTTGGGCAGGACTTTTTTAAATTCCCGGTAATTCGAGCGGATCTTTTCATGGTCAATCACAAAGATGGGTGTCCCGTGCTCGCGTGCAAGTTTTTGCAGCAGTTCCTTTCGTGCTTTCCCGATATGAGGAACCCCGTCATCATGTTCCCTGGTTTTTTCTTCTTTTTTCACTGCTTTTACCACCTCAATAGTACAAGATTGATTCATCGCACAAATAAGAAGTTTTTGAATTGCCAGACATCATTATAATCATAATTGTTCTCAGGATTCTCCTTGAAGTACACATTCCGGTTTTTCAACGGTGTCCAGTCAGATGGAGCGGAAACGAATTCCCCAAGGTATGGCTTTGCAATGTCAAGCACACACTCATAGGGAAGGTCGTCAGGAAGGCAAAAACCCCTTTTGGGGTTTTCTATCATCCACATTACGGCAGTCACAACTCCAAGTGCAACCTGCACTGTTGTTGCATTCTGACCGGGGGCAAGAGACTTTGCCTCTTCAATAGAAAGGATACTTCCCGTCCACCATGAATGATAGGGATGACCCATAAGAAGGGCACCTAACATATCTGCCCCGGATATGATCTCACGGTCATTCAATATCCGTAATTTTTGCTGCAGTTCATAATTCCTGCCCCGCAATTCATGCAGCGAGGCAATTGTCGCATCACAGGGAAGATAGGCATAATGAACCGTTGGCCGGTAAATCGCCTTTCCATCCTGCCAGACAGTCCAGCGGTCTGATATGCCAAACGCTTCACCATGCCGGATAACCATGCCGACGATCTCATCGTTGGGAACCCAGGATCGTACCCAGGTATTGATACCCATTCGGGCGAGGAGGATCTCATTTTTAGGCCCGAACGGAGGGATATGAGCCTGATCGGGCAACTCTTTTTCATGAGTCCCCCACCCGATTTCTGCAGGTGCAGTACCTTCCTCCCTGAGTCCTTCAATACACCAGGTCCCGACAAACTCATTGACTTTCTTTGGTGAGCGGGAGATCTGGGTGTCCCGCTCCGAACAGTGAATGACTTTTATACCGCTTTCCATGGCAAGTGCAGCAAAATCATTCTTGCGGATCTGGTCTTGCATCAGGTCCGGGTCAACAGCAATACCATCGGCAATCATCCGGCGCGCTATATCTACAAGGCCCTGCCGCGCAAAGTGGGAGATTAATCCGGGATTTGCACCATGATCGACTACAGATGTAGCACCATCGTGCCAGTCTTTTGTCAGATCATGAAGTTTCATCTGCCGGTAATACAGGGTTTTTTCATACGGGCTGGCAGTAAATTTTACAGCGTCAGGATCCCACGCTTCCACTGATGTATTCACATACAGGACATTATTGTCATGGCACCACTGGACCAGCTCACAGCAGTCAATGTTCCATGCAAGATCTATGAGCAGGCCCCCAGGAGAGAGATATTCTGACAAGATTTTTTGCAGGTTCTCAGGAGTCACTTTGCGCTTGAAAAAGCGGAGGCCTCCCGATGTCCACGCTTTTAAATCCTGTGCTTTATCCTTAAAATCAATAATCGTTATATTTTCAAGCGGTATTGTTACATGCCGAAGCAGGATAGGAAGCGTGCACTTGGCTACCGCACCATACCCGATAATCAGAACATTATTGTTAAATTCCACTCCAGACCTCCCTGTTCAGTGTACTTTTTATGGATATTTTGTTGTTATTTTGGTAATAATACCTTAAAAAATAATTTCAGAAATAGTCCTGCAGTACCACAAAAATATTTTGATAAAATCCAGATAATAACACTCAGATCGTACCCTATGCGAACAGAATTCAATAAAAAAAGAGTTTTTGGACTTATGCTGCCTTCTGTTGTCCTCGTATCATGAAGGAGACTACGATGGCAGCGATACCACCAACGAGTGCGAATCCTCCGAAGATATAGGGGAGAAGAGCAACTGCTACATAGGGGGAACCGAGCAGCAGGCAACCAAAGATGATGCTGATAATACCCAGTATTACTGCACCCCAGTCTTTTCCGGCAAAACCCTGCCAGATCTTGATCGCACCGACAAAGAGAGCCCAGAATCCCACGAAAATGACAAAGAAAGCGGGCAGGATTAAGAAACTGTAAAGCGGATATCCAAGGATAGCGAGACCGGCAATGATACTGATGATTGCAATTAAAATCTTCCAGCCACGGTCAGTTGGTTCCATGAACGCTGCAAACAGGGTAAAGATTCCACCGACAAACCAGTAAACGCCGAGGAATACGATAGATGCCATGAGCGAGTTGTAGGGATACGCCAAAAACAACGCTCCAATCATTACTGCAAAAATACCCCACAGGAGGACAAGCCACCAGGGAAAGAGGCGGACATCGGGATCCGCCTGCTGGGATGTAACAGTCTGTTCAGCCATACAATCACTAATTGTTCTGTCCTTGTTTATAAGTATAATGGAGAAAATGAGTCGGGGAAATCATTTTTCCTTGAGGATTAAGGAACTAATCGCCAAAAATACCTGAAATAAGAGTCTTTTGTTTCCAGTCAAAAAACTATAGCATTAATGCCTGTATTGAAAGAAATTAAAAATGGGATTTTCTGCAATTCACCGAGATTCTCTCGCGTTGTTTATACATCGCAAACGTATAACTGGTGGAATCCCTTATTCATCCCTCTTTTTCAATACGGGAGAGCTCATTTTTGAAATTAATGATTTTATCGTCAATGTTCTTTGCGCCTTTTGTACGTTGCTTTGATAATCGCCACGCAACAATAATCATCAGGATGCCAATGATTCCAATAATCATGCCAATGGTGAAACTGCCCCGGAATAATCCATAGAAAATTCCCAGGGTTGTTACAAATGCACCGAGTATGAGCAGGATCCACGGCACGAGTTGAGAGCCTGACGAACGCTCCTGTTCCCATGCCGTAATTTTACTCATGACATAGTCATAGTGTTGTTCGAGTCGTGGTTTTTCAACTACCGCTTTTTTCCCCATGATTTTTCCTATTGGTCTGGGTAAGGATATAATTTTCTCACGATTTCACTATCAAGATTTCCAGAATGGTATACCTTCGCAGATAAACAAGATCATAACATTTGGGATTGCAAAAAAAACAATATCCCAATCATGGTGGATAAAAATCCATTAACGATTACTTATTTCTTTAATGTCCCAATACTAGTAAGGTGATTCGATGTCAAAACGGGCTGTCGACATGACTTTCCAGGCACTATATACTCTCACGGATCTCAGGGCCGTCCTCAGGGAGACTGCACCCTCCCATGAACTTGACGCTGAGCAAAGGGCCCAGGCCCAGCGGCTGCTGGACAATCTCGAACGGCAGGTTGTATCATTAAAACAGGAGATGCTCAAATGAGGTGCGGTGCCGGCATAGAAGCCCGACAGGTTGATGAGCTCTTTATTAACATCGATCCAATCCAGGCTGGTGGCAGACTCACACCCGATGCAATGAAAGCAGTCATCGCCTATGGTGACGGGTATTCGGTCTGTGACAACTGCCGCAAACCCAATCGTCTCGATTATATCAGCAAACCCCCGATTGCAGAGTTCCACAAGGATGTAGCTGCATGGCTCAATATGGATACTGTCAGGACAGTCCCTGGTGCCCGCCGGGGGTTCCAGGCAGTGGCGCACACATACGTACACAAAGGAGACCCGGTACTCCTCACCTCCCTGTCTCATTACACCGAATTCCTTGCAGTCGAAGAAGCCGGGGGAATCGCCCGTGAGATCCCGGCCGATTCAAATCATATGGTTACCCCTGAAGCAACAGCAGCTAAAATTGAAGAGGTCAAACGGGAATTTGGCAGACCCCCGGTTCTTGCTTTTATTGACCATGTCGATTACCAGTACGGGAACCTGCATGATGTAAAGGCTGTCACAAAGGTCGCTAAGGAACATGATATCCCGGTTTTGTATAACGGGGCTTATACAGTTGGGATCCTGCCGGTAGATGGAAAAGCGCTGGGTGTTGATTTTGTTGTCGGATCCGGACATAAGAGTATGGCAGCTCCTGCACCGTCTGGTATTCTAGCGGTTACGGCGGAGCGGGCAGCAGAAGTCTTTCGCACTACCGCAATTGCCGGGGATGTGACAAACCGGAAATTCGGTATTAAGGAACCTGAGATGATGGGCTGTACATTGATGGGAGTTACGCTGGTCGGTATGATGGCATCATTCCCTCATGTCAAAGAACGCGTCAGGCATTTCGATCGCGAGCTGAATAACCATGCTCTTGTGATGGATGCACTCCTTTCCATTGAAGGTACACAGTGCCTTTCGGAATATCCCCGAAAGCACACAATGACGCGGGTAGACACAACTGCCTCATTTGACACGGTAGCAGAATTTCACAAACAACGAGGATTTTATCTATCAAGCTCCCTTGAAAAAAAAGGCGTCTCCGGCCTGATTCCCGGTGCAACAAAAGTGTGGAAATTCAATACCTATGGTACAACAAAAAAACAGGCACACTACCTTGCAGATGCATTTATATCGATCGCATACGACAACGGTCTCAGACTTAAAAAGTAATTTTTTTAATAAAAAAGGGAGCTGCTCATTGCTTTATCTTAGGGCTACTCTCTATTCACAGCAGGAAGTCCCTGCTTTCACCAATAATTTTTGAATTTTTTTGTAGTCAAGGAATCTTCTCATGAAAAACTGAAGATAAAAAATCATGGTTTTTTTCCGCATTAAAAACTCTCGTAGTATTTATTAGGCGTGATGCCCTACAATCCGTTTAACACGGAACTGGCTGGGATTTTAGGTTATCGTGAGGTAGGGGAAATGTTTGAAAAGGTTGACCTGACAAAAAAAATTGATGATGAAAATTTTGAAAAATCCTTATCTCCCTTAAAAGAGCGGCTGGCTGTACTTCAGCGGACACTTCGTGACCTGAAAATCCCAACGATAATTGTTATCGAAGGCTGGAATGCATCGGGTATCACCATGTCCACAAAAGAGATTATCCAGGCACTCGACCCCCGTGGATTTACCCTCCATGCAAGTGATAAAGCTACCGATGAAGAACAGGCGCGTCCGTTCATGTGGAGATTCTGGATAAAAATCCCTGCTAATGGTCGCATAGCCCTTTTTGCCCGCAGCTGGTACAGCAGAGCACTTGCAGAGAAAATATCAAGCATCGGCTGGAAAAAATCCCTCAAGGATGAGATAAATTCGATATCAGTATTTGAACGTCAGATGAGCGACAGCGGTGCAATCATCGTTAAATATTTTTTACACATCAGTAAAGAAGAACAGAAGAAAAGGTTATTGGAAAGGGAGCGGAACCCCCTTACTGCCTGGCTGGTAACTCCGGGTACCTGGGATTTTCATCATAATTATGATTCATATCTCCCGATAATTGAGGAGTTTATTGAAAAGACCGATACCGATTATGCACCCTGGCATATTATTGAAGCAACAGACCGGAAATATACCATTCTCAAGGTGTATTCAATCCTTGTAAAAACTCTTGAAAAAAGAGTTGCATCAGAAACTGATGAACGGGCTAAAAAAGGTAAACAGAAATCCATTTCAAAACCCCCGAAAAATCCAGTCCAGAGAAATTCTTCTGCCAGTTTTTCCTATTCAAAAGAAGATTGCCAGAATATGTTAAACATGCTCCAGATCGAGATGCTGGAACTCAATTACATTCTCTTCAAACGTAAAATTCCGTTCATTGTGGTCTACGAGGGGTGGGATGCTGCCGGGAAAGGGGGGAACATTACGCGTCTTGCCCGCTATATCAACCCACTGGGATATAATGTTGTACCGGTAGCTGCGCCGAACGATTATGAAAAAGAACACCATTATCTCTGGCGTTTTATCAGGCAATATCCTAAAGCCGGACATTTTGCCATTTATGACCGGAGCTGGTATGGAAGGGTGCTTGTTGAACGTGTGGAAGGTTTCTGTTCAGAAGAAGAATGGTCACGGGCATACCAGGAAATCAATGAAATGGAACAGGACTATGTTGAGAACAGTGGGGGGGGAATTATCAAGTTCTGGCTTGAGATAAGCAAGGAAGAACAACTCAAACGGTTCAAACAGCGCGAAGAAGATCCTCTCAAGCAATTCAAGATAACTGAAGAAGACTGGAGAAACCGCGAAAAATGGGACCTCTATGATGTTGCAGTGAATGAGATGCTGGCCCGGACAAACACCCGTTATGCCCCGTGGATTGTGATTGAATCCGACAACAAGTGGTATGCACGGGTCAGGGCCTTGAAGGCAGTCATCGAACACGCAGAAAAACTTCTCTGAAGTTGTATGTCCGGATGAAATGATTTTTTTAATCCGCTTGCTAGTAATCTGTGAAATACTTTCATTCTTTTTAAAAACCTCGGTGTAAACCGCTGTTAAGAGCGCATTTGACTGCAAACAGGTATTCTTCAGGAGTAATTTTGCGTCGCAATGAAGGTGGAAGGGACGATCCGGTCTCCTTTTGCGTATGCCATGAAGGGTGGTACTGGTCCATGATATTGACATATGTATTCCGGGATATCTCCCGGGCAATCCACGGGAGGACATGATCACTCCCGGCAAGATTTTCCGGGAGCACGAGATGCCGGATTATCAGGCCGCGTACAGCTATCCCCTCTTCTATAACAAGGTTCCCTGTCTGCCGGTGCATCTCCCTGATGGCTGCGTGCATGGATGCAACATAGCCGGGTGCATGGGAAAGGGATAGTGCAACGTCATCGCTGCCATATTTTGCATCCGGCATATAGATATCAACGATACCATCAAGCAGCCGAAGGGTATCAACCGCATCATATCCACCACTGTTATAGACAATAGGGATATCAAATCCCTGATCTGCAGCAATCTTCACTGCTTTCATCATCTGGGGGACGACATGGGAGGGTGTCACGATATTGATGTTATGGCAACCCCGGTTCTGCAGGCTGATCATAGTTCCAGCCAGCTCTTTACAGGATAGTTCATTGCCACGTCCGCACTGGCTGATATCGTAATTCTGGCAAAATTCGCAGGCAAGGTTGCAGTGGGAAACAAATACCGTCCCTGAACCGTTGCGGCCCACGAGCGGTGGTTCTTCACCGAAATGGGGGCCTGAACCCGATATGACAGGCTTGAGACCGGTTTTGCAAAACCCCCGCTCATAACAAATACGGTTTACCCCACATTTCCGGGGACAGATACTGCAAGAATGCAACAGGTCAAAAGCCCGATCAATCCGTTCCGAAAGTTCTCCGGTCTGGTTCAGCGCGACATATCCGGCGGGATTTTTCTTTGACATACTGGTTGATCCAGGATAGAGGGGTTCTTCACTGTCAACACTTTTTTACCTTACAGGCATTTTACGATTCTTTTACAATCCCATAGTTCAAAGCGGTCACATAACGGAGATCAGAAAGAACCATGGTAACAATCTCATCAATCCCCATTTTCTGCTCGCAATCCAGTACAGTCTTGAGGAGAGCAGCAGTTGCCGGCATCGAGGGAACTGCCCGGCACGCAAGATCGCCGGGGTGAGAATCAAAGGTACCGATAGATCGGGCGAGAGTGATTGTTTCTTCCTTATCGTAGGTAATGAGCGGCCGCAGGATCGGGATGCTGTCTGCTTCTGAAATGACCGTGAGGTTGGCAAGGGTCTGGGAAGCCACCTGCCCCAGGTTCTCCCCGGTGACGACTGCAAGTGCACCTTCTTTTTCCATAAGGCCGCCTGCAACCCGCAGCATGAAACGTTTGCAGATTACACACCGGTAGCGCGGCGGGATGTGATGCTGTTCCATCCGATCATACAAAAGTTCGCTGTTTGCAATCACCATCGACAGGGGATACCCACTGCACCAGCCTGAGAGCTTACGGTGGTTTTCGATTGCCGAGGAAGTGACATCGTTACCAGCCCATCGACCGGCATCGAGATGAATATGGGTAATCTCACACCCTCTTTTCATAACAAGCCAGGAGGCAACCGGCGAATCGATACCCGATGAGAGCAGCGCAAGCACCCTTCCCTGTGTGCCCCAGGGCAATCCCCCGGGTGCGGCGATCCGTGAGTCATACACCAGCCCGCCAAAATCACGTACTTCAACAAAGATCTCATAATCCGGGTGATCCAAATCAACAGTGAGACCCGGTATATGGTCATAAATAGCTGACCCAATCAGGGTTCCCAGTTCCTGGCTGTTCGGGCCGCTCTTATGCTGCCTTTTTGCCCTGACGGCAAAACTCATCCCGGCATGAAGTTTTTCCGACGCCAGAATGATTGCTTCTGCGCAAATATCCTGTAACGAAGAACTCGTCCTTGTGCAAACGCTCACATCAACAATGCCAAAAATCCGGGATACGATTTCTGCGATCTTTTCCGGGCAATCCCCATAAATCAGGATGCGCCCGCGGGGAGTTTCAAAGCGATAGAGCAATCCGGAAACCGTGAGGGCTTTTCCGATATTTCGCAGGAGCATGCCAATGAAATGATGTTTGACCGATTCGCTTTTTAAGAAGAGCTCGCCGTATCTCGCCATGACGAGTTTTTCTTTTGTTATCACTCCTTTGCCCTCCTTTTTGCTCAAATATTGAAAGTCAAGGGAGATAACCATTGGTAGAGATGACCCGGGTGATCCGTTCAACACAAATATGAAATACCGTATGAAAACCCGGATTTGTTGGTGCTGAACACCACCAATCACGAAATCCTTTAAATTCGAAAACGAATAGTGTAATGAAATGGCAAAAAAGGAAAGCAAAAAAACACAAGAGGAACCGCTCAAGTTGTTCTATATTTTTTACAACAAGGAACGCTGGGATAACTGGTTAAAAACATTGAGCGAGTCGAGTTTTGAGCCGGATCCAAAAAGTGATGAGTTGCCTGAAGGTTTCCGGATACTCGATGGTTTTTCCGTCGACATCACCGTTTCAGTGCTGAAAATTATCAAGCTTTACCAGAACAAGCGATTCTCGTTTGAAGAAGCAGTTGATAAGATCTCACAGGTAGAGACGATTGTAATGTCTGCCGCACCACAGGGAGACCTGGGAGAGATTGTTGAGATCCTGCAGCTCCCCAAACTTGCGCTCTTTGCATCCTGCCGGTTGTACCTTGCCGGAGGCTTTGATAAGGATATCAAAACCCTGGTGAAAAAAGGACGTCATGAGATTGATACAGATATGGAAAAAGCGCTCGAAACCGTTTCCAATATTGGTGCCAGCGTTATTGACGGGGCAGCCTGCTGCAGCAAATATGTAAAAGACGATATCGAACAGCCGACACTTTTTGATGAGTGGCTGATTGAGTGCGAACGCATGAGCGAGGCGATGGCATCGCTGAAAAACTTTGATGAAGGAGTGGGAGAAGAGGATTGATTGCTGATCGGGCACGCTTCCGTCATGCAAAAAAGTTAGAACGGCTTACCGGCTTTCGCCTCCCCGAATTTGCATTTTCGGGAACGATGCTGGAGGCTCTTACATCCCGCCTTGATTATGATGCGCTTGATTTTGCCGTGAGGGCTCAGGTCCTTGCTTTTTTTAATGATTTCCTCCGTTGCGACTGCAAAGATTCCCCGTTATGCGGTTGCCCTGAAAAAAAATTTGCAAAAAAAGTGATTGAACTGAGGGAAAACGGGCTCGATCATCGCCAGATTGCAGCAGTTATCCTGGATGATTACGGCATCGACATGTTTCCTGCTGACGTTCTGTCATTTCTTGAAGAGTCTGTTCATGTGCTCGAAGCCATATCCGACGTTGCCCGCCTTCAGGGCCGCAACGGCCTTGCAAAAAAGACTGATGAACATATACACCTTATAGAACGGTAATATTCTTTTTTTTTGTTTCCAGACCTCTTCTTTTTAGTCTTTTCATTGAAATTTAATAGTCAGAAAGTCAATGCTATTCATGGAATCTGCAACAGTTAAGAAATGGGTAGTATTTTTTGCAGGAATTCTCGGTGCGGTCCTCATTGCAGATGCACTATCAACCATTCTTATATCCGCGACCGGGCTTGAAGGATCTGTGAAGTTATTTGCAGGTTTTATTTTGTATGCCTTGTTATTCTTTGGAATTCTCTATGCAATACAAAAAATATTTCACTTCGAGTTTTTCAGTTTCTGGAAAGAATAACCATTCCGGTAGCAAACGTTATATCCGGCATAAATGCCAGGACCCATTAACCATTTTCAGTAGAATTTTTCCCTGGGAAAAAATTCTGTCAGGATCAAAAAAAAGACCATCCGGCAACAAATAAAAAAATGATCGGATAAATTTTGTAGTTGTGGCACCAAAAGGAGATCAGGATGCTGGTACAGATCATTTCCAACATTGGGTGAGTCTGGAATGGATACAAAATTATCCTGTTATGTATGGGGGATTGTCGGAGTCATTTTCGGGGTTTTAGCCCTGCTTTTTCCTGAACAACTGCAGGATTCGTTTTATTACCTTTTCCTGGTGTTAATAGGTGTTATTATCCTGGTCTTCCTTTTCCTGGCTATCACCTCAAAAGGTGAAGAATCATTGTTCTGGTTTGGCCTTTCCGCTGGTTTCCTCCTCCTTGTGGTAGTCTCCTTTTTAGTACCAAAAATTGTTGAAATTGTTTTTTTGCTGTTAATTGCAGTAATCGTGTTTTATAACGGCTTTACTGATATCGTGCTTGCGCTCAAACATCCCCGGACAAAATACATTCTTATACCCGGTATGTTTCTTTCCGGAGTAACCCTCCTTGCATTACTCCTGACTTATTTTCCTCAGATGTTACCACATCTCGTTATTGTAACCCTTGGCAGTTTTGCATTGGTGTTTGGCCTGTTTTCGATCCTTATAGGATATTTGCAGAAAGATGGCCCGGAACCGGATTTACCGGATGTACAGCATGGAAAGACATGTGAGATAAAAAAACCATGAAAAGTGATGGCGCAATCGCTCCGTTTCAGAGATTTTTTCCAGGTCAACGTGATATTTTTCTAAAGGTTTTGTTGCCTTGTCGTATGATGTAATTATTGTTGGTGCAGGTCCGGCTGGCAGTGCTGCAGCATCTGAATGTGCACGATTAGGACTTTCAACTCTCTGTATCGAGGAGCACGGGACGATTGGTTACCCGGTGCAGTGCGCCGGCCTCCTTTCTGATACTGCCTTTTCTGAATGCAGGGTTTCGGAACGGTCTGTACTCACAAAAATCTCTGGTGCACGGGTAATTTCCGGATTGGGAAGCGAAATTCTCATTGATGCAAAAACGGTTAAAGCGGTTGTCGTAGACCGGGGGGCCCTTGATCGGGAGATGGCAGAATGCGCAGCAAACACCGGGGCAGAGTACCAGCTGAAAACTGCGGCGTATAAGGTATCGGGAACAACACTTATGACCCGGGGAGCACACGGCCATAAGGAAATTCCTTATAAGCTCCTCATTGCAGCTGATGGGCCGCGGAGCACCATTGCCCGGATCCATAATATGCCCCGGGCAAAGACGTTCCTTGCCGGTATACAGGTCGACCTGCCATTGGCATGTGATCCCCGCTTTGTTGAGATCTACCCTGATGCATCACCAGACTTTTTTGGATGGATGATCCCTACAGGCTGCAACAGGGCCCGGATAGGTTTGTGCGGCCAGAACCAGGTTGCTGAGCGTTTCGCTGCGTTCCAGAAAAAATTTGGAACTGATTCAACACATCTGGTTACCGGAACCCTTCCGCTGGGTCTGATGCCAAAAACCTATGGTCCCCGTACACTGTTTGTTGGCGATGCAGCAGGGTTTGCCAAACCAACTTCTGGCGGGGGCGTATATACCGGAATACGTTCCGCCCGGCATGCTGCGGCAGTTGCTGCCAGGTGTTGTGAATCTGACACGTTCTCACCAGCCGCACTCGGTGAGTATGAAAAACGCTGGAAGGGAGATATCGGCCGCGAACTTGACCTTGGTTACCGGATCTTCCTTTTGCGCCAGAAAATATCTGCCGCGGATATGGATGCAATAATCAGGTCACTTGACGACCCGGATATTCTTCGCACGATTGTTGAGTACGGGGATATGGATCGACCGGGTATCCTGGTGAAAAGACTTCTTAAAAAACCTGCCATACTCCGGTGTGCTGCACCATTTATCCGGTCCGGTCTTTTGTCGTTTTTTTCCTGAACACAACAAGTAATTGTAGTTACAGGGTTCGTGATCACTACCCATCTTACTATAAAAAAACGTCCCATGGAAGATACTGGATAAAAACAATCAGGCTGCGCTTTTAATGTCCGGTTCCTATTTTTACTCTCTCGTTTTTAAAAGAGGATTCTAATAATGCAGCGTCATAATTTTGAAGTTTGGAGATTCTTCCAATTGCGTGGTTTACCATGATTTTAATTTTTGATAGAGCTATATATTATATATAGTAACGTGTGGAAGTCTCCTTCCAGTAAAATATAAACTTCAATAGTTGATATTGCCCGCGCTTCGGACAGTGCATTTACGATGGTAAGATCTTCAACGGAATTAACTATCGTCACCAGGAACGCTGATAGGATTGACTTCCCAGTAAAGGAATCCTCATTGCTGTATAGGTGAGGTGACTGATGAATGACACATGAACCGGTTCATGTTATGATAAAAAAACAGGTAAAACCGGCACTTGTGATCTTTTTTTTAATTACCATCATTGTCGGAATCATCTATCCGCTTGTTATTACGGGTATAGCACAGCTGGTTTTTCCTGTACAATCAAATGGGAACTTAATTGAGCACAACGGGAACATAGTCGGTTCGTCCCTGATTGGCCAGTCCTTCACTTCATCAAAATACTTCTGGGGGCGTCTCTCGGCAACTAGTCCGATACCTTATAATTCCGGTGAATCAAGTGGATCGAATCTTGGCCCCACAAATCCTGCGCTTTTGGATGTGGTCAAAGCCCGCGTTGACGCACTCCAAGCAGCCGATCCAGACAATTCTCAACCAATTCCTGTTGATCTTGTGACCAGTTCGGCGAGCGGACTTGATCCGGATATCAGCGTTGCTGCTGCGAAATACCAGGTCCCCCGCATCGCCCGCGAAAGGAGCCTGAACGAGAGTGACGTGGTAGCACTCGTAGAACTTCAGACAGAAGACCAGCAGTTCGGTCTGTTCGGTGAACCCCGGGTAAACGTTCTTAAACTCAACCTTGCGCTGGACGATCTGAGTACAAACCGTATCACGGTAACATCATTACCAGAGCAGCCGGATGTTCTGACTCCGCTGATGCTTGGCATGAGAATGACGGACTGGACCCAACTGATTCTTCTTTTTGTTATTCTTGCTGCCCTTATTGTACCGATCGGGGGATTCATGGCAAAGGTGTATACCGGTGAACAGACATTCCTCTCCCCCCTTTTCGTGACGGTAGAACGGTGGATTCTAACACTCTCTGGTGTGAACAGCAGCGATGAGATGGACTGGAAGATGTTTGCTGTTGCCATGATAGTCTTCTCTTTTATCGGGATCGCAACTCTCTTCATCTTACAAAGTGTCCAGCAGTTCCTGCCGCTCAACCCGGTTGGAATCGGCACTGTCCCCTTAGACCTCTCACTCAATACCGCGGTCAGTTTCGTGACAAACACCAACTGGCAGGCTTATGCCGGAGAGAATGGGGTAAGTTACCTGACTCAGATGATTGGTCTTGCAGTCCAGAACTTTATGTCAGCAGCAGTGGGAATGGCAGTGCTCATCGCATTTATCTATGGTTTCTCACGCAGGTCAGCGACGACCATCGGAAATTTCTGGGTCCTCCTCATTCGTAGCATATTCATCCTCCTGCCCTTCTGTGTAATCATCTCGCTTATACTTGTCTCACAGGGAACTGTTCAGTCATTCAGCGGTCCGGTGAAGGTCCCACTCCTCGACCCTGTCCCTGACAGTACCGGGGAACTTATCACAACGCAATCGATCCCGCTGGGACCTGCTGCATCCCAGATAGCCATCAAGCTGCTCGGAACAAACGGGGGAGGATTCTTCAATGCAAACTCAGCGCACCCGTTTGAGAACCCAACGCCAGTATCAAATTTCCTCGAGATTCTTGTTATCCTTGTTATCCCAACATCGCTCTGTTATACCTTTGGCAAAATGATCGGTTCAGCGCGGAAAGGTATTGCCATCCTTATCGCGATGACGATTATTTTCATACCACTTGCCGGAATCACCATCTGGTCAGAAGTACAGGGCAATCCTGCTTTCACTCCACTGGGAATTGACCAGACCCCCACTCTTCTCCAGCCCGGTGGGAATATGGAAGGCAAGGAGATGAGGTTTGGTGTCGTCCCGTCAGCATTATTCTCAGTGGTAACAACCGTGACGTCCTGTGGCGCTGTCAATTCGATGCATGATTCGTACATGCCCCCTGGTGGATTCGTACAGATGTTCGATATACAGCTTGGAGAGGTTGTTTTTGGTGGTGTCGGATCCGGCCTGTATACCATGCTCATATTCGTAATCCTTGCGATGTTTATTGCCGGGCTGATGGTCGGGAGAACACCCGAACTCTATGGCAAGAAAATCGAACCTTATGAGATGACACTTACCACGGTGCATATCCTCATCCCAATCTTTCTCATCCTTGGGCTTACCACCGTTGCAGTTCTCACCGATCCGGGAAGAACAGCAGTGCTCAACCCCGGGCCACACGGATTTTCTGAGATCCTGTATGCGTTCAGCTCTGCTTCCCAGAATAATGGAAGCGCTTTTGCGGGCCTTTCAGCTAATAGCATATTCTACAATCTCACAACGGCCTTTGCCATGCTTGTCGGGAGGTATGCTGTGGCCATCATCACACTTGCGCTTGCGGGATCATTTGTCACAAAGAAGATCGTCCCGGTTAGTGACGGAACACTTCGCGATCACCGCCCCTTATTTATAATCTGGCTTGTCTTCGTCGTTATTGTCGTTGGTGCGCTTAGTTTCCTTCCCGCACTTTCTCTTGGCCCTGTCGTTGAATATCTCGGAATAATTGCCGGGGGCATTATCTGATGACTGATCATTCCGGCACCGGGACAAAGTCGGGACACCAGTACGCACTCTACAAGCGTGCATTTATTGATGCATTCCTCAAACTCGACCCGCGTACCCTGTACCGTAACGTCGTAATGTTTACGGTTGAGATTGGAAGCGTGATAACAACTCTTCTCTGGATACAGGCATTAGGTGGTCACGGTGAAGAATCCGCAGGGTTTATCGGAGCAATATCAGCATGGCTGTGGTTTACGGTCCTGTTTGCTAATTTTGCAGAGGCCCTTGCTGAAGGGCGGGGAAAAGCGCAGGCAGAGTCCCTTCGGAAAATGCGACAGGATACAGAGGCAAAGAAACTCTACCTCGGCTATGAAATCGAGAAAGGGAGGAAACCAATCCCAACAGATTTCATGGTAGTATCTTCGTCAACCTTGCACAAGTCAGACCTTTTCTATGTCGAGGCAGGGGATACCATCCCTGTCGATGGAGAAGTTGTTGAGGGTATTGCTTCAGTGAACGAGAGTGCGATTACCGGAGAGAGCGCACCGGTAATCCGGGAGTCTGGCGGCGATCGTAGCGCTGTCACCGGTGGAACGGTCATTTTGTCAGACTGGCTCATCATACAGGTAAGTGCCAACCCGGGTGAAGGCTTCCTGGATCATATGATCTGCCTCATCGAAGGTGCCAAACGCCAAAAGACTCCAAACGAGATTGCTCTCAACATTCTTCTTGCAGGGTTAACTGCGGTTTTTATTGTAGTCTGTGCCTCTCTCTTCGCGTTCTCGCTCTATAGCGTAAAAGCCGCCGGTGTTGGGATTCCGGTGACGATCACCGTACTGATTGCCCTCTTTGTCTGTCTCGCACCAACTACAATTGGCGGACTTCTCAGCGCTATAGGCATAGCCGGCATGGACCGGCTTATCCGGCGTAACGTTATCACAACATCAGGAAGAGCTATCGAAGCTGCCGGAGACGTCGATGTACTGCTCCTTGACAAAACCGGTACCATAACTCTTGGCAACCGGCAGGCTGTCGAATTGATTCCGGTTGATAATGCAGACATTTTTGATGTTGCAAAGATTGCACAACTCGCGTCGCTCGCTGATGAGACACCTGAAGGTCGAAGTATAGTTGTGCTGGTAAAAGATAAGTACGGATTGAGGGGC
>WSSedL1B2DRAFT_1000033_pt1 | contig 26531 bp, 25 predicted proteins | sample WetSurSiteL1Bulk_FD_9470 | JGI IMG/M metagenome (IMG submission 9470)
ATTATTAAATTGTGTGCTATCATAGATAGTTCCTGTTGGGTTGTTCTGTAAATGCCATACCGCCATGAAATGATCATTCCAAGTCTCTGCAACATGTTGTTGACTACTGCATGCACTGTTCCCATAATATACATAAAAAATCGTATCGACTGTGCTTGAAACACTTGGTAGATTTACCCAGGCGCAAAGTTCACCAGTCGTTCCATCATAACTTTCAATTTCATGATTCAATTGTTGTGGAACACCGGTATAACTCATGTAGAGAATGTCATCACCATCTGCTTGCGCTTCGGCTTGCAGATCCAAGTCAGTGATACTGATGAAAACCGGGAAGTCAGTAAGATCGTCATCCACCTGAGTATGATCTATAGTGATTTGTTTCCGATATACCCAACCTGTGGCAAGAGGATTAAAAGAGGTATCCTTTTCAGATATCTTTAGTGCAAGATCAGTTTTTTTTTCTGACATTGAGAGCCCAACCTGAACAGTTCCCGCAAAAAACAAGCCTACAATTAAAATAGCGATAGTTTTTCCCCAAATTTTGTTTCTCATAAACTTTTTCCTCCACGGTTTAGAACCGAGTAATTATTGTTATCCAGATTAATCTATTTAAATCTATTGAAAAAATAAAATTCATTACAAATGTTATATTTCTTTTGCTAATTTAGGTCATAGATTCGAATTTTTAGAGTAAATTTAATGAGATAAGGACTGCGCCCTTATCTCATTTTTTGGTTTAAAAAGTATATAATGTAAGCTTTAACAATAAAATCCTAGTTCAGATTGGCTGTTATTTTTTTTCTTCCTTGTCAAGCCAGACGTATTTGCAGCGAGAGCAATACCAAGCAGTGGAAATCCATTCCTGTTTTCCCTTCACCGGGTTTTTATGACGAAACATACGGACTAGCTTGAGGTCACAGTTCGGGCATTTCCCGTTATATAATTCTTTATAGTCCTTTCCACCAACAGGATACATCAGCGTATCCGAAGCGACCGTGTAGAGGAAATGACAGTCAGAACAACACCAGGCGGTAGGCACCCATTTTCGTTTTCCATCAATGGTTTTATTCTGGTACAAACGAAATGCTTTCCCATTGCATTGTGGACATTTCTTTTTGATTCTGGACACCACCGTTACTATTCTATTTGTTTTCTAATACCTGCATCATGTTATGGTTTAAAGACTCTTACAAAAAAGGAAAAACGGGCTTGGAGGGATTCGAACCCTCGACCGATCGGTTAAGAGCCGATTGCTCTAGCCTAGCTGAGCTACAAGCCCACAACAGAGAAAGTATATCGAGTAACAATCGCTATTATTTAGGCTTACCGATGGAAAATATTCATGAAGGAAGGAACGAGGGATTCAAGAAAAAGAATATGCCGATTCATATCTGTGATTATCAAAATATTAATTAAGATATCTTATGATTGCGTGAAGCGACGTGAAGCGTGAAATACACACTGAAATGTCTGAAATGCGGGAAGAGTTACTCTGCGGACCATTATATCTGTTCTTGTGAAAATAAATGTGACGCGTTACTTAGGACAATCTATGACGAAAAATCTTTGATTGTTGATGAATCCTACCCAGGGATCTGGCGGTATCATTCTTGGCTTCCGATACAAAAAATAGACCAGCGACTAATCGATTACGGGAGTTGTTTTCAAACCTATAAGAGCACAAAACTAGCAGAGTACCTTGGACTCCAAAATCTCATCCTCTGCCTCAATACTTACCCTCAATGTCAAACCGGATCGTTTAAGGATCTAGAAGCCCAGGTGACGTTCCAACGAATCATGGGTACCTTTGACTCAGGGAAACCGCTGGTCATGTCCTCTGATGGGAACAACGCTATCTCCTTCGTGCATTACTCAAATGTGATACACTACCCGATTTTCCTATTCGCTACAGAAGATGCACGGGTAAAACGTATTTGGTCGTTTTCAAAATCTAACCCGTACACACGGCTGTTCCCCATCTATGGTGATTATTATGATGCGATCAACCTTGCCAATCAATTCTCCCGGGTCGAAGGATACCTTTCCGAAGGCGGATATCGGAATGTCGGTCGTCGTGATAGCGTTGGAACCATGATCCTTGATGCAACACGACTGCTTGGTCAAATCCCTGATCATTACTTCCAGGCTCTTGGCTCAGGTCCTGGTGCCATCGCAGCCTATGAAGCAGCAGAACGCCTCCTCATTGACGGGCGTTTTGGGAAAAAACTACCGAAGGTCCATGGTTCCCAGAATGCTCCCTATACCCCAATGTATGATGCTTGGATAAATCACTCTCAGATCATCGATGAACGATTCCAGAAGGAATCCGCAAAACACATGATCGACCAGACCATCGCCCATGTCCTCACCAACCGTTTCCCTGCATACTCCTTGATCGGCGGGGTTTATGATATATTAACAGAGACGAAAGGCGAGATGTACAGCGTCACCAACGAGGAAATCGAAAAAGCCCAGGTATTGTTCGAAAGACTCGAAGGCATCAGCATCGTGCCTGAGGCAGGGGTCACCATCGCATCCTTACAACAAGCAATGCAGAGAGAAACGATCCATTCTGAGGATACTATTCTTGTGAACATCACCGGTGGCGGCAGAAAAGAGATCAGACGAGAACGGACGCATATCGAGCCGTACCGGTTCCTCCCAAAGAGACTTCAGATAAACCAGAAGACGTTTGAAGAAAAAAAACAACATTCTAAAGAACTCATCCAAGACGCTTTACAAATATACGGGAACAAGGTAGCGGTCGCCTGCAGCTGGGGAAAAGACAGCATGGTGCTGCTCCACCTCGCCAGAAGTATCAACCCTGATATCCCTATTTTTTCTGTGCTTACATTTCATAAACCACGGGCGACCTTTGAGTTCATTGCAAAGGTCGTTGAACAATACCACCTCACACCAAGGATTTTCATGGTCGGAGACATAGTTCCGGAGGTGCTAACCGAGAAGAATATTGATGTTAGGTTATTGTCTTCTGCTGAATATCGATTGAAAGCCGAAAAAATAAAAAGAGAAACTGGTCATGAGATCTACTCTGTAAACCCAGATCTCTGTTGTAAATTATTAAAAGTCGTTCCGGTACATTATGCGTACTCGACTCTTGGGTTGCACGCCTGGTTCAGTGGGCTTCGCAACTCAGAAGGATACACAAGGAAGTATGTCGCTGAAATCGAAAAAATAAGTGACACCGAGACAAAAATCAACCCCATTCTCACCTGGACTGAAGAGGAGATTTGGAAGTATACTAAAAACAATAGAATACCGGTGCACCCCTGGTATAAGAAGAGGTATCCAGATGGGCGAAGAATCAGATCCTTAGGATGTGAACCCTGCACGGTTCCAATCTACGACCATGAAAGCGAACGAGATGGTCGATGGAGAAAAACCCTTAAAAAGGGCGGGGAATGCGGGATACATACACGCTCAGCTAGTGAGAGACTATGAGAATTGCGAAAGGTTGCTGGTCTTGGGTTGCTCCCCCGTTAATCCTCAGCATTTTGTTTTTTGTTCTTTGTTGGTTTTCGCTTTGGTTCCTTGCTGGTTTCATCCCAGCATTCTGTGTCCTTGTCTTTTTCCTTATTTTCTTCCGTGACCCTGAACGAACGATCGCAGAGGGGGTCATCGCACCAGCGGATGGGCGAATCAGAGATATCAAACAAGAGAAAAACCAGGTTCTGATCTCCACGTTCATGGAAGTCAACAACGTCCATGTCAACAGGATGCCACTCGATGGACACATCACGAAGATGACACATTTCCCGGGGTATCACCTGAGAGCTTGGAAAAAGGAATCGGATCTGAATGAGCGAGTGATAATTACAATTGAGACCACTATCGGGGAAGTGACTGTCGTGCAACTCGCAGGACTCATCGCCCGGCGAGTCTACCCATATATCAAAGAAGGTGACGTACTAAAAAAAGGAGATCGCATCGGGATCATCAGACTTGGCTCACGGGTCGATGTGTACCTCCCCGCAGATAGTATAAAATCGATCCCTGTGAAAATCGGTGATCCCGTAAAAGCGGGGGAAGATACCATCGCGTTTATAAAAAAGAAATAAAGATTATTCCTCTTTTTTCTTGGTTTTCTTCGTCTTCTTCGCTGCCTTTTTCTTCGGTTTTGATCTTGGTTTTTCCTCTGTTTCCTCAGGTTGGGTCGGTTCTGAGGATTCTTCTTGAATGAGTTCTTCTGCCACTGAATCAGAAACAGAGGGTTCAACATCGGGAGTGTCTGCTTTTGAGATATATTTTGCTTCAATCCGTTCTGTGATATATACGTCCTTTCCCGCATGATAGATTGTAATACCATCCTCTCTTGCTTGTTTCCCATCGATGCGTAAAATCAGAGGAACTTCGGTTCTGACCTTTCCTGCTTCGATTGCTTTCTCCATGCTTCCGCTCAGATGGACGTTTTTACGATCAATTGGATTCAGGCCACCCTCAAGGATAATATCGATTTCCTCCTCAGTGACCGGGTAGAAAAACTCATCTAGCTCAGCAAGTGGCAGATCATCAAGTCTGATGTCAATAGTATGCCCATACGTCGCCCGTATCATGCCCCCATCAACCTGATATCGTCCCTTAGGGTCCGTCAACGCGATCGCCTCGATATGATGGTCTCGGAGCCATTGGAACCCAGATCTGCTCCCACCGACGGCTTCGACAAACTCTGAGATATCAACCCAGCCGTGACCATCCATAGTCACTCCAAGTTTTTCGGGGAAATGGCGAAGAACCCCGGCCATGATGCGACCAAGGGAATCAAGCTCACGGTCACTCATAAGGAACTTACCTTTTGTTTTACACACCGGGCAGACATCTCCACGGAAATACCCATGTTCGTCACATTTTCCTAGCATAGTTTCACGTTCCGTAATAGTATAAGATGTATAAGTTTTTGTATTCCTTGTTCTATTACCCTGTTGGTGGGCTAGTGGAACAAGAAGAAATGAAAAAACAGGCTGCCGAGAAAGCAGCACAATATATCGAAGATGGGATGATCATCGGACTGGGCACAGGCTCTACCGTTGAATTCGCGGTAAAAAAGATAGGAGAGATGGTGAAGAACGGTCTGAAAATCGAAGCGATCCCTACGTCATTGAAGACAAAAAGGTTAGCTACGGAGTTAAAAATCCCGTTGATAGAACTTGATGACCGAGTAGAGATTGACCTTACCATTGATGGTGCTGATGAGGTCGATTCGAATCTGAATCTCATCAAGGGTGGCGGAGGCGCGCTCACACGGGAGAAGATCATCGCGTATCATTCAAAGAAAGTCATCATCATCGTCGATGAAACCAAGATTGTGAAAGGTCTTGGTTGCGATTGCTTCCTCCCTGTCGAGGTCACCAAGTTCGGTTGGTCAGCCACTAAGAAGGTGCTTGAAGGACTCGGATGCACCGCTGAGTTACGGAAAATCATGGACGAGGCGTTCATCACCGATAATCAGAATTACATCATTGATTGTGATTTCGGGAAGATTGCCGATCCTGAGACTATGGAAAAAGAGATCAACAACATCCCTGGCGTCCTTGAGAATGGGTTGTTTATCGGTCTTGCTGATGAGGTTATCGTGGGGAGTAAACAAGGGATGATGACCCTGGAACGACAGGACATCGTACAATAACCTCTGGTGATATTCTTAGAAGGAAGGTTCATACAGATGCTTTTCTCAGAGATGAGTGCAAAAGACGCTTTGAAGACCACAAAACAGAGGATGGCAAAATACCAGGATGATTTTTTAGAACAGCTCACTGCTGTCGAGGTTGATGCGCATTGGTTCCGCCGTGTGTTCCATACGTTTGCTGCCTCATTCCTCTTCTATTATCTCCTTCCCGATGGAGAATTGATGAATGCCATCAAGATTATCGTTCCGATCCTCCTTGTCTTTTTTATGGTGGTGGTTGAATATCGTCGACTGCGAGGTTCTCTTGATCACCAGCGGTTCTTTGGTCTGCGCAGCTATGAGAAAAAACGACCTGCAAGCTACCTGTATTTTGGTATCGCTGTCGTGTTGTTGTTTCTTTTGTTCCCTCAGCAAATCGCAATCCCATGCATCCTATGTGCTGCATTTACTGACCCGATCATCGGTGAAACACGGTACTATCTTGGGGAAAAAAAGGCGTATACCATCGGCTTTCTTGTTTCCTTGTTCTTTTTCCTGATTACATGGTACCAATCTGATTGGCGGATCTTGATAGTAGTCTCCTTGATTGGGGCGTCAGGGGCGTTGTTCGGTGAGGTGAAGAAACTCAGATATATTGATGATGATTTTATGATCCAGATGCTTCCAGCAGTATTACTGATTGTTCTGTGGCAAGGTTTTCTCCTCATTGAAATTGACATCCTTCCTCCACCGCTCATCCATCCATTATAAAAAAGGAAATTACCATGGCAGATAAGAAAGATACTCGAAAAGAGAATATACAAAAACTCCTGGTAAGGCTCGAATTATGGTTCGCTCCCTTGTTGATTATCATGCCCATGAGCGTGTCTATGATTTTCATAGGAGATTGGTACGTAAGAGGATATGTTCAGAAATCCACCCTGTACAATGGGGAGCTTCTCATCGGTCTGTTACTCCTCTGTGTGAATTTTGTCTTCGATGTCTTATTCCTCAGATCAATCCGTTTACAGAAGATAAAAGATTTTTAGATACTAAAAAAGAGATACCCGAGATATCCACTGTATAGTAAAAGCATACAGATACCGTTCAATCGCGATAGTTTCCCCCCGGTATACATCAGAGGGATCATCAAGAGACTGATGACAAGCAGGAAGGTCAGATGCACCAGCGACGCGGTTGCGTTCATTGGAATAAATAATAACGAGAGCCCCAGGATGAGCAAGATATTGAAGATGTTCGACCCAATGATATTGCCTATGGCGATATCGGATTGTTTTCGAAAGGCGGCGAGGCTGGAAACCACAAGTTCGGGAAGGGAGGTTCCAACTGAAACCATCGTCAAAGCGATAATGATCTCCGGTACACCAAGGAAACGAGCGAGGGATACCGAGGATTCCACGAGCAGCCACGCACCGATAATCACACCGATGATTCCACCAATGATAAAGAAAATATATTTCCCTGTTTTACTGAGATGTTCTGTGTTGGAAGATTTCCGTTCCCTCATTGCGGATCGCAGAAAATAAAAAAGATACAGGGTAAAACAAACCAGGAAGACCGCCCCAACAACCAAAGTGGGGACACCTAAAATTTCAAAGAGGGGGATCAGAAACAACAATGCAGTTGCTGCTATCATGATTAAGAGTTCTCGTCGAAGGATGCCCCGTTCAACAGGCATCGGTCGAATCAACGCACCAATCCCAAGTATTAACAGAAGATTTGCGATGCATGATCCGATGATGTTCCCATAGGATATTCCGGGATGTCCTTGAGCAGCTGCGGTGACAGAAATAGCTAGCTCCGGTGTCGAAGTTCCATATGCCACTAACGTTAAGGAAATCACTAAACTAGAGATCCCTAATTTCATCGCTGTTTTTGCGGTTCCCTCTATCAAGATATCTGAAGACTTATAGAGAAATAATATCCCGAGTAACGCAGCAGGAATCGCAAGCTCAATGGGAAGCATAGGGGCGGTAAATGAAAAATCTTGTATAAATAAATAAGCGAAAGATATTTCAAAAATTCAGATGGAGTTATAAAGGAAAATACCTACGGATTTCTCGGTTCTTTCGTCGGTGAAAACATAATGAATAACGAAAGAATCTCGACACGTCCGAGAATCATCAACACTATGAACAGACATTTCAGCTCAAGAGCAAGAGAAGGGCTTACAATCCCAACGCTTAATCCTGTACAGGTAATAGCCGAGGTTGCTTCAAACAAGGCATCCACCGGTTGAAAACCATACAGACCAGTGATAAAAGCACTCCCAAAGATAAAGCCGATCATTAAAACAACAAAGACCAACGCATGAATGATTTCCTGGTTTGAATATTCTTTTCCGAATAAGGTAATCGGTGAATATTTCCCACTGATACTCTCATTGATCGCTTTTCTTATTGCTTTGAACAACAAAAGTAACCGGAATATTTTTATCCCGCCTGCTGTCGAAAAACTTGCTCCCCCGACGAACATGAGAAACACAAGGAAGAGCTTCAGTCCATCGGTAAAACCAGCTATCGAAAGATAGCTAAAACCAGTGGTAGACATCCCACTGACAACAATAAATATCGCGTCGAAAACAGGTAACCGAAATGCGAAGATGACTAAGAGAGCAGCGGCTAACAGAAGAATGAAAAAAACGGTGATTTCTGATTTAAAGAATTCCTTGATTTTTCCTTTAAACAATCCCGCGAGAACCAAAAAGTTACAAGCCCCAAGGATCATCCCTAGGATGAGAACATAATTCATCGGGAATTGTGTCACCGTCGTTGATATATCGTTCATCGGTGCAAACCCACCAGTACTTAATGCTGAAAAAATAAAGGAAACAAGATTGATAACATCATGATATCCAAAGAGCAAACCAATGAAGATCATGATAAACGTATAACTGACATAAATAAGTAGGATTAACAGAAATGTCCGTTTGATTTTTTGTTTCTGACTAAAACCCATACTCCGAAAAAACTCTGTCAGCTTTGCCTCAGGGTAGAAAAACGCAAGCAGCACAAGGACAATACCGATACCACCGATGAACTGGGTGAGTGCGCGATAGAAAATTATTGACCGTGGCAAGATTGATAGATCCGGTATCACAGAAAACCCTGTGGTCGTAAACCCAGAGGCGGATTCAAACAGACTGTCAATAAGATTACTAATAAAATCTCCTTGGGAGATATTGATGTAGATGTAAGGTATCGCACCAATAATGCTTAAGGACACAAAAACTAGTACGATAAGCGCACAGGATTGTTTGTAGGAAAGTTCTTTTCGTTCACATAAGGCATTGAGCAGAAACCCTAGTGCAAGAAACACTATTGCTGATGCAAACAACGCAACAGTTGCAACCATGTCGTTATCGATGAACGAAATAATGATAGGCAGGAGAATAAAAAGTCCTGATATCTGCAGGACAAAACCCATGTTCGAAAGTAGTGCTTTTAACCTCATTTGATGCTATAAACTCTATCCTTGTTCTTATAGATTCTGTTTTTCAAAATTTTTTAAGGATCAGAATGGAAAAAAATACATTATTTGATTAAACGTGATGTCAACAATGTTGGAAGTATACACAGACTGGCGACAAAGGAAAAACCAATGAGTGTAATAACAACAATGCTAAATTGATGTAGCGATGGGATATTCACCGCAAAGGTCGAAAGTAATGCGACAATGGTTGTCGTTGCTGCTCCCACTAAGGACCATCCTGTAGTCTCAATCGTTGTGATGACCGCCTCGGTTTTCTCGACTCCTTTTGCAATTTCTTCTCGCACTCGCTGTGTCGTCTGAATACTGTAATCAATACCGGTTCCGATCATAATCGAAGCAACCGTGATATTAATGATCGAGAGGGGAATATCCATCATGACCAACGCCCCAGGTTCCCATGCGATGACGACAAGAACCGGGATAAGTGCCAACACTCCAATCCCGATAGAGTTAAATCCGATAATCAAACAAGCTAATACCAATAATAGCGCAATAATGAGTGAAGTTGCCTGTGAACTCATAATCTGTTTATCGATCTCAACACTTACAACATCCTGACCGGTAAGACGGGAGACATATCCATTCTGGGGGATTTCAGCATTTTGGGCGATTTCATTGACATTATTGACCAGTTTTTCTATTGTTTTTACGCTTTGTCCTGCGGGGAAGGTGACAAGGATAATTGTTTTTGAATATTGTTCATCCACAAGTCCAGTTCGAGCAATTTTATCAAGAATAACGACGTTCACTCCCATGAATTCAGCGATTTTTTCGATGATCACGCTCCGATCTAACACATCATTGATCTTCTTAATCTCATCAGCTATTGAATAAGCGGACCCACCAGCCGCACGAATCTGTTCCTCCATGTTATAAATTGCTTCAATGACCTCAGGATAGGTCAAGCCCTGACTGTCTGTTTCGATATACAATGCATTGAAGTTTGTCCCGGAACCAAAATTCTTTGAATATTCAAGGAGTGTCTCTACTTCGGGAATCCCCTGTGGCGCCATATCAAGGTAGTTGACATCGGTTGTTACTCGAGGAAGGACTAGAATGGACAGAACTACGAAGAAACACGCAACCGCGAACAATTTCTTTCGATATTCCACGAGGAATTTCGCGAAGCGTTTCCATTGATGTATCGTCTCATGTTTTTCAAATCGAAGGATCAAACACAAACAAGGTACTAAGATTGTTGCGGAGAGAAACGCAAAAGTAATCCCTATCGCACAGCTGAAACCAAATGTCACCATCGGCGGCAAACTTGAAGTCATCAAGGAGCCGAAACCGACGATTGTCGTCAACGCACACATGAACACTGCTTTCCCTGTTCGTCCTAGAGTGCATTCCACTCGTTCAATTTTATCGTCCAGGGTACACTCTTCCGCAAATCGATTCGCAAGATAAATAGAATAATCCACCCCAAGTCCGAGTAACAGGGCAGCGACAGCTATCGAAAGAATCGTCAGCTCTGGTTGAATCGTCCCTAACACTCCAAAGGTGAGCAGAAGGGCGTATCCCAGAGGCATGAATCCGATGAGAAGACCTTTTAGGGTCCTATGGAAGAGGAATAGAACACAGGCGACACCAAGAGCAGCCAAGGGAAACACGATGATCAAGGACTGGAATGTTGATGTCCGCATCGCCTGCTGTGACGCAATGGAACCAGTCACAGTCATAGTAGAATACCGAGCTTCTTTACCAATAGCGTCTTTTACATCGCTCAGAATCTGCTTGTTATTAGCGTTCTCGGTGAGCTGGAAGATGATGACCGCCACTTTGTAGGAATCTAAGAAAAGGATCCCCTCTCGTGATTGGATCCGTGCCATATAGGTGTTGATAAGATTTGTATCATCTGGAATTTTGTATTTCCCTGTCCCACCAAGATTCTGGGGAAGAACAGGTTTTGCATTCTCCTCTTTGATGAGCTGGGCGATGCTGTTTACTGAAAAAACACCATCAGCGACTCCTTTATCCAACTCATAAGTGTTAATTTTTGTAGTCACACGATCCATTTCATGTAACACATAAGGATCCCGGATATCATCTGCCTCAACATAGATGATGATGGTGGAACCAATCTGGAATTCCTTATCGATTTTTTTCCAGAGCTGCAATGTTGGATCATCCTGGGGTAAAAAGGTGGAGAGATCCGACAGCATGTAGACATTTCGAATCTGCGAACCAACAATGATTGTGATAATCGTATACACAAGCAGTATTGTTTTCGGTCGCTTCACAAGAACTCTTGCCAAGGAGTGTGCTATCTTCATGGTTCGCCTCCCTGGTTATCAATCGTGATTTGCACACACTTGCTCCCATTTGATTTACGGGTCAGGTTTGCTATCGTATTTAGTCGTGACTCGATGATTTTAACTCGACGCTGTAGCAACAAAATAGGAGAAACCGCACTGTAGATATAGGGATTCTTTCCGATGGAATCCGTCTTGATTTTTTCCCTGAAAATGATTTTGTTATCGTACATCTTAGAAAGAAGCTCACGGACAGTACTGGGGTGCAGCTTGGTGCCTCGGATGATCTCTTCGCTGCGTGCCTGGTTCTTCCGAAGTAAATAGACATAAATGCGAGACTCAGCCCTGGAGTCCAGTAATTCATTTACTGCAGTCTCAATGTTTTTATTGATAGGTGATCGGGCTTTTGTCATCACATTGCACCATTTTTATGTGCTAATAATGATAAAAAAGTTGTTTTGTAGGTTTAAATACCTTTCCATTTTGTCGCCTCCCACCCGACAAAACATTTTATCGCCTAAGAAACGATAAAAATAACAAAAATGCAAACATTTATGTCCTCATATCCCCTCCTGTAAACGTCAAGACCATGGACGAAAAAACCAGAATACAAAAAGACATTGTAATGTTCGAAGAAAACATCAAACAACTCAACCAAACCACACTCACAGAAAAACAAAAGAAAATCATCGAACTTGCAACGCAATATTACCAAGATACAAAATATTATTCGCAGAAAAAAGATTACTTTACCGCATTTGGTTGCATCAACTATGCCCATGGGTTGCTGGATGCGATTCTCAAAACACAACAATAACAAAGGAGGATACTATGAAAGTCAAAGGAAGCATCGAAAAATATTACCAGTACGCTTTCCCTATGCAAACCGTGCTCGTCACCTGTAACGATGGAAAAGGCAACACAAACATCATCACCCTTGCCTGGCACACCCCCATCTCGCGGAACCCACCACTCTACGGGATTTCGATTTCACCGAAACGACACTCCTATGTCCTTATAAAAAAAAGTAAGGAGTTCGTCATCAATTTCATGCCATACTCAGAGGTCGAAGCAGCAGAGTATTGTGGGACACATTCTGGGAGGAACACGGATAAGCTCTGCCAAACAGGACTGACCCTGATACCGGCTCAAAAACTCACAACACCACTCCTCAAAGAAGGATACGCTCACCTGGAATGTGAACTGGTAAAAACGCATGCTCTTGGTGATCATACGCTGTTCGTCGGCAAGGTCGTCGCAGTCTCCGCTGATCAGAACGCCTTTGAAAACGACCTGCTCAGAACAGACCGTATCCACCCCATCTATTACATCGGACAAAACCAATATACGACACTTGATCGAGCAAAAAGGAAGACATTCTAACCAAAGACCACAGAGAACTCAATATCAGCCTGCATCCCTAAGCTCAAGGCTGCATCCCCATGATTAACGCTCAGTTCAAGGAAATGATTACTACCGATAGTAGCAAGGAGGGCACCTGGTTTTACATATCCGTACGATGGAACAAACGGAACCTGGTCCCATCGACGATCACCAGATGTCACCGTCATCGTTTTTCCCTCACCATCCTGCGGAAGGATATCCTCAGGGATGTTTGTCACCAGATTCCCAAACCGATCCACATACAGGACCTTCCCCACGATCCGATCACCATGATTCTCCCCAACAGCAAACTGCATGTCCACAAAATGCGACGTCTTCGTTCCGATCTCACCAAACGGGACCCCTCGGGCGATATAGGCGGCGACCGGTGCGAAAATATCACGACCATGGAATGTGCGAGACAACGGATGAATCATGTACCGAGGGTTAGTAATCTCATAGACCACAAAATCCCCAAGAAGATGCGCGGTAGGTAACAAAATACCATTATCAGGACCGACAAGGATTTGTTTCTTTGTCGTAACAATCAATCCTTTCCGCTCTGTGCCGACCCCTGGGTCAACGACCGCGACATGAATCGTCCCCACAGGAAAAAACAGGGCAGTCGTCCACAGCAGAAACGCTCCTTCACGGACATTATGAGCAGACACCTCATGACTGATATCAATCATCTGCGCATCAGAGATACCAGAGACCACCCCTTTCATCTGTGCAACGTACGCTCCCTTTGTACCAAAATCAGTTAGAAACGTGATCCGGTTCATACCTCAGACCTCGACACCATTAACCATCTGATATGGGTCTTTCATACAAGAGCTTTATCATCTTTTTTTCCTTTAATGGAAGCAAAACTATATATGGAAGAAGCGTGTATAATAATAGAGATTGGAGAAGAACGAAGGAATGGAGCCAGGAGAGATGAGTTATAAAAAAACAAGTGTCGCAGAGGACATCTGGGATCAAAGCGAGAAACAAAGCATGACCTGCCCACAATGTAAAGGTTTTCTGACAGTCGTACAAGTAGAGCCCATCTACGACCCTGACAACGCATACACACCATACAGGACTGTTGTCGAATGCGCCAGCTGTTCCTTCCGCATGGTGACAGAATCATACACCATCCTTGGAGGCATCAAGAATTTCGACGACGAATACGTTGAAATTGGCAGCTGGGGACCCAGCGGAAGCCGTGTCATCTCCCGTTTCAAACATTCCATCAGCTCCAGCCTGCTTAGTGAACTGAAGAAATCACAAGAACTCGTCGAATTCCTCGTCGTCAACGAACACGTCGTACAAGTCATCGGATAAATCAAATACAAAAACAACATTATACCAATAAAATTCCTTTTTTTAATAAAACCTTTCTAAGGTATATATACGTGGGTTTAACTGACCACAAATAACAATGAATACATCAAAGAAAAAAGTCAAATAAAGAACCAAACAATACAGTCCCGTGAGATTCATGATAAAAAAAGCAGTAATTTTAGCGGCCGGCGAAGGAAAACGACTCAGACCATTCACCGAAACCATGCCCAAAGTCATGCTCCCCGTCGCCAATAAACCACTGCTCGAATACGTCTTCGACGCGACAAGAAAAAGCGGCATCGAGGAAATCATCGTCGTCGTCGGATACAAAAAAGAAGTCATCATGGAACACTTCAAAGACTACAAGAACATCAAAATCACCTACGTCACCCAAGACAGGCAACTCGGCACCGCCCATGCACTCCTCCAGGTAAAAAAACACATAAAAGACCCATTCATCGTCCTTGCCGGGGATAACATCATCGATGCAGGAAGCATCTCAAAACTCATCAAAGACCAATCAGAATATGCACTGCTCATCAAAGAACACCCCCATCCATCCAAATACGGTGTCGTCATCGTCGAAAACCGCAACATCAGCCGCATCGTGGAAAAACCAAAAGAAGACATCGGCAAATACATCTCAACCGGCATCTACAAACTACCCCACTCCGTCTTCAACGACATTGAACGCTGCACCTCAGAAGGAGCCCATGCACTCTCCTCCGTCATCCAATCATTAATCGAGAGAGGAAAACATATCAATACCCTTCTTGCAAAATCATGGATGGACATCGTGTATCCCTGGGACCTCATCACCGTCAACGAGGCAATGATCCAGACAACCAACGAATACACCAGTGGCACCATCGAAAAAGGCGTCACCATAAAAGGCCCGGTCTCCATAGGGAATGACACAAAAATCTACGCGGGCTGCTACATCGTCGGACCCGTAGTCATCGGCGATGGCTGCGAAATAGGACCACACGCGTGTATTTTCCCCTCCACCAGCATTGGAAAGAACACCGTCGTCCACCCCTTTAGTGAAATAAGAAGCAGTGTCATCATGGACGACGTGCACATCGCATCAAGCGCTCATATCTCTCATTCCGTAATTGGAAAAGGATGCATCATCGGAGATAATTTCTCGACCATTTCAGGAAAAGCAATGATTGAGATTGATAATGAATTTAAAAAACTCGAGACACCCATCGGAACCATGATGGGAGAAGATTGCATCGTCGAAAGCCACGTCGTGGTCGACCCAGGAAAAATCATCGGCAGAAAATGTAAAATAAGCCCCATGAAACAGATACGAAAGAACATCCCAAGTGAGAGTAAAGTGATGTAACGTGTGTGGAATCATTGGATACGTAGGATTTCGAGAAGCAAGAGCCGTCCTCCTTGAATCATTGAAACGACTCGATTACCGAGGATACGACTCTGCCGGAGTTGCCATCATCGATAAAAAATTAAGTGTCTATAAAGAGATTGGTGAGATAGCTAACGTCGAAAAAAAGATACCACCACTCAAGGGAACCACCGGAATCGGACATACCAGATGGGCGACCCACGGGGGTGTCACCAAAGAAAACGCACACCCACACCTCAGCTGCAATAAAAAAATAGCAATCGTCCACAATGGGATTATCGAAAACCATTTGAAACTCAAAGAGGAACTCAAAAAGAAAGGACACCGATTCCTCTCCCAGACAGACTCAGAAGTCATCGCGCACCTCATCGATGATGCATATAAAGGAAACCTCGAGGAAGCAATCATCGCAGCAATAAAAAAAATAAAGGGATCCTACTCAATCGTCGCTGTCAGCCAAGACGAACCGGGAAAAATCGTGGGAGCCCGAAATGAAAGCCCACTAGTCATCGGTGTGGGGGATAGNGAAAACTTCCTTGGTTCAGACATCACCGCGTTCTTAAAGTACACTAATNGAGTGNTGTTCCTCAACGATGGAGAACTCTGCGTCCTTACAAACAACTCCATCCAAGTTTTAGACANNAATAAAAAAACAATCAAAAAGAAAGAAGAACTCATCACNTGGGATGTCGCAGACGCAGAGAAATCAGGCTTCCCCCATTTCATGCTCAAGGAGATCTATGATCAACCCGATTCAATCCATCATGTCCTTAGAGGCCGTATCTCAGAAATGGAGGAAACAATCACGTTCCCAGACCCAGTGGAAAAACTCCTCAAATCCTCTATCAATTCCATCCACATCGTCGCCTGTGGCACCTCATATTATGCGGGCCTCGTCGGCAAATACCTCATTGAACAACTCACCAACATCCCGGTGTTCACCGAGCTTGCCTCAGAGTACCGTTATTTCGGGTCAAGAAATGAATCTTCCCTAGTCATCGCAATCACACAATCCGGAGAAACAGCCGATACACTTGCTGCATTACGTGAAGCTCAAGCATCAGGATGCAAAACACTTGTGATAACCAACGTCATTGGCAGCACAGCAACACGCCTCGCAGATGGATACATCCTGCAGCAATCAGGCCCAGAAATCGGTGTAGCAGCAACAAAAACCTTCACCTCCCAAATCATGGTCCTGTACCTCATCGCACTCAAAATCGCGCTCCTTCAAAAGAAGATAGGGTCTGATGAACTCTATAACAACCTTTTCCACTTAAAAGCTCTCCCCCGACATGTCCGGGCGGTCCTTGAACGGAGCGATGATATCATAGCGATCGCAAAACAACTGAAGGATGCAAAATCCGTGTTCTTCATTGGAAGAGGCGTCAACTATCCCCTCTCTCTCGAAGGAGCATTAAAACTCAAAGAAATATCCTACATCCATGCCGAAGGATTCGCAGCCGGGGAACTCAAACATGGACCGTTCGCCCTTCTCACAAAAGAAACCCCAGTCGTTGCAATCGTCACCCAAGACGAAACCTATGAAAAAATCCTGGCAAACATCGGGGAAATCAAAGCACGAGGCTCACCAGTCATCGCAATAGCAGAAGAAAAAGACACCGAGATAGAAAACCATGCTGACTATGTTCTCCGCTTCCCGGTAAGCTCCCATGTGCTTCCCTGCATCCCTATCACAGTTGTTCTTCAGTTACTCGCGTATCATGTCGCTGACCTTCGAAAATGCCCTATTGACAAACCACGCAACCTTGCAAAATCCGTCACGGTTGAATAAGGAGAAAAAACCCATGAAATGTGTGATTCTAGCAGCAGGCGAAGGAAACCGGATGCATCCTCTCACCTTTACAAGACCAAAGGTGATGCTACCCATCGCAGGCAAACCAATCCTGGAATGGAACCTGCTGAATGCTCGAGCTGCGGGTATCAAAGAATTTGTTTTCATTGTCAGCTACAAAAGTGAAATGGTACGAGAATACTTCGGTGACGGAAAACCATGGAACGTCAAAATAAATTATGTCAACCAAGGAAAACCCATGGGAACAGCCCATGCCATCGGAACAGTCGAACCATTCGTCACTGATTTCATCGTCCTCTGCGGGGATACGATTTTTGGCATCAACGACATCAAACAAATCGCAAAAAAAGGGACCAAGATAGGTTTAGTGAAGATTGACAATGCAACAGAATACGGCATTGTGGAACTGAAAGGAAAAAATGTCACAAAAATCCATGAAAAAATGGACCATCCCAACTCCAATATCATCAACGCAGGGATGTATCATTTCAACAAACATATATTTGACTATATCAGAAAAACAGAAAAATCACCACGAGGTGAATTTGAGATCACTGATTCTATTAATATGCTTGTAAATAACGAACATATGGAAGGCGTATTTCTCAAAGAATGGAGAGATGTTGTTTACCCCTGGCATCTCCTTGATGCAAACGAAGAGCTCTTAAAGAAAATGAAAACGAAAATCCTGGGGATCGTGGAGAAAAATGTGGTAATAAATGGAACCATTATCGTAGGAAAAGGTACTGTGATTCGTTCCGGCTCATACATTGAAGGCCCAGTGGTCATTGGAACTGATAGTAAAATCGGACCAAATTGTTATTTAAGACCTTATACAACCGTCGGTAATCACTGTCATGTAGGAAATGCCTGCGAAGTGAAAAACTCAATTATTATGGATAACAGCAATGTCCCACATCTCAATTATGTTGGTGACTCTATCATCGGACAAAACTGTAATCTTGGAGCGGGGACTACAGTTGCCAATCTCAGACTTGATAAAAAAAATATTGTTGTTACACTCAATGGGAAGAAAATCGATTCGAAACGACGAAAACTCGGGATGGTGATGGGAGATAATGCTCAAACTGGTATTAATTCTGTTATTAATGTCGGAACGATGATTGGAAACAACGTTTTCATTGGTCTAGGGACCGCCGTAAAAGGTGAAATTACACCGAAAACCATGATGTTATAAATCCTTTTAAAAATAACATAAATTTAAGAAAAAAAGAAACCAGAATTATAAGGATTACCTATTTATAAGGAATAAAGAATTCGCTTGCGATGATTGCGCGAAAATCAGCACTTATCATATTCATCCAGCTACTAAATGGTGTTATTGGCTTTGTTGGTTTAAAATTTATAGCATTATATATGCAACCCTGGGAATATGGAATTATTGGTTTTGCATATGGTTTTGTTGCTCTTTTTTCAATTTTTGGGGATTTAGGATTCGGAGCGGCACATGTCAAGCGAATCTCCGAGGGCATAGATGAAGGAACGTGTATCGGTACATTTGCCGGAATTAAAATAATTCTAACTGGAATCCTTGCATCTACAGCTATTTTATCGATATTTTTATGGCGGTTTGTTTTTGGAAGAGGATTTGAATCACCAGTGCATGAACAAGCAGTCTATATTATGCTATTCTATTTTATATTAGCGAATCTCTCTCAAGTATTTACCATCACATTCTCCGCTAAAAAAGAGGTTGCCAAAGGTCAAATACCATATTTTATCTACACAATTATAAGAGTTTTTATTACATTATTTATAGCATACTTTGGTCTGGGTGTTCTGATTCTAGCGTATACCTACCTTTTCGGTGAAATATTTCAATTTATTGTTGCGTATTACTTTTTCAAAAAATATCCTGTTAAGAAACCATCATTTGATATTCTAAAGAATTATGCACAATTTGCTATTCCTATGGCGATTGCGACAACAGCATCTACCATAATATTAAATGTCGATAAAGTATTTATTCAACTATTCTGGAGTGCACAGCAAGTCGGAGAATATTTTGCTGTTTTTAATTTATCACGTTTCGTCCTAAACTTTTCGGCAGCTCTTGCAGTTCTTTTATTACCAACAATTTCCGAGTTTCATTCAAAACGTAATATGGATGACATTCGAAAATTGACATTATCTTCAGAACGGTATCTCTGCATGATTACTTTTCCCATTGTTATATTACTTGTTGTATTAGCGAAACCAGTGATTCATATTTTACTAAGTGATAAATATTTACCTGCTTTGACCGTACTTCAAATATTACCTTTTTTTGTTCTTTTTGAGGTGTTATCACAACCATATCAGAGCCAGCTACAAGGCATGAATATGCCACATATCGTGAGAAACAGAATTTTACTTATGATGGCAGTGAGTATAATTTTAAACCTCATTTTAGTTCCAACTGATATAAAAAGTCTTGACCTTAAATTAGCTGGTTTAGGTACTACGGGTTCTGCTCTTGCAATGGTTATTGCGTATTTTGTTGGTTTTATTACCACGAGAGTGTATGCGTTTCGTATCGCAAATACAAAAGGGAATAATAGAATCATACTACATTTTCTTTCAGGTATGTTGATGGGAATTATTATTTATTATCTAATAAGTATTTACTATGTTGATCGATGGTATGAACTAATAGGAGTTTCGCTTTTTGGTTTGGCTATATATTTTACAATTCTTTTTCTTTTAAAAGAATTTAAAAAAGAAGATGTAATTCTTTTTCTTGATACCATTAACGTAAAGAAAATGTTGAAATATATTAATAAAGAGTTGAAGAGTAAATAAGTATTGTATATTAGATTACAAGAGAGAATCAAAGAAAAATCATAATTTGGATTGGTGAATGAATGATACATGATTCCATTAGTCGATTTAATGAAGCGTTTTGTAACTCAGTGATGGAACGCTGTAAGAATCAGAAAGTATTATTGTTATTGTCTGGTGGGATGGATACTCGTGTATTGTTGTCCGTTTTTGCCCGATATCGTCTAAATATTGAATGTTTGACATATAATGCGGTTGTTGATGATATTAAAATAGCGAAAAGACTTTCTTCGATGTGTTCTAATGTAGATAATCATTATATATGGACGGAATTGGAACCATTATGGGATGATAACAGAAAACGGTTATACCCATTTTTTAAGAATTATACGGTGGTATTGGTGGGTGTGATGCTTTGGTCGTTAGATCGATTTGATAATATAAATTATAGTGAGGATGGGCTGCAACAGCATTATCAATTGTTAGCGGATTGGTGTCATCAGAAGGAGTCAGAGTGTAGTCAATTATATTTCCCGATGTTCGAGGAATCGTTATTGAAGTTAGTTCGAGAGATTCCATTGAAATATCGGTATTTCCGGTACCTGCAAAGATGTATGGTGCAGTTGAATTATCCTCAATTTTTGTCAGTCAAGAGTACCCATTTTAATATGAGGAAGCGTCTTGGTAGACTTGGATACTGGAGTATGTTACGGGTGATTAGATGAAATTGAATTTGGGTTGCGGTGAAGAAGTTTTAGATGGTTGGGATAACTACGATTTATATTCGGAGGACAAACGGATAAAAAAACTTGATTTAACCATGTTACCGTTACCGTTTGAAGATAATAGCGTTGATGCGATTAGATTATACCATGTATTGGAACATCTTGATGTAATCCCCTATCCTTTTATGCTGGAGTGCCATCGAATTTTAAAGCCAGGGGGGGAATTGTTTGTTGCATTACCTGGATATAGTGTTGAGTTAACGCATTTAAGAGGTTTTCATCCAATCTGTTACATGAATGTATTGATTAAAAGCAAACCCGGTGTCAATGATTGTTACACCAAGGGGGAATTATTCACGTTGATAAAATTGAACAATAATTTTAGTCTCAAACAGTTTGTTAGAAAGTTGTATGAAACCATTATTTCAATGGGTTCGTCCCAAATAGATTGGCATATGATAAAGAAATAACTGGTCTGAATCATTGACGAAATGCATTCAAATTAAAAAATAAACTCCTCCGAGGGATGGAACATAATGATACAAAAGGATACACATTTAGGAAATGATGAAAGAATTCCGTTATTTTATATTGGTTGATGGAGGGATTTTCGCTTTCAAAAAATGTTTGGCTTAATGATATCCACCGAGAAGAGATAAAAATGAAAATGTAACGATAATATATGGATTTATTTTATAGATTATTAATATTAAAAGATGAAGAATGGATTTATGTATAATATTCTACAAAAACGAAGGATTTTATAGAGTACAATCAATTCTTGGTAATAGATATTGATTACATCATTAATCAACTTGATAGAGGGTTCATGATGAACTGGAAAAACAAAAACATCTTGTTAACTGGAGCCGGGGGTTTCATCGGAAGTCATCTCACTGAACACTTAGTTAACCTTGGCGCGAATGTGAAAGCATTCGTGAGATACAATTCAAGAAACGATTGTGGACAATTAGAGTATCTTCCTGAGAATATCCTTTCAAAAATCACGATCGTCGCTGGAGACCTAAGAGATCTAGATGCCGTCAAAAATGTTGTAACTGATGCAGATATCATCTTTCATTTAGGTTCATTGATTGCTATCCCCTACTCATACGTGCATCCAATGGAAGTCATTGATACAAATATAATAGGCACAACAAATATTTTAATCGCTGCAAAAGATAATCCTGTTGAAAAAATCATCCATACATCAACGAGTGAAGTATACGGGACTGCTAAATATGTTCCAATAAATGAGAAACACCCGCTCCAAGGACAATCTCCATATTCTGCTAGTAAAATCGGTGCTGATATGATAGCTAATAGTTTTTACAAATCGTTTAATCTCCCGATTGCTATAATAAGACCATTTAACACATATGGTCCACACCAATCAGCTCGTGCAGTGACCCCAACAATTATTACACAAGCCCTAACAAAAAAAGTGATTCAACTTGGATCTTTACACCCAACAAGAGATCTTACCTTTGTCTCTGATACAATCGAAGGATTTATTAAGATTGCAGAAAAAGAAAAAGCTGTCGGAGAAGTGATAAATATAGGTTCTGGGTTCGAAATTTCTATTGGAGATCTTGCAGAGAAAATATTACAATTGACCCAATCAAAAGCAACGATAAAAGTCGATAAAAAGCGAGTAAGACCAAAAGACAGTGAAGTTGAGCGATTATGGGCTGATGCTGGAAAAGCGCGAAAAATGCTTGGCTGGCAGCCAAAGGTTAATCTGGATGATGGACTCAAAAAAACGATAAAATGGATTTCATATCATATCGATGATTATAAAGTTGGGATGTATACAATTTAATGGAGATTTTTATGAAAGCTGTGATTTTGGCAGGTGGAAAAGGAAGGCGACTTCAACCGTACACAACTTCTTTTCCAAAACCACTAATGCCGATAGGAGATAAACCTATTCTAGAGATCTTATTGCGACAATTATCTGCTTCAGGTCAAAAAGATATCATACTTGCAGTAGGACATCTTGCAGAGTTAATCATATCATTCCTCGGTGATGGAAAACAATTTGGTGTGAACATAACATATTCCAGGGAGGATTCCCCGTTAGGTACAATCGGCCCGCTTTCCCTTATACGAGATAAGTTGAAGGAAACATTTTTAGTTATTAATGGAGACACACTTACAGATCTAAATTACTCAAAACTTCTCCTCAATCATAAAAATAGTAAATGTATAGCAACTATTGCACTTACTCGACGAGAACTGGAAATAGATTTTGGGGTACCAACTCTTACAAAAGAATCGTTGATTCAAAAATACGAAGAAAAACCAAAAATAACCTATCAGGTGGGAACTGGAATATGTGTATTTGAACCTGAAATTTTTCAGTACATTAAAACAGGTGAACGCATAGATCTTCCGGATTTGTTGAATAGAATATTGACTGTCGGGAAAAGGGTAAACGGATATGTTCATGAAGGGTACTGGTTCGATATTGGACGACCTACAGATTATGAAGCAGCCTGTAAGTTTGTAGAGACACATAAGGATTGGTAATAAAGTGAAATTAAAAGATATGAATGCACTTGTTACGGGCAGTAAAGGATTTATCGGAAGATATCTCGTTAGTTCTTTGAAAGAAAATAAAGTGGATGTTCAAGAAATTGATATTAAAGCTGGGATTGATTTAACAAATTGGGAACACCTTTATAATTTTATTAAAGATATATCAAAAATTGATGTGCTTTTCCATCTAGGAGCTATTGTTTATGTACCATTTTCATTAATAAATCCAAGAATGACCTACATTACTAATGTTGTTGGGACGTTAAATCTCCTTGAAATTGCTCGAATATTTGATATTAAAAAATTTATTTTCGCAAGTACGTATGTTTATGGCGAACCAAATTATCTTCCTATCGATGAAAATCATCCGATTCAGGCAATAAGTCCATATAACAGAAGTAAAATCCTTGGAGAAGAATTGTGTAAAGGTTATCAACAAGACTATGGACTGAATTGCATTATTTTGCGACCTTTTAATATCTATGGAATAGGACAGAACAAGGAATTTTTAATACCGTCGATACTCGCTCAGTTACCATCAAAAAAAATTATATTAGAAAACCCTAATCCAAAGAGAGATTATATCTACATTGATGACATGGTCTCGGCATATATGAAAGCAGCTACATATGATGAGAAGGGATTCGATACCTTTAATATAGGCACAGGAGTAAGCTACAGCGTTAAAGAGATTGTTGATAAAATTATCACCATATCTCAAACGAAGGATTTAACGATTTCATATACCCATAAAATTAGGGAAAATGAAATATCAAATATCGTTGCTGATATCACAAAAGCAAGGAAAAAATTAAAATGGCAACCGAAAATAGATATCGATAGAGGTTTATTAGCACTGCTAAAACAGAATACCTTATGAGGGCTTCGCCATTTCTAATAATAATTTTATTAACGTTTCTGTTCTTTTTTTCTCGGGAAATGAATTTATAATTCGTTCCCTTGCTTTTTTTCCCAATGCATTTTTTGAATCCAACGCTTTACGAATCATATCTGCAGTGCCTTTTTCATCTCCATATTCGGCATAAAAGCCTGTATCACCGATAGCAGTAATCACCCCAGCAGCTTTACTCCCAACGGGTATACATTCACAAAGCATTGCTTCACATAACGCAGTTGGTAATCCTTCTCTATAAGACAGTTGACAGTAGACCTTCGCTCTTTGATAATACTTAAGCATTTCACTGTCAGATAAAAATCCAGTGAATATTACGTTGTTCGATGAAATTTTTTCAAGTTGTTCTTTTGCTTCATCTCTCACATTAATAGCAAAAAATTGTATCCCAGGGAGATATGCAGCTGCTCGAACAAATGTCTCCAATCCTTTTACTTTGACATTAAGGAGGGTTTTCGCTCCTGCAACTGTGATGACAATATTTTCTTTTTTTTCCAAAGGCATCCAATAATCAGGATCGAAACCTGTTGGAACGAAATCGATACCATCACCCTTTATTTTTGCATATTTTATGATATCATCTTTTAAAAAAGGGGCGACAACAAGTATTTTATCCACATATCTATAGACAAACTTTACGGGTACTCTATCTTTGAATTTGAGAAACGCCCCATAATTTATCTCAGGAAAAAAAGATGCGTCCCATCCACCAACCATAACAATTGATTTTTTACCAAATACTTTTGAAAAAAAAACAGCACAAGCTGCAGGAGCTCCTGCGAACCAACAATATGTTATATCCGATTTTCTAATATATCTAAGGAGACACCAAAGAAATCCTAACCATACTCGTAGGTTCCATTCTCTAGGGGGATTAACTGCAGTTATGTTGAAAAAATTTTTTAAACGTATGTAATCTTCTTTGATAAAAGAATCTTTAGGGTTGCCCACAAAGCATATTGTTGTCATTTTATTTACCAGATGCGATAAGTACACATGTATTTTCTTCTACAGCAATACCAAATTTATTAATAAATTCTTGATTTGTTTTCACTTTGGTAATTAATTAATACTGCACGATTTGGACCATAAAACACAAATAAGCTACCAGCTGCTGCGGCTGATGCACCTGCTGTAATCGCTTTTTCTAGATCTTGAGGAGTGCCCGCACCACCTAAAGCTATTACTGGAATGCTTAACGAAGAAGCTATTTTATTAATTAATTCTAAGTCATATCCTTTCATCATGCCATCGTTATCGACAGAGTTGAGTAATATCTCCCCTGCACCTAGGTTTTGAATTTTTATCGCATATTCTATCGGGTCGAGAGTGGTATTTTTTTTCAAAACATGATTATACACATAATATTTTCCTAAAAGGTCTTTCTTTACATCTATTGATACCACAACTGATTGCGAACCAAATGTTTCTGACGCTTTAGTAACAATACTTGGGTCGATTAAAACTGAGGTATTTAGTGATATCTTCTCAAAACCTATTGAAAAAATTTTTTTCATATCATCGATATTATGCAATCCACCGCCGTAACTCAGTGGCATGAAACTCTGAGAAGCAATTTTTAATAGAAGATCAAAATTAATGTTTTTTTTCTCCTTACTAGCCTCAATATCGATAAATAATAACTCATCTGCTCCTTTGTCATTGAATATTTTTACCGCATTGATAGGATCTCCGATATATCGTGGGTCCTTAAACTTCGCAGTTTTGACCAATACACCTTTCTGCAGCAACAGGCATGGTATAATTCTATTTCTATACATTTTATATTGACTCAACGAAATTTTTCATTAATTTCATCCCGAACCTATGACTTTTCTCTGGATGAAACTGCGTCGCATAAATGTTTTCTTTTTCTATTGCAGAAGTAAAATCAAAACCATATTCTGTAGTCGTTAAAACATCACTTGCATTCCTACAGACTACATAATATGAATGGACAAAATAAAAACGGGGATTGTCATACATATCTTTAAACAATTGAGAATTTTTTTTAATTACAATATAATTCCAGCCCATGTGAGGGACTTTTAAAGTATTCATAGATTTGAATTTGACTGTCTCTGCATCAATCCATCCAAGACCATCCAGCGTTCCTTCTTCACTTTTCTTTGTTATTAATTGCATACCAAGACATATCCCTAAAAAAGGTGTTTTTTCCTGCATCACTTTTTTATGTAATATAGGAATGAGACCTTTTTCAGTAAGATTCCTCATCCCCGCGTCAAAGGAACCTATTCCCGGGAGAATTATTTTATCGGC